>Ga0206117_100098_pt1 | contig 153737 bp, 138 predicted proteins | sample 3A5Ametagenome_FD_177997 | JGI IMG/M metagenome (GOLD analysis project Ga0206117, IMG submission 177997) | Enriched microbial communities from leaf-cutter ant dump, University of Wisconsin, Madison, United States - 3A5A | ecosystem: Environmental > Terrestrial > Nest > Insects nest > Nest dump...
GCGGCCACGGCGAGCGCTCGGTGGCGGTCGGCACCATCGACATGGCAGTGTGGGACGCAGTGGCGAAGATCGCCGGCAAGCCGCTGTACCAGCTGCTGGCGGATGAGTACGGCAACGGCACGCCCAACCGCAAGGTCTTCGTCTATGCGGCGGGCGGCTACTACCACCCGGGGCAGGACCTGGAAGCGCTGAAGAACGAGATGCGCGGCTATCTGGACCGCGGCTACAAGGTGGTGAAGAAGAAGATCGGCGGCGCCTCGCTGGCCGAGGATCAGCGCCGCATCGAGGCCATCCTCTCCATCCTGCCGGCCGGCTGCAAGCTGGCGGTGGACGCCAACGGCCGCTTCGACCTGCCGACCGCGGTGGAGTACGCCAAGGCACTCTCGCAGTACGACCTGTTCTGGTACGAGGAAGCCGGCGACCCGCTGGACTACGCGCTGCAGGCCGATCTCGCCAACCATTACGAAGGCCCGATGGCCACCGGCGAGAACCTGTTCTCCATGCAGGACGCGCGCAACCTGATCCGTTACGGCGGTATGCGCGCCGACCGCGACTGGCTGCAGTTCGACTGCGCGCTGTCCTACGGCCTGGTCGAGTACCTGCGCACGCTGGAGATGCTGAAGGAAAACGGCTGGTCGCCCACCCGCTGCATCCCGCACGGCGGCCACCAGATGTCGCTGAACATCGCCGCCGGCCTCGGCCTGGGCGGCAACGAGTCCTACCCTGATCTGTTCCAGCCCTACGGCGGCTTCCCGGATGGCGTGAAGGTGGTGGACAGCTACATCGAAATGCCCGAACTGCCCGGCATCGGCTTCGAAGGCAAGTCCGACCTCATCGTCGAGATGCACGCCCTGGCGAGCTGATCGATACGGGCGCGATCACGAGTCGCGCCCCCGCGGACGGCAACCCGCCGTCCGCGCTTTCACCTTCTCAAGCTTCGAGATCCGCGAGCACCACTTCTTCACCATCATCCATGTTCGCCAGGTCACGGATGTTCTTCTGCACTGCGATTGCCGCAAACAGGCTCAGCAGAAAAGACATCGCGTAGAAGCCCTTCTCGCTCAGTGCCAGCGTTGCGTTCCAAAGCCCAATGGAAAGCAGGAGCACCGCAAGTCCAAAGGACGTCCAGCACAGGCCGTAATAGATACCGGTGACCCGGACTCCTTCCATGCGGTCACGTACGGTCTTCTGCAAGGACACCGCGGCGAACAGGCCATAAAGCAGAACCGTCAGGTAATAACCCTTTTCATTCAGCTCCATATCGGCATTCCACAGACCGATGAGGTAGGCCAGCGTGCCGATGAAAAGTACCGCCCAGGAAGCACCGACAAAAGCGCCGGTGGGCTTGTGAAGCTGCTGATGAACTGCCATGGCTTACCTCCGTTTAAATGACAAACGGGAAATATATGCCAAACGCAATTATCGAGACAGCTTTTCCTCCCGATGAAGCGCGTTATCCGCCCCCGCAGGCACCCGCTTCTGGCCAATCCTGTTTTCCCGCCGATAGCGCTGTGCGATGATCGCGAGCTTATTAACCACTCCAGTGAAATGGTCATGAGCAGCGATTCCACCATCACCCGCCACTTCGTCACCTACAGCGGCGTCAAGCTGCCGTTCAAGCTGGTCAACGAACTCACCGAGGCCGAGCTCGATAACCGCAACACCTTTTTCCGCGGCTATTTCGACGCCGAGGCGCGACTGACGGGCTTCGACAAGATCGTGTATGGTGATGTGGAACTCGCTCACCGCTACGCGTACCACGACAACGGGGCGCTGAAGCAGGCCGAGATCACCGATGCTGACGAGGAAGTCACCGTTCTCGAATTCGGCGCCGACGGCCAGCCCTGCTGACAGCCGCATCTCCGTCGCAGCGGGCGGTATACCGGCCCGCGCTGCGAAGCCGCCCCAGCCAGCCGGGAAACGTGGAGCGGCCCGCCACCCCAGGCGGCTCAGCGAGCCAGACCTCAAGCACAAGGAGAAGGCCATGGAACCGCCCGTACATCCGATGAGCAGCCTGTTCGCCCAGCTGGGGCTTCCCGCAGACGGTGCAGCCATCGACCGCTTCATCGCCGACCACTCCCCGCTGGCGGGGAACATTCCCCTCGCCGACGCCCCCTTCTGGACGCCCGCCCAGGCAAGCTTCCTGCGCGACGAGATCCGTGAAGATGCCGACTGGGCGGAGATCGTGGATCAGTTGAACACCCGCCTGCGCGGCTGAGCCGGCCCGCCACCCTCGGGCGGCCTGGGCACCACCGCAGCCCAGGCGGTCCAAGTGCCGCCGGCCGCATCCTGGATAGCGCAAAACGGCACAGCAGCCGGCATTGCGGCAATTCCGCTGCACCGCGGCAGAGCGCAAACGCTATCATCGCGCCATTCTTTCCCCGCCCTGCCGCCCGCGCCCGCTTCATGTCCGAACCCGCCGCCCCTTCTTCCCCCGCCGCGCCCCTCATCCCCCCTCACAGCCTGCTGGATGATGCGCAGGGTCTGGTGGTCGGCACCTTGTTTCTCGCGCTGGCGGTAACCCTGTTCCGGGAGGCCGGACTGATCACCGGCGGCACCGCTGGCTTGGCCTTCGTCATCCACTACGCGTTCAATCTGCCCTTCGGCATCGTCTTCTTCTTTGTGAACCTGCCTTTCTACGTGTTCGCCTACCGCGCGCTGGGCAAGGAATTCACCCTCAAGACCTTCTTCACCATCCTGCTGATGTCCTTGTGCTCCGACTGGCTGCCGCGACTGCTGGACATCGCCCACATCGAGCCCGCCTTCGCCGCCATCATGGCCGGCTTCCTGTCCGGCACCGGCCTGCTGATGCTGATACGCCATCGCTCCAGCCTGGGCGGCATCGGCGTGCTGGCGATCTACCTGCAGCAGACGCGCGGCTGGCGTGCCGGCTGGGTGCAGATGGGCTGCGACCTGGCCATCCTCTCGCTCGCCCTCTTCGTCGTGGATCTGCCGCTGGTCGCGCTGTCGGTACTGGGCGCCATCGCGGTGAATTTCGTCATCGCGGTCAATCACCGCCCTGGCCGCTACTTCGGGATGTAGCCGTGGCCGTGCAGATCGCCGAGCTGCGCCGCTGCCCGACCTGCAACCGCTGGGGTGGCAAGCGCAGCGTAGGCGCGGACGGAATCAGTGTGGAGCTGGACAGCGAAGACAATCGCGGCCCCTGCCGCGAAGGCCCGTGGCATGGCTCTTCGCGCGGACCGCGCAATGCCTGCGGTCAGTGGTTGCGCTGGGTGGAAATCAAGCCGGTGGATGAGGAGCCGAAGCAGCTGTCGGCATCAGGGCCGGGGGCGAAAACAACGCCAGCGACAGGCTCAGGCTCGACTCCAGCGCCAGCAAGCGAGCCTGGACAAGCCGAAGCCACTGCTGCAGCCGGTAATAACGCAGCTTCACCTGCTTGAATGCAGCCAAGCCGCTCAGGCCGCGTCGTTGATTACGTAGTCAATTAATAACGCGGGACAAAGCTCGAGCTGCCAGGACAGAAACGGCTGGAGGCGGCTTAGGCCTCGCTCTCGTCTCCCTCCTCCCCTACTGCGTCCCGCGCCTGTTTCTCGGCGGCGTGCGTCTCCACCATCAGCGCCCGTGTCTGCGGCGTCTCCAGGCTGATGCGGCCCAACGCGCCACTGCGGTAATCCACCAGCAGGATCTGCGCCGCCTTCTCCAGATCCAGGCCACCGCCCTTCACCAGGCAGCCGCGGCGGCGGCCCACGGCCTCCACCAGCGCCGGGCCGTCCATGCCTTCCACCTTGATCTTGTAACGGGCCGCCAGCAGGTTCGGATAACGCGCCAGCAGGATGTCACCCAGGAAGGCCGCGACCTCCTCGTCGATCACCGCGTTGCGGCCGATGGCATGGCTGGCGGCCAGCATGTAGCCGTCGGAGTCGTAGTCGATTTTGGGCCACATCAGGCCCGGCGTGTCGGTCAGCGTCATGCCGGCGCCCAGATCCAGCGTCTGCTGGTGCTTGGTCACCGCCGGCTCGTCGCCCACCTTGGCCACCTTGCGCTTGAGCAGCGCGTTCATCAGCGTGGATTTGCCGACGTTCGGAATGCCCATGATCATCATCCGCAGCGGCTTGGTGCCGTCGTCGCGGTGCGGCGCAAGGCTCCGGCACAGCGCCGGGACACGGGCGACCTCGGCCGGGTTCTTGGCCGAAATCTGCACCGCCTTCACATCTGGCTGGCTGTTGTAGAAGTCCATCCAGGCGCGGGTTTCCGCCGGGTCCGCCAGATCGGACTTGTTCAGCAGCTTCAGGCAGGGGCGGTTCCGGAACTTGCGCAGTTCGGCGATCATCGGGTTGCTGCTCGCCTCCGGCAGGCGAGCATCGGTCACCTCGATGACGACATCTATCGCGGCCATGCTTTCCGCCGCATTGCGACGCGCCGAGTTCATGTGACCGGGGAACCACTGGATGGGCATTTCTGATCCAAAACGGGAACGGGAGGCGCATTATCCCTCAGCCGGCCCCCAGCCCGAACAGCCGCCGCACCCACCGTAAGGAGGCGTGACGATGAAGGATGACAGCCAGATGCTGCGGGCACGCCTGCGCGAGGCCCACCGTTGCGACGAAGCCGAAGCCCTGCGCAACTGCCTCGCCGTCGCCGCCCTTGATCCGCTGACCAGCGAGCGCATCGCCGGCCGCGCCCGGCCGCTGCTGGAAGCGGTGCGCAGCGCCGGCACCGAAGGCCACGGCATAGACGCCTTCCTCCACGCCCACGCCCTCTCCAGCCGGGAAGGCATCGCCCTGATGTGTCTCGCCGAGGCACTGCTGCGCGTGCCGGACGCCGCCACCCGCGACCGCCTGATCCGCGACAAACTGGGCGACGCCGACTGGGGCAGCCGGCTGGGCGCCTCCTCCAATCCCTTCGTTAACGCTTCCACCTGGGCGTTGCTGCTCACCGGCCGCCTGATCCGCCAGGATGAGAACGACGACACCAGCGCCGTCGGCCTCGGCCGCAGCCTCCGCCAACTGGCCGCCCGCGTCGGCGAACCGCTGGTGCGGGAAGCCGTGGCCGGCGCCATGCGCCTGCTCGGCAGGCAGTTCGTGCTCGGCCGCGACATCGCCGAAGCCCTGCGCCACGCGGCGGATGCCGAGCAGCAAGGCTGGCGCCATTCCTACGACATGCTGGGCGAAGCCGCCCGCACGGCCGCCGACGCCCACCGCTACTTCGATGCCTACGCAGGCGCCATCGCCGCCCTGGGTGCCAGCGTCCGCCCCGGCACCCCGCTGCATGCGGCCCCCTCCATCTCGGTCAAGCTTTCAGCGCTACATCCCCGCTACGAGCCGCTGCAGCACGAGCGGGTGATCACCGAACTGCTGCCACGGGCGCTCGAACTCGCCCGCAGCGCCCGCGAGCACAACATCGGCCTCACCATAGACGCGGAGGAAAGCGAGCGGCTGGAGTTGTCGCTGGATCTGATCGACGCCCTGTGCTGCGCGCCAGAGCTGGCCGGCTGGAACGGCCTGGGGCTGGCGGTGCAGGCCTACCAGAAGCGCGCCCTGTCGCTGATCGCCTGGCTGGCCGACCTCGCCCACCGCAGCCATCGCCAGCTCGCGGTGCGATTGGTCAAAGGCGCCTATTGGGACAGCGAGATCAAGCGCGCGCAGGAACAAGGCCTGTCCGATTACCCGGTATTCACCCGCAAGAGCGCCACCGACGTTTCCTACCTCGCCTGCGCCCGCAAGCTGCTGGACGACCCGGTCGCCTTCCGTCCCGCCTTCGCCACCCACAACGCCCACACCGTGGCTGCCGTCGCCGAACTCGCAGCTTCGGCGCCTCCGGGCGGTGACTGGGAATTCCAGCGCCTGCATGGCATGGGTCAGGCACTGTACGAGCGCATCGTTGGCGACGAGGGCTGGAACCGCGCCTGCCGCATCTATGCGCCGGTCGGCAGCCACGAGGATCTGCTGGCCTACCTCGTACGGCGCCTGCTGGAGAATGGCGCCAATTCGTCCTTCGTCAATCAGGCAGCGGACACCAGCCTGCCACTGGACAGCCTGCTCACCGATCCGACCGAGCGCGCAGCCTCTCATCTGCTCGCCGGCCAGGCGCGCAATCCGGGTCTGCCGCTGCCACGGGATCTTTACCGTGCCGCGGGCCAGCCACGGGAAAACAGCGCTGGCCTGGACCTGAACGACGCCGTCACGGTGGAGAGCCTGCACCACGCGGTGCAGGAAAGCCGCGGCGTTTCCCACATCGCTTGCCCGCTGATCGACGGTCATCTGCGTCCGGGAGACGCCCATGCCCAGCGTGCGCCGGGCAACCAGGAGGATGTGGTCGGCGGCACGGTGTTCGCCGATGACGAGGATATCGCCCGCGCTCTGGATGCCGCCGCCCACGCCTTCCCCGCCTGGAGCGCTACGCCGGCAACCCGGCGCGCGCTGGCGCTGGAACGGGCTGCCGAGCTGATGCAGGAACGCATGCCCAGCCTCATCGCGCTCATCGTCCGCGAAGGAGGCCGCACGCTGCCGGCCGCGCTGGCCGAAGTGAGGGAAGCGATCGACTTCTGCCGGTATTACGCCCAGCAGGCACGGCAGCTGTTCGGCACCCCGATGCCACTTCCCGGCCCCACCGGAGAGAGCAACAGCCTGCAGTTGGACGGCCGCGGAGTCTTCATCTGCATCAGCCCGTGGAACTTCCCGCTGGCCATCTTCACCGGGCAGGTGGCTGCCGCGCTGGCTGCCGGTAATACGGTAATCGCCAAGCCGGCGGAACAAACCCCGCTCACTGCCATGGCCGCGGTCCGTCTGCTGCATGAGGCTGGCATTCCCGCTGGCGCGCTGCATCTGCTGCCCGGCCGGGGCGAGGTTGGTGCTGCGCTGGTCGCCGATCCGCGCTGCGCCGGTGTCGCCTTCACCGGCTCGACGGCCGTAGCCCGCGACATCGCCCGCCGGCTGGCCGCTGGCAATGGCCCGCTGGTGCCGCTGATCGCCGAAACCGGCGGCCAGAACGCGCTGATCGCCGACTCCACCGCGCTGCCAGAACAAATCGTCCGCGATGCCCTCGCCTCCGCCTTCGACTCCGCCGGCCAGCGTTGCTCGGCGCTGCGTCTGCTGTGCCTGCAGGCGGACATCGCCGACCGCGTCATCAGCATGCTGGCCGGCGCGATGGCGGAGCTGGTCATCGGCCCACCGGAGGACCCGGCCACCGACGTCGGCCCGGTCATCGACCAGGAAGCCCACAGCGCACTGGAAGCTCACATCCGCAGCCTGCAAACCCACGCCAAGCCCATCCACATCTGTGATCTGGACCCGGCCCGTACCACCACTGGCAGCTATTTCCCGCCTCAAGCCTGGGAGATAGACAGCATCACCCGCCTGCAGGGCGAAGTCTTCGGCCCTGTGCTCCATGTGCTGCGCTGGCAGCCGGACGAACTGGATGCGCTCTGCGACGCCATTTCCGCCACCGGCTACGGCCTCACCCTGGGCATCCACAGCCGCATCGGCCAGACGGTGGCGCGCATCCGCAGCCGTCTCAAGGTTGGTAATACCTATGTGAACCGCAACATCATCGGCGCCGTCGTCGGCAGCCAACCCTTTGGCGGAGAAGGGCTTTCCGGCACGGGCCCCAAGGCCGGCGGCCCGCACTACCTGCTCCGCTTCGCCACCGAGCGAACCCTCTCGGTAGACACGACCGCGGCCGGCGGCAACACCGCCCTGCTCGCCTCCGATCCGGGGCTCGAATGAGATGCCGCCGGATCATTCACTTGGAATCTCCGCGCCCCGCAAACGCCCGTGACACGTGCTGATACATCTTTCCAATACCCACCGTGAAATAAATCCCCACCTCCAGCTGAAAGCGTGTATTGTGGCGGCGCAGTCGATTCAAGTAGTGGATGTCCTGGTGGTTCTTCTCCGCGTGTTCGTTCCGCGAACCCTTCCGGTCTGATTCCCTCGATCACGTTTCTTGATCGTTCCTGCAATCCCGGGCTTCGGCCCTAAAACCTAATTAATTCGGAACGCAAACATGAGCACTCAAACCGGCAAGGTCAAATGGTTCAACGATGCCAAGGGCTTCGGCTTCATCACCCCGGACAACGGCGGTGACGACCTGTTCGCCCACTTCAGCGAAATTCAATCCAAGGGCTTCAAGTCCCTGGCTGAAAACCAGCCCGTTGAATTCGAAGTGAAGACCGGCCCGAAGGGCCTGCAGGCGGCGAACATCCGCCCGCTGTAATCAGCGCCTCTAGCTGATACTCAAAACGCGGCCTTCGGCCGCGTTTTTGTTTTTGTTGTTGCCGTACTGCAAGAAGCCGCCGTCATGACCGATACCATCTCCCGCTTCGACGAGCTCGACCTCCCGCCCGCCCTGCTCCAGGCCCTGGCGGACGTCGGCTACGAAACCCCTTCACCCATCCAGGCTGCCTGCATTCCGCATCTGCTTGCGGGCTCCGACATCCTGGGTGAAGCCCAGACCGGCACCGGCAAGACGGCCGCCTTCGCGCTACCCATGCTCGCCCGCCTGGATCTGGCCGATCGCCGCCCGCAGGTGCTGGTGCTGACGCCGACCCGGGAGCTGGCCATCCAGGTGGCGGAAGCCTTCCAGAAGTACGCCGCCCGCCTGCCGGACTTTCACGTGCTCCCGCTTTACGGCGGCCAGAGCATGGTGGTGCAGCTGCGCCAGCTCTCTCGCGGCGCCCAGGTCATCGTCGGTACGCCGGGCCGGGTCATGGATCACCTGGAGCGCGAGAGCCTCAAGCTCGACAGCCTGCGCGCGCTGGTGCTGGACGAAGCGGACGAAATGTTGCGCATGGGCTTCATCGATGATGTCGAATGGATCCTGGACCACACGCCGGAAGGCCGTCAGACGGCGCTGTTCTCCGCCACCATGCCAGCGGCCATCCGCGAGGTGGCCCATCGTCACCTGCGCGAACCGCAGGAAGTGAAGATCCGGGCGGCGACCGCCACCGTTTCCCGCATCCAGCAGCGCTACTGGCAGGTGCGCGGCGTGGACAAGCTGGATGCGCTCACCCGCATCCTGGACTCCGAAGCCACGCTGGACGCCGCCATCGTCTTCGTCCGCACCAAGATCGCCACCGAGGAGCTGGCCGAGAAGCTGGCCGCACGCGGCTACGCGGTGTCCGCACTCAACGGCGACATGACTCAGGGCCTGCGTGAACGCGTCATCGAGCAGTTGAAGAGCGGCGCGCTGGACATCGTCATCGCCACCGACGTGGCCGCCCGCGGCATCGACGTACCGCGCGTCAGCCACGTCATCAACTACGACATTCCCTACGACACCGAAGCCTATGTGCACCGCATCGGCCGCACCGGCCGCGCGGGTCGCGAGGGCACCGCCATCCTGTTCGTCGCGCCGCGCGAAACCCGCATGCTGAAGGCGATCGAGCGCGCCACCCGGCAGCCGATCGAGCCCATCGCCCTGCCCAGCCGGGAAGCGGTGTCGAACCTGCGCGTCAGCCAGTTCAAGCAGCAGATCCTGTCGACGGTGCAGGAAGAGGACCTCGGCTTCTTCATGGACGTGGTGAATCGCCTTGCGGACGAAGAAGGTATCGCCATCCATGAGATCGCCGCTGCCCTCGCTTTCCTCGCCCAGCGCGAGCGCCCGCTGCAGATCGAGGAAAGCGGCCGCGGCTGGGACGTTGCCACCGCCTCGCAGGAAAGCGGCGGCCGCGGCCCGCGCGCCGAGCACTTCACCACCGGTGTTGCCCGCGAACGCGCTCCGCGTCCGAATCGCGATGAAATCCTGGCCCGCCGTCGCTCCTTCTCCGAAGGCTCGCTGGTGCGCTACCGCATCGAGGTGGGCCGCAGCCATGGCGCCAGCCCGAAGGAAATCGTCGGCGCCATCGCCAACGAGGGCGGCATCGAAGGCCGCTTCATCGGCCAGATTCACCTGTTCGACGACTACAGCACGGTGGAGCTTCCCGCCGGTCTGCCGGGCGAGCTGCTGGCCGTGCTGAAGCGCACCCGCGTGCGCCAGTGCCAGCTGCAGATCCGCCAGCTGAGCGCAGCCGAAGCCGCCGCCGAGCCGGCCCGCCGGCCGCCGCGTGAAGGCGGTAAGCCGGCCGAGCGCGACGCAGCCCGCGGCAAGCCCTTCCCGCAATGGAAGGACAAGCTGCAGGCGCCGCGCGAAGGTGGCGATGGCCAGCGCACGCCGCGCCGCGCCGGTCCGCCGCCGGCTGGCAAGCCGACCAAGCGTCGGGAAAAGTACTGATGCTGCGTCGCCTGCTGGCGCTTGCCGCCTGCCTGCTGCTGATCGCCTGCGGCAAGGAAGCGCCGCGTTTCGAGGCACTGCCGCCGGGCACCGCGGTGATGGCCTTCGGCGACAGCGTCACCTGGGGCACCGGCGCCAGTCCTGGCGAGGATTACCCCAGCCACCTGGCAACGCTCACCGGCTGGCAGGTCATCAACGCCGGCATTCCGGGCGACATGGCGCAAACCGCCAAGCAGCGCATCGCAGCCGATCTCGACAGCCACCAGCCACGGCTGGTGCTGATCGAGCTTGGTGGCAACGACTTCCTGCGCCGCCGCCCGCATGACGAGGTGGCCGAAGACCTGCGCACACTGATAAACGCGGTGCGCACCGCCGGCGCGATGCCGGTGCTGATCGCGGTTCCCTCCGCCTCGCCGCTGGCCGCCGCAACCGGCACGCTGGCGGATGCGGAACTGTTCCGGCAACTCGCCGAACAGGAAAAGGTGCCGCTGATCGAGTCCATCTTCTCCCAGGTGCTGTCCGATCCGGCGCTGCGTGCCGACCCGATACACCCTAACGCCGAAGGCTACCGCCGGCTGGCTGAAGGCGTGGCGACCTCGCTGCGGAGCTATGGCTTCGCCGCCGAGTCGCACTGAGTCCCCAGGAACACGCCAGCAATGACCGAGCAAGCCCCTTTCGCCGTCCTCACCCCGGATTTCGTGCTGGATGCGATCGAGTCCCTCGGCCTGCTGACCGATGGCCGCCAGCTCGCCCTCAACAGCTACGAGAACCGCGTCTACCAGGTCGGCCTGGAGGACGCAGCGCCGCTGGTGGCCAAGTTCTACCGCCCGGCGCGCTGGAGCGACGAAGCCATCCTGGAGGAACACGCCTTCAGCGTCGAACTCGCCGAACGCGAAATCCCGGTCGCTGCACCGCTGCTGATCGATGGCCGCACGCTGCACCAGCATGAAGGCATGCGCTTCGCCCTCTTCCCCCGCCTCTCCGGCCGCGCGCCCGAGCTGTCCGACCCGGCGACGCTGGAGTGGCTGGGGCGCTTCCTCGGGCGCATCCATGCCGTCGGCGGCCTGCAGCACTACCAGCAACGGCCTGCGCTGGACATCGACAGCTTCGGCACCGAACCGCGCGACTGGCTGCTCGCCCACGATTTCATCCCGCCCGACCTGCTGCCCGCCTGGCGCAGCACGGCGGACCAGGCGCTGGACGGCGTGCGCCGCGCCTTTGAACGTGCCGGCGACGTCGCCACCCTGCGCCTGCACGGCGATTGCCACATGGGCAACGTGCTGTGGCAGCCGGGCGACGGCAACCGCCCCGAGGGCGGACCGCAGTTCGTGGACTTCGACGACAGCCGCAACGGCCCTGCGGTACAGGATCTGTGGATGCTGCTCTCCGGCGAGCGCAGCGAAATGGCGCTGCAGCTGGGCGACATCCTGGAAGGCTACGAGGACTTCCGCGACTTCGACGACCGCGAGCTTTACCTGGTTGAAGCGCTGCGCACCCTGCGCCTGCTGCACTACTCCGCCTGGCTGGCCCGGCGCTGGAACGACCCCGCCTTCCCCGCCGCCTTCCCCTGGTTCAACACCCAGCGCTACTGGCAGGAGCGCATCCTGGAACTGCGCGAGCAGATCGCGCTGATGGACGAAGAGCCGGTCTGGCCGGAATGACCCCTCCCGCGGGCGGGCTTTGCGCAGTGCACCATCGGCGCCAGAATCGCTAAACTCAGGGCTTCGCCCCCCAAGCCCCTCTTCCGAACCATGCAGCTCCAGCCCTGGTATCACTCCTGCTCGGCCGGCTTCACCCTGCGCGGAGAACATTCCGTGCCGTCCGGCAAACCCGTTCTCCATTTCGTGCATGGCAACGGCTACTGCACCCGCACTTACGAGCCCATGCTCGAACTGCTGGCGCCGCATTTCGACCTCTTCCTCAGCGATGTGCAAGGCCACGGCAACAGCGACCACGGCGGCCGCTTCCACGGCTGGAACCGCACCGCCGACCTCTGCCTGGAAGCCTGGCGCTCCAAGGCCGCCCAGTTCGGCGATGTACCGGTCTACGCGGTCGGCCACAGCTTCGGCGCGGTGCTTACCGGCCTGATGCTGTCGCGCCACCCCAACCGCTGCAAACGCGCGGTGCTGCTGGACCCTGTGCTGTTCACCCCAGCCATGATCGGCCTGATGGCGCTGTCGGACGTGGTCGGCCTCTACGCCCGCAACACCCTGGCCCAGCGCGCCCGCAAGCGCCGCTCGCAGTGGCCGGACCGGGAAACCGCCTTCCGCGCCCTGCACGAGCGCGGCATGTTCAAGGGCTGGCGCGAGGAAGCGCTGTGGGCTTATGTGAATCACGCGCTGAAGGATGTGGAAGGCGGCGTGGAACTCAAGTGCAAGCCCACCCGCGAGGCCGAAGTGTTCGGCTCCTACCCGCGCCGGCTGTGGGTTTCGCTGGAGCGGGTGCATACGCCGACGCTGGTGCTGCGCGGCGACCGCAGCTATCCCTTCGCCGCCAAGGCCATCAGCCGCTGGGCGGCGCAGAATCCCTCCATCCAGGAACAAGAGGTGCCCGGCGGCCACTGCTTCATGCAGGAAGACCCGGAGACCAGCGCCGCGCTGATCCGCGATTTCCTGCTGCAGGAACTGCGCGCCGCCGCCTGATTCCCTCGCCACCACGGCCCTGTCCGCAGTCGGCCGCGCTGTCGCAACCCGGTACTACCCGGGCACTTCCCCCCTGCCGCAGACTTCGCCCGACGGCCCCATCCGGGGCCGGACAGCGAGGAGACGACCATGGGCAAGAAGATTCTGATGATCTGCGGCGACTACTGCGAAGACTATGAAACCATGGTGCCCTTCCAGACCCTGCTCGCCGTGGGCCATACCGTGCATGCGGTCTGCCCCGGCAAGAAGTCGGGAGAGCACATCGCCACGGCCATCCACGACTTCGAGGGCGACCAGACCTACTCCGAGAAGCGCGGCCACAACTTCACCCTCAACGCCACCTTCGCCGAGGTACGCGCCGAGGATTACGACGCGCTGGTGATACCCGGCGGCCGCGGGCCGGAATACCTGCGGCTGAACGAGCAGGTGGTGGCCGCGGTGCGCCACTTCTTCACCGCCAACAAACCGGTTGCCGCCGTCTGCCACGGCGCCCAGCTGCTGGCTGGCGCCCGGGTGCTGGAAGGCCGCCGCTGCTCCGCCTACCCTGCCTGCCGTGCCGAGGTGGAACTGGCTGGCGGCAAGTACGCGGACATCCCGGTCGATCAGGCGGTGACAGACGGCAACCTGGTGAGCGCCCCCGCCTGGCCGGCGCACCCCGCCTGGCTGTCGCAGTTCCTCACCCTGCTCGGCACCCGCATCAGCCACTGAGCAGTCTTACTTGCCTGGGTGGCGCAAACTGCCGCCCGGGCGCGCGCCCACAGGCCAAGGCTTAGAGGCCGCCGGCGAACCCCAGCAGCACCAGGGGCAGCGCCAAGCCTGCAATCAGGGTCTGGGTGGCGATGATGCCGGCCATCAGCGGCGCATCACCGCCCAGTTGCCGCGCCATGATGTAGGACGAAGACGCCGTCGGCAGCGCCTGGAACAGCAGCGCCGCAACCGCTGCCGGGCCGTGCAGGCCGAAGACGTGGCAGGCGCCCAGCGTGGTCATCGGCATCACGCCGAACTTCACCACCGAAGAAACCGCCACCGGGCACAACCAGCTTTTCACCGCAGAGAAATCCAGCGCCGCGCCCACGCACAGCAAGCCCAGCGGCAGCGAGGCCTGGCCCAGCGCCTTGAGCACCACATCCAGCCCCGGCGGCAGGCCCAAGCCGCTCGTCTGCAGCAGGATGCCGAAGAAGCAGCCGACCACCAGCGGGTTCAGCGCAAGCTGGCGCAGCACGCCGCGCAGGCCGGGATCGCCGGCCCGGCCATAGCGGGCGAACACCAGCACGCACAGGATGTTCACCGTCGGCACGATGGCGGCATTCGCCACCGCCGCCAGCGCTACGCCCTGGGCGCCGAACAGGCCGGCCGCGGCGGAAACGCCGACGTAGTTGTTGAAGCGCACCCCACCCTGGAACACCGAGGTGAAGGCGGCATCATCCACCGCCAGCCGCCCGCGTACAGCGACCAGCAAAGCCGCCACGCCCACGGTGGTCAAGGCCAGCGTCGCCACCATCCCCAGTACCGGCACACCTTCCAGCTTGGCAGTCGCGAGGCCGTGGAGGAACAACGCCGGCAGCAGCACGTAGTAGCCCAGGCGCTCCGCCTGCGGCCAGAAGGTTTCCGCCAGGAAGGCACGGTGGCGCAGCCATGCGCCCAGCGCAATCAGCAAGGCAATGGGCAGCAAGGCCATCAACAGCGCGGCCGTCATCGCCCGGCCTCCAGTGCTTCGACCAGCCTGCGGCAGCCCTCGGCCAGCACCGCTTCGTCGGCGGCAAAGGACAGCCGCAGGTGGCCGGGCGCACCGAAGGCGCTGCCAGGCACCGTCGCCACCCCGGCGTCGAGCAGGCGCAGCGCCAGATCGCCGTCGTCGCGCGTACCACGAACGTAGGGCAGCAGATAGAAAGCGCCATCCGGTTCCATCACCTCCAGCCGCGGGCTGCGGCGCAGTACCGCCAGCGCGGCATCCCGCCGGCGGCGGTAGATGGCGGCCCGCTCGGCCAGCAAGTCCTGCGGACCTTCCAGCGCGGCGATCGCCGCCAGTTGGCTGAGCGTGCTGGTCTGGGTGCAGTTCTGCGACTGCACCGAGTTGATCGCCGCGATCAGCGCCGCCGGTCCGCAGCCCCAACCGACGCGCCAGCCGGTCATCGCATAGGCCTTGGAAACGCCATCCACCAGCAGGGTGCGCGGGGCCAGATCGGGCGCGGCCACGCTCAAGGTGGCGTAAGGCTGATCGCTGAAGCGGATGTGGGCGTAGATGTCGTCCGACAGTACCCAGGTGTGCGGATGCCGCCGCAACACCTCGGCCAGCGCCTGCAGCGTGCCGGCATCGTAGGTGGCGCCGGAGGGGTTGCCCGGCGCGTTCAGCACCACCCAGCGGGTGCGGGGGGTCAGCGCGGCGTCGAGCTGTTCAGGCGTGAGGCGAAATCCGCTGTCCGCATCGGTCGGCAGGATCACCGGCTTGCCGCCACATCCGAACCATGTCCGGATAGCTCGCCCAATACGGCGCCGGAATCAGGACTTCGTCGCCCAATCTCAGCGTGGCGAGAAAGGCGTTGAAGATGACCTGCTTGGCGCCGCAGCCGACGGCGATCTGCTCGTCCTCGTAGCTCAGGCCGTGATCCCACAGCAGGCGCTGGCGGATCGCCTGCCGCAGCCGGGCCAAACCGTTGGCGGGCGAGTAGCGCAAGGGGCGGCCCAGCGCCTCGCTGGCGGCCTCCAGCACATGCGGCGGCGCACTGAAGTCCGGCTCGCCCAGGGTCAGGTCGATGAGGTCATGGCCGCTGGCGCGCAGCGCGGCGGCACGCCGGGCCATCAACAGGATGGGAGAGAAAGAGGCAACTGAATCGTCAGGGGCTGCAGCGGAGGAAGCGCTGCTGGCATTTCTGGGGCGGGCATCGGCGAGCATGGCGCACATGTCTTGTTGGGGAGACAGGCGCCACGATAGCGAGGCTCAGCTTCAGAAAAAATCGATATTAAATTGAGGCTTTCTCAATTAATTCTCATGGGTCGACGGTGTTGACCTGCGCCCTTATCGTTTCCGCCAGTGCGACTGCCAGGCGACCAGCGGGTTTGTCCTCCCGCTCCAGCAGCACCACGCGGCGCTGCTGCTGGGGCTCGCAGAATGGCAGCCGGGTAAGGCCGGAGAGCTGCGGCAGCAGGCGGTCCGACAGCGGAATCACCGCCACGCCCAGGCCGCTGGCAACCATGCGGACGATGGCCTCCTGGCTGTCCAGCTCCATGTCGGTCTGCACCCGCAGGCGCATGCGGCGCAACTCGCGGTCTATGGTGCGGCCGGCCCAGGCGCGGCGGTCGAAACGGATGAAGGGCTGCTCCTGCAGCAGCCGCCGCGCATCCAGGCCCTCCAGGCCGGGCGGGCCGATGATCCAGAAGCCTTCCCGGTACAGCGGCGTGCTGACCAGGCCGGTGGGATACGGCTTGACCGGCTCGGTGGTCACCGCCGCGTCCAGCTCTCCGGCATCTATGCGTATCGCCAGTTCGGCCGACATGCCGGAGCTGACCTGCACCCGCAGCCGCGGATGGCTGCGGCGCAGCGCGGCCAGCGCCGCCGGCAGCGTGCCCGCGAGCGCGGTCTGGATGGCGCCGATGCGCAGGCGCCCGGCCAGCTCGCCGCTTTCGCCCAGCTCGGCAGCAATGCCGTCGTACAAGGCCAGCACCTCCCGCGCCTGCTCCACCGCCCGCTGGCCGGCATCGGTCAGCACCGGCACCCGGCGCGAGCGGTCGAACAGCGTCGCCTTGAAGTCCTCCTCCAGGGTGCGCACATGCAGGCTGACGGCCGACTGGGTGAGACACACCGCCTCCGCCGCTCGCGCGAAGGAGCCATGCTGGGCAATGGCGACCAAAGTACGCAGGGCACGCAGGGACATTCCCTCACCCCCTCCCGCGCGCCGCGGGCGCATGTGGCGAAGCAAGCGGATACAGCTCGGCGTTCATGTCTGCCTCCAGAAAATGGCATGCAGTCTAGCCCGTCGGCGGCCTGCCAGCGGGCGTCTCCATGGCAATGGCAGCCGGTCCGCAGTTGGAAATCCGCACGGCCAGAAACCCCTCAAGGCAATCTGCAACAGAGCTGCAAGCCCGGGCAGGCACGCCTAGAATGCGGCATCGCCCGCCTACGTCCGGAGCCTGTCATGTGCCAGCTATTCACCGGCGCCCGCCCGCAGCTCTATGCCTCCCGCGTCCGCTCCATCCGCCTCGGTGGGGTTGCCACCAGCATCCGGCTGGAAAACATCTACTGGCAGGCGCTGGAAGAGATAGGGGCCCGCGACGGCCTCACCGTTCCACGGCTGGTGTCCAGGTTGCACGAAGAACTGGCCGCCGCCGGCACGCTGGGCGACCGCGCCAACTTCACCTCCTTCCTGCGGGTAAGCTGCACCCGCTACCTGCAGCTGCAGGTGGCCGGCCTGATTCCGGCCGACTGCTCGGTGCCGATACGCGACCTCGACAGCCGCAGCATCCTCGCCGCCGAACGCGCTGCGGCTGAGGAAGCCGAGAAACGGCCGCTGGCGGCCTAATACCTTTCGCGTAGCGCCGGGCGGCTACCTCCAGGGCGGCATATCGCCCCTTTTTCCATCTGACTCCCGCAGGCGGCCTTTCCATGCGGGCGTGGCGGCACCGGCCATCCACACCCAGCGATCACTCCAGCACGCCGCCCCGAAGCGAAAGCAATATCGCGCCAACTGTTGCCGCGCCCCCCGCCGGCCGCTAGAATGCGCGCCGTCATTGGGGAGTAGCCTCCCTCCGGATGGAGAGGGGATCGCGTCAACAGACTTGCCTTCCAGGCATGGCGCGATCGGTTCCCGAGCTTGGCGAGACCTTTGACTGCACAGCCTCCGCATTGGGCCGGGGAAGCCGTGCAGTCATCGGTGTTCGTTCCGGCCCAGGGAATCTCATGGAAGCGCTTCTGATCTCCACCGGCATCGTCGCCCTTGCTGAAATCGGCGACAAAACCCAGCTCCTCTCGCTGTTCCTCGCCGCCCGTTTCAAGCGGCCGATTCCCATCATCCTCGGCATCTTCGTCGCCACGCTGGTGAACCATGCGCTTGCCGGCGCGGTCGGCGCCTGGCTGTCCGCCCGCCTGGGGCCGGACGTGATGCGCTGGATACTCGGCATCTCCTTCATCGCCATGGCGGGGTGGATGCTGATCCCGGACAAGCTGGACGAAGACGAAGCCAACCGCGCCGCACCGCGCTTCGGCATCTTCGGCGCCACCCTGATCGCCTTCTTCCTTGCCGAGATGGGCGACAAGACCCAGTTCGCCACCGTGGCCCTGGCCGCGCGCTTCGATTCGCTGGCCGCCGTCGTGGTCGGCACCACGCTGGGCATGATGATCGCCAACGTTCCCGCGGTGCTGCTGGGCGATGCCGCCGCCAAGCGCCTGCCGACCCGCCTGGTGCATGCGGTGGCTGCGCTGATCTTCGCCTGTCTGGGCATCGCCGCGCTGTGGGGCGCGGTGCCTGACGTGCTGACCGGTCAGTGAAGCAGCGAAGTGCTGCGGGCGCCCTCAGCGGGCGGCCCGCAGCCCGGCGGTGAAGACCGCGGCGTCGGCGAGGAAAGCGAGGCAGTCGGCTTCGAAGCCGGCGTAGTCGGCCAGCAACTCTTCGCCTGCGCCACCCAGCGGGTTGGGCTGGCGCAGGCGGTGCTGCGCCATGCCGTCCAGCGCGCGGGCAATGCGCTCAGGCTGGCGGTAAGCACTGAACCAGTCCTCCGCCACCATGTGGCGCAGCATGCCGAAGAACACCGGCGGCAGCGGCAAGGCAAGGGTCTGCTCGTTCAGCAGGCGGTAGCTGTCGGCGGCGAAACCCTCCAGCGGCTGCGTGCTGAAGGAGGGCCAGTGCAGCGCGAGGAAGTGGTCGTAGAACATGTCGACCATGATGCCGGCCACCCGCCGCCGCGCCGGGCTGACGCGCTCGCGGCTGCGGCGGAAGGCGGGATGGGCGTCGGCGTAGCTGTCTATGCGCCGGTGCAGGCTCACCCCGGCCAGCAGTTCTGCGGAGTATCCGGCCGGCGGCGGTTCCAGCCGGCCCTTGACGAAGTCCCCTATCACCCCGCCGACCCGGTCCGCATCCGCCGGACCGGCCAGGAAAGCGTGGGCGAGAAAATTCACGCTGATGCGTCCTGGCTCAGGCCGCCGGCGCCATCAGGATTTCGGGATGAACTTCCACCGACTCGCGCCCGTCGGTGACCAACACCGCGCCGTCCTGGATGGTGAATTGCAGACGCATGCTGCGTTCGGTGAGCTGCGCCAGCGCCGGCGCCGCTTCCGGCGGCAGGTTGTAGACGCGGAGATTGTCCTGGCGCGCCAGCTTGCTGCGGACACCGTTCCACCAGATGTCCGCCGCCCGGCCGTAGCTCAGCACCACCACTTCATCGGCGCGGCCGCAGGCCTTGCGTATCCATTTTTCGTCCGGCTGGCCGACGTCTATCCAGCACTCGATGGCGCCGGTGAGGTCCTTGCGCCAGAGGTCGGGCTCGTCCTCGACGCACAGGCCCTTGCCAAAGGCGAGCGCCGGGTCGGCGAACAGAGCAAAGGCCAGCAGCCGCACCATCATGCGTTCGTCGGTCTCGGACGGATGGCGGGCCAGGGTGAGGGAGTAGTCGGCGTAGTGGTTGCGGTCCATGTCCGCAATCTGCATGTCCGCTTTGAAGATGGTTGCCTTTAAGGCCATGGGAAATCCGCAAGCCCCTGGGGGCGGAAAAAGGCGTTGATTCTACGCCTGCACCGAAGCGAGGCCGCAGCCGTTTCAGTGCGGGCGGCGCGCCTGCTGCCAGGCCACCGCGGCGCGGCCGGCGTGCGCCATGACGGCATCGCGCACCTCGGCCGGCAGTTCCCGCGACAGCGCGGCGAACAGCGCCTGGGTGGCTTCCTGGGCGATGCCCTCGCTGGCCAGGCCATCGGCCAGGCAGCGGATCTGGATGTTGGCCAGCGCATCCGCCACCAGTCGCCAGCCGACCATCGGCATCGCCCGCGTCAGCCCGAGCAACAGGCCGCCCAGGCTGGCGGTGAGGCGCATGGCTTCGTCGCGCTCCTCGGCGGCGATCGCCGCATGCCACAGCGCCAGGTGAATGCCGCGGCGCAGTTCGACCTTGAAGTCGATGCCATTGCCTTCTTCCTGCGCCAGCGCGTCGTACTGCTGCAGGAAACGGGCTTCGTCCTCCGGCGGCAAGGCGGTACGCAGGTCGCCGATGAGACTGGACAGGCTGGGGATGGCCGCAAGGCCGAAGGCTTCTGTCCAGGCCAGCCCCCATTGATCCATGCCGGAAAGCAGCATCGCCAGCCGCAGCGCGCGGCCCTCATCGCTGCCGGCGGCGCGGGCCCAGTTGCCCAGCGCGGTGGCGAGATCGCCAGCGCCGCCCTCCTCCTCGCCCACGCTCTGGCGGAAGCAGCGGCCAAAGGCATCCTGCGCCATGTGCGCCGCCTGGCGCTGGGCATCGGTATCGGCCAGCAGGGCCAGGTTGTCTTCGGGAAGCGGGGCGTTGACGGCGGTATTCATCCGGCGGGCTGAGGTGCGGAAAAGGGGCGTCATTGTGCCGCCGTGCCGGATGGAATGGCAAACCGCGCCATTGCCCGCCGCGGGCAATCGACCCACGCGGCATGTCATTCCATTCATTCAGAATGGCGTGCCCCCACGGAGCCTTCATGCCCACGTATGCCGCCACATCCGCCCAACTGGGCATCGGCCCGCCCCGGCTCGTTCCCGGCCTGTGCATCCTCGGCATACTTGCTGTCGTCTTCGCCGCCGGCGTCACCTGGCTTCTGTACCTGGGCGATCTCCGCCGCCAGGAAGATGAACTGGCGCAAGCGGCCATACGCGCCACCGCCGCGCTGGACCACAACCTGACGCTGCGGGCATACAGCCTGAGTGCAATGCGGCTGACGGCCGAGCAATACCTTCAAGGCCATGCGCATCTGTCCGTCAATCCCGCCTCCGCCCTGATTCCCACCGGTGATGGTTACCTGCTCGAAGAGCTGCGCGGCTATCGCGGCGAGGAGCTGGGCCGGCTGGCCGGCCTCGGACGTCTTCCTGCAGCCGATTCGCCTGCGGCCAGGGAGATGGCGATGGCACTGGCGCTGACGCCGCTGTTCCGCACCGTTACCCGGCGAGACAACGACACCCTGCGGGTTTCCTACACTTCCGAGCTCGGCTTTTCCTACGTGTTGCCGGTACACGAGGCCAGGTCGCCGGACGCACAGCGGGCGCGCCCCTACTACCGCACCCGCAGCGCCTCTGGCGCCGAGGTGTTCTGGACCATGCCTCATCAGGATGACCAAGAGCGCGGCCTCCTGATCGGCGTCGGCACCGCGATCCACGATCGGGGAGGAATCATCGGCGCGGTCGTGGCCGACATTGCGCTCTCCCGCCTCAGCCAGTTGCTGGACGGCCACGACCTCAAGGGCGCAGATCTGCTGCTCACCACTCAGGACGGCGTCTATCTCGCCGGCAACCCGGAGTACCTGAAGCTGATCGGGGTGGCGCGCACCTTGCGGCCGCAGGTCGAGAACCACGGCGAGCACTTCATCCTCCGCCGGCCACTGGAGGCCGCGCCGTGGACGCTCCGCCTGGTTGCCTCGCTTCCCCAGATGCGCCGCAATGCCATGCGCCAGGCGCTGCCTTTCGCCTTGGTCACCATCCTGCTGTGCGGCAGCGTGGTGCTGCTGGTGTGCCTGGCGCAGATGCTGCGCAGGATCGCCACCCTATCGGTACACGACGGCCTCACCGGCCTGCACAACCGCCGCTTTTTCGATGCGGTGGCAGAGCCGGCACTGCGGCGGGCGCACCGCGACGGCAAGCATTTCGGCCTCATCCTGTTCGACGTGGATCACTTCAAGCGCTTCAACGACAACCACGGCCACCAGGCCGGCGACACCGCGCTCAACGTCGTCGCCTCCAGCGTCGCCCGGCGGCTGCGGCGTGGCGCCGACCTGGCTTACCGCGTCGGCGGCGAAGAATTCGCGGTGACCTGTGAAGCCGATGGCGCCGCGGCAATAGAGCGCCTGGCGCTGGAGCTGCGCGAAGCGGTGGAAGCGGCCGCCCATGCCTTCCCGGAAAGCGAGTTCGGCCGGCTCACGGTGTCGGTCGGCGTCGCCATCGCACAACCCGGCGAAGACACCGACATCGAAGCACTCTACCGCCGTGCCGATGCGGCGCTCTATCGCGCCAAGGCCAAGGGCCGCAATACCATCGAGTGCTGTCGCACCGCGCCGGCGGGCAGCAGCGTCTGAGTGGCGCTCAAGCCCCCAGCTTCATCGACTGCACCTTCAGCGCCGGAACGCTCAGCCCCAGTCCAGCCCGGAACGCGGGCGCGGCAACGGCGGCACACCGTTGCGGAAGCTGCTGAGCATGCGCCTCAGCACCTCGGCATCTTCCTCGATGAAGCCGCGCTTGAAGTCGGTGAGCACCAGCCGGGAGCGCGTCAGCCAGTTGCCCGGCGCATCGTCCAACGCGCACCAGGGCGCGCTGTCCACATCCGCCTCATGCTGCGACAGCCAGGCCATGGCCTCGCGCTCGCGCATGCCGTGCAGGTCGGCCCCCTTCTTCGGCAGGATGTGCGGTGTGGCGCCGGCAATGCGCGGCCGGATGTCCTCCGAGAAGCGCAGCACCAGCTTGGAGAGGGAGAACAGCATCCTCCAGTCTGAAGCGATGACTACCCGCGCCTCCTCGAACTCCCGCAGCACCCCCTCGATCAGCGGCAGACAGCGGAAATCCTCGACCTCGCCCCAGGGGTGGGTCACGCCATCGAAGTCCATGAATATGTACGAGCTACGGGTCATCTGCTGTTCTCGGCTGCGGGGAACAAGGGGCGTCCGCCGCGGTTCAATGATGTTGCGATGCGGAATATACTGCAAAGCCTGCCGCCCGAAACGGCTCCTGCAAAGGCTTTCAGGGATGGTCAGTTATCCGTAACCCTGGCATGGTCAAATACGCCGGCATCGTTCCGCATCCGATGGCCGTTCAAAGCCACTTCATCCCACTCCCAATCGCACTCGGAGGATTGTCCATGGCCCCCATCATCAACCTCGAAGGCAAAGTCGGCCTGATTACCGGCATCGCCAACGAAAAGTCGATCTCCACCGGCGTGGCCGAAGCGTGCGCGCAAGCCGGCGCCACCCTGATCGTCACCTACCAGAACGAGAAGACCCGCGCTTTCATCGAGCCGGTGATCCATCGCCTGGGCATCAAGGATGCGTTCCTGCTGGACGTCACCCAGCCCGAAACCATGGATGCCGCCTTCGCCGAAATCGAAGCGCGCTACGGCAAGCTGGACTTCGCCCTGCACAGCATGGCCTTCGCCAAGCGCGACGACCTCCATGGCCGCGTGGTCGATACCTCGCCGGACGGCTTCGCGCTGGCGATGGACGTTTCCACCCACTCCTTCATCCGCCTCGCCCGCAAGGCCGAGCCGCTGCTGGAGAAGGCCGGCGGCGGCGCGCTGGTGACCATGACCTACCTCGGCTCGGAGAAGGTCATCCCCAACTACGGCGTGATGGGCCTGTGCAAGGCCGCGCTGGAAGCCGCCACCCGCTACCTCGCCGCCGAGCTGGGCTCCAAGAACATCCGCGTCAATGCCGTTTCCCCCGGCCCGCTGATGACCCGCGCCGCTTCCGGCATCGCCGGCTTCGACAGCCTGATGGCCGCCGCGGTGGAACGCTCGCCCATGCACCGCCTGGTGACGCCGGAAGACATCGGCGCGCTCACCGCCTTCCTCGTCTCCGACGCCGGCAGGCTGGTCTCCGGCGGCGTGCACTTCGTGGACGCCGGCTACAACATCATGGGCTGAGGCCGCCCGCAATGGACGAACTCGCCGCTGCCCGCGCCCGCTTCGGGCGCGAAGTCCTGACCCTGGACGATCCGGTTCCGCCGCATCCATTGCTGGACGGCAAAACCGAGATCGGCCGCGGCGAGTATTCCATCGTGTTGGACAAGGGCGACGGCGAGCGGGTGTACAAGCTCGTCAGTTCGCCCGCCGACTACTTCCTCTACACCGCGGACGACCGCCCGCGCGGCAAGCATTTCCCCATCGTCTATGCCGACCACGGCATCGTCGGCCGCGCCCGCTCCGGCCATCCCTTCCACCTGATGGAAATGGAGCGCCTCTACCCGCTGGACGACAGATCCCCCGCCGGCGAACTGGCGGCGAGGCTGTCCGGCTTCTACTGGGCCGCCTGCGAGCAATGGAGCCGCCTGGGCGCCGACATGGGCCGCATCGCCCTGCACCACCTCACCGTCAGCCCGCTGGAACTGGACGAAGGCGTGAAGGACGCGCTGCAGGCGCTGTCCGACTTCGTCGAGGAATACCAGGTGCTGCCGGACCTGCTCAATGCCAACAACCTGATGATGCGCAAGGACGGCACTCTGGTGTTCGCCGACCCGGTCTTCATCGCCTGAAGCGCCCTTACGCCCCGCTCAGAAGCCGATCTTGCGCTTGCCCTTGGCGCGCCCGCAGTCGAAATCCTCCAGCTTCAGCTCATCCCGCCCGGCCAGCTTGGCCGTGCCGAAGGCGGACATCAGCGCACGCCGCTGTTCGCGCGGCGGCAAGGCCGCCAGCACCTCCATCACCGCGACCGGCGGCTCGTCCGGGAAGCCCCAGTCGTGGGCGGCAACGATGTCGCGATACAACCGGCAGGCGATGGCGAAGGATTCGTCCGCATCCGGCCGCGGCACCGCATAGACGTTCATGCGGTTGAGGATGGGCTCCGGAATGCTGCGCTCGTCGTTGGCTGTGGTCACCCACAGGATGTGGGAAGCGTCGATCTCCACATCCACATACTCGTCGCGGAAGCGGCGGGCGGTGTCGTGCTCGAACAGCTCGTACAGCGGCCCCAGCGGATCGTAGCGGCCGTCGCCCCCGGCCTTGTCCACCTCGTCCAGCACCATCACCGGGTTCGCCACCTCGCCGCCGACCAGCGCCTGCGCCACCTTGCCCGGCTTGGCGTGGTTCCACTGCGCCGAGGCACCAGAGAGTATCCAACCGGCGGTCAGCGAACTCATCGAGACGAAGTGGTAACCGGTACCGAGTTGCTCGGACAGCGCGCGGGCGAAATGCGTCTTGCCTATACCCGGTTCGCCCAGCAGCAGCATGGGCGCGAAGGACACCGGCTCGTTGCCGGACACCGCCAGCGCCAACGACTTGCGCACATCGTCGATCACATCGCCGAAGTTGGGGCAGCGCTCGTACAGGGATGACAGCGCATCCGCCCGGCTGGGCTTGACCACGAAGCGGGTACCGCCCGCGTCCTTCATCCGGCCGTAGAAGGCGGAGAGCGCTTCGTTGCGGGCGGGCGCATTCTGCTCCAGCGCCTTGTCCACATCCTCGACGCGGTAGATCTGGCGCGCATCTGCCAGGGGAATGCAAAACTCGGTCGGTGCCATCCAAGCCTCCGTCGCAATCCATGCCCGGGCCCGGAACCGGGCCGCTGGTGCGGATTGGGACAAGCAGAAGGCATGCCGGTTTTCGCCGCGCTTCGGCAAGCATGATTACGCATGGGCGTATCATCGACCGTAATCAAAACGAAATCCGGACCCCGACATGAACGCCAGACACGATCACGATCATGACCACGCCGCCGCGCCACCGCCGGGCGGCATCGGCATTCCCCGCCAGGGCAGCTTCGACCCGGTGGCCTTCGAGCGCGCCGTCGGCGACCTGCTGGCAGCCTGCGGCGTGGCGCCGGGCAGCGACCACACCGGCCGCACCGCCCAGCGCGTCAGGGAATTGTGGCAACGGCGGCTGCTCGGCGGCTACGACATGGACCCGGCGGCAGCACTGGGCGACGGTTTCGAGGACGAGCGCCGCGACATGGTGATCGTGCGCGGCATCGCCATCCACGGCGTCTGCCCGCATCACCTGGTGCCCTTCCGCGGCGTCGCCCATGTGGCCTATCTGCCCGGCGGCCGGCTGCATGGCTTCGGCCGCATCGCCCGCCTGGTGGATGCCATCGGCCACCGCTTCACCTACCAGGAATGGATGACACGCGACATTGCCGACGCGCTGATGCACCACGGCAGGGCGCAAGGCGCCGCCTGCGTCATCGAAGCGGAGCAGCTGTGCTTGCTGCTGGGCGAGGACAGGCGCGGTGACGAGCGCGTCGTCACCCAGGCCTATTCCGGCGTGTTCGCCGAATCGGATCAACTGCGCAACGAGTTTCTGCGCGCGGTGGATCGCCGCATGCTCTGAAGCGCCAGCGGACAGAGCGGCCTACTGCACCAGCCGCAGGCCGCGGTGGGCGGTCAGCTCCAGCACGGTCACTTCCCGCCCGAGCAGGGTCACCGAGCCGCGGAAGCGGTCGTAGCCGGATTCGGAATATTCGAACTCGAACACCCGCTGCAGCGCCATGCGGCCCTCGTCGTTGCGGACGAGCCGCAGGCCGCGGCCGGCAACCGTCTCGTCCAGCAACTGCAGGCCTTCGCGCTGGCAGGCCTGGCTGGCGGCGGCCACGCCAGCCTCCCGCGCCTTCAGGCTGTCCAGCCAGAACCAGGCCAGCAGGCACAGCAGCGCCAGCGCGAACACTTCAGGGAAATCCATTGCTGCTCAGCCTTCAGGCGACGAACATGCCCCGAATCATGAAGAACAGCATGGCCGCCATCAAGGCCGATGCCGGCACCGTCACCACCCAGGCAGCGGCGATGCGGATGAGCTGGGAGCGCTTCACCAGTTCCTGGCGATACATCTTGCGCAGCCCCTTGCGCTCGTCCTTGGAGAAGTTCGCCGGGTCCAGCTTGCGCTTCTGCCGCTTCTTCAGGTCGCGCAGCATGTCGCCCTTCTCCTCGATGGAGGCGGCGTCGAAGCGTTTCAGGAAGGCGTCTATCTCCGCCTGATCCGCTTCCGGGTGATGAGCCTTGATCTCCGCCACCCGGCGCGCGTAATTGCTCTTCAGGTACTCGCGCAGGAAACCGACGCCGAACACGCCGCCGACGGCGATGTGGGTGGAACTCACCGGCAGGCCGAACTGGCTGGCGACGATCACGGTGATGGTCGCCGCCATGGCGATGCAGAAAGCGCGCATCTGATCCAGCTCGGTGATCTCCGAACCCACGGTGCGGATCAGCTTGGGGCCGTAGAGCGCCAGCCCGAGCGAGATGCCGACTGCGCCCACCACCATCACCCAGAAGGGAATCTCGGTCGCGTCCGCCACCACGCCGCCGTGACGCACCGCGTCCACGATGGCCGCCAGCGGGCCCACCGCGTTGGCCACATCGTTGGAGCCGTGAGCGAAGCTGAGCAAGGCGGCGGCGAACACCAGCGGCAGGGTGAACAGGCGATTCACGCCGTCCTTGGTATTGGCGATCAGCTTGTCGTTGCGGGCCAGCCGGCGGCGCACCAGGATGAAAACGCCCAGCGCCAGGATCAGCCCGTAGAACACCGCCTTGCCGAAACTCACCGGCCACACCTTGTTCAGCCCCTTCAGGAACAGGTAGGCGGAGAAGGTCCACACCATGCCGGCGACGATCCAGGGCACCGCCCGCCGCGCTGCTTCGGCCATGTCCGGCTGGTAGGTGATGCTGCGCTTGATGATGTAGAGGAAGCCGGCGGCGAAGATGCCACCCAGCACCGGCGAGATCACCCAGCTGGCAACGATGTTGCCCAGGGAAGGCCAATCCACCACCTCGAAGCCGGCCGCGGCCACGCCTGCGCCCAGCACCGCGCCAACGATGGAATGGGTGGTCGATACCGGCGCGCCGACCGCGGTAGCGATGTTCAGCCACAGCGCGCCAGCCAGCAGCGCGGCGAGCATCACCCAGATGAAGGTCTGGCTGTCCTGGATCGCGTTGGGGGCGATGATGCCGCTACGTATGGTGCTCACCACCTCGCCGCCGGCGATGAGCGCGCCAGCCGCTTCGAACACCGCGGCAATGCCCAGCGCCCACACCATGGAGAGCGCCTTGGAACCCACCGCCGGGCCAACGTTGTTGGCAACGTCGTTGGCGCCGATGTTCAGCGCCATGTAGCCACCGATGATGGCGGCGGCCACCACGATCATGCCGCCCTCTCCCACCCCCTGCATGATCGCGTAGAGCATCACCAGGACGAGGAAGACGAGACCGGTGCCGAGCCGCAGGAGCTCGCCGCGGCCACTCTGGGTGGCGCGCTCGATCTCGCTGATATGTTGCAGTTCCACGCGATTCCTTCAGCAAATCAAAGAGCCGCGTATTGTTTCAGAAAAGTGACAGCCGCCAAAATGCAAAAACGAGGTGGCGGGCGCGCCAGGACGGCAGCGCGGGAAAGACCTGCCTCAAAGCTGGTCGTACTTGTCGGCGCGGCCGCGCGCCTTTTCCGCCGGATAGCGTTCGGCGTTGATCGCCAGCTTGCGTGCGGCGGCTGCCGCGAGATCGACATCCAGCACGTCGGCCAGGCGCACCAGGTACATCAGCACGTCTGCCAGTTCCAGCGCCACCGCGCCGCGCAGGGCGGCATCCGGCGCGGCGGATTGCTCGGCGGTCAGCCACTGGAAGTGCTCCAGCACTTCGCCGGCTTCACCGGCGAGCGCCATCGCCAGGTTCTTGGGCGTATGGAACTGCGTCCAGTCCCGTTCCTCGGCGAACTCGCGCAGGCGGGCCTTCAGCGCCAGCAGCGCGTCCGCCGGCAAGGCGTTCGCCGGCTCGCTCATTCGATGTGGTGCTCCAGGTCGAAGCCGGCGTTCTCGTCCTCGCCCAGCGCCCGCACCAGCCAGGGCATCACCACCTCCAGCCGTTCCGGCAGCACCCAGGGCGGGTTGATGACGAAGAGGCCGCTGCCGAACATGCCGAAGCCATCGGGCGACGGACCTTTCACCGCCAGCCGCACGTCCAGCCAGCTTTCGGCGCCCAGCTCGGCCAGGCGCTCAGGCAGTTGCCGCGCCTCCGGCCGCGCCAGCAGCGGATACCAGACCACGTAGGTGCCGGAGGCGAAGCGCTTCATCGCATCCTTCAGCGTATCGATCACCCGGCGATAGTCGTCCTTGACCTCGTAAGGCGGATCGATCAGCACCACCGCGCGGCGCGAAGGCGGCGGCAACAGGCCGCGCAGGCCGGCGAAGCCGTCGGAGCGGCGCACCTGCACCTGGTCCGCCTCGCGGGCAAAGGTCTGCTGCAGCAGTTCCGCGTCCGCCGGATGCATTTCGAACAGCCGCAGCTTGTCATGCTCGCGCGCCTGGGTCATCGCCAGCGCCGGCGATCCGGGATAGAACAGCAGCTTGCCGTGGGGATTGAACTGCGCCACCGCCGCCAGGTAAGGCCGCAGCGGCTCAGGCAGGTTTTCCCTGTCGTTCCACAGCCTGGCGATGCCGCTGTCGAACTCTGCATTCTTGGCCGCCTGCTCGCCATCCAGCGCATAGCAGCCAGCGCCGGCATGGGTGTCGATGTACGACCACGGCTTGTCCTTCCTGGAGTAATACGCGAGCAGTTCGATGAGTAGGTAGTGCTTGAGCACATCGGCATGGTTGCCGGCGTGAAAGGCGTGGCGGTAGCTGAGCATGGGGATGAGCGGAAAGCGCGGGCGGAGAATGCTACCACCGCCCGCAAGCCTGCGAGCAGGGGCAGGAAAGCCAGCCGAAAATTTGGAGAAAACCGCCAAAATCGTGACAATCCCGCCCGAAGGAGACGCGCAGCCCACGGCCGGGCCGGCACTTGCTATGATTCCCGCCCCCGCGCTGGCCGCTGCGCCGACGAAACAGCGAGAGAAAACAATGAGTATCTATGCCTTGGGCGATGTCGTGCCCCGCTTCGGCGAAGGCTGCTGGGTTGCGCACAATGCAACCGTGATTGGCAATGTGGAAGCTGGCCGTGAGGTGAACATCTGGTACAACGTGGTGATCCGCGGTGACCACGACCCCATCGTGATCGGCGATGGCACCAACATCCAGGACGGCTCCGTGCTGCACAACGACGAAGGCGTGCCGCTGACCATAGGCAAGGACGTCACCGTCGGCCACAAGGTGATGCTGCACGGCTGCACCATCGGCGACGAAACGCTGATCGGCATCAACGCGGTGGTACTCAACAACGCGGTGATCGGTCGCAACTGCATCATCGGCGCCAATGCGCTGATCCCGGAAGGCAAGGTCATCCCCGACCGCTCGCTGGTCGTGGGTTCGCCCGGGCGCATCATCCGCGAGCTGTCCGACCAGGACATCGCTTATCTCAAGGCCAACGCCAAGCACTACGTTGCCAACGCCCGGCGCTACGAAGTGGAGCTACGGCCAGTCGAGGTCAGCGGCCTGCTGGACCAGCCGCGCTGAGAGACCGCCCACGGACACTTGGCGATGCGCAGTGCATCATCACAGGCTAATACACGTCCTTACACCTGCGCGCGCACATGCTTGCGGGTGATGGGGTATAAGTCTCGGCCATCTTCACTGCCCCATCTTGCCAACGCCATGACCGTCGCCCGTCGCCTGCCCGCTGCCACGCTCCTCGCCGCACTTTCCGCCGCCCTCGCCTTTTCCTCGCCGGTGTTCGCCGCCGAAGACAAGGCGCGTACCGTGGATTTCTCCGCCGAGGCCAGCCGGCCCGCCAGCAACGACCTCGCCGTCGCCCAGCTCTACGTTGAGCAGTCCGGCGCCGATCCTTCCGCTCTCGCCCAACAGGTGAACCGCGTCGTTGCCGCCGCGCTGGCGACCGCCCGCGGCTATGGCGACGTCAAGGTGCAGTCCGCCGGCACCTCCACCTCGCCGGTCTACGGCAAGAACGGCAGCAAGATCGAAGGCTGGCGCATGCGCTCCGATCTGCGCCTGGAGACGCGCAACGTCGGCCAGATGTCGGAACTCATCGGCAAACTACAGAGCAGCCTCGCCATCGCCCAGGTTTCCATGCAGCCCGCGCCGGAAACCCGCCGCAAGGCGGCCGACGAAGCCACCACCGACGCCATCCGCGCCTTCGAACAGCGCGCCGGCCTGGTCTCCTCGGCGATGGGCAAGCGCTATACCATACGCCACCTCAATATTTCTGAAGGCGGCTTCCGGCCTCCCCAGGTCTATGCCCGCATGAAGGCTTCCTCGGTGATGATGGATTCCGCGCCGGCGCCGCTGGAAGGCGGCGAGAGCGAAGTCAGCGTCACCATCAACGGCACCATCGAACTCATCGACTGATCATCGTCATCCATGCTTTCCAAGAATCGTCTGCGTACCCTCAGCCTGGCTTTCATCATCGGCGTCGGCAGCCTCGCCGGCACCGCCTGGACCCGCGACAGTGCCCAGGTCACCAGCTACAGCTGCGCCAACGGTGAGCGCTTCTCGGTCGAGACCCACTCCCGCCACATCCGCCTGCGCACCGGCGCCGGCATCTTCGCCCTTACCGCGGCCCCGACCACCGACGGCCTGAAATACACCGACGGCCAGACGGTGTTCGCCAGCCACGGCAGCGTCGCCAGCCTGCAGCGGCCCGGCCTGCCGGAAAGCAAGGACTGCCGGCGGGACGGCGCCAGCCTGTGATCGCGCTGATCCAGCGCGTGCTGGAAGCGCAGGTCGATGTCGCCGCCGAAAACGGCGAAGGCCGCCAGACCGTGGGCCGCATCGGCCCCGGTCTGCTCGCGCTGATCGGCGTCGAGAAAGGCGACGGTCCGCGCAACGTGGAGCGGCTGGCCGAGCGCCTGCTCGGCTACCGCGTCTTCCAGGATGACAGCGGACGCATGAACCTCGGCCTGCGTGACATCGCTGGTGGTCTGCTGCTGGTGCCGCAATTCACCCTGGCGGCGGACACCCGCAGCGGCACCCGCCCCAGCTTCTCCACCGCGGCTCCGCCGGAAGAAGCGCGGACACTGTTCGATGCCCTGGTCGCCCGCCTGCGCGGCCTGCATCCCGTGGTGGAAACCGGCCGCTTCGGCGCGGAGATGTTCGTCGGGCTGCTCAACCATGGTCCGGTCACCTTCCGACTGGACGCCTGAATAGGCATGCCCTATCTTTCGGGCATGCCGTTTCCCGTGGCCAGCGCCTTGCAAACCGTTCTACAGCAATCCTCTTCCCGCCCGGACGCCGCTGGCGTCTTCCGTTTCCCTTCCCGCTTCGCCGCCCTGCTCACCCTCGGTTTGATCGCCGGCTGCAGCACCATGCCGCCTCCGCCGCCACCGGCAAGCGCGCCACAGACGCCTCTACCCGCCCCCAGCACCAGCACGCCCGCGCGCGACTACTTCGCGCTGGAGGACGACGCGCAGACGCAGGAAATGGTGATCTTCGCCATGGGCCTGCTGGACACCGGCTACCGCTTCGGCGGCCGCAACCCGGAAGCGGGGCTGGATTGCAGCGGCATGGTCAGCTACATCGTCGAACAGGTGAGCGGCAAGCGCCTGCCGCATAACGCGCTGCAGATCGCCCAGCGCACCCGGCCCATCCAGGTGAGCGAGCTGCAGCCGGGCGATCTGGTGTTCTTCAACACGCAGAAGCGCCAGCATTCCCACATGGGCATCTACATCGGCAACGGCCGTTTCATCCACGCGCCCTCCAGCCGCGGCGCCGTGCGCATCGAGCGCATGGACAATCCCTACTTCTCGCCCCGCCTGGACGGTGTCCGCAGCCTGCTCGCCGCGAATTGATGCGGGCAAGTCCTGCCTTGCACCGCCCGCCTCTCCTATCTAGTGTGAAGTGCCCATAAGGCGTTTTCTGAAGGAGGAGAAGGTGATGCCAATGCGCAAGATTAGCGAGGTGGTGCAAGGCCAGAAGATACTGACCGCTACTGCAACCCTGTCGGTACGCGAAGCCGTCCGGCAGATGACGACGGCCAGGGTCGGCGCGATCATGATCGTGGAACGCGACCAGCTGACCGGTATCTTCACCGAACGCGACCTCCTTACCCGGGTGGTCGCCGAGGGACGCAACCCCGATCTCACCGAACTGAACGAGGTGATGACGGTGGCGCCGCAGACCATCACCGGCGACAAGCCGCTGGGGCACGCGATGCACCTGATGTACGACGGCGGCTTCCGTCACGTACCGGTAGTGGAGAACGGCCGCCCCATCGGCATGGTGTCGGCCCGGGATGCGCTGGGAATGGAGATGATGGCCTTCGAAGGCGAACTGGAGCAGCGGGAACTGATCACCGAGCTGCTCTGAAACACGAAGTTGGTGCCTGCTGCACCCCAAGGAACCGCGCCCAGGCGCGGTTCAGTGTTTCTGGGGCACCTGCACGAAGGTTTCGCCGGGCTTGGTCATGCCCAGCTCGAAGCGCGCCAACTCCTCGATCGCCTCGTTGCCGGACTTGAGGTCGCGCACTTCCGCTTCCAGGCTGGCGTTACGCTGCTCCAGGCGGAAGTTCTCCTCGCGCTGGGCCTGCACCTGGCGATCCACGTCCCACACCCGCAGCCAACCGCCCTTGCCCAGCCACAGCGGGTACTGCAGCACGACGACGAGCAGGAGAAGGATGATCACTGGCCAGCGCATGTAAGGGCTTTGCGAGAAAACGGTGGGACTGTGAAAAGGGCCGGCGGATTATCCGTCGGCCCTCTGGTTTCGGCAAATTCGCCGGATTTACCGCTTAGCGCGCGCGCAGGTTGTAGAAGGCGCGCTTGCCCGGGTAGCTGGCGGTACCGCCCAGATCTTCTTCGATACGCAGCAGCTGGTTGTACTTGGAGATGCGGTCGGAGCGGGACAGGGAGCCGGTCTTGATCTGCATCGCGTTCAGGCCGACCGCGATATCGGCGATGGTCGAGTCCTCGGTTTCACCGGAACGGTGGGAGATCACCGCGGTGTAGCCGGCGCGCTTGGCCATCTCGACCGCAGCGAAGGTCTCGGACAGGGTACCGATCTGGTTGATCTTGATCAGGATGGAGTTGGCAATGCCCTGCTCGATGCCCTGCTCGAGGATGCGGGTGTTGGTGACGAAGAGGTCGTCGCCCACCAGCTGCACCTTCTTGCCCAGCTTGTCGGTCAGCAGCTTCCAGCCAGCCCAGTCGCCCTCGGCCATGCCGTCTTCGATGGAGACGATGGGGAACTTGTCCGCCAGCGTCGCCAGGTAGTCGGAGAAGCCGTCGGCGCTCAGGGTCAGGCCTTCGCCGGAGAGCACGTAGTTGCCGTCCTTGTAGAACTCGCTGGAGGCGCAGTCCAGCGCCAGCAACACGTCACGGCCCGGCTCATAGCCAGCGGCGGAAATGGCTTCCTGGATCAGATTCAGCGCTTCCTCGGTACCGGACACATTGGGGGCGAAGCCGCCTTCGTCGCCGACGGTGGTCGGGTAGCCTTTCTTGTCGGTGATCTTCTTCAGGTGATGGAAGATCTCGGCGCCGCAGCGCAGGGCCTCGCGGAAGCTGGTCATGCTCACCGGCATGATCATGCATTCCTGGATGTCCAGGCTGTTGTTGGCGTGCTCGCCGCCGTTGATGACGTTCATCATCGGCACCGGCATCGCCATCGGACCGGAGCCGCCGAAGTAGCGGTACAGCGGCAGGCCAGCCTCTTCAGCCGCGGCCTTGGCCACCGCCATGGACACCGCCAGCGTGGCGTTGGCGCCGATGCGGGACTTGTTGTCGGTACCGTCCAGCTCGATCAGGGTGCGGTCGATGAAGGCCTGCTCTTCGGCGTCCAGGCCGATGATGGCTTCGGAGATCTCGGTGTTCACGTTCTCGACCGCGCGCAGCACGCCCTTGCCGAGGTAGCGGCCGGCTTCGCCGTCACGCAGTTCAATGGCTTCGCGGGAGCCGGTGGAGGCGCCGGACGGCACCGCCGCGCGGCCCATGACGCCGGACTCGAGCAGCACGTCGGCTTCGACGGTGGGATTGCCGCGGGAATCGAGGATCTCGCGGGCGATCACATCAACGATTGCACTCATGGTTCTTCCTGTTTCGGTTACGGTTCTGGATCGGTACAAGCACCTGCCAGCCTGGCCTCAAAGGCCTTCGACCAGCAGCATTTCGAACTCGGCCGCGCCTTGCCGGGCCGCGCGTGCGGCGCCGTATTCGGGCGACTCGTAGAAGCTGCGCGCCACCGCCATGGACGGGAAGGCGACAATCACCACCCGCTCCGGCGACCACCCGCCTTCCAGCGTTTCACAGGCGCCGCCGCGCACCAGGTAGCGGCCGCCGTACTGCTCGACCGCCACGGTAGCCAGCTCGCGGTAGCGGGCCATGGCAGCCGCATCATGGATGCGGCCATCGACAACGATGTAGGCCGGGCGCTGAGCAGCCTCGGTCAAGCGCCGCGCTCCAACAGATCGCCGGTCTTCACCAGCGCATCGAGCTGCTTGAGCGTGGCGAGCAGCGCTTTCATCTTCGGCAACGGCCAGGCATTCGGGCCGTCGGAGAGCGCCTTCGCCGGATCAGGATGGGTTTCCATGAACAGACCGGCCACGCCAACCGCCACCGCCGCCCGCGCCAACACCGGCACGAACTCGCGCTGGCCGCCGGAGGCGGTGCCCTGCCCGCCCGGCAACTGCACCGAATGCGTGGCGTCGAACACTACCGGGCAGCCGGTGTCGCGCATGATCGCAAGACTGCGCATGTCGGAGACCAGGTTGTTGTAACCGAAGGAAACGCCCCGCTCGCAGACCATGATGGTGTCTGCGCCGCCATTGGCTTCCTTGGCCTTGTCCACCACGTTCTTCATGTCGCCGGGGGCGAGGAACTGGCCCTTCTTGATGTTCACCGGCTTGCCGCAAGTCGCGACGGCCTGGATGAAATCGGTCTGGCGGCAAAGGAAGGCGGGCGTCTGCAGCACATCCACCGTCGCCGCCACGGCTTCGATTTCCTCGATGGCGTGCACATCGGTGAGTACCGGCACGCTCAGCGCGGCACGCACGTCGGCCAGGATCTCCAGGCCCTTGTCCATGCCCAGGCCGCGGAAGGACTTGCCCGAGCTGCGGTTGGCCTTGTCGTAGGACGACTTGTAGATGAAGGGCACGCCGACCTCGGCGCAGATTTCCTTCAGTGCGCCGGCGGTGTCGAAGGCCATGTCGCGCGACTCGATCACGCAGGGGCCGGCGATGAGGAAGAAAGGCCGGGCCAGGCCGACCTCGAAGCCGCAGAGTTCCATGCTTGCTCCTTCAGCCCTTGCGCGCCAGCGCCGCACGCACGTAGGCGGTGAAAAGCGGATGTCCCTTGCGCGGGTTGGAGGTGAATTCGGGGTGGAACTGGCAGCCGACGAACCAGGGATGAACATCCGAAGGCAGTTCGACCATCTCGCACAGATCGGTTCCCGGCGCGCGGCCGGAGACGATCAGCCCCTTCTCTTCCAGCTGCGAGAGCAGGGTGTTGTTCACCTCGTAGCGGTGGCGGTGACGCTCCATGATCTCCGCCGCGCCGTAGATTTCGCGGGCGAGCGAGCCGTCCGCCAGACGGCAGACCTGGCCGCCCAGGCGCATGGTGCCGCCGAGGTCGGACTCCTCGGTACGCTTTTCGACCTTGCCGCTGCGGTCCTGCCACTCGGTGATGAGACCGATGACCGGGCTAGGCGAGTTCGGCTCGAACTCGGTGGAATGCGCACCTTCCATGCCGGCGACGTCGCGGGCGAATTCGACCACCGCCAGCTGCATGCCCAGACAGATGCCCAGATAGGGAACCTTGTTTTCGCGGGCGTAGCGGATGGCGGCGATCTTGCCCTCGGTACCGCGCTTGCCGAAGCCGCCCGGCACCAGGATGGCATCCATCTTCGCCAGCACCGCGCAGCCGTCGCGCTCGATGTCCTCGGAGTCGAGGTAGTGGATGTTCACCTTGCTCTCGGTGTGCATCCCGGCGTGGTTCAGCGCCTCGATGAGCGACTTGTAGGATTCGGTGAGATCCACGTACTTGCCGACGAAGGCGATCTCTACCGAAGCCTTGGGATTCTCCAGCGCGCGGATAAGGTTCTCCCACACCGACAGGTCGGCGGCGCGGGCCAGGATGCCCAGCTTGTGGCAGACGATCTCGTCCAGCATCTGGTCGTGCAGCTGGCCGGGGATCTTATAGATGGAGTCCGCATCCAGGCACTCGATCACCGCTTCCGGCATCACGTTGCAGAACAGCGCGATCTTGCGGCGCTCGTCGGCCGGGATGTTGCGGTCGGCGCGGCACAGCAGGATGTCTGGCTGGATGCCGATTTCGCGCAGCTCCTTCACCGAATGCTGGGTCGGCTTGGTCTTCAGCTCGCCGGCGGTCGGGATGTAAGGCAGCAGCGTCAGGTGGATGAAGCAGGTGCCGCTGCGGCCTTCCTCGATGCCCATCTGGCGGATGGCTTCCAGGAAAGGCAGGGATTCGATGTCGCCCACCGTGCCGCCCACCTCGACGATGGCGACGTCCGCGCCTTCGGCGCCACGCTTCACATAGGCCTTGATCTCGTCGGTGATGTGGGGGATGACCTGCACCGTCTTGCCGAGATACTCGCCGCGCCGTTCCTTCTTGATCACCGCCTCGTAGATCTGGCCGGTGGTGAAGTTGTTGCGCTTGCTCATCTTGGCGCTGGTGAAGCGCTCGTAGTGACCAAGGTCCAGGTCGGTCTCGGCGCCATCTTCGGTGACGAAGACTTCGCCGTGCTGGAACGGGCTCATGGTGCCCGGATCGACGTTGATGTAGGGGTCCAGCTTGAGGTGAGTCACCTTGATGCCACGGGACTCCAGGATGGCCCCGAGCGAGGCCGCCGCGATGCCTTTGCCCAAGGAGGACACGACACCGCCGGTAACGAAGACGTATTTGGTCATGGGAATTGTGCTGCGGGAAAGCGCGATGATAACCGAAGTGCCGCTACGCCCGGAAGCCAGGCCATCCCCTCGCCCGCTCCGCCGCCTCATTTTCAATGGCTGCTTCGCTGCTCTTCATGAGACTGATGCTCGTTCATGGTTCGCCTCTTTTCCGCCTCGAAGCCATGGCCGCCGATACCCCGGACAAGGCGCTCACCGCCGAACTCTACGTCAGCCACCAGCCCTGGCTGCTGATGCGCATCGACCTCGCCTGAAGCCACCGCCAGCGCCACCCCCAGTGCAAATCCCTGGCCTCGGAACCCGGCAGCCTCATCCGCATGTACAGGCAAGCCAGGAACACAAACTTGCAGATGAGAATCACTCCTAAATAGAATCGCCCCCTCTCCTTTCCTCTCGGGTAAACCGGTGTCCGGCTTCGCCTCCAATCCGCTGCTGATCTGCTACCACGAGCACTACTCCGGCCTGCTGCGCTTCCTCACCAAGCGCACCCGCTGCGCGGACGCCGCGCAGGATCTGATGCAGGAAACCTGGCTCTGCCTGGCCGAGAAAGACGGCGCCGCATTCCTGCGCGAACCCGGCCACGGCCTGCGCGCCTACGTCTATACCGTCGCCGCCAACCTGGAGATAGACCGCTACCGCAGGGCCGGCCGCAGCGCCGAGCGCTTCGTGCCCATCGAAGACCCGGCCCAGCTCGAAAGCCTCGCCAGCGCGCCGGACGTAGGCGACACCTTCCTCGCCCGCGACACCCTGCGCCACATCGACGCCGCGCTAGCAAAGCTGCCGCAGCGCACCCGCGAAGTCTTCCTCGCCAGCCGGCTGGAAGGCATGCGTCGCAGCGAGCTGGCGGAGCGTTTCGGCATCTCGCTGAAAACGGTGGAACGCGACATCACCACCACCATGGAACACCTGGAGCGCGCCCTGCATGCCCAGCGCGGCGACCAGCTACCGGCGGCAAACGCCACCGGCAAGCCCCGGCGCAAGAATCTGGCGCGCCTGCTCTCCCTGCTCGGCGGCATGCTCGTCCTGCCCGCCGGCTGGCAAAGCTGGCGCCACTTCGTGCCGGTGTGGCGCGGCGAATGGCACACCGCCAATGCCCGCTTCCGCGGCGAGGCACTGCCGGACGGCAGCACCGTGCTGCTCGACAGCGCCACTGCCATCGAATTCGCCTACTACGCCACCCGCCGCGTCGCCACCCTGCGTCAGGGCGCCGCCTTCTTCCAGGTCGCGCGCGACGTGGACCGGCCCTTCACCGTGCATGCGCTGGGTGCCCGCATCACCGTGCTCGGCACGCGCTTCGGGGTGGATGTGGAAGGCGGACAAGTCCGCGTCGAAGTCGAATCCGGCCGCGTGCTGGTAGAGGCGGCGGACGGCAGCCAGCGAGAACTCGGCGCGGGTGACAGCCTGAGCCTGCACGGCACCGGCGGCTTCATCGGCAACACCCGCCGCAAGCCGGCGGACCAGACCGCCCCCTGGCGCAATGGCCGGCTGAATTTCGACGACACGCCGCTGGCACAGGCAGTGCAACGCCTGTCGCGCTACACGCCGCAGGCCATCCGGGTGGAGGCGGACGTCGCCAACCTGCAGGTGTACGGCCGCGTCAGCATCGCCGACAGCGCCGCCTGGCTCAGGCAGCTGCCACGCATCCTGCCGGTGAAGCTTGTGGATGAACCGGACGGCGGGCTGCGCATCGTTCGCCGCCTGTGAATCCCACTGCGCTTGCCATCGTCTGCCGGTCCACTGCCGTTGAAAGGCCGCCCTGCCCCTGCCGGCGCGGCAACCTTCTTCGATGAGCCCGCAATAACATCGTCATCGCAGCCAAAACGGCCGAACATTTTCCTGGGGGTACTTTTGCGGCTGGCACGTTCTAGCGGTTGAAGCAGCAAACCTTTCTTCAACCGCTACAGGAACACCGCCCCTCATGGCCCCACGCACCACTCTGCTCGCCGCCGCCCTGTTCGCCCTCGGCAGCCCTGCCGCCATCGCCCAGAGCATCGCCTACGACCAGCCCGCCCAACCGCTGGCACAGGCCCTGGACCAATTCACCCGCCAGGCCGGCCTGCAGGTGCTGGCCGCTCCCGAGCTGATCCGCGGCCGGCTGGGCCAGGCCATCAGCGGCGCCCGCAATATCTCCGAAGCCCTGAACCAGCTGCTGCAAGGCACCGGCCTGCGCGGCCGTCTCGATGGCAAGACGCTGATCATCGAATCGGTGGATGTGACGCTGGCGCCAGTCAACGTGACTGCCGCCGCGGATCATGGCAACGCCACCGAGGGAACGGGCAGCTATACCCAGAGCGGCGCCACGGCTACCGCCACCGGCCTCGCACTCTCGCTGCGCGAAACGCCGCAATCGGTCACCGTGGTGACGCGGCAGAAGATCGACGACTTCAAGCTGGAAACGCTGAGGGATGTGCTGAACCAGACGCCCGGCATCAGCGTGCGTACGGAAGGCGATAGCGTCACCTTCTATGCCCGTGGCGCCGCCATCCAGAACTTCCAGACCGATGGTGCGCGCCAGGGCGTGGAATCGCAGTCCTCCCTGATCAACCACAACCTGCTCCATGACGACACCCTGACGATAGACCGGGTTGAAGTGCTCAAGGGCTCGGCAGGCTTGCTGCAGGGAGACGGGAACCCCTCGGCCACGGTGAACATGATCCGCAAGAAACCCACGCGCGAATTCCAGGCTCATGTCGCCGTGGATGCCGGCTCCTGGGACAGCTACCGCACCAACGTGGATATCAGCGGCCCGCTGAATTCGGCGGGCGATCTGCGCGGTCGCGTCGTCGCCGCCGTCCAGGAGGCCGACTCCTTCAAGGACCACGTCGACAGCAAGAGCGCGCTGCTGTACGGCACGCTGGAATTCGATCTGAGCACCGACACGACGCTGCATGCGGGGCTGGACTACCGCCAGCGCGAAAGCTCGGGCGGCCAGACCATGGCCGGCATCCAGGGCTACGACTCCCAGGGCAACTTCCTCGGCTGGCGCTCGCGCTCCTGGAACCCCGGTGCAGACTGGTCCTACTACAAGCAGGAGACGCTCACCTTCTTCGCCGGCATGGATCATCGCTTTGCCAATGGCTGGAACGCCAGGCTGAATGCCAGCCACAAGGAAAGCAGAACGCCGGACTGGAAAGTCGCGGCCCTCTCCTCTCCCGGCAACTTCGTCAATATCAACCGCGCGGACATCAAGGACAGGAACCAGGGCTTCAGCCTCGATCTCTCCGGGCCGTTCCAGCTGCTGGGCCGGACGCATGAGCTGCTGCTGGGCTACAACTACTCGGAAATCACCTCCCGCAACGACTACTACTCCGCCGGCGCCGATTACTGGAACGTGAGCGGAGCCCAATGGGCCGCCGACAACTTCTACAACGGCGGGGGCGGCATGCCCGAGCCGGCCTGGACCAACCACACCGCGCTGAACAAGGGAGAAACCGTTCGCCACGGCAGCTATGCGACGGCACGCTTCAACCTCACCGACGAGCTCAAGCTGATCACCGGCTTCCGCAGCTCCGACTATCTGCAGAAGACCCACCGGGTGCTGACGAACAGGATCACCAAGATCCAGGAAAACGGCGTCATCACCCCCTATGCGGGCGTCGTGCTCGACCTGAACCGGCAGGTTTCGCTCTACGCCAGCTATGCCAGCCTGTTCCAGCCCGTCACCGTGCGCGACCAGAGCGGCAGCACCCTGGCCCCGCAGGAGGGCGTCACTTACGAGGTCGGCTCCAAGGCGGAACTGCTGGACGGCCGCCTGAACCTCGCGCTGGCGCATTTCTGGAAGCGCTGGGAAAACACCTACGAGGCCACCAATGCCTACGTCGATGGCTTCCCCACCGAGCGGGCCTATCGCAACGTCGATGGCGTCATGGAGCGGGGCTACGAAATCGAGCTCTCGGGAGAGCTGGCCCCCGGCTGGCAGGCGCAAGGCAGCTATGTGTTGAACAGCAGCGAGCTGGGCAACAGCAACGAAAGCCCCAAGCAGCAGTTCAAGCTCAACACCACCTACGCCCTTTCGCACCTTGTGCCCGGACTGAAGGTCGGCGCCGGCACCCGCTGGCAGAGCAAGATCTCCGCCGGGCCACTGGAGCAGAAAGCCTACTGGCTGCTCGATCTCATGGCCCATTACCGCTTCAACAGGAATGTCAGCGCCAGCCTGAACATCAACAACGCGCTGGACAAGAAGTACTTCGCCGGGGTGACCGACTGGTCCTCCTGGGGATCAGCCTATGGCAGCTATTACACCTGGGGCGAACCCCGGAGATTCAACCTGAGCCTGCGCTACGAGTTCTGATCCATCAGCCCGCCAAGGCAACGGCTCCGGACGACTGACTCGACGGAGCCGTTTCCACCCGGGCCGGCACGGCAAATCTCCCGCACAACTTTTTTCACGCCCCTCTTTAGCGCTTTCGACGACGCCTTACACATACCTGCAGAAGCCATTCGAAATATCTCTTCTGCAGGAGCTTTGCATGCCGTTCTCTTCTCCCCGCCGCCCGGCCCCCGCCACGCTCAGCCTCGCCCTCTCCTCGCCCTGGGTGCCTCCGCTGCACATGCGCAAGGCGCCTCGGCCACCCAGGCCCTCCGCCACGACTACGATCTGCCGGCCCAACCGCTGGGCCTCAGCCTGGCCCAGGCTTCCCGCATCAGCGGCCGGCGCTGGTACAGGGGCCGGCATCGCCTCCGACTGCTACGACGGCGCGCTGGACAGCTGGACGGTGGGCGCCGGCATCTACGCCCGCAGCGAGATCTACTTCGACCAGGCCTGGGTGCAAGGCAGCTACGCCATCGCCTCGGCCAAGATCGGCTACCGCATGGACCGCAACTGGGATCTGGCGCTGAACATCGGCAAGCTGTTCGACCGCACTTACCTGGGACGGTCGAGCTTCGCCAACGACTACAACATGTACGGCGAACCGCGCAGCTTCCGGCTGACGCTGTGCGGCAACGTCTGAGTCTGGGTGGCGGCGGCCCGTAGCTCAGCGGCCGGTTTGCCGCCTGCGGGCCTTCAGCGGATGAAGTCGCGGCTGACGGCGCGGAACAGCTCGGTGCCGCCGCGCTGCAGCCACTCGAAGGCCACCATCTCGCGCGACACGATGTCGATGCCATGGGCGCGCATGCGGGCGAAGGCCAGCTCGCGGTCGGCACTGCGGCGCGAGCCGGTGGCCTCGGCAACGACGAACACCTCCTTGCCGGACCAGCGCAGTTCCAGCACCGTCTGCAGCACGCAGACATGGGCCTCGGCGCCGCACACGACCACCTGCCGCCGCCGCTCGATCTCGCTGGCGCGCAGCACGCCCTCGCCCACCGCGGAGAAATGCGTCTTGGGCAGGTAGTGGGCATCGGCGGTCACCGCCTTCACTTCCGGCAGGGTCGGGCCCAGCTTGTCCGGGCAATGCTCGGTAACCACCACCGGCACGCCCACCCGGGCAGCCACCTCGGCCAGCCACACGCAGTTGGCCACCAGCTGGGTGCTGCTCTCCAGCACCGGCGCCAGCTTCTGCTGCACGTCTATCACCAGCAGGGTCGAGGTTTCGTGCTTCATCAGCATGCTTGGTTGCTCCTCCAGTGCGTCCGTGGAGCAGGCCTGCGCCCGCCCCTGCGCGCACTTTGAATGTCAGTCCCGCAGTTCGGCCCGCTGCCGGAAGAAGGCCAGCGCCTCCGGGTTGGCCAACGCCTCCTGGTTCTTCACCGGGCGGTCGTGCACCACGTTGCGCACCGCCAGTTCCACGATCTTGCCGCTCTTCGTACGCGGAATGTCCGCCACCTGCAGCACCTTGGCCGGCACATGGCGCGGCGTGGTGTTGTCGCGGATGGTGCGCTTGATACGGTCGGCCAGCGCATCGTCCAGCGTCAGCCCCTCGCGCAACTTCACGAACAGCACCACCCGCACGTCGTTGGGCTGCTGCGGCGGCCAGTCCTGGCCGATGACGATAGCCTCGACCACCTCGTGCAGCTTCTCCACCTGGCGGTAGATCTCGGCGGTACCTATGCGCACCCCGCCCGGATTCAGCGTCGCATCCGAACGGCCGTAGATCACCAGCCCGCCGTGAGCGGTGATCTCGCAGAAGTCGCCGTGGCACCACACGCCCTCGAAGCGCTCGAAGTAGGCGGCGTGGTACTTGCTGCCGCCCTCGTCCTTCCAGAAGCCGATCGGCATCGCCGGAAAGGGCCGGGTACACACCAGCTCGCCCTTCTCCTGCCGCACCGGGCTGCCTTCGTCGTCCCACACGTCCACCGCCAGCCCCAGGCCGCGGCACTGGATTTCGCCGCGCCATACCGGCAACAGCGGATTGCCCAGCACGAAGCAGGACAGGATGTCGGTGCCGCCGGAGATGGAGGAGAGCTGGATATCGGACTTGATGTCGCGATAGACGTAGTCGAAGCCTTCAGGCACCAGCGGGCTGCCGGTGCTCATCAGCGCCCGCAGCGTGTCCAGGCGGTGCGTCTCGCGCGGCTTGAGGCCGAACTTGGCGGCGGCGTCGATGAACTTCGCCGAGGTGCCGAAGTGGGTCATGCCCTCGGCGTCGGCAAAGTCGAACAGGATCCGGTTGCCCGCGGCGAAGGGCGAGCCGTCGTAGAGCAGCAGCGTGGCGCCGGCGGCCAGGCCGGAGACCAGCCAGTTCCACATCATCCAGCCGCAGGTGGTGAAGTAGAACACCCGGTCGCCGGGCTTCACGTCGCTGTGCAGGCGGTGCTCCTTCAGATGCTGCAGCAGCGCGCCGCCGGCACAATGGACGATGCACTTCGGCACCCCGGTGGTGCCGGAGGAGTACATGATGTACAGCGGGTGATCGAAGGGCAGCGGCTCGAAGGCGATCTCGGTCACGCTCTGATGCGGCGCGACGAAATCCGCCAGCCACAGCGCATGCGGAATGCCCTGCAAGGCGTGCTTCGCCTGTACATAGGGCACCACCACCACCCGCCGCAGCGAAGGCAGCTGCGGCACGATCTCCGCCAGCTTGCCCAGGCAATCCACCACCTTGCCGTTGTAGTAGTAGCCGTCGCAGGCCAGCAGCACCTTGGGCTCGGTCTGGCCGAAGCGGTCCAGCACGCCCTGCACGCCGAAGTCCGGCGAGGCGGAGGTGAAGATGGCGCCGATGCTGGCCGCCGCCAGCATCGCGATCACCGTCTCCGGCATGTTGGGCATGTAGGCGGCGACGCGGTCGCCCTTGCCCACGCCCTGCTCCCGCAGCGCCGCGGCGAAGCGCGCCACCCGGCGGTAGAGCTCGCCGTGGCTGAGTCTGTCCTTGACCCTGTCCTCACCCCAGAACACCAACGCATCGCCGGCGTCCCGCGAGCGCAGCAGGTTCTGAGCGTAATTCAGGCGCGCCTGCGGGAACCAGCGTGCGCCCGGCATGCGGTCGCCGTCCTCGAGCACCACATCGCCGCGCTCGCCGAGCACCCCGCCGTCGTCCCACACGCTGGCCCAGAACTGCTCAGGCTGCGCCACCGACCAGGCGTGCAGCGCCGCGTAATCCGGCACGGAAACCTTCCAGCGCTTTTCGACTTCCTGCTGGAAGGCGGTGAGGTTGGCCTGTTGTATGCGCTCCTGCGACGGCATCCACAGGGGCCGCTCTTCGGCGGTGCTCATGGGGGTCTCCTCCGTACTGTCTAATTTATTTGTTAATGCCTAATCAAACCTCGCGCGCAGTGTATCCGGCAAGGGCACGGATTTTCCAGTCCGGGTATCCATCCACACCACCTTGGACGAGCCGGTGGCACACAGGCGCTCGTCGCCTTCCACGTACAACTCGTACCAAGTCATCACGCTGCTGCGGCCGGGCTGGCCGGCGTACATCTTCACCAGCACGGTGGCCGGGTAGTTCACCGGCAGCAGGAAGGTGCAATCGGCATTGATGATCACCGCGCCGGTGGGCACGTCCGGGCCGACGCGGAAGCCCTCGCCTTCTATCCACTCCACCCGCGCCTGTTCGAAGAAGCGGAAATAGACGGTGTTGTTCACATGGCCATAAAAATCCATGTCCCCCCAGCGCACCGGAATCCGGGTGGTAAACAGATATTTGCGGTCGGTCTCCACGGCCTTTATCCTCTGTTGGTTTGAATGCCCGACCTACTGTAACATACGGTACCGTATGTTAAATTCGCCGAGCGGAAGTCCAGTGCAGGCCGTCCAGGGAGGCGGCTCAAGCGGTACAGCTGCTGGCGCCCCCGCCGAGAGACGCCGAAGAGCGCAAATATTAGGAGAATAGAATGGAACGCGAATCCATGGAGTTTGACGTCCTGATCGTCGGAGGTGGCCCCGCGGGGCTGGCCTCGGCGATCCGGCTCAAGCAACTGGCCGCGGAGAAGGACCGGGACATCTCGGTGTGCCTGATCGAGAAAGGGGCCGAGATCGGCGCCCATATTCTCTCCGGCGCGGTCATGGACCCGCGGGCGCTCACCGAACTCTTCCCCGACTGGAAGGCGCGCGGCGCACCGCTGAACACCGCCGTCACCGAAGACAAGGTCGTCTTCCTCAATGAAACCGGCGGCCGCCAGGTGCCCAACAACCTGCTGCCGGACTGTTTCGTCAATCACGGCAACTACATCGTCCGCCTGGGCAACGTCGCCAAGTGGCTGGGCGAGCAGGCCGAAGCGCTGGGCGTGGAGATCTACCCCGGCTTCGCCGGCGCCGAGATCCTCTATGACGAGAACGGTGCGGTGAAGGGTGTGGCCACCGGCGACATGGGCCTCACCCGCGAGGGCGAGCAAGGCCCCAACTACCAGCCGGGCATGGAGCTGCACGCCAAGTACACCCTGTTCGCCGAAGGCTGTCGCGGCCATCTGGGCAAGCAGCTGGAGACGAAGTTCTCCCTGCGCGACGGCGTCGATCCGCAGACCTACGGCATCGGCATCAAGGAACTGTGGGAGGTGCCTGCCGAGCGCCACCGCCCCGGCCTGGTGGTGCACACCGCCGGCTGGCCGCTGCCGGCCGACACCTATGGCGGCGGCTTCGTCTATCACCTGGAAGACAACCTGGTCGCGGTCGGCTACGTGGTCGGCCTCAACTACAGCAACCCCTTCCTGTCGCCCTTCGAGGAATTCCAGCGCTACAAGACGCACCCGGAAATCCGCAAGTACCTGGAAGGCGGCAAGCGCCTGGCCTACGGCGCACGTGCCATCGCCGCCGGCGGCCTGCAGAGCCAGCCGCGGCTGGTGTTCCCGGGCGGCGCGCTGATCGGCGACGACGCCGGCTTCCTCAACGCCGCCCGCATCAAGGGCAGCCATGCGGCGATCAAGTCCGGCATGCTCGCCGCCGAAGCCGCCTTCGAGGCCCTGGGTGCCGAGCGCCAGCGCGACGCGCTGACCGCTTTCCCCGCCGCCTTCCGCAGCTCCTGGCTGTACGAGGAGCTGCACAAGACACGCAACTTCAAGCCCTACATGAAGAAGGGCCTGTGGCTGGGATCGCTGCTGTTCGGCATCGACCAGAAGCTCTTCGGCGGCAAGGTGCCCTGGACGCTGTCCAACACCGCCGACCACACCACGCTGAAGCCGGCGGCCGAAAGCACCCGCATCGACTATCCCAAGCCGGATGGCGTGCTGACCTTCGACCGCCTGTCCTCAGTCTTCCTCTCGAACACCAACCATGAGGAAGAGCAGCCCTGTCACCTGCAGCTGAAGGATGCGGCGGTGCCGATCGCGGTGAACCTGGCGAAGTACGACGCCCCGGAGCAGCGCTACTGCCCGGCCGGCGTGTACGAGATCGTCAGAGATGTGGCAACTGAGGGGCAGGACAACGCGCCCCGCCTGCAGATCAACGCCCAGAACTGTGTGCACTGCAAAACCTGCGACATCAAGGATCCGACCCAGAACATCAACTGGGTGGTGCCCCAGGGCGGTGAAGGGCCGATCTACCAGGGCATGTAACACCCCCGCAGCGGCCAGTTTCACGCGGCCTGCAGCCCAACGAAAAGCCCGGCATCCAGCCGGGCTTTTTCATTTCCGCCTGCGCAAGCTCACCACTCGTAACCCAGGCCCACCTGCAGACTGAGGTCGGTGGCCTTGCGGTCATCCGCCGGCTTGCCCTCCCAGTCCAGCAGCGCCTGCACCTGGGCGCTCAGGCGGTCGACGATGGGCAGGCGGATGCCGGTGCGGGTACGCAGGGTTATGTCCTTGGTGTCCTCGGTATTCATATAGCCGTCCTGCTCGTGGAAGAACTCCGCCGAGCGGCCGATCAGCCAGTGCCGGTAGCGTATGCCCCAACCGAAAGCGGGATAGGCCTGGCTCTCGTCGTCGTAGCGCAGCTCGCGCACGTAATCCAGACCACCCTTGACCGACAGGTTGGTGTCGTCCGTCTCCACCAGCTGCAGACCGTAGCCGGCACCCAGCGCGTAGCGCCCGCGCAGGTCGCGGAAGTGGTCGCGCTCGAAAGAGGTACGGCCATAGACGAAGCGGCGCTTGTCGATGAACCAGTCCTTGTCGCCGCTGGCCAGCCAGTTGTTGGCGGTGTCGTCGCCGCCCTCGTTGCGCTGTTCGCCGCGCACCCGCGTCATGAAGCGCGACTCCTTGGCCACGCCTTCCAGTTGTGCTTCGGCGATCACCTGACGGGTGTCGCTGTTGCCGCTGTTGGCGCTGCCGGCAACGTTGACCCGGCCTTTGTATTCGGTGCCCTCGCCGGACTGGCTGGGCGTGGGGTTGAGGTAGGCGATGCGATCCAGCTTCAGCGGCGGCACTTCCGGCGCTTCGGTGAGCTTCACCGTGCCGGGGTCGGAAGGCTCCAGTTTGGTTTCCAGCGAGCCTTCGTCCCGCCGCATCAGCACCGTCACCGGCGCATCCGTCTTCAACGTCTCGACCATGCGCCAGTCGATCTTGACCTTGCCGGCGTAGCTGGTCTGCAGTACCAGCCCTTCCGGCGTCTTGTTGAGCACGGTACCGGTGAGGCGGTCACCGTTGGTGAGCACCACTTCGTCGGCCAGCACGGGCGCGCTCAGGCACAACAACAGGAATGGGGACAGCAGCCGCAGGCTGCGATAAGCAAAAGCGGGTTTCATGGCAATTCGGGGGATGGACGTCGGGGAGGGATGGGCGCCGGAGCGCCATGGGCCGAAAGACTAGGCTCATCCTTCGTCGTTTTGCAATGCAGCGTAACGCCTGTTTGCAAATATGGAACACAGGACAAAAACCACGGCTGGCGCGGCCTTGACGCTGTCTTACCCGATCTGGGTGGGCGGCGGGCTCACGCGGCCGGCCCGAAGATCAGATCCAGCTCGGCGGCGAACATCTCGCCGATGTCCAGCACTCCGGCCTGGGTGAACAGCCCGTTGTGCAGCATGCCCAGCCACAGCGGACCGACCAGGATGTGGGGGAAGCGCACCAGCGCATCGCTGCGCAGTTCGCCCTCGGCCACCGCCTCCCGCCCCAGCACCTGGATGCGCCGCAGCAGCGGCTCATAAGCCTCGCGCCGATAGACCTCGACCAGCGCCGGAAAGCGCGCGCCCTCGGCGATCACCAGCCGGGCCACCGCAGCCCGGCCGGCGCGTTCGATGTCGTGCATGGCCGGCAGCAGGGTGCGCCGCAGATAGGCGCCCACCTTCTCCCCCGGCAAGCGCGTTTCCTTCTCCACGCCGAACAGGGCTTTGCCTATCACCTCCTGCACCACGCCTTCGAACAGCGCCTCCTTGGTCGGGAAGTAGCGGTAGGGCGTGCCCTTGGCGACACCGGCGCGCTGTGCCACGTCCGCCATGGTGGCGTCGGCGAAGCCGTGCTCCATGAAGGCGGCCATGGCCGCGCGGACGATGGTTTCGCGCCGCTGGGCGGTCTTGTTCGGGCTGGGGCCGCGCTGGCCACGGCGCAGCAGACCGGCGGATTTGGGCTCACTTCCAGCCGGAGCGCCAGCGCCCTCCGTGGCACGCTTGCCCTCTCCTTTCATTCTTGCCATTGCCTCTCCTCCGCAACGGAATTTAAAATGACCAATCAGTCATTTTAAAACAAGCTGCGCCTTTTCTCCCCGGATCAGGCGCACGACAAGGCAGGCCCCGTGTCTTCCCCTCCCCCGCTCTCCTGGCGACCCTTCCTCTGGGTCGCTTCCGCCCTGTGCGTCGGCACCATGGGCACCGCCCTCGCCAGCCCGCTCTACCCGCTGTACCAGGAAGCCTGGCAGCTGTCGGCGAGCATGATCACCATCATCTACGTCGCCTACATGGGCGGCGTGCTGGCGGCCTTCCTCTTCCTCGGCCGGCTGCCGGACCACATCGGCCCGGTGAAGGTGCTGCGCACCGCGCTGGCCGGCATCTTCCTCGGCATCGCTCTGTCCGCCGCCGCGCCGGACGTGAGCTGGCTGCTGGCCGGGCGGGTCATCATCGGCGTCGCCTCCGGCCTCATCACCACCTCGGCCACCGCCGGGCTGGTCGAGCTGGAACCAGCCGGCCAGCCGCGACGGGCAACGCTGGTGGCTTCCACCGTGAGCATCCTCGGCTTCGGCCTGGGGCCGCTGGTCGCCGGCCTGCTCGCCCAGTTCGCGCCGCATCCGCTGGTGACGCCCTACCTGCTGGTGATCGTGCTGGTGGCACTGGTGCTGCATGCGCTGTTGAAGATGGAGGCGCGGCAGCGCACCGGTGGCCGGCTGTCGCTGCGGCCGCGCTTCATGCTGCCGGCCACTGCGGCCCGACCGCGTTTCGCGCTGGCGGCGATGGGCGCCTTCTCCGCCTTCGCCCTGTTCAGCCTCTACGCCTCGCTGTCGCCGTCCTTCATCCGCGGCCTGCTGCCCTGGCATGGCACGGCGGTGAGCGGCGCGGCCATCGCGCTGATCCTGTTCTGTTCGGCCAGCGCCCAGCTGCTCGGCCGCAGGCTGAGCACAGGCGCCAGCATGCGGGTCGGCCTGGTCCTGCTCGCGGTCAGCGTGGTGCTGCTGGCGATGGCGCTGCACTACCGCTCGGCCGCGCTGTTCGTATCCAGCGACCTCATCGGCGGCTTCGGCCACGGCCTCGCCTTCATGGCGGCGCTGAACATCGCCAACGCCAGCGCGGGTGGCGGCGAGCGTTCCGGCATCCTCGCCTCCTTCTTCACCGTGGGCTACATCGGCACCATCGTTCCCATACTCGGCGTGGGTTTCCTCGCCGACCGCATTGGCCTGGACATGGCGGTGGTGTGCTTCTGCACCGGCTTCGGCCTGCTGATGGCCGCGCTGCTGTGGCAGACGAAGCGGCTGCTGCCGCTGCGCATCGCCTAATCCAGGGCCCGCGGCAGCTCGACCAGCCTTCCCTGCTCCAGCCGCAGTACGCGGTCGAAAGCGGCGAGGCCGGCCGGGCGATGCGTCACCCAGACCAGCGTGCGGCCGTGCAGATGCTGGCGCACCGCGGCTATCAGTGCGGCTTCGGCGGCCGGGTCCAGACCCTCGGTCGGTTCGTCCAGGAGGGTGATGGGTGCCTCGCGCAACAGCGCGCGCGCCAGGCCGAGGCGGCGGCGCTGGCCGCCGGAGAGACTGGCGCCGCCCTCCTCCACCCAGGTTTCCAGGCCATCGCGCCAGGTGGAGATCATGTCCGCCAGCCCGACCAGCCGCAGCACCGCCATCATCCGTTCGGCATCCGCATCCGGTGCGGCCAGGCGCAGGTTGTCCGCCAGCGTCGCCGCCTGCGCCCAGGGGAACTGGCCGGCGCAACTGAGGCGGGCGCGCAGCGTGGATTCGTCCAGCGCGGACAGCTCGACGCCGCCCAGCCGGATCTCGCCGGCATCCGCCTCTTCCAGCCGCGCCAGCAACTGCACCAGCGTGGATTTGCCGCCGCCGCTGGGCCCCAGCAGCGCGATGTGTTCGCCTTCTTCCACCGCCAGCGACAACTCGTCGAACAGCGGCGGCTGCTCTGGCCAGGCGAAGGCCAGCCCGCTGACCGTCAGGCGGTTGTCCGCCGGCTGTGTGCCGGCTTCGGCGAAGGCCGGACGCGGCGTCTGCCCGGCCAGCCCTTCCAGCCGTGCCGCGGCGGCCGCGGTGCCGGGCAGCTCCAGGCAGGCGCCGGGCAGTGCCTGCAGGGCTTCGTGCGCGCCCAGCAGCACCAGCACTACCGCCGCCAGCCAGGGACCAGGGGCCGCCGGGCCTTCACCCTGCGCGATCAGCAGCAATGCCGCCCAGGCCGCCATGCCGGTGAGCAGCACGGTGGCCGCGCGCAGCCAGGCGCCGCGCCGCTGCAGGCTGCGCTGCTGCCTCAGCCAGTGCTGGCTGCTGGCGAGCGCCGCCGTCCGCCGCGCCTGCCAGGCCGGCTGGTGCAGGGCGAGGTCTTCCAGGCCGTCCACGCAATCCAGCAGTTCCCGCCTCAGCCCGGCGCGGCCGGCCACCAGCGCGCTGGCCGGCCTGCGCCCCGCCAGCCAGCCGGCCAGCGGCAGCACGAACAGCGCGAAGGCCATCAGCCCCAGCGGCAGCCAGGCCAGCATCGGCGCCATCTGGCCGAACAGCAGCGCCAGCATGGCGAAGGCGAGCAGCGCCGCCGCCAGCGGCAGCAGCAGGCGGGGGTAGAGGTTGTCCAGCGCATCCACGTCCCGCACCAACGCGTTCAGCAGATCGCTGCCGTGGTGGCGGCCGAGCTGCGATGGCGACAGCCGGGCCAGCCGCCGGTACAGCCACAGCCGCAGCCCGGCGATCAGGCGGAAGGTGGCCTCATGGCTCACAACCCGCTCGCCCCAGCGGCTGGCGGTGCGCAGCAGGGCGAAGAAACGCACGCCGGCGCCGGGCAGGAAGAAGTTGAAGGCCTGGGCGGTGGCCGGCGTCAGCCCGGCGATGGCGGTGGCGGAGAGGAACCAGCCGGACAGGCCCAGCAAGCCCAGGCTGCCGGCCAGCGTCGCGCAGGCGAGCAGGAGCGCGCCGAACAGCCAGGGGCCGGCGCCGGCGAGGCGGCCGGCGTAGCCCAGCAGCAGGCGGAGTTCGCGCCAGCCGGCCATCAGCCGCCCTCCCCTTCGAACTCAGCCGGGCTTGCCGGCTGCAGGCAGCCGCCATCCAGCCGCAGCACCCGGTCGGCCAGCCGCAGCGGCGCCCGTCTGTGACTCAGCAGCAGCACCGTGCGGTTGCGGCGCAGTTCGGCCAGACGCGCCACCACCAGCGCTTCGGTGTCGTGATCCAGGCTGGCGGTGGGTTCGTCCAGCAGCAGCAGATCGGCCGGCCGCAGGCGCACCCGCGCCAGCGCCAGCCGCCGCAGCTGGCCGCCGGAGAGCTGGCGGCCGCCCTCGCCCAGCATGGTTTCCAGGCCTTGCGGCAGCGTCGCCAGCCAGTCGCCCAGGCCGGCGAAATGCAGCGCCTCAGTCATGACCGCCGCGTCCGTGTCCTGCCGCGCCAGCCGCAGGTTGTCGGCCAGGCTGCCGGCGAGCAGGCGCGGATGCTGGCTCATCCAGCCTATGCGTTCGCGCCAGTGCTGCAGGTCCAGCTCTGCAAAGGGGACGTCGCCCGCCACCAGTTCGCCGGCCTGCGGCTGCAACTGGCCGAGCAGCAGGCGCAGCAGCGTGGTCTTGCCGCCGCCGCTGGGGCCGACGATGGCCACCGCCTCACCGGCCGCCAGCGCCAGCTCGCAGCCCTGCAGCACCGGCTCGCCTTCGCGGTGGGCGAATATCAGGCCGGACAGGCGCAGCGCGGGCGCGCCCGGCGGCAGCGTCCGCTTGCCGCCGGCCGGCTGCGGCGAAGGCGCATCCAGCATGGCCTGCAACTGGCCAGCGGCGGCCAGGGCTTCGGCGCGGGCGTGGTAATGGGTGCCAAGATCGCGCAGCGGCTGGTAGAACTCCGGCGCCAGCAGCAGGATGAAAAAGGCCAGCCGCAGCTCCGGCGCGGCGCCGTAGAAACCGAAATCCAGGTAGCCCAGCAGGCTGAAACCCAGGTAGACTGCGGTGAGCGCGATGGCCACCGAGGCGAAGAACTCCAGCACCGTGCCGGAGAGGAAGGCCAGCCGCAGCACGCTCATGGTGCGCTGGCGGAAGTCCTCGCCGATGCGCGCCACTTCCTGCGCCTGGCGCTCATGGGCGTCCAGCAGGCGCAGCGTCGGCAGGCCGCGCAGCAAGTCGAGGAAATGGCCGCTCATCCGCTGCAAGGCCAGCAATTGGCGGGTCTGGCGGGCGCGGGCGCCCCAGCCGACCAGCACCATGAACAACGGAATCAGCGGCGCGGTAAGAAAAAGGATGCCTGCCGCGGCCCAGCTCTGCGGCAGCACGGCGGCAAGGATGAACAGCGGCGCGAGCACCGCCAGCCATTGTTGCGGGCGATAGCGGGCGTAGTAGCCCTCCACCGCCTCCACCTGCTCCAGCAGCAGGTTGGCGAGGGCGCCGGCCTGGCGCCGTTCGCGCCAGGCCGGGCCGAGATGATGCAGACGATCCAGCAAGGCCTCGCGCAGCCTGCCGCGTATGCGTTCGGAAGCGCGCTGCCCTGCCTCTTCCTTCAGCACGCCGGCCAGCGCGCGCGCCAGCAGGCAAGCGGGCAGCGCCCACCAGGCCGCCGGCTGCGCGAAGGGATTGCCGCCTTCGACGATCAGCATGTGCAGCATCCAGGCGAGCACGCCGGCCTGGGCGATGGCGGCCAGCACCTGCAGGCCGCCGCCGAGCACGGCCGCGGCACCCCAGGCGCCGGCACCGCGCGCCTGGAGGCGCAGCCAGCGCAGGGCGGCCGCGTCCTGGCCGCGCCTGTCAGCGCTGCTTTCCGCTTCGGTCATGTCGCTGGTGTTGGCCATGCATCACGCCCCGGCGCCCGCGGGCGCCGGCAAGGCTTGCCCGCTCAGGCGTCGCCGCTGGCGTTGCGGTCGCGCTCTTCCTGCGACTCCAGCCACATGGCGTTCACCACCGCGAAGAGGATGGCCATGGCAGTGCCGAGTATCCAGCTGAAATACCACATGATTTTCTCCTTGGATTCTGTCAGTAGGTGTCGCTTGGCGTGATCAGTACGCGCTGCGGCTGTTGGCCTGGATGTGTTCCACCGTGACCTTGCCGCGCATCACCCGGTAGGCCCAGCTGGTGTAGGCGACGATGATGGGCGTCATCACCAGCGCCACCCAGAACATGATGCCCAGGGTGCGGTGGCTGGAAACGCAATCCCACAGCGTCAGGCTGCTTCTCGGGTCGGAGCTGGAGGGCATGACGAAGGGGAACAGCGAAACGCCGGCGGTGAAGATGATGCCCAGCTCGGCGATGGAGGTGGCGACGAAGGCCAGGCCGCCGCGGCGCACCGCGACGAACAGCAGGCTGAGCACGCCGCCGGCGAAGCCCAGCAGCGGGAACACCCACAGCGCCGGCTGGGCGGCGTAGTTGGCCAGCAGCGCGCCCTTCTCCACCACCACCGTCTTGTCCAGCGGGCTAAGCACCGCGCCGTGGTCGATCACCGAGGTGATCACATAGCCCGGCAGCTCGCCCACCATCAGGCCGGCGACGGCGAAGGCCGCCATCATCACCACCGTGGCGATCATGGATGCGGCACGTGCCCGGCTCTGCACCGTGCCGACGGTGCGCAGCACCAGGAAGTTGGCGCCGTGCGCCACCAGCATCGCCAGGCTGACCACGCCCGCCACCAGGGCGAAGGGGTTGAACAGCGCCCAGAAGCTGCCGGTGTAATAGGCGCGCATGGTGTCGTCGAAGTGGAAAGGCACGCCCTGCAGCACGTTGCCGAAGGCCACGCCGAACACCAGCGCAGGCACCGCGCTGCCGATGAAGATGCCCCAGTCCCAGGCGCCACGCCAGGCCGGGTTGGGCAGCTTGCTGCGGTAGTCGAAGCCCACCGGGCGGAAGAACAGCGCCCACAGCACCGCCAGCATGGCCCAGTAGAAACCGGAGAAGGCGGTGGCATAGACCATGGGCCAGGCGGCGAACAGGGCGCCGCCAGCGGTGATGAACCACACCTGGTTGCCGTCCCAGTGCGGGCCGACGGTGTTGATCATCACCCGGCGCTCTTCATCCGTCTTGCCGACGAAGGGCAGCAGCGCGCCCACGCCCATGTCGTGGCCGTCCATGATGGCGAAGCCCAGCAGCAGCACGCCGAGCAGGCCCCACCAGATGAGCTTGAGGATCTCGTAGTCGATCATGATTTACTGCACTCCCTTGGAATCGTGCGGCGCGGCCGGAGCCGCCATCGGCGCGGCGCCACCTGCCTGCGGCAGCGGCGTTTCGCGGTGGTACCTGCCGGTACCCAGGCTGGAAGGACCAAGGCGGGCGTACTTGAACATCAGGTACATCTCGGCGATCAGCAGCACGGTGTAGAGCGTGACGAAGCCGGCGATGGAGAGGATCAGCTCGCCGGAGGTCAGCGTGGAGGTAGACAGGAAGGTGGGCAGCACGCCGTCTATGGTCCAGGGCTGACGGCCGAACTCCGCCACCAGCCAGCCCATTTCGCAGGCGATCCACGGCAGCGGCAGGCCGTACAGCGCCCACTTCAGCAGCCAGCGCTGCTGCTCGAAGGTGTTGCGCGCGGCGTGGTAGAAGGACAGCGCGAACAGGGCAAGGAAGGACACGCCCAGCGCCACCATGATGCGGAAGCTGAAGAACAGCGGCGCCACCGGCGGAATGGTGTCGCTGGCTGCAGCCTTGATCATCTCGGGCGTGGCCAGGCTGACGTCCTCGGTGTACTTCTTCAGCAGCAGGCCATAGCCCAGGTCCTGCTTCACCTCGTTGAAGTTGGCCAGCAGCTCCGGGTTGCCCTTGTCCTTGCGCAGCGCTTCCAGCGCCTGCACCGCCAGGATGCCGTTGCTGACGCGCTCCGCGTTCTTCTCCTCGATCTCGGCGATGCCGGGCACCTCCTTATCGATGGAGCGGGTGCCGATCAGGCCCAGTACCCAGGGCACATGGATCTCGGCCAGCGTCGTGCGTGTGCTCTCGTCCGGAATGCCGAACAGGGTCAGCCCGGCGGGTGCCGGCGCGGTTTCCCACATGCCTTCCATGGCCGCCATCTTGGCCTGCTGGGTTTCCGCCGCGTGGTAGCCGGATTCGTCACCCAGCACGATCACCGACAGGGTGGAGGCCAGGCCGAAGGAGGCGGCGATGCGGAAGGAGCGGCGGGCGAAGGCCACATCCTTGCCCTTCAGCAGGTACCAGGCGCTGATGCCGAGCACGAAGCCGGCGGCGGTGACGTAGCCGGCGCTGATGGTGTGCACGAACTTGGCCTGCGCCACCGGGTTGAACAGCAGCTCGGCGAAGCTGGTCATCTCCATCCGCATCGTCACCGGGTTGAACTCGGCGCCCACCGGGTTCTGCATCCAGCCATTGGCGATGAGGATGAGCAGCGCCGACAGGTTGGAGCCGATGGCGGTCAGGTAGGTGACGGTGAGGTGGCCGACCTTGGAGAGGCGGTCCCAGCCGAAGAAGAACAGGCCGACGAAGGTCGATTCCAGGAAGAAGGCGACCAGGCCCTCGATCGCCAGCGGCGCGCCGAAGATGTCGCCGACGTAGTGGGAGTAGTAGGACCAGTTGGTGCCGAACTGGAACTCCATCGTCAGGCCGGTGGTGACGCCCAGCGCGAAGTTGATGGCGAACAGCTTGCCCCAGAACTTGGTCATGTCCCGGTAGATTTCCTTGCCGGTCATGACGTAGGTGGTTTCCATGATGGCGAGCATGAAGGACATGCCCAGCGTCAATGGAACGAACAGGAAGTGGTACAGCGCCGTGATCGCGAACTGTAGTCGCGACAGGTCTACAACGGCTTCGCTCATTGTTTTCAGTATTCCTTGGCAGGCGTGCCACAAGGGGAGGCACGCACGCAACGCACGGGCAATACGCCGCCCTGCCCGGAAACGGCCGGGCATGGACGGACGACAGCCAGCCGCCGCCGGCAGGCCGATCAGGGCCGGCGCGGCGCGTGCGTCATCAGCGGAACCGCGCAGCGGGCGGTCCGCACCTGCCATCCGCGCGGGATGGCACAGGGAGAAAAAGGGAGATCAGGCGGACAGCGGAGGCGCGCGCGGGGATTGCTCCACCCACATGCGCTTGAAGCGCAGCACCCGCGCCGGCTCGCGCAGGCTGACGCTGGCGAGCACGCGGGTGCGCGCCGGCACCGGACGCAGCGCCGGCAGGGCGACGCCCATGAAGCCGGCGGCGCAGAAGTCGCAATAGGGCTTGCCCATGCCGTCGGCCGGATTCACCGGCTCGCCGGTGTCCCCCACCACGACCTTCTTCAGGCCGAAGGAGGAACAGACTTCGATGACCTTGGTACCGCTCACCGCGGCCAGCAGATAGCTGGCGGTGGCCGAAAAGCCGTGCAGCAACGCGGCGAACAAGGCGGCGTGCAGCAGGAAACGGCGGAAGCGGACTGACAGGGTAGGCACGGCAGAGTCGGGGGCGAATGGGTACGGTGCCTTCACGCCGGCCCTGCGCCCTTGATTTCCCGCCTGAGGTGGAAAACCGGAAGCCTTGGCTTCCCGGGCAACGCTGGAACCGTGCGCGGACATCTCTATAACCCCGGTATTGTCGCGGTTACTTTAGACATCGTCTATCGTAGTTTTCCCTATGGATAGCAAGGTTACGTCCATGGCACAGAACTGGAAGCCTGCTTTCGATCTATATCCAAGGACATAGCGATGAACCGGGCTCGCGGCCCGGCCTGAAACGGAGCGAGGGCGGGCCATCACCGCCCTCCTCCCACGCCCGTTCCACCACCATTGTCGATAGCCAGGCGGCCCGGCCGGCAAGCCGCCGGGCCGCCTTTCCTCACGCTGCGCGGAGACTCAGCGCAGCGCCAGCTGGAACTTCACCCACAGCGTGCGCCCCGGTTCGTTGATGCGGGTATCCGCCGGCACCACGAAGCCCGGCAATGAGGCGCCGGTGCGTGACAGGTGCTCGGCGTAGGTGCGATCGAACAGGTTGTCGATGCCGGCGGTCAGCAGGGTTTCCTTGCCGGGTCGCCAGCCGGCGTTGATGGAGAACACCGCGAAGCCGGGCGAGCGGCCGATGTCCTGGCCGTTGGTGACGATGTTGCCGGAGCCGATGTCGTAGCGATCCTGGTCGGCCACCAGGCGCAGCAGGCCGCCGGCGGAGAAGCGGCCGTCGTCGTAGTCCAGCGCCAGGCGGGCTTCCAGCGGCGGTTGCTGGGCGAGCGGCTTGTCGTCGGTGTCGTTCTCGCCGCGCACCCAGGCCAGCGTGGCGGTGGTCTTCCAGTTGCGCGCCAGCTTCCACACCACATCCGCCTCCAGGCCCATCACGGTGGCGTCCACATTGCGCACCCGCGCCGGGGAAATCCAGGTCATCAGGATGTAGTCCTGCACCTTGCCGTAATAGCCGGCAACCGAGCCGGACCAGGATTCGGCCGCCCAGTTGAAGCCTACGTCCAGCTGGGTGGTCTTCTCCGGCTTCACCGTGAGGAAGGCGCTGTTCAGCGTGTCCTCGTCGCGCTGCAGGCGCTCCCAGTAATCGGGGAAGCGCTCGGCGTGGCCCAGGCCGGCGTAGTAGCTGCCGGCGGCGGACTGGCCTTCGTAGCGGACGAAGCCGCTGCCCAGGGTGGCGCGGTCGGTACGGCCGCGGGTCTGGTTTACCGGCCCCATCATGCACATGCTGCCCATTGCCATGCCGGACACGCACTGGCGCTTGTCCTTGGCCGAGTGCTGGTCCATGCGCGCGCCAGCGACCACGCGCTCCGTTTCGTCGAACTGGTAGGCGACTTCGGTGAACAGGCCGAACTGCTCGAAGCGCATGTCCTCGGTGTAGGGCAGGCTGCGGTAGAGCGCCTCGGCGGCATCGCCGCTGGCGGCACCCATGACGTTGCGCGAGCGGTGGATGTCCTGCTTGGTGTCGGCGCCCAGTGTCAGTTGCCAGGCCTCGGCCGGCGCCAGGGTGACGCCGGCGCGCGCGCCCATGGTGCGGCGGTCCGGGTTCATCGCGGAGAAGCCGTTGGCGGTGGTCTGGTCGCGCAGGCTGTAGTTGTCCATGACGTGGTCGACGTCGTTGTAGTAGGCCTGGAACCAGACCTTCTCCACCTTCTCCGACAGCCGTCGCCGCTCGAACTTCAGCGCCACGTTCTCGCGCGCGAACCGGGAGCCGTCCATGCTGCGGTCGGCATAGGCGGCCTCGCCGTCGCTGCGCGCCATGGAGAGTTCCAGCAAGGTGTTGTCGTCCGGCGTCCAGCCCACCGCGGCGGAGGCGTTCCAGCGGGTGTAGCGGGAATGCACCTTGGTGCCGTCGCCGTCCTCGTAGTCGTCGGCATGGGCGCGGGTGCCAGCCATCTGCACGTAGAAATCCGGCGTGCCGGCGCGGATGTCCGTCATGTAGTCGATACGGCCATTGCTGCCGCCGGTGACGCTGGCGTCCAGCCTCCAGTCGGGCTGGGTGAAGCGGCGGATGTCGCGCTCGAACAACACCAGACCGGCCGACATGCCGGCACCGTAGATCACGCTCTGCGGGCCTTTCAGCACGGTGACGCGGTCGTAGCTCTCGGGATAGACGTAGGCGGTCGGCGGGTCCATGCGGCCGCCGCAGCCACCGTAGATTTCCTGGCCATCCAGCAGGATGCCGAGGCGGGAGCCGGACATGCCGCGCAGCAGCGGATCGCCATCGGTGCCACCTTTGCGGATCACCGAGAAGCCGGGGATGCTCTTGAGGAAGTCGGCGCCGTCGTGGGCGGGAATGGGCTGGCGCGGCGCCTTGGGGTCGGTGACGACGGTGAGCGGCGCATCCATGGTCGGCGCGGTGACCACCACCGCCCCGAGTGCGGTGTCTTCCTCAGCGGGATGTTCGTGGTGTTCGTGCGCCTGCGCCTCGGCGGCGAAGGCGGGCAGCGGCAGGGCGAAGCAGAGAGCAAGCGCCAGCGGCAGCCGGCGGAGTTTCGGCGACATCTTGATTCCTCGTTTTCCTTTGTTCCTGCGCCGGGCGTGCGGGGGGCCGGGCAGGACGATCTGCGCCGCATGGCACTCGGCCAGCGGCTCCAGGCCTTGCGGCCATGTCGATGGAACTCAGGAAAACGCGGGCGGCCCGCGGGGAACGGCGGAGAGGAAATGCGGCCGCGTGGGCGGCGCCTGCCAGGCCGGCAGCGCCAGACGCGCGGACAGGATGAGCAGTCCCGGCCGCGGCAGCTCCACCGGCGGTGGCATCCACGGCTGCGGCTCCCAGCGGCACAGCGGGCAATGGCCGTGCCCGTCGTCCACCGCCACCTCGCCCACCGGCGAGGAGGCGAAGTGGCCGGCGCCGCAGATGTCGGCCATCGCCAGCGTCTCCGCCACCGGCAGCGCGCGCGGCAGCACCGCGCCCAGGATCGCGACGATGACGATCCAGGCGAGGCTGACACGGTGGCGCAGGAGGCGGCGCATGGCGGGGTTCAGCGTTGAGACGACGGCTTAACAGGCCTTGGAGATCAATGCTTGTGCTCGTGCTGCATGCCCTCGTGGGCAGGGGCAGCCGGAGCCGCGGAGCCGGCCGTCAGCGCGCGCGCCGGGGCCTGCACCTCCACCGTTTCGCGCTTGCCGTCCTTGCCCTCCACCACCAGGCTCAGCGGCACGGTGTCGCCTTCCTTGATCTGGCCTTTCAGGCCCAGCAGCATCACATGGTAGCCACCGGGCTTCAGTTCCACCGCCTGGCCGGCAGGCAGCGCCAGCGCGTCGATCTGGCGCATCTTCATCACGCCGTCCTCGGTCTTCATCTCATGGATCTCGGCGACATTGGCCACCGGCGAACTCACCTTGACCAGCCTGGCATCGGTGGCCGAGGTGATGTTGAAGAAGGCCCCCGAGGCCTTCTGCGCCGCCACCGTGGCCCGCACCCAGGGCGACTCGATCTGCACCTGCGCGTGGGCGGCGGGGACGGCTGCGGCAAACAGCATGGCAAGCATCAACTTCTTCATGACGGAACTCCTCCACAGTGGAAACGCCCGGGCAGCCGGCAGGCACGCCGCGCCTGCGCCACGGACGGATACCGGGCATGCCCGGAAACAAACTCAGCATAGCCGCCAGCCAGCCGCGCCCTCGCGGGGACTACGGACGGACGGCAGGGATCAAAACGGAAAACCGGAGAATCGCGCCCTCGCCGGCGGAGCGCCGCGGCAAAGGCGATGGCTGCGTCAGCCCAGGACGGGCGGCGCACGCGGCCTGGCATCGGGCCAGGCCAGGGACGGTAGGTAGGAGAGCGTTGGCTGGCGCGGCTCGAAGGCCGCATCCGCGATGGACACCGCCGGCGCCAGCGGCGAGGACGGCAGCGCATCGAAGGCCGTCTTGTGCAGACAGTAGGGACAGTGCTCGCCGCCCGCCAGCGTCTTGGCCGGCACGCCCGGCAAAGCCTCGGCCGGCAGATGGACCACGCCGGCGGCGGTGCAGATATCGACCAGGCCACCGCCTTCCACCATCGCCGCATTCACCGCCGGCGCCAGCGACGCCAGCAGGATCGCGGCGAAGGCGAACCAGCTTACGAGGCGTTGTCTGCAGGCGGAGAGGCGGAACAGGGAGGGCAAGACGATGGAGACGGTGGGAAGAAAACGTCCGTCATTCTAGCCCTCCGGCGGGCGCTCGCCCATCCATGCCCTGAAAGTAATCGGGGCCTTCCGGCCCCGATCCATCACTACGCGGTCTTCAGTCCAGCAATCAGCCCAGCCAGCGGCGGGCGTTGCGGAACAAGCGCAGCCAGGGCGAAGCGTCCGGGCTGGCGTCGCGCAGCTCCTGCGGCGCCCAGGACATCTGCAGCGTGCGGGCAGTGCGTTCCGGGTGCGGCATCATGATGGTGAAGCGGCCGTCCGGCGTGGTGAAGCCGGTCTGCCCGCCGGCGGAGCCGTTGGGGTTGGCCGGATAGCGCTCCGCCGGATTGCCGGCGTTGTCCACATAGCGCAGCGCGGCGATGGCCTGGGCCGGATCGGCGCCGGGCGCGAACACCGCCCTGCCCTCGCCATGGCTGACCACCACCGGCATGCGGCTGCCAGCCATGCCGGCGAGCAGGATGGACGGGCTTTCCAGCACTTCCGCCATGACGAAGCGGGCTTCGAACTGCTCGCTGCGGTTGCGGTGGAAGGTCGGCCAGGCCTGCGCGCCGGGGATGATGGGCGCAAGGTGGGCCATCATCTGGCAGCCGTTGCAGACGCCGAGCGCGAAGGTGTCGCTGCGGCCGAAGAAGGCCTCGAACTGAGCGCGCAGCGCCGGGTTGAACAGCACCGACTTGGCCCAGCCCTGGCCGGCGCCGAGCACGTCGCCGTAGGAGAAGCCACCGCAGGCCGCCAGGCCGTGGAACTGCTCCAGGCTGCGGCGGCCGGACTGCAGGTCGGACATGTGCACATCCACCGGCTCGAAGCCGGCACGCTCGAAGGCGGCCGCCATCTCGAACTGGGAATTGACGCCCTGCTCCCGCAGCACCGCGACCTTGGGCCGCACACCGCTGGCGATGAAGGGCGCGGCGACGTCCTCGGTGACATCGAAGCTCAGGCTGACCGACAGGCCGGGGTCGGCGGCGTCGGCCAGCGCATCGAACTCCTCGCGGGCGCAGTCGGCATCGTCGCGCAGCGCGGCGATGCGGTAGCTGGTATCGGACCAGGCCTGCAGCAGCTCGACACGCGAGGCGGACAGCACCAGCTTGGCGCTGCGCCAGAAGCGCACTTCGTCCTTGTCGTTCGGCTCGCCGATGAAGTGGTAGGCCAGGCCGGCTTCGCGCAGCAGCGTGGTGATGCGAGCACGGTCGTCGCGGCGGATCTGCACCACCGCGCCCAGTTCCTCGGCGAACAGGCCGCCGACCAGGCGGTCGTCGAAACGGCCCTTGAGCGTGTCCGGCTTCTTCTCCAGGCCATCCACATCGTTCATGTAGGGGTCGTAGCAGACGGTGTCCAGCACCAGCGACAGGCCACACCTGGAGGCGAAGGCCATCTCGCATACCGCGGCGAACAGGCCGCCGTCGGAACGGTCGTGGTAGGCCAGGATCAGGCCCTCGCTACGCAGGCGCTGCACCGCGGCGAAGAAGGCGGCCAGCTCGGCCGGCGCCACATCCGGCGCATGCTCGCCGACCGAGTTGTACACCTGGGCCAGCACCGAGCCGCCGAGGCGGTTGGCGCCCTTGCCGAGGTCGATCAGCAGCAGTTCGGTGGCCACGCCTTCAGTGAGCTGCAGCTGCGGCGTCAGGGTGTTGCGGATGTCGGCGACCGGCGCGAAGGCGGTGGCGATCAGCGACATCGGCGCCACCACCTGCTTGTCCTCGCCGCCTTCGTTCCAGGCGGTACGCATGGACAGCGAATCCTTGCCCACCGGGATGGAGATGCCGGCGGCGATGCAGAACTCGGACACTGCCTGCACCGTGTCGAACAGCTTGGCGTCCTCGCCGCGGTGGCCGGCGGCGGCCATCCAGTTGGCGGAGAGCTTGACCTCGCCCAGCCCGGCGATGTCGGCGGCGGCGATGTTGGTCACCGCTTCGCCGATGGCCATGCGGCCGGAAGCCGGCGCGTCCAGCAGCGCCAGCGGGGTGCGCTCGCCCATGGCGAAGGCTTCGCCGCGGTAGCCGTGGAAACTCATGGCGGTAACGGCGACGTCCGCCACCGGCACCTGCCAGGGGCCGACCATCTGGTCGCGCGCGGTGAGGCCGCCGACCGAACGGTCGCCGATGGTGATCAAGAAGCACTTGCTCGCCACTGTCGGGTTGCGCAGCACGCGCAGCGCGGCATCCTTGAGATCCAGCCCGGCGACGTCGAAGGGCGGCAGGTAGACGGCGCGGCGGGAGACGTTGCGGGTCATCTTCGGCGGCTTGCCGAGCAGCACCTGCATCTCCATGTCCACCGCCTTGTTGCCGAAGTGGCGGTCGGAAACGGTGAGCTGGCCGTCGGCGGTGGCTTCGCCCAGCACCGCGAAGGGGCAGCGCTCGCGTTCGCAGATGGCGCGGAAGACGTCGAGATCGGCCGGCGCCACCGCCATCACGTAGCGCTCCTGCGACTCGTTGCTCCAGATTTCGCGCGGGCTCATGCCCGGCTCTTCGATGTGCACCTCGCGCAGTTCGAAGTGCGCACCCAGGCCGGCGTGGTCGGCCAGCTCCGGCATGGCGTTGGAGAGGCCGCCGGCACCGACGTCATGGATGGCGATGATGGGGTTGGCCTCGCCGCGCTGCCAGCAGGCGTCGATCACTTCCTGGCAGCGGCGCTCGATTTCCGGGTTGCCGCGCTGCACCGAGGCGAAATCCAGGTCGGCGGTATTGGTGCCGGTGGCCATCGAGGAAGCGGCACCGCCGCCGAGGCCGATGAGCATGCCCGGGCCGCCGAGCTGGATCAGCAGCGTGCCCGGCGGGAACTTGGGCTTGTCCGCCTGCTGCGCCTGGATGTTGCCGACGCCGCCGGCGATCATGATGGGCTTGTGGTAGCCGCGCACCTCGCCCTGCACTTCCTGCTCGAAGGTACGGAAGTAGCCGGCCAGGTTGGGACGGCCGAATTCATTGTTGAAAGCGGCGGCGCCCAGCGGGCCTTCGATCATGATGTCCAGCGCGGAGGCGATGCGCTCCGGCTTGCCGTAGGGCCGCTCCCAGGGCTGCACCGCGTCCGGCAGATTGAGGTTGGACACCGAAAAACCGGCCAGGCCGGCCTTGGGCCGCGAGCCGCGGCCGGTGGCGCCTTCGTCGCGGATCTCGCCGCCGGCACCGGTAGAGGCGCCCGGGAAAGGCGAGATCGCGGTCGGGTGGTTGTGGGTCTCCACCTTGGCCAGGATGTGGGTTTCTTCCTCGTGGTAGCGGAAAGCGCCATCGGCATCCGGGTACAGGCGCGGCACCACCGCGCCCTCGATCACCGAGGCGTTGTCCGAGTAGGCCACCACCGTGCCCTGCGGATGCGCCTTGTGGGTGTCCTTGATCATGCCGAACAGGCTCTTCTCCATCGGCCGGGCGTCGATCACCCAGTCGGCGTTGAAGATCTTGTGGCGGCAGTGCTCGGAGTTCGCCTGGGCGAACATCATCAGTTCGACGTCGGTGGGGTTGCGGCCGATACGGCCGAAGTTCTCCACCAGGTAATCCACTTCGTCCTCGGACAGCGCCAGGCCCAGCTCACCGTTGGCGGCTTCCAGCGCGGCACGGCCACCGCCGAGGATGTCCACCGAGGTCAGCGGCTGCGGCTCGTAGTGGTGGAACAGGGCGTCGGCCTGGCCCACGTCGGCCAGCACCGATTCGGTCATGCGGTCATGCACCAGCGGCAGCGCCAGCGCGCGGCGCGCCTCGTCCAGCTCCTTGCCGGCCACGGTGTAGGCAGTGCCGCGCTCCACCCGGACAATCTTGTCGAAACCGCACTGGCGCACGATGTCGCTGGCCTTGGACGACCACGGCGAGATGGTGCCCAGGCGCGGCACCACCAGCAGCAGGCTGCCTTCGGGAACATTGCCCGCCGGGCGCGCGTCCAGCAGGTCCACCAGTCGCTCCTGCTCTTCGGCCGACAGCGGCGCGGACAGCTCGACGAAGTACCAGTGCTCGGCCGCCACGCTCTTGAACTTGGGCAGGGCCGCGGCAAAACGCCGGGACAGGCGCTCCAGACGGGATGAAGACAGCGCCGGAGCGCCACGCAGCTTGAGGATTTCGGTCATTTCGATGGAAATGGAGGGGAAATTGAAGCCCGCCGACAGAAGATGGAACGCCAAGGCGTGCGGCGGATCGAAGGCGCGGATTATACCCGAGCCCCCGGCGCCGTTCGCCGGGAACACCTCCGCCCGGCCATCGAAAACCGGGAAAGCGGAGCAATCGGATAAAATCGCGCGTTTGCACCGACCCACCGGCCGATGACTGTTCCGAATTCCCCTCCCCGCCCGTCCGCCCTGCCCTCCGCCGCCTGGATCTTCGTTCCCTCGATCCTCTCCGGCGTCCTGGCGCTGTACGTGTTCTTCGGCGGCCACAACGAGGACTGGTTCATCATCACCAACGCCGCCGCGCAATACCTGCTGCCGGCCGCGCTGTGGGCCGGCATCACCAATTTCGGCGCCACCCTGGGCGCCTTCTCCATGCTCGGTCCGGTGCTCTTGTGGCGCCCGCGCTGGGTTGCCTCCGCGGTGCTGGCGGCACCCGCGGCCATCCTCTATTCGCAGGGCTTGAAGGCGGTATTCGCCGAACCGCGGCCAGCAGCGGTGCTGGGCGTGGATGCAATCACCGTGATCGGCCTGCCGCTGCGCACCAACTCCTTCCCCTCCGGCCACACCACCACCGCCTTCGTGATCGCCGGCGTGTTCACCTTCTGTGCCACCTCCAGCGAGCGCCGCTGGGTGGGCTGGGTGGCACTGGCGCTGGGCGCGCTGGTCGGCTTCTCCCGCCTGGCCGTCGGCGCCCACTGGCCGCTGGACGTGTTCGCCGGTGCCGCCGGCGGCTGGCTGTGCGCCGCGCTGGGCACCTGGTGGGCGGACCGCTGGCGCTTCTGGGAGCATGCGCGCGGGCTGCGCATCACCGCGGTGCTGCTCTTCATCCTGGCGCTGGCGCTGGCCATCGAGGATCTCGGCTATCCCGAGGGGATGTGGTCGCAATACCTGCTGGTGGCTTGCGGCCTGCTGGGCGCCGGCTGGGCCTGGCTGCATCCACGCACGGTGGGCAAGGCAACGTGAAAGCCAGCCGCCTGCTCGCCCTCGCGGTCAGTATCGCCCTGCTCGCCTGGCTGCTCGCCGACGCGCGCTGGCGCGAGGTGGGCGCCGCCTTCACCCGCCTCACGCCGGACGTGGTCGCGCTGACTGTGGCCGGCATGTTCTGCAGCTACCTGCTGCGGGCACTGCGGGTGTACGACGAATTCCGCCATGACGCCGGCGGCCGCTTCGGCGCCTGTCTGCGCATCGTGCTCATCCACAACGCCATGGTGAACGTGGTGCCTTTCCGCGGCGGCGAGGCGGCTTTTCCGCTGCTGCTGCGCCGCAGCTTCGCCACCCCGCTGCCGCGCGCGGTGGCTTCGCTGTTCTGGTTCCGGCTGCAGGATGCGCTGGTGGTCGGCATGGTGGCGGCGGCGATGTGGCCGGGCGTGCCGCTGGCGCTGCGGGTGCTCGCCTGTGGCGGCCTGCTGGTGTTCGCCTGGGCGCTGCCGCGCTGGGCGCGGCGGCCGCATGGCTGGGCGGAAGGCGGCGCCTTCGCCAGCAAGCTGGGCAAGCTGCGCGACGCCTTCGCCGAATCCACCCGCCACGCCCGCTACGGCTGGCTGTGGACCATCGCCAACTGGTCGGTGAAACTCGCCGCCCAGGCCTGGCTGCTGGGCGCCCTGCTGGCGGCCGCGCCGGCGCAGGGCGTGGCCGGCGCGCTGGGCGCGGAGCTGGCCGCCATCCTGCCCATACAGGGCGTAGCCGGTTTCGGCACCTATGAAGCAGGCGCCGCCGCCGCACTGGCAAGCACCGGCCTCGGCTTCGCCGACGGCCTGCGCGCCGCGCTCGCCCTGCACCTTTTCATCATCGCCTGCGCCGTGAGCGCCGGCGCCATCGCCTGGCTGTTTCCGAATGCGGGCCCCGGCCTGCCGACGACCGCCCAGGACACCGACACCCCGGATTCGCGCAGCCCGAATCCGCCGAATTCTTCTTGCGAGACCGCTTCGAACCCATGAGCCTATCCCCGCTCCCCCCCGCCGAACCGCAGATCCCGGCCGGCCTGCCCAAGCACACCCTGTCCGTGGTGGTGCCGATGTACAACGAAGCGGAGAACGTCGAGCCACTGCTCGAACGCATCCACCTCGCCCTCGGCCCCTATCCCTGGCCCTGGGAAGTGGTGCTGGTGGACGACGGCAGCTCCGACTCCACACCGGCCGAGCTGGCGCGCTGCGCCGAGCTTTACGGCCCGCATGTGCGCATCGTCGAGCTGGTGCGCAACTTCAAGCAGACCGCCGCCATGCAGGCCGGCCTGGACGCGGCCCGCGGCACGGTGATCGTGACCATGGACGGCGACCTGCAGAACGACCCGATCGACATCCCGCGCATGGCCTACCGCCTGCTGACGGAGGATCTCGACCTGGTCGCCGGCTGGCGCAAGGACAGGCAGGACGGCCTGCTGCTGCGCAAGATCCCCTCGCGCATCGCCAACCGCCTGATCGCCCGCCTCACCGGCGTGCATCTGAAGGACTACGGCTGCAGCCTGAAGGTGTTCCGCGGCAGCGCGATCAAGAACGTGCGCCTGTACGGCGAGATGCACCGCTTCATCCCCGCCTGGCTGGCAACGGTAACCACGCCGCGGCGCATCGCGCAGGAAGTGGTGACCCACCACGCCCGCGTCTTCGGCCAGTCCAAGTACGGCATCTCGCGCACCTTTCGGGTGGTGCTGGACCTGATCTTCGTCTACTTCTTCATGCGCTACCGCACCCGCCCCGGCCATTTCTTCGGCGGCATCGGCATCGGCCTGGGCACGCTGGGCAGCGCCATCCTCTGCTACCTGGGGGCGCTGAAGGTGTTCTTCGGTGAATCCATCGGCACCCGGCCATTGCTGTTCGCCGGCTTCTTCCTGCTGATCGCCGGCGTGCAGATGGTGACCTCCGGCGTGCTGGCCGAGTTGCTCGCCCGGGTGTACTACGAATCCGGCAACACCCGCGCCTACCTCGCCCGGCCGAATGCCGAGCTGTCGGTCGACGAGGGCTGGCGCCAGCCGGCAGCGCAATGAACCCGGTGCCGCAGAGCGCGCAACAGCGCGTCATCACCACGCTCGTCTTCCTGCTGCCGCTGGTCAGCTACTTCCTCTTCCTCGGCAGCACACCGCTGTTCGATGTGGATGAAGGCGCTTTCTCCGAAGCCACCCGGGAGATGTTCGAGCGCGGCGACTTCCTGTCGACCTACCTGAACGGCGAGCACCGCTTCGACAAGCCCATCCTGGTGTACTGGCTGCAGGCCATCGGCTACCTGATCTTCGGCGCATCCGAGTGGGCCTTCCGCCTGCCTTCGGCGGTGTGCGCCGCGGTGTGGAGCTATGCCGCCTGGCACTTCGCCCGCGAGCGCTTCGGCCCGGACGCGGCCATCGCTGCGCTGGCGGTGGCGGCCACTGCCATCGGCCCCTTCGCCATCGGCCGCGCCGCCACCGCCGACGCGCTGCTCAACATGCTGCTCGCGCTGTCGCTGTTCGACGCCTGGCGCCACCTGGAAAGCGGCCGCCGCGCGCCGCTGCTGCGCAGCTATGTCTGGATCGGCCTGGGCGTGCTCACCAAGGGGCCGATCGCCCTCATCGTGCCGGGCGCGGTCACCTTCCTCTACTGCGCCAGCAAGCTGGAATGGAAACGCTGGCTGCGTTCGGTGTTCGACCCCCAAGGCTGGATCATCCTGGCGGTGCTGGTGGTGCCCTGGTATGCGGCGGCGCTCATCATCCACGGCCAGAATTTCATCGATGGCTTCATCCTCAAGCACAACGTGGAGCGCTTCACCGGCACGCTGGAAGGCCACGCCGGCAGCCTGTTCTACTACGTGTTCGCGGTGCCGCTGCTGATGCTGCCCTGGACCGGTCCGCTGCTGGCAAGCCTGCGCCACCTGCGCAGCGACGCCGGCACCGGTGTGCGCCGCTTCCTGTGGCTGTGGGCCGGCTTCGTGGTGGTGTTCTTCTCCCTCTCCGGCACCAAGCTGCCGCACTACGTGCTCTACGGCTCGACGCCGCTGTTCCTGCTGATCGCCGCCCACCGCGACAGCCTGCGGCGCGAATGGCCGCACCTGATCGCACCGCTGGTGGCTCTCGTGCTGTTCGCCGCCTTCCCGCTGATCCTGCAGACGCTGTCGCAGGGCGAGGCTGGCAACGCCTATTACCGCGCCCAGCTCGGCGAGGCGCTGAGCGCCGCCGGCATCGGCTACTACGCGGCAACCCTGGGCGCACTGGCGCTGTGGCTGGCGGTCTGCCTGCGCACCCGCATTCCCCTGTGGAACAAGCTGCTGCTGGGCGCGACGCTGCAGGTGCTGCTGCTCGCCAGCGTGGTCAGCCCCTGGATCGGACAGGTACTGCAAGGGCCGGTGAAGGCGGCAGCCGCGGTCGCGCGCAGCCAGGAAGGCAATGTGGTGGCGTGGAAGATCGATGCGCCCAGCTTCAGCGTGTATCGGCAGGCGGTGACGCCCTCGCGCGAGCCGGAGCCGGGCGAGATGGCCATCACCCGCTTCGACCGCGTGCCCGCCGAAGGCTATGAGCGCCTGTTCCAGCAGGGCGGCGTCGCCCTGGTGAGGCGCCTGCCGGAGCAGCCCTCGGTGGAAACCGCGCCGGTGGAAGAGCCCGCCCCCGCAAGCCCGCCGCCCGCCGGGAACGAGAACAATACGGAGACCCCGGGACAATGAGTCGCCTCACCCTCACGATGGTGGTCAGCATGGTGTTCTTCGCCCTGCTGTTCACCCTATGGCCGCAACTGGACCTCGCCACCAGTGCCGCCTTCTTCAGCGACGGCCATTTCAACGGCGAAAAAAGCGCGCTGGTGATGGCGCTTTATGGCGGCATTCCGGTGATGTCCAAGGGCATCATCATCAGCCTCTTTGTCGCCCTCTTCCTCTTCTGTTTCATCCGCAGCGAGAAGGGGCGCCAGCGGCGCGCCCAGGCCGGCTACCTGCTGGTGGCGCTGGCGCTGGGGCCGGGCCTGCTGATCGACGTGGTGCTGAAGGACAACTGGGGCCGGGCGCGGCCGGCGAAGGTCAGCGAGTTCGGCGGCCAGAGCCACTTCACTCCGGCGATGGTGCCCAGCCGGGAATGCGACAACAACTGTTCCTTCGTCAGCGGCCACGCCTCCGCCGGCTTCTACGTGGTCAGTCTGGGCTTTCTCGGTGGCGCCGTGGCGCGCCGCCGGTGGACGCTGATCGGGATGGTGGCGGGCGGCATCTTCGGCCTCGCCCGCGTCTCCCAGGGCGGCCATTTCCTCAGCGACGTGGTGTTCAGCTTCTACGCCACCTGGTTCGCCGCCTGGTTCTCCTGGCTGCTGTTCCGCTGGTTCGGCTGGCTGCCGGCCGATCCGGACGCGGGCCAGAAACAGAAAGCGGCCGCTTGAGGGTTACTCAAGCGACCGCTTCCGGGAAGCGTGTCCTGCGTCAGCGCGAGCCGGAAGCGCTTCCGGCCGCCTGCGGCAGATCGACCACCTTGTTGTCGTCCCGGCGCTCGCCCGTCTCGCCGTCCAGGCGGGCGAGCTGACCTTCCAGGCCGGCGCCGCACTCCATCTGCAGCTGGCGGTAGCTGATGTTACCGGACACCCTGGCATTCGCCTGCAGTTCCAGGAAGTGATGCACCACCAGGTCGCCGTGGATGGTGCCGTTCACCACCGCGTCGTAGGTGCTCACCCGACCCCTGATGCTGCCCTTGTCGCTCAGCACCAGCAGGCCGTTGCTGCCTTCCTTGTTCACCACGTTGCCTTCGATGCTGCCATCCACACGCAGGCCACCGGAGAAGACCACGTCGCCCACTATCTGCACGTTGTCGGCGATGAGGCTGGACAACTTGGTGACCTGGATGGATTTGCCTTGCTTGCTCTGCTTCTTGCTGCCGAACATGTCCTGCCCCTCGACAATAGGTAGATATCGGTAATCAGTGATCAGCGGCGCTGCGGGCTGCCCTGGGACTTGTAGAAACCCAGCTCGCTCTTCAACTTGTCGGCCTCGCCGCTCAGATCCGCCAGCTGCTTCTCCAGCTCGCCGCGGGTGGCTTGTTCCATCTGCACCTCAAGCTTGAGGCGCTCCACCTCTTCCTGCAGCGCGGTGTTCCTCTGCTCCAGTTCGGCGAGGCGCGTGGCCGGAGCCCACTTCTTCTCGAAATAACGCACGCCGCCGGCAAGCAGCGCCAGCAGCAGGAAGCAAAGGCCGGCGATGACCGCCATGCGCCGGTAGCGGCGGCGGACGGAGAGTTCCAGCGCCCCTGCGGTCAGGGAATGAGTATGGGAACGGGAGCGGCGGGAAAAAAGCATCGCACTCCCGGTTCAGGAATTGGCGAGATACAACTCGGGATTGGAATAGCGGCCGCCCTTGAGCACCTCGAAATGCAGGTGGGGGCCGGTGGAGCGACCGGTGGTTCCGACCGCGGCGATGCGCTGGCCGGGTGTCACCACTTCACCCAGCTTGACCAGCAGGCGGGAGCAATGGGCGTAGCGGGTGATCAGATCGTTGCCGTGGTCGATCTCGACGGTGTAGCCGTAGTCGTTGCGATAGCCGGAGTAGATCACCCGGCCGCCGGCGCTGGCGACGATGGGCGTGCCGGTGGGCGCAGGAAAATCCAGGCCGCTGTGGAAGGCGGCGCTGCGGTTGAAGGGGTCCATGCGGCTGCCGAAGGAGGAATTGCGCAGCACGCCGGGCACCGGAATACGGCTAGGGAAGGTCATCAGCTGCAGGTTGCGCTCGTCGGCCGCACGGGAAATCGCGGCCAGCGTGGCGTTCAGGCGCTCCAGGTCGTGCTCCAGCGTCGTGAGGCCGCTGCCCTGGTCGTCAAAGCCACCGGCTGACAAGGCTTCGACAGGCTCGAACACTTCCGCCGCACCCGCGCCGGTCAGAGGAATCAGCGGCCCACCCGCAGGCGTGCCCGGCTTTACACCCTCGTAGGCGCTGGGCGGCGGCAGTTCGCGGCTGTTCTGCGCTTCCTCGAACTCCTTGACCACGTCGATGCGCTTGGCCAGCGTCAGGGCTTCGTTCTCCAGCCTCACCAGGCGGCCGGACAACTCGCCCACGCGGTCGATGAGCATGCGGCCTTCGGGCTGGTCGAACTTCAGGCCGATTGCAGGCGGTTGTTCGGGAGTCACCTGGCGGCCCAGTCCAAGCCCCAGTGCGAATGCGCCTGCGCCAACCACGAGCAGGCAAACCGAAACGATCGTCACGGTCATACGCAGACTCAGCGTGCGGACCTTGGACTGGGCGAGCGTTCCAGCGGAAAGAATGACCAATGCCATCCTCGTCCTCCGGTTCTTTCCGCACACGACCGAAAACAAGTCGTTGAATGCAGAAGGTGGAATTCGGATATCTGACCAGGAAGACAGGGCCATTCGGCCAGGCTGTTCATTTGGTCAAACACAAAAGCCCCGGGAGTGTAGCACCTTTGTCGGAGTCGGCAGCCCACCTGCGTCAACGACAAACGGCGGCCCGAAGGCCGCCGTTTCATTTGCTTTTCAGCCGGGAATCAGGCCTTGCCGTGCTTGGAGAGGCGCAGCCAGGTATCCACCACCGTGTCCGGGTTCAGCGAGATGGTCTGGATGCCTTCATCCATCAGCCATTCGGCGAAATCCGCATGGTCGGACGGGCCCTGGCCGCAGATGCCAACGTACTTGCCCAGGCGGTTGGCCGACTGGATCGCCATCGACAGCAGCTGCTTGACCGCCGGATCGCGCTCGTCGAAGGCATGCGCCACCAGACCGGAGTCGCGGTCCAGGCCCAGGGTGAGCTGGGTCAGGTCGTTGGAGCCGATGGAGAAGCCGTCGAAGTACTGCAGGAACTGTTCGGCCAGCAGGGCGTTGGACGGGATCTCGCACATCATGATCAGCTTGAGGTCGTTCACGCCGCGCTTCAGGCCGTGCTCGGCCAGCAGATCCACCACGCCGGCGGCCTCTTCGAGGTTGCGGACGAAGGGGATCATGATCTGCACGTTGGTCAGGCCCAGCTCGTTGCGGACCTTCTTCATCGCCGCGCATTCCAGCTCGAAGCAGTCGCGGAAGCTGTGGGCGATGTAGCGCGAGGCGCCGCGGAAGCCCAGCATGGGGTTCTCTTCCTCAGGCTCGTAGATGTCGCCGCCGAGCAGCTTGCGGTACTCGTTGGACTTGAAGTCCGACATGCGCACGATGACCGGCTTCGGATAGAAGGCGGCGGCGATGGTGGCCACGCCTTCGACCAGCTTCTCGATGAAGAACTGCTTCGGCGTCGCATAGCCGCGGGAGCGGCGCTTGATCTCGTCGCGCAGGCTGGCCGGCACCTGGGACAGCTCCAGGATGGCCTTCGGGTGGATGCCGATCATGTTGTTGATGACGAACTCCAGGCGGGCCAGGCCGACACCGCCATTGGGGATCTGCGCGAACTCGAAGGCGAGTTCCGGGTTGCCCACGTTCATCATGATCTTCACCGGGATTTCGGGCAGGTTGCCCATGTCGGTGGTGATGATCTCGAAGTCCAGCTTGCCGCGGTACACGTAGCCGGTGTCGCCTTCGGCGCAGGAGGCGGTGACGGACTCGCCTTCTTCCAGCACTTCGGTGGCGTTGCCGCAACCGACGATGGCCGGAATGCCGAGCTCACGGGCGATGATGGCCGCGTGGCAGGTACGGCCGCCGCGGTTGGTGACGATGGCCGCGGCGCGCTTCATCACCGGCTCCCAGTTCGGGTCGGTCATGTCGGTGACCAGGATGTCGCCCGGCTGCACGCGGTTCATCTCGGAAGCGTCGGCCACGATGCGCACCGTGCCGGCACCGATCTTCTGGCCGATGGCGCGGCCGTGGGCCAGCGCCTTGCTGTATTGCTTGAGGCGGAACTTCTCCATCACCAGGCCGCTTTCCTGGCTCTTAACCGTCTCCGGGCGGGCCTGCAGGATGTACAGCTTGCCGTCCTGGCCATCCTTGCCCCACTCGATGTCCATCGGGCGGCCGTAGTGCTGCTCGATGATCACCGCGTAGCGGGCCAGCTCCAGCACGTCTTCGTCGGTCAGGGAGAAACGGTTGCGGTCAGCTTCCGGCACATCCACCGTGCGCACCGACTTGCCGGCCACCGCCTTGTCGGCGAAGACCATCTTGATCAGCTTGGAGCCGATGTTGCGGCGGATCACCGCCGGCTTGTCCAGCGCCAGCATGGGCTTGTGGACATAGAACTCGTCCGGGTTCACCGCGCCCTGCACCACGGTTTCGCCCAGGCCGTAGGAGGCGGTGATGAAGACCACGTCCTTGAAGCCGGATTCGGTGTCGATGGTGAACATCACGCCAGAGGCGCCGGTGTCGGAACGCACCATGCGCTGCACGCCGGCGGACAGGGCCACGTCAGCGTGGGCGAAGTTCTTGTGCACCCGGTAGGCGATGGCGCGGTCGTTGTACAGCGACGCGAACACTTCCTTCATCGCGTGCAGGATGTTCTCGTAGCCGTGGATGTTCAGGAAGGTTTCCTGCTGGCCGGCGAAGGAGGCGTCCGGAAGGTCTTCCGCGGTGGCGGAGGAACGAACGGCGAAGCTGCCTTCGCCCTCGGAGGTGATCTGCTCGTAAGCAGTCTTGATCTCGGTTTCCAGCTTGGCCGGGAATGGGGTGTCCACGATCCACTGGCGGATCTGGGTGCCGGTGCGGGCCAGCGCATCCACATCATCGACATCAAGCGTATCGAGCGCAGCGTTGATCCTGCCCACCAGCCCTTCGTGAGCCAGGAACTCGCGGTAGGCATCCGCGGTGGTTGCGAAACCGCCGGGAACCCTTACGCTGGAAGGTAGCTGGCTGATCATTTCCCCCAGCGAGGCGTTCTTGCCGCCGACCTTGTCCACGTCGGACATACGAAGTTCGGTGAAGGGGATGACGTACTGGGTCATGGATGGCCTTCCGGAATTGTTGTGGAGAAAGCAAAATGCGATTTTAAGAGTTTTGCTGCTCTGCCGCATCGCAGGGTTTGCCCCAATACCGGATATTCCCTTCCGCCGAGACCCGAAAGCTTATGAGCGACACCCCGATCCGCAGCGTCTTCTTCATTTCCGACGGCACCGGCATCACCGCCGAAACGCTGGGTCACAGCCTGCTCGCCCAGTTCCCCGAATCGCGTATGCGGCAGATCCGCATCCCCTTCGTGGACGATCTCGACAAGGCCATCGACTGCGCCAACCAGATCCGGGAAGCCCACGCCAGCGACGGCGCCCGCCCCATCGTCTTCAGCACGCTGGTGAATCCGGAGACGGTCGCCGCCCTGCGCAAGGCGGACGCCCTCTTCCTCGATCTGTTCGAACGCTTCATCGGCCCGCTGGAAACCGAACTGGGCCAGCGCTCCACCCACACCGTCGGCCGCTTCCACGGCATCGCCGACAGCATGGATTACAAGAACCGCATCGAGGCGATCAACTTCGCCATGGCTCACGACGACGGAGTTTCCTCCGAGGGCGAGCTGGCGGAGGCGGACGTGATCCTGGTCGGCGTCTCCCGCTCCGGCAAGACTCCCACCAGCCTCTACCTGGCGGTGCAGTTCGGCGTGAAGGCAGCCAACTACCCGCTGATCCCGGAAGACTTCGACCGCAACAAGCTGCCGGGCGAACTGCACGTATACCGCAACAAACTCTTCGGCCTCAGCATCTCGCCGGAGCGCCTGTCGCAGATCCGCCAGGAGCGTCGCCCCAACAGCCGCTACGCCGCGCTAGACAACTGCCGTTACGAAATCGACGCCGCCCAGAAGCTGATGCGGCGGGAGAACATCCGCTGGCTGGACTCCACCACCAAGTCCATCGAGGAGATCTCGGCCACCATCCTGCAGAACGTGCGCCTCGTCCGCCCGGTCTATTGAGCCAGGACCCGCGCAGGCGGAGAGGCAGGACGGTGGGCTAGAATGTCGGCCCCCGTCCGTCAGGAGCGCACCCGCTCCACCGGACATTCTCAGGACCCGAGATGAAAAGAACGCGCCTCAAGCGCCGTGGCGGCCTCGGCCGCGACGCCGAACGACTCGCCTGGCTCGCCACCGGCCTCGCCGAATCCGGCTGCCGGGTGGAAGACCGGTACTGGGAACAGAACCTGGCCGCCGCCATCGACGAGCTGCTGGAAGAGAACGACGAAGAAACCCTGAACGCCGCGCTGGACCACCTCTACAGCACCGAGGCCAGCGCCTACGACGAGCTCGCCGACCAGATCGAGTCGCGCGCTGAGTCCGCCCCCCGCCTCTCCGCCGAGCACGACGTGCTGCTGGTGGCCGCGCCGGTGCTGGCGTGGTCGCGCTACCGCATTCCGGCCACCACCATTCCGTCCGCCGTCCTCGCAAACCTGCGCGTCCATCTGCAGGCACACATCCTCGCCGAGGGCGTGCGCTTCTCCCTGGCCGACTTCCTGTTCAGCCCGGACCAGCTGCCGCAGGGCTATTGCGGCACCGCCGCCTTCGCCCATGTCATCGGCGATGCGGCGATGAACGGCCAGGACCTGCACATCGACACCGAAGGCATGCCGGAAACGGCCCAGTTCCTGTCGGATACCCGCTACCTGCTGGCCGCGGTGGCCGTGCCCAAGGGCCAGCCGCTGTTCCGCTGGCAGGAAGCCGATGGCAGCCGCGAGCAGGCGCTCAACCAGTGGCGCACCCAGGGTGGCGCCTGCCTCGCCCCGCTGCTGCCCGGCTGCGCGCTGGAAGTGGTGCTGCCGGAAGCCTATTTCGCCGCCAGCCGCAGCGCCGACAAGGACAGCCGGCCCTACGCGGTACGCGCCTCGGTGGCCTACCTGGGCACCGCGCTGGAAGCGCCCGCGGCCAACCTGCGGGCAGTCATCGCGCCGTTCTGGGATCGCCACCTGGAAGAATTCCGCATCGGCCTCACCCTGCGCGACCGCGACGAAGTTGTGCACGGCGTGGTCTGGCCGCTGCTGGGCGCCGAAGACGAGAACAGCGACTGCGCCGCGCAAATCGAGGCGGTGCTGCGCGAATGCGGTGTCAACGAAATCGTTAACCTGGAACACCGCTTTCCGCTGGAGTACTGCGACGACTGCGGTGCGCCGATGTACCCTTCCCCGGAAGGCGAAATCGTGCACGCGGAGATGCCGGAAGAACAGGCGGAACAGCTGCCGCGGCATCTGCACTGAGGCCTTCCCTCCCCCGCCGACCGGCGCCCCCACAGAGGAGACACCATGAGCCGCAAGATCAAGAAGAGCGACGCCGAATGGCGCGCCGCGCTCACCCCGATGCAGTACCACGTGATGCGGGAGAAAGGCACCGAGCGTGCCTTCAGCGGTGAGTACTGGAACCGCTGGGACGATGGCACCTACACCTGCGCCAGCTGCGGTGCGCCGCTGTTCCGCTCCGAGCACAAGTACGACGCCGGCTGCGGCTGGCCCAGCTTCTGGACCGCCGCCGAACCGCAGAACGTGGATACCGCCGACGACCACAGCCACTTCATGCACCGTACTGAGGTGCTGTGCCACGAGTGCGGCGCCCACCTCGGCCATGTGTTCGAGGACGGCCCCCAGCCCACCGGCCTGCGCTACTGCATCAATTCCGCCTCCATCCACCTGGACGCCGACAGCGAAAAAGAGCAGAGCGAGGACAAGGGCGGCGAGCGCTAAGCCCGCTCCGCTACCCGCCTTGGGCAGCAAACCCTAAACCCGCTCATCTGCCCGCCCGTTAATCCGCCTGGATAGCCGGAAACAGAGATGCTCCGGCAGACGCCGGCGGCCCTATACAGAGCCGCCGGAACAACAACAAGAATGGGGGAGAAGCCATGGCCTGGTTCAACGATCTATCTCTGCGTGGAAAGCTGCTCCTCAACTTCCTCGTGTCGGGTAGCCTTTTCATCGCTGCGATCATCATCTGCTACGTGCAGATCGGCCGGGTGGACGATCTCGCCGGCCAGGTCGCGCGCAACTGGCTGCCCTCGGTGCAGCAGGCATCCAAGCTCAGCGAGCTGCGCCTGCGCTATCGCGTGCGCAGCCTGGAATACCTGCTGGCGGACACCACTGAGAAGCCCAAGGTGGAAAAGGCCCTCGGCGAGCTGGACAGCTCGCTGCAGCAGGCCATAGACGGCTACACCCCGCTGATCACCAGTGATGAGGACAGGAAGCTGATCGAAACGGTGCGTGCCATGGCGCGGGAATACGCCGGCGTGGTCAACACCGCCATCGAACACGAGAAGGCTGGCCGCAACACCGAGGCACTGGAAGTCCAGCGCGAAGCCTGGCTGGCCTCCGCCAACCGCGTGCGCGACTCCATCGAGGCACTGGTGGTCTATAACCGCAAGAACGCCGATGCCGCCACCACCCAGGGCTCCAGCGCCGCCGCCCAGGCCCGGACCACCGCCATCGCCGCGCTGATCATCGGCACCGTGCTCGCACTTGCCAGCTCCATCCTTTTTGCCCGCCTGATCAGCAACCGCCTTTCCCGCGTCGTCGCTGCCGCCCAGCGCATCGCCTCGCGCGATCTCTCCGGTTCCGACCTGCCGCCACGCAGTAGCGACGAGATCGGTGCGCTGGTCGGCGCGGTGGGCGACATGCAGGCCGCCCTGCGCGAAACCCTGATCTCCACCCGCCAGGGCGCGGACGAAGTCTCCAGCGCCGCCCGCCAGCTGGACGATGGCGTCTCGCAGATGGAACAGAGCGTGGCGGTGCAGAGCGAAGCCGCCTCCGCCATCGCCGCCAATGTCGAACAGCTCACCGTCTCCATCACCCATGTGTCCGACAGCACCGGCGACGCCAGCCGGCTCGCCGCCGACGCCGGCCGTCAGGCGCTGGAGGGCCAGGGCACGGTGGACAAGCTGGTGGAGGAAATCGGCCGTGTTTCCAACGTGGTGCAGACAGCGGCGGAACGCATCGCCGGGCTGGAGACCGACTCCCAGCGCATTTCCAGCATCGTGCAGGTGATCAAGGAGATCGCCGAGCAGACCAATCTGCTGGCGCTCAATGCCGCCATCGAGGCCGCCCGTGCCGGCGAACACGGCCGCGGCTTCGCCGTCGTCGCCGACGAGGTGCGCAAGCTGTCTGAGCGCACCGCCGAATCCACCGGCGAGATCACCGAGATGGTCCGCGCCATCCAGGAATCCACCCGTCAGGTGGTCGCCGGCATCGGCGATGGCGTGGAAGCGGTGAGCAACAGCGTCAGCCATGCGGAACACACCGGGCGAACCATCACCGCGCTGCAGGACATCTCCCAGCAGGTCGCCAGCATCATCGGCGAGCTGGACGTCGCGCTGCGGGAGCAATCCGGCGCCTCGGCCGAGGTCGCCAAGCGGGTAGAGGAAATCGCCAGCCATGCGGAGGAAACCGGCGCCGCCACCGCGGAAGCCTCTCGCTCCGCCCAGGCACTCACCCAGGTGGCCGACGGCATGCTGAATACGGTCAACCGCTTCCGGCTGTAACCCCCTACCGAATCTTGAGGCGGGCGGTGGCGTGACCACCGCTTGCCCTGCCCCATCCGCGCGGGCAATCCGGGCTCAGGACTCCAGCGCCCGCAGCGCCGCCGAGGCGAAATCCCGCCGGTAGAGCACGATGATGATCACCGAGGTCAGGCCGATGAACAGCCAGGGCTGGATGAACCAGGCCACCGCGGCCAAGCCGAAGTAGTAGGCGCGGATGCCGCGGTTGAATTCGTCGCCCGCCAGCGAATTGACGGTGGCGAGCCGGCGTATCGCCGCTTCCCTGGCCTCGCCCTCGCCGCCGGTGGGCGTGCCGCCGATGAGGATGGAAAGCACGTTGAACTGGCGGATGGACCAGGTGAACTTGAAGTAGGCCACAACGAACACACCCAGCAGCACCAGCAGCTTCAGCTCCCACAGCGCGCGGCTGGGCTTGCTGGCGAAAGGCAGGTCGGCGGCGAAGCTCATCACCTGGTCCAGCGTGCCCAGCAGCGCCAGCAGACCGGCGATGATGTAGATGGTGGTGTTGGCGTAGAAGGACACCGTCTGCATCAGGTTGCCGACCAGCGCCGCATCGCTCACCCGCGCTTCCCGCTGCACCATCTGCTGCGCCCAGGCGTGGCGATGGCGGCGGCTGGCGCCCTGCAGGCCATGGGTGGCCCAGCGGCTGCCCTCGGACAGCCAGCCGTAACCCATCCATGCCATCAGGAACCAGACCAGGGCGGCGGCATCCACCGCCGGCAGGGTCGCGTACAAAGTCTGCAGCATCCGGCTCAGCCCTCGCTTTCGAGCAGGAAATCCCGCACCACTGCAATCTGGTCCTCGCTCATCAGCGTCGGCGCGTGGCCAACGCCGGCGAATTCCACCGTGCGGGCGCAGGGGCCACGGCCAGCCATCGCCTGCAGGGTCGCCGGCTCCAGCAGGTCGGACGCGGCGCCGCGCAGCGCCAGCGTGGGGCAGGCGATGCGGTCGTACACCGCCCACAGATCCACATCGGCGACCAGCGGCGTATTACGGAAGGCATCGCCGATGCCGGGGTCGTAGCACATGGTGTAGCCGCCCTCCACTTCCCGCACCGAATGCACGGTGAGGTGGCGCCACTGGGCATCGGTGAGATCGCCAAAAGGCGCGCTAACCTGGCGGATGTAGGCCTCGGCGGCGGCCATGGATTCGAAGCGCGGCGCCATGCCCACATACTGGCCGATGCGCCGTAGCGAGGCGGCGGTCACCACCGGCCCGACGTCGTTGAGCACCAGCCGCTTCACCGGCGTATGCGGCTGGCTGGCGAGCAGCATGCCGATGATGCCGCCCATGGAGGTGCCCACCCAATGCACCTCCTCCACGTCCAGCCGCGCCAGCAGGGTCACCATGTCGCCGACGTACACCGGGAAGCCGTAATCCGCCTTCACCCCCAGCCAGTCACTGCGGCCGCGGCCGACCACATCCGGACAGACGATGCGGTAGTGGCCGGACAGTGCGCGGGCGAGGTGGTCGAAATCCCGGCTGTTGCGCGTCAATCCATGCACGCAGACCAGCACCCGCGGGTTGGCCGAATCGCCCCACTCCAGATAAGCCATGCGATGTAGGCCATGCGGACCAAGGCACTGCACCTCGCGCAGCCGCGGTTCGTCGCTGGACGGCGGCGGAGCGGGCGGCGGATTGCGCAGGGGCTGGGGCGAGTCGAACAGGCGACGCAGGGCGGAAATCAGGCTCATGGCGGCTCGGCGGAGGTCTGGATGACGGCCGAGTCTAGCAGCCGGCCGCCCAGGCCGGGCAAGCCCCGCGCACCGCGCTTCTCCGTTGTTAGCGGGCGTGCCAGTAGCGCGGGCGCAGCTCCCGCATCGCCTGCACCGTCAGGCCGCTGTGCTGCATGCGGGCGATCAAGGCGCCCTGCTCATCGGTACGCCAGTTGCGCGCCCCCGCCTCCTGCCAGCGCGCCCATACCGCCGGATGCGGATGGCCGTAGGGATTGCGGTAGCCGCTGGAAAACAGCACCGCCTCCGGCAGCACGCTGTCGACGAAACGCGCGGTGGAGGAACTGCGGCTGCCGTGGTGGGCGGCCACGATCAGCTCGCTCGCCAGCGCATCGCCCAGGCGGCCGACCAGCGCTGCTTCGGCTCGCGCCTCGATGTCGCCCACCAGCAGCGCCGAGCCCCCCGTCGCGCTGATGCGGACCACGCAGGAGTCATCGTTGTTGCGCCGCGCCGGCGCCTGGCCCGGCTGGGGATGCAGCACCTCGAAAGCCACGCCATCCCACGACCACTCCAGCCCGGCCTCGCAGCGCCGGACCGGCAACCCGGCTGTCAGCAGCAGGGGCAGCGTCTCCGAAGCCATCGCCGCCTCCACCCGCATGCCGGCCAGCACCGCCTCCGCGCCGCCGATATGGTCCATGTCGTCATGGGAGAGCAGCAGCAAGTCCAGCCGCTGCACGCCCAGCCCCGACAGGTAAGGCAGCACCCCCCGGCTGCCGGCGTCCGCCGCCGGGCCATAGGGCGGTCCGGCGTCGTAGAGCAGGTCGTGCCGCGCCGTCTGCACATGGACGGACAAACCATTGCCCAGGTCCAGCACCGTCAGCCAGAACTCGCCCTCCTGCGGCCGAGCCGGACGCCAGCTCAGCAGCGCGATCAGCACCGCGACCGCCGCCAGCTTGCCGCCAGCCCCGCGCGGCAACAGCAGCACCGCGGTCGCGCCGGTTCCGGCGACGATCAGCGCCAGCGGCGGCACCGCCTGCTGCCACAAGGCCCAAGGTGAAACCGCCAGCCAGTCCACCGGAATCATGGTGATCACCATGAACCAATGCGCCAGCTGCAGCAGCGCCTCCAGTGGCACCACCGCCGCCAGCAGAGCCAGTGGCGTCACCAGGAAGCTGATCGCCGGAATCGCCACTGCATTCGCCAGCGGCGCCACCACCGAGAAGGACTGGAACAACGCCAGCAAAGCCGGCAGCAAGGTCAGCGTGATGCCCAGTTGCAGCCGGGTGGCCTCGCGCCAGCCGCCACGCCTGATGCCCAGCCGTCCGCTGGCGACGAGAAGGATGGTCGCCACCGCGCCGAAGGACAGCCAGAAACCGGGCGCCAGCACCGCCCACGGGTCCGCCAGCAGCACACCGAGCAAGGCCAGCGCCAGCACCCGGCTGGGCGCCACCTCCCGCCCAAGCATCAGGCCGACCGCCAGCACCGCGAGCATCACCAGCGCCCGCTGCACCGGCAGCCCCAGTCCGGCGAGCAGGCCATAAGCGACTCCGCCCACCAGCGCCGCGACCGCTGCCGCCTTGCGCGCCGGCAACCGCAGCACCAGCCAGGGCACCCGCCGCCAGACGAAACCGAGCGCGCCGCCAGCCAGCAGCGCGAACAGGGAAACATGCATGCCGGAGATGGCAACGAGGTGAGTGATGCCGGTATTGCGGAACACATCCCACTGCGCATTCGGAATCGCGCGCTGGTCGCCCACCACCAGCGCCACCAGCACGCCGGCGTAGGGCGCGTCTGGCAAGGCGGCGAGAAAGCGGTCCCGCACCTCGCCGCGCAAGCCATGTATCCAGGCCATGAAACCGCCGCCTTCAGCGGCCAGCAGCTGGTTGCCTCCGGAAGCCCGCACATAGCCGGTGGCACGTATGCCCCGCTGCAGCAGCCAGGCCTCGTAGTCGAAGCCGTTTGGATTGACGAAGCCATGCGGCCGCTTCAGCCGGATGGTGAGTTGCCACAGCTCGCCGGCCCGCTGCGGCATCAGCGGCTCGGCCGTCTGGGCGGCGTCCTCGGCCGCAAACTCCGCCTCCTTCGGCCGCCGGCGGTACCAGGAGAGCAGGATGTCGGCCGGCACCTGCGGCTGGAGTCCGTCGGCGCCCGGTTCCACCGTCTCCACACTGAAGGTGAAACGCACGCCCTCCTCCAGCCTCTGCGGCAGGTCTGCGACTCGGCCGCGCACCACCACGTCCCGCCCCTCCCAGGCAGCCGGCAATTCATCCGCCAGCCGCAGTTCCGCCCGCCAGGCCGCCCACAGGAAGCCGCAGGCAATGGCAGCCAGCCCCACCAGCAGCCGGGCCGGCAGCGGCGAACGGCGACGCAGGTGAAACGCTGCCGCCAGTACCGCGGTCGAAACCGCAGCCGTCCACGCCAGGGTCGCAGCCGGGGGCAGCAAGGCCATCGACTGCAGGCCGCAGACCCCGGCCGCAAACAGGAGAATCGCCATTCGCATAGAACATCATCATGAACGCCGCCGCTGCGGCGAGGCAAGCCGGGCCTCCGGGGAAAGCGCCCACGCGGGAAGCTGGACTAGAATCGAAGCCGGACTCCGCCATGCGTAAATCACTCAAGCGCTTCCTCCCCGACCACGGCAGCATCCGCGACAACCGCTGGCTGCGGCCTTTCGCCAACACCCTGCTGCACCCCCGGCTGTGGCACCTGAACCGCCACTCCGCCGCCGGCGCGGTCGCGGTCGGGCTGTTCTGCGGGCTCATTCCCGGCCCGCTGCAGATGCCCGGCGCCGCCGTCTGCTGCGTACTTCTCCGGGTGAACCTGCCGCTGGCGCTGCTCACCACGCTCTACACCAATCCGCTGACCATCGTGCCGCTCTACCTGGTGGCCTACCTGCTGGGCGCCTGGGTGCTGGGCGCGGACGGTGGCGGCTTCACCGCGCCGCCCGAGCCCAACGGCATGGGCATGATCGACTGGGCTGGCGCGCTGATCGACTGGATGACAGCCTTGGGCAAACCGCTGGCTTTCGGGCTGGTGCTGCTGGGCGGCATCCTGGCGGTAATCGGCTATTTCGGCGTGCGCGGCGCCTGGCGCGCCTGGCTGATCCGGGCCTGGCGGCGACGGCGCCAGCGCAAGCCCAAGGCACCGCCGCTGAGCTAGAATGCCCGCCTTTCCCGCCCCGGCTCCGGGGCGGTTGCGTTTCCAGGACCCGAACATGAATCCCACCGAACTTGCCGCCGCCTATGGCCCGCTGGTGCGCCGCATCGAGAACGAGGCCACCGTCATCGGCGACCGCATCCTGCGCATCGACCACTTCCTCAACCACCGCATCGAGCCGGCCTTCATCCTCGAACTGGGGCGGGAAATGGCGCGCCGCATCTCGGCCAGCCAGCCGAACGTGATCCTCACCGCCGAGGCCAGCGGCATCGCGCCGGCGCTGGTGGTGGCCCAGGCCCTGAACGTGCCGCTGGTATATGCAAAGAAGTATTCGCCGCAGGTGGAGTCGCCCTTCCTGTCCCGCATCATCCCGTCGCCGACCAAGGGCGGCGACATCAAGCTGGTGCTGTCGCAGCGCTACATCGCCGCTGGTGCGCGGGTCGCCATCGTCGACGACTTCCTCGCCAACGGCCGTACCGCGGTGGCGCTGGTGGAAATGGCGCGCGAGGCCGGCGCCCAGGTGATGGCCGCCGGTTTCATCGTCGAGAAGTGCTTCATGCCCGGCCGCAGCCTGATCGATGCGCTGTCGGTACCGGTCGCCACCCTCGCTCAGGTCGAACGGCTGGAGGACGGCCGCGCCGTCATGCGCCAGCCCTGACCCCCGGCTGCCCGGCCTGCGTATTTGCCGTCTGGAATAGAGCCGGGCTACACCTATACTTATCAAGCGCGCTACACTCGCAGCCGCCCACCACTCGAAGAGCATGGCGATGCAAGATTTCGACTCCCAGGCCAAGGCATTCTCGGACCAGATCGAGGAAGAGCTGCAGGAAGGTCGTCTCAACTTCCCAACCTCGCTGGACGTCTCCCTGCGGATCAAGCGGCTTGCCGACAATCCCGGCGCTTCGCTGGACGACATTGCCGCGCTGGTACGCGCCGAGCCTGTGCTCAGCGCCAAGACCGTGCGTATGGCGAACGCGGTACTGCTCAACCCCTACAGCGCGCAGATCACCAGCGTGAATGACGCGGTGAAGCGCATCGGCCTCGCCTCCCTGCGCTGCCTCGCCTTCGCCGTCGCCGCCGAGCAGCTGGCGCAGGATCATCGCTCCAAGAACATGCGCCTCATCGCCTCCGGGCTGTGGATGCATTCGGTGGACGTCGCCTCCTGGTCCTACGCCTTCGCCCGCCATCTGCGCACCACCAACCCGGACACCGCGCTACTGGCCGGCATGATGGTGGACCTCGGCCAGTTCTTCCTGCTCTCCCGCGCCTCCGCCTACCCGGCGCTGGAAGAAAACATGACCCGCTTCGCCGAATTCGTCGCCCTGTGGAACGAACCGGTGGGCCGCGCGGTGCTGGAAGCCTTCGAGCTGCCGGAAGACATCCTGGACACTTTCCAGTACGAAGACCCCTACGGCGGCTCCTGGCCGCCCGCCAATCTGCGCGATCTGGTCTTCGTTGCCGGCCTGGCGGCGGAAACGCCGAATCCCTTCGAAAACCTGCTGGGCGTCAAAGGCCGGCCCGAGCTGCTGGACAGCTGCATCGCCGGTATCGAGAAGGAAAAATTCGACGCTCTGCTGGACGCTGCCCGCGGCAGCAAGCAGGAGATGCTGGCCGCCGTCTGCGGCTGATCCTCCCGGCGGCGGCCAGGCCGCCGCAAGCGGTACGCGGGAAAGCAGCCCGGGAATTCGACCGGCCACGGCCGGTCACACACTGATTCCATCCAGCCCGGAGGCTGCCATGCCGCTGCTCCCGCCCGGCTTCGCCCATCCTTTCGATGTCGCCACCGCGGACGCCTACCTTGCCGGCTCACTGCCGGACGTACTGAGCGAAGTGCGCACCCATGTTGCCGGGGTGCATCACGACATTGGCCGCATCGGCGCCTTCCTGCTGTCGGAAGACGGTGCCGCCCTCACCTACTGGGCCGACTGCGACGGCCGGGTGCTGCCCTGCCCGGCGCCCTATTCGGAGCTACCGCTCAACCCCTCGCTGTCGCGCTGCGGCGCCACCGGCCGCGCCCAGACCACTTTCGTCCGCCCGGACCCTGCGCTGGAATGGGCTGGCGACGGCAACCTGTGTCCGCTGCTCATCCTGCCGATACGCCACCAGCAACGCTTCTTTGGCTTCTTGGTGTTCGAGTCCAGCCGCACGCTGGCCGCCCCTGCCCGCCTGATACGCGAACTCACCGCCTGGGGGCCGCTGGCCGCCGGACTGGTGGCGCGCGGCATCGAATCCATACGCACGCTGATAGACACCACCCGCTTCGCCCACGACCTCACCCTGATGCGCGACGAGGAAACCGGCATGCACCAGCTGCGGCTGCGCGACTACGTGCGCATCATCGCCGACGAACTCACCACCGCCCACGGCCTGCCCGAAGGCTTTGCCGACGAGCTGGCGCTGTTCGGGCCGCTGCACGACATCGGCAAGGTCGGCATACCAGACGAAATCCTGCTCAAGCCCGGCCGGCTGGAGCGCTTCGAGTGGGAGAAGATGAAGGAGCATGTGGTGAAGGGCCGCGAGCTGGTCGATCGCCTGATCGAAGGCTTCGCCCTGCAGGACACGCCGGGCATCCGCACCCTGCACGAGGTCGTCTCCTGGCACCACGAGTACCTGGACGGCAGCGGCTACCCGGATGGCCGCCAGGGCGATGAGATTCCGCTGACGACCCGGGTGGTGAGCGCCGCCGACATCTTCGACGCCCTCACCGGTGCCCGTCCCTACAAGCCTTCATGGACGCCGGACGCCGCCTTCGACGAGATCCGCTCCCTCTCCGGCACCCGGCTGGACGCCGAGTGCGTGGCCGCCATGCTGTCCGCGCGCAAACGCATCGAGGCCGCCTGGCAGGGCCATCAGGCCTGAGCGCCTTCAGGTTGGTCCGGCGGCTTACAACTCCACCTGCGTGCCCAGCTCAACCACCCGGTTGGGCGGAATACGGAAGTAGTCCGCCGCGCTGCCGGCGTTGCGGAACATCAGGATGAAGAGCTTCTCCCGCCAGCTCGGCATGCCCGAGCCGATGCGGGACACCAGCGTCTCCCGGCCGAGGAAGAAGGAAGTGCTCATCATCTCGAAGCGCATGCCCTGCTCCGCGCAGGAGGCCAGCGCGGCCGGGATGTCCGGGTCGTCCTTGAAACCGTACTTCACCTTCAGCCGATAGAAGCCGTAATCCAGCTCCTCCAGGCTGATGCGCTGGCTCTCCGGCACATAGGGCACGTCGGCCGTCTCCACCGTCAGCAGCACCACCCGCTCATGCAGCACCTTGTTGTGGATGAGGTTGTGCAGCAGCGCACGCGGCACGCCTTCCAGCCAGGTGGTCATGAACACCGCGGTGCCTTCCACCCGCGGCGGCGGGCTGTGAAACAGGGACTGGATGAAGCCGTCCAGCGGAATGGTGTCGGCGCGGATGCGGTCGTTCAGCAGCTCGCGGCCGCGCTTCCAGGTCGTCAGCAGCGTGAAGATCAGCGCGCCCACCAACAGCGGGAACCAGCCGCCGGCCAGGATCTTCACCGTGGTGGCGGAGAAGAAGGCGATGTCCACCGTCAGGAACACCAGCAGGAACAGGAAGGTCCGCGCCCTGCCCCACTTCCACAGGTAGAGCACCACCACGCCGGCGAGCACGGTATCTATCATCATCGTCAGCGTCACCGCGATGCCGTAGGCGGACGCCAGCGCGCTGGAGGAATGGAAGTCGACCACCAGCGCGATCACCGCGCCCAGCAGCATCCAGTTGATGCCCGGCACGTAGATCTGGCCGATCTCCCGCTCCGAGGTATGCACCGTCTGCATGCGCGGCGCGTAGCCCAGCTGTATGGCCTGGCGGGTCAGCGAGAAGGCGCCGGAGATCACCGCCTGGCTGGCGATGATGGTCGCCATGGTCGCCATCGCCACCATCGGGTACAGCAGCGGCTCCGGCACCAGCATGTAGAAGGGATTGCGGACGTTCTCCGGGTGGTCGAGGATCAGCGCGCCCTGGCCCAGGTAGTTGAGGTAGAGCGCCGGGAAGACCACCAGGAACCAGGCGTACTTGATCGGCCGCCGGCCGAAGTGGCCCATGTCGGCGTACAGCGCCTCGCCACCGGTGATCGCCAGTACCACCGCGCCCAGCCCCAGCCAGCCCAGCACCGGCTGGTCGATGAAGAAGCCCACCGCCCAGACCGGGTTCAGCGCCCCGATGATCTCCGGGTGCAGCAGGATGCCCTTGATGCCCAGCCCGGCCAGCACCGCGAACCAGCACAGCATCACCGGGCCGAAGATGGCGCCCACGCTGCCGGTGCCGCGCCGCTGCATCAGGAACAGGCCGATCAGCACCACCAGCGAGATCGGCACCACCCAGTGGTGCAGCGCCGGTGCCGCCACGCCCAGGCCTTCCACCGCGGAGAGCACCGAGATGGCCGGGGTGATCATGCCGTCGCCGTAGAACAGCGCGGCGCCGAACACGCCCAGGGTGGACAGCACCCAGGCGCGGCGGCCGGCCGGCAATGCCCGCAGGGCCAGCGAGGTGAGCGCCATGATGCCGCCCTCGCCACGGTTGTCGGCGCGGGTGATGAAGACCACGTATTTGGCCGAGACCACCAGCACCAGCGCCCAGAACACCAGGGAGAGGATGCCGTACACATTCGCCGGGGTGACCGCCACCGCATGCGGGCCGTTGAACACTTCCTTCAGCGTGTAGAGCGGGCTGGTGCCGATGTCGCCGTACACCACGCCCACCGCGGCCACCGCCATCGCCGCCAGGCTGCTCTTGCGATGCGCGCCATGCGGCGGTGCTTCCGCCGGCGTTTCTCCCTGCTGCACGGTCTGCCTGTCCTGCTCGGCCATTGTTCGCCCTTGTTGTCGAGGTCATGCCGCCAGCCTGGAGCCACGGCAGAGGCTCAACGCGCGGCCGCGACAAGCGGCATACAACGTCGAGCGCGCGCGATGCAATCAGGCGGTGGCGGCCGGGAGGCGCTGCTTCAGGCGCTCGCCGATGTGGGCGACGATCTGCGCCGACTCAGGGAAGTACTTGCCCAGCGTCAGAAAGCCATGGATCACGCCCGGCACCGGATGCAGCTCGATCTCGCCGCCCTCTTCCGCCACCCGGGCGGCAAAAGCAGCGCAATCGTCCACCAGCGGATCGAATTCCGCACTCACCAGCAGCATGGGCGGCAAGCCAGAGAGCGAGGTCGCGCGCATCGGCGAGGCACGCCAGTCCTCGGTACCACCTTGCGGCAGGTAGCGGGTGAAAAACCACTCCAGCGTGCCCTTGTCGAGCAGGAAGCCCTCGGCGTAACGCTCGCGCGAGGGCCGGCCGCTGGCCATCTCTGTACTGGGGTAGATAAGGATGAGGTCCGCCGGCTGCACGCCGCCGGCATCGCGCAGCGCCAGCGCGGTGACGATGGAGAGATTGCCGCCGGCGCTGTCGCCGCCCAGCGCGACCCGCGCCGCATCCACGCCCAGCAGATCGGCATGCTCCTGCACCCAGGCATAGGCGTAGGCGGCGTCGTTCACCGCCGCCGGGAAGGGATGCTCAGGCGCCAGCCGGTAATCCACCGACAGCACCGCACAGCCAGAAGCGTTGGCGATCTCGCGGCAAAGCACGTCGTAGCTTTCCACATCGCCCACGCACCAGCCGCCGCCGTGGAACCACAGCAGCAGCGGCAGCACCTCGTCCGGCGCGCTGCTAAGCGGCCGGTACAAGCGCCCCAGCAGCACCGAGCCGTCGCCCCTGCCCATCGGCACCTCCACGGTGGAAGCCACCGCCGGCGCCTCCGGCCGGAAGGCGTACTGCAGCTTCTGGAAGGAGTGCCGCGCCTGCTCCACCGAGAGTTCGTAGAAACGCGGCGCACCGGTGCGGTAAGCCATGGCGAGCAGGGACTGGGCTTGGGGCGTCAGGGGCATGGGGCGTATCGGCAGGCCGCGCGCGGCGGCTTGCAGCTTTGTCTGTCTTGTCGAGCCGCGATTCTAACCAGCGCCTCCCAGGCCGTGGTGCACCGCATCGTCGACGTGGAAAGGCCCTGGAGACTCTCGCCTCCAGGGCCTTGGGCTACTGCGGATCAGGCTTCAGGCGGAAGGCCGTTCAGCGGCCGCCGGTGTAGATCTGGTCGAAGTTCGCGCCGTCGGCGAAGTGGGTCTTGGAGGCCTTCTGCCAGCCGCCGAAGGCTTCGTCGATGGTGAACAAGGTGGCCTTCGGGAAGGTGGAAGCGTACTTCTCGGCGATCTTCGGGTTGGTCGGCCGGTAGTAGTTGCGCGCCGCGATCTCCTGGCCTTCCTCGGTGTAGAGGTACTCCAGGTAAGCCTGCGCCACCTTGCGGGTGCCCTTCTTGTCCACGTTCTTGTCGACCACCGCGACCGGCGGCTCGGCGAGGATGGACAGCGGCGGCACCACGATGTCGAACTTGTCCGGACCCAGTTCCTTGATGGACATGATGGCCTCGTTCTCCCAGGCCAGCAGCACGTCGCCCAGGCCGCGTTCGACGAAGGTCACGGTGGAGCCGCGGGCGCCGGAGTCCAGCACCGGCACGTTCTTGTACAGCTTGCCGACGAACTCCTTGGCCTTGTCGTCGCCGCCGTACTTGCGCTTGGCGAATTCCCAGGCCGCCAGGTAGTTCCACTGGGCGCCGCCGGAGGTCTTGGGATTGGGCGTGATCACGCTGACGCCGGACTTGACCAGGTCGTCCCAATCCTTGATGCCCTTGGGATTGCCCTTGCGCACCAGGAAGACGATGGTGGAGGTGTAAGGCGTGCTGTTGTGCGGCAGGCGCTTCTGCCAGTCGGCCGGCAGCACCTTGGCCTTCTCGGCGATGGCGTCGATGTCGTAGGCCAGCGCCAGGGTGACCACGTCGGCGTCGATGCCGTCGATCACCGTGCGTGCCTGCTTGCCGGAGCCGCCATGGGATTGCTTGATGGTGACCTTCTCGCCGGTCTGCGCTTCCCAATGCTTGGCGAAGGCGGCGTTGAAATCCTTGTAAAGCTCACGCGTCGGATCGTAGGAAACGTTGAGCAGGGTGGTCTGGGCGTAGGCCGCGCTGCTGAAAGCGGCAACGGCGACAACTGCGCCGGCCAGCACGGACTTCAGCCGGAAGGGGAAAGCCATGGAGGTCTCCTGTTGGTGTTTGCTAAATGACAGGAAGCAATTAAATACAGGGGTCCTTAGAACTCAAAACAACAAATCCTGCGAACGATATCGCCACCGCTGCTATCACGGAAAATGCGACGCCAGGGCGGAAGCCGGCTCGCTGCGGGCCTCCCGCGCCGTCCGCCAGCTTCGCTGTATCGACCACATGGCGTGATATCCGGCGCGCCGCACCAGTCGCCAAGCACCTCGCGCGGCTCGCCTCGGCACCGCCCGCGACCGTAGAATCGGGATTCCATCCTCATCCGGAACGCCAGATGTCCAACGCCGATCGCAAGCCTGACGCCTCCAGCTCCGAAACCACGCCCGCTCCCGCCTCCCCCAAGGCCCCGGCCACCAGCGGCAACGGCAGCAACGCCCCGCGCAAGTCCACCCGCGCCCGCCCGGCCAAGGCCGGCGACATCTCGCCGGACCTGAGCGCCGAGGGCCTGGAGCGCTTCGAGGTGAAACAGGCGGTGGATGCCGCCCGCCAGTCGAAGAAGGCGGCAGTGGAGGACATTCTGCAGGCGGCCTCCAAGGGCGATGTTCCGGCGGTGGCCAAGACGCTGGAAGTACTGCTGGCCGGCGCTTCGCCGGACGATGCCCAGGCGCTGCGCGAAGCGCTCGCCCCTTCCGCCAGGGCGGCAAAGACCACGCCGGCGCTGAACCCGGACGACGAACTGGCGGACGACTGGCGCCAGGGCGGCTATCCGTACAAGAACCTGATGTCGCGCAAGGCCTATGAGAAGCAGAAGTACCGCCTGCAGGTGGAACTGCTGAAGCTGCAGGCCTGGGTGAAGGAAACCGGGCAGAAGGTGGTGATCGTGTTCGAGGGCCGCGACGCGGCCGGCAAGGGCGGCACCATCAAGCGCTTCATGGAGCACCTGAACCCGCGCGGCGCCCACGTGGTGGCGCTGGAGAAGCCCTCCGAGGTGGAGCGCGGCCAGTGGTACTTCCAGCGCTACATCCAGCACCTGCCCACCGCTGGCGAGATCGTGCTGTTCGACCGCTCCTGGTACAACCGCGCCGGCGTCGAACGGGTGATGGGCTTCTGCAGCAACGACGAGTACAACGAGTTCATGCGCCAGGTGCCGGAGTTCGAGCGCAACCTGGCGCGCAGCGGCATCCATGTGATCAAGTTCTGGTTCTCGGTGAGCCGCGAGGAACAGCGCCGCCGTTTCAAGGAGCGCGAGCGCCATCCGCTGAAGCAGTGGAAGCTGTCGCCCATCGACCTCGCCTCGCTGGACAAGTGGGACGACTACACCAAGGCCAAGGAGGCGATGTTCTTCTATACCGACACCGCCGATGCGCCGTGGACGGTGGTGAAGTCGGACTGCAAGAAGCGCGCGCGCCTGAACGCGCTGCGCTATGTGCTGCACAAGCTGCCCTACACCAACAAGAACATCGACCGCATCGGCCCGCTGGACCCGCTGCTGGTCGGCCGCGCCAACGTGGTGTACGAGCGCGGCGAAAAGGACGGCTCGGCGCTGCTCTGAGGGCTGTGGCCTGATCCGGCCAAACAAAAACGCGGAGCCACGGCCCCGCGTTTTTTGTTTCCAGCCAGCGCAACGGCGGAAACCAGCCCGGCTCGGGCCCGCGCTCCGCCGTCTCAAGCCGGCAGTACGCCACCGCCCCGGATCGCCACCCGCGGATCGCCATCCAGCGCATAGCCCTGCGCCCAGGCGCCATCCAGCGCCGCCACCTCGGCACGCAGTTCCGCCCGCTCCACCCGGGTGAACACCGGCAGCGCACCATGCGCCGCCGCCAGCTCGGCGAAGGCGGCAAACTCTTCGCGCCTCAACCGGCGGCTATCTATCTTGACGAAGTTGGGTCGCAATTCGCCGAACAGCTTCTCCAGCTCGCCCACCGAGTTCACGTTCACCGCCACCTTGAAGCCGTTGAGGCGGTAGTTGGAGAGCACGAAGGCGAGCAGTTGCGGATCGGCGCAGGCGGATTCCGGCGTTTCTATCACCACGTTAATCGACGGCCGCCCCAGCAGATCGAGGATGCGGCGGAAGGCGCGGCCGTGGTCCTCGGTCACCGCCGCCAGCAGGCGGCCATGCACGTTGAGGAAGAGGCATTCGTCGCGCGCTTCGGCCAGCGGGTCGTTCAGCGTGTGCAGGGTGCGGCACAGGCGGTCCAGGCCGACCAGGGCGTCATCGTCGGCCACCATGGAGAACAACCCCCAGGGCGACAGCCCGGCGCCGCCGCCGGCATGGCTGCGCACCAGGGCCTCGCGCCCCACGCGCCGCATGCCGCTCTCGCCTTCCAGTGCCACCACCGGTTGATAGACGCTGGTGAGCTCGGCGGCGAAGAAACGGCCGACGACCGCGCCGTTGGCATCGCGCCGCAGGCTCAGGCCCGGCTGCCAGTCGAGCGGCAACCACTCGAACGCATCGCCTCGTCTGCCCATCTCTCTCTCCCGCTCGGTCCAAAACGGCGGCAGTCTAGGGGCGGGCCAGCCACGGGGGAACGAAGAAAGCATGCATAGCTTTCCATATGGCAGCGGCCGCCGCGGACAGCCCCCGCCGCCTTCCACTCGTCACCCCGCTATTCACCAGGGTGCGAAATGCAATGCACAAATAGTTGGTTCATCGGCCCGCCGCCGGGTGGACATACTGCAACTCGTTTCCGCTGCCCCCTGGAGGCCAGACCATGCACACCACCCTCATCGTTCCCGGACTGCACGGCAGCGGCCCGACCCATTGGCAGAGCTGGTTCCAGCAGGTGGAGCCGGACGCCCGCCGCGTCGAACAGGTGGACTGGAGCGTGCCGGATCTGTCGGTATGGGCTGAGCGCGTACTGGCCGAGATCGACGCCGCCCGCGGCCGCATCCTCATCGTTGCCCACAGCTTCGGCTGCCTGGCGGCGGTGACCGCCGCCGCCGCGCGGCCCGACCGCATCGCCGGCGCCTTGCTGGTGGCGCCGGCCGATCCGCGCAAATTCGGCGTCAGCGCGGTGCTGCCGGCCAGCCCGCTGGGTTACCCCGGCATCCTCGTCAGCAGCAGCAACGACCCCTGGGTTTCCAGCAGCACCGCCCGCTACTGGGCCGGGCGCTGGGGTTGCCGCTTCGTCGATGTCGGCGCCAAGGGCCACATCAACGTCGAATCCGGCTTCGGCCCCTGGCCGGAAGGCTATGAACTCTACGAATTGCTGGCGGTTGCGGATCGCCGGCCGGGGCCGCGCCAGCGCCCTGCATCGCTGCCGGCGGACGACGCGCCACCAGAGCTTCCCGCGGCGGCACCCACCTACATCCCCCTCTACTATTAAGCGGCCGGACCTCTCCGGCGCCCAACCACACAGGAGAACTTCATGTCCCTCAGACTCGGCGACATCGCCCCCGATTTCGAACAGGATTCCTCCGAAGGCCACATCCGCTTCCACGAGTGGCTGGGCGACAGCTGGGGCGTGCTGTTCTCCCACCCGGCGGACTTCACCCCGGTGTGCACCACCGAGCTGGGCCTCACCGCCAAGCTCAAGGATGAATTCGCCAAGCGCGGCGTGAAGGTCATCGCCCTGTCGGTCGATCCAGCCGACTCCCACGTCAAGTGGATAGACGACATCAACGAAACCCAGAACACCCGGGTGAACTTCCCCATCATCGCCGACGCCGACCGCAAGGTCTCGCTGCTGTACGACCTGATCCACCCGAACGCCAGCGCCACCGCCACCGTGCGCTCGCTGTTCATCATCGACCCGCAGAAGAAGGTGCGCCTCATCATCACCTACCCGGCGAGCACCGGCCGCAACTTCGACGAAATCCTGCGCGTCATCGACTCGCTGCAGCTCACCGACAACCACCTGGTCGCCACCCCGGGCAACTGGAAACACGGCGACGACGTGGTCATCGTGCCCTCGCTGCAGGACCCGGAAGAGATCAAGCGCCGCTTCCCCAAGGGCTTCCGCGCCGTGCGCCCCTACCTGCGGCTGACCCCGCAGCCGGACAAGGCCTGATCCCCGCCTGCCGCAACCCTGGCGAAGGCGGCAGCAGGCACCACCCTTCCTGCGACCGCCTCCCGCCCTGCTCCACCCCGCGATGGCCGGCGGCTGACCCGCGGCCAGCCATCGCAGCCCGGCGCCGGAACGCCTACCCCAGTTCCGGCCGAATCCCCTTCCTTCTCCACCCAGACCGGCCCGCGCCGGTTCCTCCCTCGCCGTAAGGAGCGCCCATGGCCCGTACTCCCGACCGCAAGGCCGGGCTGCTTGCCGACGTCCGCGCCCTCGCCGAGCAGCACCTCGCCCCGCACGCCACCGCGATAGACACCGAAGCCCGCTACCCGGCCGCCGCGCTGCGCGCCCTGGGCACGGCAGGCGCCTTTGCCGCCGCGCTGCCCGCCAGCCAGGGCGGGCAGGGTCTGGACCTCGCCGCCCAGGCCGCGGTCATCGACGCCATCTCCGCCGTCTGCGGCTGCACCGGCTTCCTCGCCTGGTCGCAGGCTGCCGCCGCCGCCACCGTGGCTTTCGGCGACAACCCGGCGCTGCAGCAGACCTTGCTGCCGGAACTGGCGGATGGCCGCCTCCCCGCCGGCAACGGTCTCTCCAATGCCCTGCGCCACCTCGCCGGGCTGGAAACGCTGCGGCTGAATGCACGACGCAGCGGCGAAGGCTATCTGGTATCCGGCGCGCTGCCGTGGATCTCCAACATCGCCCCCGGCCATGTCTTCATCAGCGCCGCCGCGCTGGAGGATGGCGGCCTGCTGCTGTTCCTCGTGCGCGGCGACGCCGACGGCCTGGCGCTGGAAGCCTGCCCGCCGCTGGCCGGCCTCAACGGCAGCCTCACCCATACCTGCCGCCTGGCGGACGTCTATGTGCCGGCGGCGGACGTGGTCGCAGGGCCGGAGACCAGCACCGCGCTGCTGCTGCGCCTGCGCGGCTGGCTGGCGCTGAGCCAGACCGGGCTGGGCCTGGGCATCGTCGATGGCTGCCTGCACGACATCCGCGAGGCCGGCCACACCCAGGCCGAGCTCAACCGCCACCTGCCGGAACAGGAAGACACCCTGGCCGCCGCCCTGCACAGCGCCCGCGAGCGCACCCGCCGGCTGGCCGCCCAGTTCGATGACCCCGCCGCCTACGCCGATGTGCTGCGGCTGCGCGCCCGCACCGCCGAACTCGCCCTGCGCGCCGCCACCGCCGCGCTGCTACACGCCGGCTCGCGCGGCTACCTGCTGCGCCATCCTGCCCAGCGCCGGCTGCGGGAAGCCGGCTTCTTCGCCATCGTCACGCCGGCGCTGAAGCAGTTGCACAAGGAACTGTCCCAACTGGAGCGCGGGAGCCGGCGGGCGGCCTGAGCGCCTGTCCCGCAAGCGGAGCAGGTGCGAATGGCCGGATCAAGGCAGTCGGCGAAGGAATGACTGAACCTGCCCCGCAACAAGGCGCTGGAAGCAGCGGACTTCGGGGAAATGCCACGCGCCGAATCAGAAACCCGGCAGGTAACCGCTAGCCAGGCCCTCACCCCGCCCGCGCCTGCCGCGCCGCCTCCAGGAAATCCAGCAGGATGGGGCTGCCATCCAGCAGGCCAGCCTCCTTGGCATGGAATTCCGGGTGCCACTGGCAGCCGAACAGATAGGCCCCGCCGGTGCCGCGTATGGCCTCGACCACGCCGTCGCCCACCGACAGCGCTTCCACCCGCAGATCCGAGCCGAGGTTGCGCACCGCCTGGTGGTGGATGCTGTTCACCCGCCGCGGCGCATCCGGCGGATAGAGCGACGCCAGCCGGCCGTCCGGCAGCAGGTCGATCTCGTGGTAATGGGCGTCGTAGAGGTCGTCATGGCGGTGGGCACCAGCGCCGGGCACGTATTCCGAGATGTCCTGCCACAGCGTGCCGCCGCAGGCGACGTTGATCAGCTGGGCGCCGCGGCACACGCCCAGCACCGGCTTGCCCTGGATCAGGAATTCCCACAGCAGCTCGATCTCGTACAGGTCGCGGACACGGTCGCCGCCCCATTCCGGCCGCAGTGGCTGCTCGCGATAGGTCTCCGGCGCCACGTCGGCGCCACCCTGCAGCACCAGGCCGTCCAGCGCGGCCACGTAATCGCGCACCGAGATCTGCGCCCGCCGCAGCCCCAGGTGCTCGCCTATGGTCGGCACCATGAAGGCCAGCGCGCCGTGGGACATGATCCAGTGCGCCATCGACTGCTCCAGGTACTGCAGCGTCTTGCCGCGGAAGCCGAGCACCGGCGGCGGCTCGTGCAGCAGCCGCGCCGACAGGCCGATGCGCAGTGGGCCGGTGCTCACCTCGGGCTCCCGCCAGTCACACCACCTCCCCCTCCATCCAGCGGGTGCACTGGGCCATCACCACCTCCGGCAGGCTGCTTTCGGCGGCATGGCGCTCGCGCAGCCAGGCAGCGCCATTGCGCCCTTCCCGCACCGCCTGGCGCAGGCGGCCCAGCACATGGTCCACGCCCAGTTCGATCGCATGCTGCTCGATGCGCGTCAGGCTGGCGTCGATCTCGTCGGCTATCGGGCAGTGCCAGTGCGTTTCCGGGTCCACATAGGTGCCGGCATAGCCGAAGCGGCAGGCCTGGAAACGGTTGAAGGTGTAGACGAGGTAATCGTCCTCCGCCGGCTGTATCGGCCGCTCCACCACCAGGTAGCGCGCCAGCGCCTGGATGTAGGCGGTGATGGCGGCCGCCCGCTCCAGCGACAGCGGCGTGTCCATCACCCGCACTTCCACCGTGCCGAATTCCGGCTTGGGCCGGATATCCCAGTAGAAGTCCTTCATGCTGGCGACCACGCCGGTGCCGGTCATCTTCTCGAAGTAGGCGCCGAAGTCGTTCCAGGTTTCGACGAAAGGCGCGCGGCCGGACAGCGGGAAGGCGAACACCGAGTTCAGCCGCGCCGACTGGAAGCCGGTGTCATGCCCCTGCACGAAGGGCGAGGCCGCGGAAAGCGCGATCAGGTGCGGGATGTAGCGCGACAGGCCATGGATCAGGTACAGCGCCACGTCCGCGCCCGGGCAGCCGACGTGCACATGCTGGCCGAACACGGTGAACTGCTTGGCCAGGTAGCCGTAGAGGTCGGACAGGTGGTGGAAGCGCGGCCGGTCCACGATGCGGCGCTCGCCCCAATCCTGGAAGGGATGGGTGCCGCCGCCGCAGATGCCGATGTTGAGCTTGCGCGCCGCGTCCGCCACCGTGTCGCGCAGCCCCACCAGCTGCTCCAGCAACATGCCGTAGTTGTCGCAGACGCCGGTGGAGACCTCGATCATGGAGTCGGTCATCTCCGGCTTGATCTCGCCCGGCTTGTCGCCCAGCGCCACCAGCCGCAGCAGATCCTCCGCCGCGCCAACCAGATCGTAGTCGTGCGTGTTCACCAGCTGCAGTTCCAGCTCCACCCCGATGGAGAGCGCGCGCGACGCGGAAAACGCCTGCAGGCTCATCGCGCGGCCCTCGGCGCGGACAACGCGGACAATCGAAAGCGTCGGATGCGGACATTCATGTCTCTTCTCCCTTGCGGTTTTCCTGCACATGGATCAGCGCGCGCTGGGTCACCACCGGCCCCAGCACGCCGAACACCGCCACCAGGCAGGCCACCACCGGCAGCACTTCCGCGCCCAGCGCCGGATCGGCCAGCTGCGCCTCGTAGGCCAGCAGCAGCGCCACGCCGGACAGCGGCAACAGCGCCAATCCCAGCGCCACGCTCTTCGGATTGGACAGCCCGCTCGCACGGCCGCAGACCACCACGCCGCCGAGCTTGCCCAGGGTGCGCGCCACCGTCACCGCCAGCGCCAGCAGCAGCGCGGTGCCGAAATGGTTGATCTGCACCGCCGCGCCGGAAAACATGAACAGCGCCACCACCAGCACACCGCCCAGGCTGCCGAAATGGCGCGCCCACAGTTGCGGCCGCGGATCCCGCAGCTTCACCAGCACGCCCGCCAGCAGCGGCGCCAGGATGGGCGGCAGCTTGAGCATGGCGAGAATCGCCAGCGCTCCCAGCAGCAGGCCGAAGATCACCACCACGCCCTGCTCCGAGGCCGGGTTGAACAAGCGCCGCAGCAGCGCGAAGGCAGCGACCACCAGCACCGCCACCAGCAGCGAGCCGGCCACCAGATAGAAAGGCTGCCACAGCGCCTGCAGCCAGCCGGCGCCCGCAGCTCCGCGCGACAGGTTGAGCAGCAGGGTGAAGAGGATCACCGAGTAGGCGACATTGAGTGCGCACAAGGCCAGCAGCCGCGAGGTGACCTGGCCTTCGGCACGCAGCTCGGCGGTCACCCGCATCACCACCGCCGGCGAGGTGCCGAGCGCGATGGCCGCCACCAGCAGCGCGGGCGACCAGTCCATGCCGAAGGCTAGCAAGGCGCCCAGCGACAACAGGAAGGCCAGCGCCGCCTCCGCCGCGCTGGCGGCCAGCAGCCAGGGGTTGGCGCGGAACCAGCGCAGATCCAGCCGCACGCCCAGTTCGAACAGCAGCAGCGCCAGCGCCAGATCCACCAGGCTGCGGTAGCGCTCCAGCTCCACCTCGGAGAACCAGCCAGTCACCAGCGGCCCGAGCACCAGCCCGGCCAGCGCATAACCGCTGACCCGCGGCAAGATCGCCCGCCGCGCCAGCACCTCGCCCACCAGGGCGGTGAACACCAGTGCCAGGGCAAAGCCGAGGAAGGGATCGAATGCCGGCTGCGGCAGGAAAGCCGGCCACAGGGACAGGCTGGAAGCGGATTCCATCTAGGCCTTACCTCCGTTTGCAGCGCCCGCGGCGGCGGGCGAAGGGGAAACGAAATGCGGCACTTCAGTTGCTCCGCATGTCTCCAGACAGCCGGCCGGACGGGTAATTCCCGCCAACAGCGTGCGGCTGTGGCAGGCTGAACGCCCACCTGGCATGCCGCATGGTAATCGTTCAGGAGATTTTCAGCTTTGCCGCAAAAGCAGGTGCGCCCTCGCCCAGAGGCTGCGCCGCGCCCGACCGGTGCTCATGCGAAAAGGAAATGGGCGGAAGCAAACGGCACTCAGGCCGCGGCTTCCACCGCCAGCGGCAGGATCACGCCGACTTCGAAACCTTCCGCCAGCCGCCGCGCGCTCACCCGGCCGCCATGCGCCTCGGCGATGCCTTTCACCAGTGCGAGGCCGATGCCGGCGCCTTGCGCACTGCGGGCGGCATCGCCACGGAAGAAGCGTTCGAACAGCCGCGGCAGCGCTTCGTCGCTGACGCCCCTGCCCTGGTCGCTCACCCGCAGCGCCACCTCGTCCGCCACCCGCTCCACGCTGACGAGAATGTCGCCTGCACCGTGCGCAAGCGCGTTCTCGATCAGGTTCTGGCAGACCTGGAACAGCAGATCGCGATCGCCGCGCACCGTCGCCGCCGCCAGCTCGCCGCGCAGGCTGCGGCCCTCGGCCTCGGCCACCGCCTCGTAGAGTTCGATGGCGTCGCCGGCGATAGTGGCCAGATCCAGCCCCTGGCGCGCCGGCATGGCCGCGCCGGCCTCGATGCGGGCGAGGCTGAGCAACGCGGCGAAGGTGCGCAGCAGCTCATCGGTCTGGCCGCGCAGCTTCTCCAGCCGGGCGGCCAGCGCCGGATCGCCGGCGCGGTCGCGGCGGGCTTCGTCCAGCGCATTGCGCAGCGCGATCAGCGGCCGCCGCATGTCGTGGGCGATGGCGCTGGAGACGTGCTTGGCGGCATCCACCAGCCGCTCGATCTCGTCGAAGGCGCTGTTGAAGCGCTGCGCCAGCAGGTCCAGCTCGTCGCCGTGTTCGCTCACCGACAGGCGCTGGCCGAGCAGGCCGCCCTGGATGCGGCCGGCCTCCTGCGCCATGCGCTCCAGCCGGCGGTGGATCTGACGCATGAAGTGCCAGCCCAGCGCCGCCGCCACCAAGGTGATGAGCGCCGCCGAGCCCCACAGCCGCAGGCTCATGCTGCGCTGGAAGTCGGCCAGCGGCGAACGTCGGCCGACCAGCAGGCGGTCGCCACCGAACAGCAGGAAGACGCGCCCTTCCAGCGTGCCGCCATCCGCGGCGGCGACGCGGAACCAGCTCTCGTCGCGCACCTCCACGCCCGCCGGCCAGGCGGCAAGGTTGCCGACCAGCGGCGTGCCGGCGGCGTCGGTAAGCAGGTAGAGCGCGGCGCCGTCGGCCGTCTCCATGCGCCGCTGCAGCACCTCCCGCAGGCCAGCGAGGCCGCGTTCGTGGAAGTGGGTTTCCAGGCCCTCGATCTCCAGCTCGATGGCGGCCTGGACCTCGTCGCGGATGTGGCCCTGGGCTTCGATGAACAGCGGATAGAACAGCGCGCCGACGATGAGGGCGATGACCGCCGGCAGCACCAGGGCGAAGCGGTAGAACGGGCTGCGCCGCCAGTTGCCGGCAGCGGGTTCAGGCGGCATGGCGCCCCAGCCGGTAGCCGGCGCCGCGCACGGTATGGATCAGCGGCTCGTGGCCGGGCAGGTCCACCCGGTTGCGCAGGTTGGAGATGTGCACATCGATGACGTTGGTGCGCGGGTCGAAGTGGTAGTCCCACACCGCCTCCAGCAGCATGCTGCGGGTCACCACCTGCTCCGGGTGGCGCATCAGGAATTCCAGCAGCTGGAACTCCTTGGGCTTCAGCTCCAGGCGCTGGCCGCCGCGGCTGGCGGTGCGGCGCAGCAGATCCATTTCCAGATCGGCCAGCTGCAGCCGGGTGCTGTCGCCGCTGCCGTTGCCGGGCGCGCCGGCGCGGCGCTGCAGCACCTCCAGCCGCGCCAGCAGTTCGGCCAGGGCGAAGGGCTTGACCAGGTAGTCGTCACCGCCGGCACGCAGCCCGGCAACGCGGTCATCCACCTCGCCCAGCGCGCTCAGCACCACCACCGGCGTGGCGATGGCGGAGGCGCGCAGGGTGCGCAGCACGGTGAGGCCATCCACCCGCGGCAGCATGCGGTCCAGCACGATGGCGTCGAAATTCGCGGTGGTGGCGAGGAAAAGGCCGTCGCGGCCGTCGGCGGCGTGATCCACCACATGGCCGGCTTCCTGCAGGCCCTTGCGGATGAAACGCGCCTGTTCGGCGTCGTCTTCGACGAGGAGGATCTTCATGGGCGCAGCGGCCTCGGTGCGGCGGGATGCGGTGGTTCAGCTCTTGCCGCCGCGGCCGGTGAGACCGCGCGGCGGCGTTTCCTGCACCAGCCGGATCGCGGGAATCACATCCGGCAGCAGGGCGAGGTCGCGCAGTTTATTCCTGTCCGCCGCCTGCACGCTATCGACCACGCAGGCATTGGCGCCGAACTGCAGGCGGTCGCGCCCCGCCTGCAGGTGGCGGCCATGCAGCAACAGCGCGGAAGGCGGCTGCGCCGGCGCGCGGCGGCAAGCCGCGCGCAGGGCTATCAGATAGGGCTCGTCCACGCCCAGCCACAGCAGGCCGGTGCGCGCATCCAGCGAATGCCAGCCATACACCCGGTAAACCCGCAGCGCCTTGGGTGGCGGCCCGGCAAGGGCGAGGCGGGCATAGGGCGACCGCTGCGCAGCCGGCGCGGCCGTCTGCGAGATGGTCGCCGAAGCTTTTCCGGCCGGAGCCGCTCCGCCCGCCTGCGCCAGCGGCGGACAACACAGCGCGGCGGCCAGGCCCAGGCTGCCCAGCAGTCTGTAAACGAAAACACCCGCCAGCCATCGATCCGGGGGGGAGGAATCGACGACGGGCGGGAAGCGTCTGCACCGCATGGCGGCAACGGCCAGGCCGATGTGCCGCCGCAAAGCGACCTTACTCGGCGGTGGCCTTCTTGGCCGTCGTCTTCTTGTGCGTGCCCTTCTTGGTGGCGGTGGTGTGCTTGGTGTGCTTCTTCACCTGGGTGGCGCTGGTGGCGGTGGTCGCGGCGCCATCCTCGGCCGGGGCGGCAACCGCGGACAGAGCGAACAGGGTGGCGGCGCCGGCCAGAACGGCCTTGAGGTGCTTGGAATTCATGGAGACTCTCCTTTCGGTGGAAAACGACGCTGCTGTCGTCGTGAAGGAGAGTCTGACCCCAGGCGGATTAAGGCCGGATTCGCGGGAGATTAAAGATCTTTAATGAAGCGGGGAGCCGCGGCGGCAGCCCGCTGCGGGCAAACCGGGCTCACTCGGCCTCGTGATACGGATTCACCAGCTCATCCACCATCTCGCGCAGCGCGGCGCGCACCTGGGCTTCGCTGCAGCCCATCAGCACCGCGTCTTCCAGCGCGTCCTGGGCGAGCTGGCGCAGTTCGCCGTAGTTCTCGTTCAGCACCTTGATCTTTTCGTGGCAGGAAATCGGCGAGCCATCCGGCTTCAGCCAGCGGGGAGCGAGGGAGGTTTCCATGGTCTGTCGGGGGCACCTGGGAAGGTCGGAAAAATCGCGGGGCACACCCCGCAGCACGGCACACATGATAGCCCCGCCAGGGTTCATCGGTATGGCCGCGAACGTGACGGATTTCCACAGAATCAGCGCTTTCCACTACCATTGCGCGAAAAACGCCTAAGGTAAGCACGATTAGTTCCTTGGCAGCCACCACCCAGCCCTTACACTCGGGCCAGCCGTTCCAATCCCCCTTTTCGATGACTGCAGTTCCCCATTCCCCTCCCGCCGCCATTCAGTTGCGCGGCGTCGGCAAGCGTTTTACCGGCAGCGACGGTGAAGCCGTCGGCGTGGCCCCCACCGACCTCGAAGTGGCCGCCGGCGAAATCCACGGCATCATCGGTTTCTCCGGTGCCGGCAAATCCACCCTGCTCCGCCTCGTCAATCTGCTGGAACGCCCGGACAGCGGCGATGTGATCGTCCATGGCGAGAACCTCAGCCGCATGTCGCCGCCGCAGCTGCGCGCCGCGCGCCAGCGCATCGGCATGATCTTCCAGCACTTCAACCTGCTGCATAACCGCACGGTAGCGGAGAACGTGGCCTTTCCGCTGCGCATCGCCGGCGCCTCGCCGGAGCGCATCCGCGAGCGGGTGCAGGCCTGCCTGTCCTTCGTCGGCCTGTCCGACAAGGCGGAAGCCTGGCCGTCGCAGCTCTCCGGCGGACAGAAGCAGCGGGTAGCCATCGCCCGCGCGCTGGCGCCGGAACCCCACCTGCTGCTGGCCGACGAGCCGACCTCGGCGCTGGACCCACGCACCACGCTGTCGCTGCTGGAGGTGCTGGACGATGTGAACCGCCGGCTGGGCGTCACCATCCTGCTGGTGAGCCACGAGATGGCGGTGATCCGCCGGCTGTGCCACCGGGTGTCGGTGATGGAGGCCGGCGAGGTGATAGAGCGCGTCGAACTCACCAACGGCCAGGTGCCGCCGGATTCCCGGCTGGCGCAGTGGCTGACCGAATTCGGCGGCGCCAGCCCCGCCTCCGCCCAGACGCCGGGCGCGCTGGAAAAGGAGAGCGCCAGTGCTTGATCTCTCCCTCTTCGACGGCATCATCGAACTGCTGCCGGAAATCGGCAAAGCCGCCGGCGAAACCCTGCTGATGATGGCCATCTGCCTCACCGCCGCGGTACTCATAGGTGGCAGCCTGGGCATCACCGTCTTCCTCACCAGCCGCGGCCAGGCGCTGGCGCGCTACCGCCGCTTCAACCTGGTGGCGAACGCGGTCATCAACGTCGTCCGCTCCTTCCCCTTCATCATCCTGCTGGTGGCGGTGTCGCCCTTCAGCCGCCACATCGTCGGCACCTCCATCGGCCCGCTGGCGGCCAGCGTGCCCTTGTCGCTGGCGGCGATCTTCTACTTCGCCCGGCTGATAGAGCAGACCCTGCGCGACGTGCCGCGCGGCGTCATCGAGGCCGCCGAGGCCATGGGCGCCAGCCCGCTGCAGATCGTCTTCCACGTGCTGCTGGTGGAAGCGCGCTCCGGCCTCATCCTCGCCTTCACCGTGCTGACGGTGAGCTTCCTGTCCTACTCGGCGGTGGCGGGCGTGGTCGGCGGCGGCGGCATCGGCGACCTCGCCATCCGCTACGGCTACTACCGTTTCCAGACGGACATCATGGTCGCCACCATCGTGCTGCTGGTGGTGATGGTGCAGGGCATCCAGTTCCTCGGCCAGTGGCTGGCCCGCCGGCTGGACAAGCGCTGAGCGACGCTACCTTTCTCGCCCCGTATCCACTAGAACAACTCATCCCGATTCGCCCAGGAGCCTTCCAGATGAAACTGCTGCGCACCCTCGCCTTCGCCAGCCTCGCCCTCGGCCTCGCCGCCCTGCAGCCCGCCGTTGCGCAGGAGAAGAAGACCATCACCATAGGCGCCACCGCCGGCCCCAACTACGACCAGGTGAAGCTCGGCATCAAGCCGGTGCTGGAGAAGAAGGGTTATACGGTGAAGCTGGTGGAGTTCAACGATTACGTGCAGCCCAATATCGCGCTGGCGCAGGGCTCGCTGGACGCCAACGTGTTCCAGCACCTGGTCTATCTACGCAAGTTCGCCGCCGACAAGGGCCTGGACCTGGTGGACGTCGCCCAGGTGCCGGTCGCGCCCATGGGCCTCTACACCAAGCAGCGCAAGAGCCTGGCCGACGTGCGCGAGGGCGACCGCATCACCATGGCGAACGACCCGAGCAACCTCGCCCGCGCGCTGTTCTTCCTGCAGCAGAACGGGCTGATCAAGGTGAAGGCCGACATCGACCCGCTGAAGGCCACCGAGAAGGACGTGGCCGAGAACCCGCACAAGCTGAAGCTGACGCCGATCGAAGCCGCCCAGGTGCCGCGCACCCTGGACGACGCCGCCTTCGCGGTGGTGAACGGCAACTTCGCCATCGCCTCCGGCCTCAAGCTGACCTCCGCGCTGGCGCTGGAGAAAACGCCGGACCACTACCTGAACGTGGTGGCGGTGCGCACCGCCGAGAAGGACAGCGCCGTCACCCGCGAAATCGTCGCCGCCTTCCACTCGCCGGAATACAAGGCGGTGATCGACCAGCACTTCCAGGGCTACGCCCGCCCGGCCTACCTGCAGTAAGCGCCGCCGCAGCAACAGCCAGACAGGCCGCCCGGTTCGCCGGTGCGGCCTGTTTCTTTGCGGCGGCCTCCGCTGCAAGACGGACCGGAGCGGTTCGTGAATCGAATACTTGGCGCTCAACGCTCAAGGCCCGGGGCAAAGCTGCCGTAAGAGTCAATCCGAACCCTCCTGGCGAGGTGGTACCCGGCGCGCTTGCATCGCCCGACTCAGGGCAGCACGCAGTCACGCGATGCGATGAAAGCACCGCGCTTCCCGCCTCTCCAGGAGCACAAAAACCGGTGGTGGCGCCGCATATTCCATCAGACGTGAAAAACCATTCTGTTCGACTATGCTCGTAGAAACTCGACCCGTGACGCAGACGCGCGGCAGACGTCTTACCACCGCTCCCTCAGCCCATCCCCACACAGGTGCCACATGTTCAGCACTCGCTTGAAGCAGGAGCTGCAATCCCTCCAGGAAAAGCTCTCGTCGATGGAGCAGGTAAGGCGCAGTCTGGATGACGAGATGCTGGCGATGTTCCTGGATCAGCAAGGGCGCATCCAGTCGGTCAACGCCAACTTCGAACGGGAGATGCGCTATCGCAACAACGAGCTGGCCGGCCGCGCCATCGACGAGCTGGTGCCGGAGCATGTCAAGCCGCTGGACTTCTACACCCGCCTCAAGCAGGCCATCACCCGCCAGGAGCATCTGAGCGGCGTCATCCGGCTGTGGCGGGGGAATGGCGAGGAAGCCTGGCTGCGCGCCATCGTGCAGCCCATCTTCGGCCCCCAGGGCGAACTCAAGCAGTTCTCCATCTACGCCAGCGATCTCACCCGCACCATAGAAACCTCCCGCGAGTACGAGAACCTGGTGAAGGCGCTGCAGCGTTCGACGGCGGTGATCGAGTTCAACCTCGACGGCGAAGTACTCAACGCCAACGAGCTCTTCCTGAAGGCGATGGGCTACACGCTGCCGCAGATCCAGGGCAAGCACCACCGCCTCTTCTGCGCGCAGGAAGAGATCAACTCGCCGAACTACAAAGCCTTCTGGGACAGGCTGCGGCGCGGCGACTTCATTGCCGACCGCTTCAAGCGCATCGACAGCCAGGGCCGCGTGGTGTGGCTGGAAGCCTCCTACAATCCGGTCATCGACTCCGACGGCAACCTCTACAAGGTGGTCAAGTTCGCCACCGTCATCACCGATCTGGTCAATCATGAACTCGCGGTTTCGGAGGCAGCCACCATTGCCTTCGATACCTCGCGGCAGACCGACAATTGTGCGCAGCAAGGTGCCGATGTCATCAAACAGACGGTGAACGTGATGCACGAACTCGCCAGCGCCATGAAGGATGCGTCCGAGGGTATCGGCGCGCTCAACAGGCAGTCGCAGAACATCGTCGCCATCATCAACAGCATCAGCAGCATCGCCGACCAGACCAATCTGCTGGCGCTCAACGCCGCCATCGAGGCTGCCCGCGCCGGCGAGCACGGCCGCGGCTTCGCCGTGGTCGCCGACGAGGTCCGGCAACTGGCCTTCCGCACCACCACCGCGACTCGGGAAATCGTCGACGTGGTGCACCAGAACCAGAAGCTGGCCGAGCAGGCGGTACACATCATCGACAACGGCAAACGCCACGCCGAAACCGGGCTGGTGCTGGCGGGTGACGCCGGCTCGGTGATCATCGAGATCCAGGACGGCGCCCAGCGCGTCGTCGATGCGGTCGGCAAGTTCACCAGCCAGCTGTCCAAGTAAGCGCCGGGCAGAAACACCCTTTCCCCGGACCAGCCGGAACCCGGCGCTGCAAGCGATGAGCCGCTCAGGCTCATCGGACTTCGTGGGCCGGGTTTCCGGCAAGGCTCTGCAGGGGTGGCAACCGCGCCCCGGAACCCTCTGCCAAACCCATCCTCTGCCAGCCCCACCTTCCCCGGACACGGAACGGGCATCACCACGCCCACCCGCTCCATCGGCAAGCCCCCGCACCCGCGGCCCGCCCGCGCGGCTTCTCGGGGCACCCTCCCCGCCGGCTTTCCGCTCCGGGCAGCATCCCCTCCGCCTGCGCGGAAAACGTGGATACCTTCTGATTTTTTCTTGGTTCGGCCGCCGCAATCCGCCCGCTAATGTGGCCGGGTGAATCGCGCCGGCGCTCCGCCGGCCTTCCGCGGCCCAGCGCCGCCAGCCCGAGGACGAAGCCATGCCCACCCTGCAAGAAGCGCCCGCCGCACTCAGCCCCGAAGAAGAAACCCTGGAAGCCGCCTATCGCCGCGCGCAGACGCAGCGCCTGGGCTATGGCGGCGACATCGACCCGGTCACCGCCTGGAGTCTGGTGAGCAGCGGCCGCGCCAAACTGGTGGATGTGCGCACCGCCGAGGAACTGAAGTACGTCGGCCAGGTGCCCGGCAGCGGCCACGCCCCCTGGGTGCAGGGCCTGCCGATGGCGCCCAACCCCGACTTCCTGCGCCAGCTTGGCGAACACGCCAGCCGCGACGACACCGTGCTGCTGCTGTGCCGCAGCGGCAAGCGCTCGGTGGCCGCGGCGCAGACTGCCACCCGCGCCGGCTACCAGCGCGTCTTCAGCATCCTAGAAGGCTTCGAGGGCGACCTGGACGCCACCCGCCATCGCGGCGGCAGCAACGGCTGGCGCTTCCGCCAACTGCCCTGGACTCAGGAATGAGCGACGCCGCCCTCACCCCCGCCGCGCTGCCGCCGCTGGGCGTGGCCGCAGCCGAGCCGCGCGGCGGAGAAAACGAAGCACCTGCCTGGGATCTGGAAGACATCGTTTCCCGCCTGCGCGCGGTACGCCAGCGCTGGCGCGAAGCCCAGCACCGCGACCGCGAGCGCGGCGGCCGCGAGTTTCCCTCCCTGGCCGCGCTGCAGACGGTGATGGAAGGCCTCGCCGGCGCTCTGTTCCCGATGCGCCTGGGGCCAGCCGACCTGCGCCAGGAGAGCGAAGACTTCTACGTCGGCCACACCCTGGACGCGGCGCTCTACAGCCTGCGCCATCAGATCGCGCTGGAACTGCGCTACGTCAGCCGGCATGAAACGGCCACCGCCGGCCCGCTCGCCGCGAAGCAGGAAGCCGACCGCATCGTCGCCGCCTTCGCCGCCGCGCTGCCGGAGATCCGCGCCCTGCTGGATACCGACGTGGAAGCCGCCTTCCGCGGCGACCCCGCCGCCCGCACGGTGGACGAAGTGGTGCTGTGCTACCCCGGCCTGCTCGCCGTGATCCATCACCGCATCGCTCATCAGCTCTACCGCCTTGGCGTGCCGCTGGTGGCGCGCATCATCGCCGAGATCGCCCACTCCGCCACCGGCATCGACATCCACCCCGGCGCCAGCATAGGCGCCAGCTTCTTCATCGATCACGGCACCGGCGTCGTCATCGGCGAAACCACGGTGATCGGCGACCGGGTGCGGCTTTACCAGGCAGTCACCCTGGGCGCCAAGCGCTTCCCGGTGAACGAGGATGGCGGCCTGCAGAAGGGCCTCGCCCGCCACCCGGTGATCGAGGATGACGTGGTGATCTACGCCGGCGCCACCCTGCTTGGCCGCATCACCATAGGCCGCGGCGCCAGCATAGGCGGCAATGTGTGGCTCACCCGCAGCGTGGAGGCCGGCAGCAACGTCACCCAGGCGCACCTGCAGCACACCGCCCACGAAGCCTCCGGGAGGCCCTGATGCTGAGCGCCAGCGCAGAAAACGCCTCCGCCACCGCTTCGCCCACGGCCACCGCGCCGCAGGACGACGACGAGATCGCCCGCCTGGTCGGCGTCAACCTGCGCCGCATCCGCAGCGGCCTGCACCTGTCGCTGGACGCCCTCGCCCAGCGCTCCGGCGTCAGCCGCGCCATGCTGAGCCAGGTCGAGCTGGGCCGCAGCGTGCCCTCCATCGCCATCCTGTGGAAGATCGCCCGCGCGCTGGACCTCACCGTGTCCGCCTTCCTGTCGCGGCGGGTCGATCCCGGCGCGGTGCTGGTGCGGGTGGCCGACTCCCGCAGCCTGCTCTCCAACCGCAGCCAGTTCTCCGCCCGCGCCCTGTTCCCGCTGGAGGAAACCCCGCGCGCCGAGTTCTACGAACTGCGGCTGGGCCGGCTGGCGGAAGAACGCTCCCCCGCCCACGCCTCCGGCACCCGGGAAAACCTGGTGGTGGCGCGCGGCTCGGTGCAGGTGGAAGTCGCCGAACGCCGCTACACCCTGGCCACCGGCGATGCGCTCTATTTCGAGGCCGACGTGCCGCACGCCTACCGCAACCTGGCGGATACCGAGGCGACGCTTTATCTGGTGATGACGCGGGCGGCGGTCTGACGGGGCAGGTCCCGCGCAGGCTGCAGGATCTGCGCAGCCTTCATCTGCCGTCAGGCCCGGGCCAACCAGCGCCCTTCGGGCGCTCCCGCTCTCCCCGGCCTTCCCCCGCAAGGGGGAGGGAGAAGAGCGCCCCTGCGCCATGATCAGCCTCCTGCACTTACCCATCTCACCTGCGCGGTTTCATCCCAAGCCCGCTTCTGCAAGAATTCAGGCGCTCTGCCGCCCTCAGGCCGGCAAATCTCCAGCGCCGACTCCAGCCAGCCCAGCCTCTACCCCGGACATCCGACAAGAACACCAATGACCCAATCCCCACCCCGCCGCTTTGTTCGCCCTCTCGCGCCGCTTGCCGCCCTCGCCGCCGCCCTCTGTCTCCACGCCCTGCCGGCCCAGGCCGGTGCCACGCTGGATGCGATCAAGAAGCGCGGCGAGATCGCCTGTGGCGTCAGCAGCGGCGTGCCGGGTTTTTCGGCGGCGGATGACAAGGGCCAGTGGCGTGGGCTGGATGTGGATGTCTGCCGCGCCATCGCCGCCGCGGTGCTGGGCGATGCCGCCAAGGTCAAATGGGTGCCGCTGGGATCGCAGCAGCGCTTCTCCGCGCTGCAGGCGGGCGAGGTGGACATCCTGTCGCGCAACACCACCTGGACGCTGACCCGCGATGCTTCGCTGGGCATCTCCTTCGCCGCCGTCACCTACTACGATGGCCAGGGCTTCCTGGTGCCCAAGCGCTTCAAGGTGGCGAGCGCCCGCCAGTTGAAGGACGCCGACATCTGCGTGCAGTCCGGCACCACCACCGAGAAGAACCTGGCCGACTACTTCCGCGCCCAGGGCATACGGGTGAAGCCGGTGGTGTTCGAGAAGTTCGACGCCTCGCTGAAGGCCTTCTTCAACGGCCGCTGCGTGGCCTACACCACCGACGCCTCCAGCCTGGCCGGCATCCGCGCCGGCGAGGCGCCCAACCCGGACGACTACGTCATCCTGCCGGAGCTGATCTCCAAGGAGCCGCTGGGCCCGGCAGTGCGCCGTGGCGACGAAGACTGGCTGGCCATCGTCAAATGGGTGGTGTTCGCGCTGATCGAGGCCGAAGAGCTAGGCGTGACCCGCGACAACGCAGACGCCAAATTGAAGGCCAAGGACCCGGCCGCCGGCCGCCTGCTCGGCCAGGGTGAAGACCTGGGCAAAACGCTGGGCCTGGACGCGCAGTGGGCCTATCGCGCCATCCGCGCGGTCGGCAACTACGGCGAGATCTTCGAGCGCAACCTGGGCGCCGGCTCGCCGCTGAAGCTGGAGCGCGGCGCCAATGCCCTGTGGAACAAGGGCGGCCTGATGTACGCCCCGCCGCTGCGGTGAGCGGTATCCGCGCCGGCCGCGGCGCCTGGCTGCTGCAGATCGCGCTGTTCGCCGCCCTCGCCGCCGGCGCCTGGTGGCTGGCCGGCACCGCCGCCGAGGAGATGCGCGCCCGCGGCATCCGCAGCGGTTTCGACTTCTTCACCCAGCCTGCCGGCTTCTGGATCTCGGAAGGCGTGTTCGAGTTCGACCCGGCCGAGACCTACCTCAAGGCCTTCGCCGCCGGCCTCGCCAACACCCTGCGGGTGGCGCTGCCGGCCATCATCGCCGCGCTGCTGCTGGGCACCCTGGTCGGCATCGGCCGGCTGGCGCGCAATCCGCTGCTGCGCGGACTGTGTACCGCCTATGTGGAAACCCTGCGCAACATCCCGCTGCTGCTGCAGCTGTTCACCTGGTATTACCTGCTGACGGCCATGCTGCCGCCGGCGGCGGAAGCCATCGAGCTGCTGCCCCACGTCTTCCTCGGCAGCGGCGGGCTGGCCCTGCCCTGGTATGCCGACGGCGGCCTCAGCCTGCCGGAACGCGGCGGCTTCGCCATCACCGGCGGCGCCCACCTGTCGCCGGAATACCTCGCCCTCTTCGTCGGCCTCACCGGCTACACCGCCGCCTACATCGCCGAATCGGTGCGTGGCGGGCTGCAATCCGTCTCCAGCGGCCAGCGCCAGGCTGCCGCTGCGCTCGGCCTCACGCCACGGCAGACGCTGCGCCTGGTCACGTTGCCGCAGGCGCTGCCCATGCTGGTGCCGCCGCTGGCCAACCAGAGCCTCAACCTGCTGAAGAACAGTTCGCTGGCGGTGGCCATCGGCTACCCGGAGCTGGTATCCATCGCCAACACCACGCTGAACCAGACCGGCCGCGCGGTGGAGTGCATCGCGGTGGTGCTGGCGGTGTATCTGCTGCTGTGCGCGGTGGGCATCGTCATCGCCCATGTGCTCGAAGGCCGGCTGCGGCATTGGGAGCGGGCATGAAGCCCGGCGCGGCAGCGACGGCCGGTTGCCTGCGGCGGAGAGCCGCCCGGCCCCGGCTCGCGGCGAAACAGCAAGCGCGCCCCACCCGGAAGCAAGCCACCAGGGCGGAGGCCAGCCGATGAACCGCCCGCCGCCCGCCACCGCCATCGGCCTGCTGCCCTGGCTGCGCAGCCGCTTGTTCGACGGCCCGGCCTCGTCCCTCGCCACCGTGCTGATCCTGCTCGCCGCCGCCTGGCTGCTGCCGGGCGCGCTGCGCTGGGCGGTGAGCGGCGCGGTATGGAGCGCCGATGCCGAAGCCTGCCGCCAGGCGGCAGGCGCCTGCTGGGGCATGGTCGCCGAGAAGTACCGGCCCATCCTGTTCGGCCGCTATCCCTATGAGGCGCAATGGCGGCCGCTGTACGCCACCGCGTTGCTGCTGGCGGCCATCGTCTTCAGCCTGCTGGCGCCGGCGCTGACCCGGCGCAAGCCCGGCCTGCGGTTGTGGCCGTGGCTGGCGGCCGCCTGGGTGCTGGCGCCTGCCGGCTTCCTGCTGCTGATGGGCGGCGGCGCCTTTGGCCTGGCGGCGGTGCCCACCGAACTGTGGGGCGGGCTGCCGCTGACGCTGCTGCTGGCCACCGCCGGGATCGCCACCGCCTTTCCACTGGCGCTGCTGGTGGCGCTGGGCCGCAGCGGGCCGCTGCCAGCACTGCGGGCGCTGTGCGCGGTGTATGTGGAGACGGTGCGCAGCATTCCGCTGGTGCCGGCGCTCTTCCTCGCCTCCTTCCTGATTCCGCTGCTGGTGCCGCCGCGCCTGTCTGCCGACGTGCTGCTGCGGGTGCAGGTGGCCATCACCCTGTTCGCCGCCGCCTACCTCGCCGAGGCCATACGCGGCGCGCTGGCCTCGGTGCCGGACGGCCAGCGCCAGGCTGCCGCCGCCCTGGGCCTGGGCTGGTGGGGCACGCAGCGCTACATCCTGCTGCCGCAGGCGCTGCGCGCCGCCGCGCCCTCCATTGCCAACAGCTTCGTGAACCTGTTCAAGGACACCTCGCTGGTGGTGGTGGTCGGCCTCTACGAACTCACCGGTTCGCTGGAGCTGGCGCTGTCGGGCGATCCGCAGTGGCGCAGCTACCACCTGGAAGGCTATCTCTTCATCGGCGCCATCTACTGGCTGGGCTGCTACGCACTGTCGCGCGCCAGCCGGCACCTGGAACCGCCCCGCCGCTGAGCTTCCAGGAGTGCGCGGCGCCCTATCTCTTTCGTAGCATTGGGCCGCGCCGGGAAACGGCTGCCCAGCCCACTCCAATACCCTGAGCTCCCTGGCTTTTTTCCCCACGTTTCCAGTCACCTGGAGAACGCCGCGCATACTCGTCCATGAGGTGTGCATGCGCCCGGCGCCTTAACGTCCATCAAAGGCGCGAATCTTAAATTGTGTTAAGGGGCGCGAAATCCGACCTGCTTCGTATACTATATTTAATCGATAACCATTCTCATCTGTATGCTGCAACGCAACAAATGCATCTGCAATTGGGTAGGGTGCCTAGGTCGAGAGCTACTGCCATGAATATTCTCGTAGTTGAAGACGACAACAGCATCAGCAGCTGGCTGGGCGAGAAGTTCGAGTCCAGCGGACATCCCTGCACCCTGGTGGACAGTGGCGAGCTGGCGCTGGAGCGGATGGACGAGGAAGCCTTCGACATCATCGTGCTGGACCGCATGCTGCCCGGCATAGACGGCCTGGAAGTGCTGAAGCGCCTCGAAGGCCGGCCGCATCCGCCGGTCATCATCCTCTCCACCATCGACCAGGCCTCCGATCGCGTCGCCGGTCTGCGCGCCGGCGCCGAGGACTACCTCGGCAAGCCCTTCGACTTCCCCGAGCTGCTGGTGCGCATGGAGCTGCTGACCAAGCGCTCGCGCGAAGGCAGCCCGCAGATCCTCAGCCTGGACATCCAGGACCTGCACATCGACCTGCTGCGCCGCCGTGTCACCCGCTCCGGCCGCAGCATCGACCTCACCGACAAGGAATTCCTGTTGCTGCGTACCCTCGCCGAGAACGCCGGGCAGACGGTGCCGCGCGGCATCCTGCTGGAAAAGGTCTGGGGCCTGCGTTTCGATCCGCAGACCAACCTCATCGATGTGCACGTCTCCAAGCTGCGCTCCAAGGTGGACAAGGGCTTCGCCCTGCCGCTGCTGAAAACCGTCAGATCGCTGGGCTATGTCCTCGGCTGACGCGAGCGCGCCACACACCACCAGAGTGCTGGGAAAAGTGGGCGCGCACACCGCGCAGCTGGGCGCCGGCCTGGTCCGCGCCTGGCCCAGCTTCGTCCGCGACGACGACCCGCCGCCGGTGCTGCGCGCCGCCACGGCTGGCGAAGCCGGCAACGGCGAAACGGCCACGCCGCCGCACCGCACCGCGCACATGCTGTTGCGCACCACCCATTTCCGCCAGGCCTCCTGCTTCGCCTTCGTGTTCCTGCTCGTCACCCTGGGCTCCATCATCTGGGGCCAGGTGCTGCTGGAGGAAGTGCTGACCAATCACGTGGAAGACATGGTGATGGCGGAGGTCCGCGCCCAGCCGATGCTGGACGGCCAGGGCAACGCCCAGCGGCTGGCGCAGCACCTGCGCGAACGCGAGGCGGCGGTGCACCGGCAGGAGCGGGCGGCCGCGGTGCAGACCGCCGATGGCTCCACCCTGCACGGCCCCGCCGAGCTGCTCTCCGCCGGCATGTGCCCCGGCAGCCAGCCGCCGTGCAAGGGCTGGCTGCGGGCGCGCATGGGCCTGTCGGACAGCGTGCATGAGTGGCTGGGGCTGGCCTACGTGCTGCCGGATGGCGGCCGCTACGTCATCGCCTACGACATCCTGCCGATGCTGGACCGCATCTACCCGGTGCCGCTGGCCGCCGGCGTCAGCGTCTTCCTGGTGCTGCTGGTGAGCCTGTGCGCCGGCCTCTACTTCAGCCTGGACAAGGTGCGCCGCATCGACCGCATCCGCCAAGCCATGGGCCGCTTCGCCCGCGGCGACATGCAGGCGCGGGTGCCGGTGCGCGGCGACCGCGACGAGTTCGACCACCTCGCCAACGACATCAACCGCGAACTCGCCCGCATCGGCCGGCTGGTGGAAGAGGTGCGCAACGCCACCAACCACATCGCCCACGAACTGCGCACGCCGCTGGCGCGCCTGCAGCAGCGGCTGAGCAACGTCGCCCAGACCGCCAGCAGCGATGCCTCCGTGTGCCAGGAGCTGGAGCAGGCGGAAGAGGAAACCCAGCGCATCCAGTACCTGTTCCGCGCCGTGATGCGCATCAGCGAGATCGAGACCGGCCGCTGCCAGCACCAGCCGGCGCTGATCGACGTCGCCACCCTGCTCGCCGAACTGCAGGACTACTACGGCGTGCTCGCCGAGGAAAAAGCGCTGCAGCTGACGATGGAAGTGGACAAGGACTGCCTCGCCGTCGGCGACCGCGACCTGCTGTTCCAGGCGCTGGTGAACCTGGTGGACAACGCCATCAAGTACGCGCCGCAGGACAGCCGCATCACCCTGCTCGCCCGCCTCACCGAGAACCACACCCTGCTCGGCGTCGCCGACGAAGGCCCCGGCATCGACGCCGCCCTGCGCGCCCGCGCGGTGCAGCGCTTCCAGCGCCTGACGCGCGACCGCTCCATCCCCGGCCACGGCCTCGGCCTGGCGCTGGTGCAGGCGGTGACCGAGCTGCATGGCGGCAGCCTCACCCTGGCCGACAACACCCTCCCCGGCCGTGCCATACCGGGCAGCCGCGGCCTGCTGGTGATGCTGCGCATCCCGCACTCCGACTCGGCTTCAGCGCCAATCACGAGCCATTCTCAATCATGAACGATTCTTAATTCTTGGCTGGCCGAATCCCAAATAAACTGCAAACGTCTCAAGAATGGCAGTGGAAACCTCCGCCCTCCCCGCGAATCCGCCGCCCAGCCTCATCCCCACAGGAGCTTCCCCAGCATGACTTCCCGCATCCGCCAATTCCTTCGTGACGAAAGCGGCGTGACCGCCATCGAATACGGCATCCTCGCCGCCGCCATGGCCGCCGCCGTTGGCGTGATCTTCGGTTCGGACGGTGCCTTCATCACCGCGCTGCGGGAGAAGTTCAACGCCATCGCCGCCGACATCACCTCGTCCGGCACCGACATCAAAGCCAGCAACAGCGGCAAGTAAGCCGCCAGCGCGCCCGTCTCCATGATGTTGTCCATGCCCGGTCTCGTCGTCGTGCCCGCCCTCTTGTGGGTGGTGCTCTCCGACCTGCTCTACCGCCGCATCGCCAACGCCGTGGTACTCGCCCTGCTGCTGCTGTGGGTGGCTTACACCGGCTGGCAGTACTGGCAGGGCGCGGCGGGCGTCCAATGGGAAAACACCGCTTCCGCGCTGCTCACGGCGGCCGTCGTGCTGGTGCTGGGCTATGTGCTCTTCACCATGCGCTGGATGGGCGCCGGCGACGCCAAGCTGATGGCCACCCTGTGCCTGTGGCTCGGCGGCCAGGCGCTGACCTTCCTGATGGTCACCGCCCTGGCCGGCGGCATGCTCGCCCTCGGCCTGCCGCTGCTGCGCCAGCTGGAACGCGCGCTCGCCCTGTTCCTGGTACGGGTGGGCGACTGCCTGCCACGGCTGGCGGTACCGCAGCCGGTGGTGTTCCAGGAAGACGCGCCGGCCGGCATTCCCTACGGTGTCGCCATCGCCTGTGGCGCCGCCTTCGTGTTGTGGTCCGGCGCATGACGAACCGGACCCGGCCCGAGACCCGCTAGCCCCCTTCGCCTGACGATCCGGCGTGCCGCCACGGCGGCGCCCAGGGGATGTCTTGCGCCATTTTTGTAAATGCGAATCTAAATACTTCTCATTAATATGAAGCAGAAGTCCCTGATCCTGCTCGTCAGCGCCATCGCCCTCGCCACCGGCGTCGCCCTGCTTGCCCGCGCGCTGATGCGCCCGCCCCCGCCGGTCACCGTCATCAAGGAAGTCGAGGTTCCCGCCGCCCCGCCGCGGGAAGTGCTGGCCGCCGGACGCACCCTGCAGCCGGGCGACTTCATCGACGCCGCCGCCCTCGCCTGGCGCAAGCAGCCCGGCGACGCCATCCAGGCCATCCATTTCGCCGCCGCCGCCGAAGGCGAGCGCCGCCAGCTGGAACGCGAACTCTACGGCGCCACCCTGCGCCGCCCGCTGGCCGAAGGCGAAGCCTTCACCCGCGATCTGCTGGTGCATGCCGGCGAGCCCGGCTTCCTCGCCGCGGTGCTCAAGCCCGGCATGCGCGCCGTGTCCATTCCCACCAGCGCCGTCTCCAGCAACGCCGGCCTGGTTTCCGCCGGCGACTGGGTGGATGTGATCCTCAGCCTGGAGCGTGGCGCCGATGCGCCAGCCGACGCCAGCGCCAGCCCCTACGCCGCCCTCGCCTCGCAGACCATCCTGCGCCGGGTGCGGGTGCTCGCCCTCAACAGCAATACCGCCAGCATCGCGCCGGCCGCCGCGGTCACCACGCTGGCGGAAGGCGAGCAGGCGGCCCGCGGCGCCCGCAACAACCGCAGCGCCAGCCCGCAGCGCGTCGCCTACGAGAGCATCACGCTGGAAGTCACCCCCGCCGCGGCCGAACAGCTGGCGGTGGCGCGCGAGATCGGCACCCTGCAGGTGGCCCTGCGCAGCGTGCGCCAGGAGGAAGAAGACCTGGCCGCCGCCGACGCCACTGCGCCTACCCGCAGCGTCACCCGCCTGAACGACACCACCGCCATCTTCGACCGCCCCCGCAGCGGCGGCGGCGCGCCGCTCACGGTCAAGACCTATCACGGCGCGCAGCAAGGCGCCCAGACCTTCGGCGGCACCAAATGAGCCAGCCCGCCTTCGCCCTCCGCTCCACCTCCAGCCCCCGCCGACCCACCCTCATGACCGATTCCGTGCCCGCCCGCACAGCCGTCTCCCTGTCCGTGGCCGCCCTGCTGGGCCTGCTCCAGGCCGTGCCGGCCATCGCCGCCCCCACCCTGCCGGCCGCCACGGTGGAAACCGTCGCCACCCGCCCGGTGGTGGAGGTGAACAGCCAGGCTTCCGCCCTGCCCACCCATCTGCGCCAGATCGGCGAGACCGGGCAGATGACCCTGCATGTGCGCGAAGGCCAGCTGCTGCAGCTGCCGCGCGCCGCCGCCCAGGTGCTGGTGGCCGATCCGCGCATCGCCAGCTTCCAGGTGCCGTCGCCCAACAGCGTGTTCGTGTTCGCCCAGGCCGTCGGCAGCACCACGCTGTACGCGCTGGACGCGCAGGACAAGGTGATCGCCGCCATCCGCGTCGTCGCCGAGCACAACCTCGGCGCGCTGCGGCAACAGATCGCCCGCTCGGTGCCAGGGGCCGACGTCGAGCTGGAGCCGGCACTGAACAACCGCATGATCGTGCGCGGCAAGGTGCGCACGCCCATCGAGGCCCGCCAGGTGGTGGACCAGATCCAGGCCTACCTGGACGGCGCCAATACCACCGGCGGCGGTGGCGCGGCCGGTGGTGGCGGTGGTGGCAATGCCGGCGGCGGCGCGGGCGCGACCGCCACCCGCAATGGCGTCATCAACCAGCTGCAGGTGGAGCTTTCCTCCCAGGTGAACATCCAGGTGAAGGTGGTGGAAGTTTCCCGCTCCCTGTCCCACGAGCTGGGCTTCAACTGGGGCGCGGTGCTCAGCACCGGCAACGGCAGTTTCGGCTTCGGCACCGGCAACGCCAGCGGCATCTTCGACGCCGTCAGCAACAACACCATGACCGGCCTGATGCCCGCCACCTCCACCGCCGGCGGCGTGCTCGGCGGCTTCCGCACCAATGGCAACTTCACCGTCGGCAGCCTGCTGTCAGCGCTGTCCTCCGAAGGCATGGCCACCATCCTGGCGGAGCCCAACCTCACCGCCATGTCCGGCGAGAGCGCCGCCTTCGCCGCCGGCGGCGAGGTGCCCATCGTCATCATCACCAACAACAACGTGCAGATCGACTTCAAGTCCTACGGCGTGATCCTGCGCATGACGCCGACGCTGCTGTCGCCCAACCGCATCAGCCTGCACATCGCGCCCGAGGTCAGCGAGCTGACCGACGAAGGCTCGGTGACGCTCACCGGCGGCTCCACCATCCCCGCCTTCAAGGTGCGCCGCGCCGACACCACGGTGGAACTGGCCAGCGGCCAGAGCTTCGCCCTCGCCGGCATGCTGCGCTCCACCGCCGCCCAGCAGATCTCCGGCGTGCCCGGCCTCAGCGGCATCCCCTGGTTCGGCCGCCTGTTCGAGCACGAAGCCACCCAGCGCGAGGAGACCGAGCTGGTCATCCTCGTCACCGCCAACGTGGTCGATCCGGTCGCCGCCAGCGAACTGCAGGTGCCCGGCCAGGGCCTGCCCGGCATCGACGCCCTCATGCCGCAGCAAGCCGCCGCCGGCTACCTCTACTGACCGGCCCCAGCGAGTACCGCCACCATGAACCATCCGTTCTCCCTCTCCGCGCCGGCCATCGCCCGCCCCGCCCTGCTGCTCGGGCTGGTGCTGCTGCTGAGCGCCTGCGAAACCCCGATCAACAAGATGCGCGCCGGCCGCTTCGGCCAGTCGCCACAGCCCATCGCCGCCACCGTGGAGCCGCGCGCCATGGCGCTGGCGCTGCAGGCCGACGGCGAAGGCCGCGGCCTCACGCCGCAGTCGCTGCAGCAGGCCAACCAGCTGCTCGCCAGCCAGGGCCGCATCGCCGGCCAGGTGCTCACCCTCACCCCGTTCAACGCCCGCGGCCAGCAGCTTGCCGGCCGCCTCTCCGCCGCCCTGGTCCGCAGCGGCGCGCGCAAGCCGACCATCGCCCCGCTGCCGGCCGAGGCCGAGCGCCTCACCGAAGCCGCCGCCAACGGCTGGGACCTGGAGCTGCAATCCGAAGCGCTGGTGGTGAACACCGAAACCTGCGCCATCGCCGACAGCGGCCGCTGGGCCGTCCATCCCTACTACGGCGTCGGCGAACTGGGCTGCGCCAACCGCGCCAACGTCGCCCGCATGGCCAGCGACCCGCGCGACCTGCAACGCCCGCGCACCCTGGATGCCGCCGACGGCGCCGCCGCCGCGCTGGCGGTGCAGCGCTACCAGACCGGCGAGATCCGCGAGCTCATCGACATCGACTTCGATGACTGACTTCGGCAACCGACTTCGGCAACTGACCTCGACAACTGACCCCAGCGACCGATCATGAGCGAAAAACACTCCTCCTCCGCCGGCGACCGCCACGGCCAGATCGCCGTCTTCGCCGCCGCCGACGAACTCGCCGGCCTGTCGGACCAATTGCAGCGCCTGCGCCGCAGCCCCCTCGCGCTGCAGGCCGGCGGCCCGGCCGAAGCCGCTGCCTGGTGCGCCGCCAACGAACTGCCGGCGGTGCTGCTGGTGGATATCAGCGCCACCGCCCACCCGCTGCCGGCGCTGCTGGAACTGGCGGCGCTCAGCGGCCCCGCCTGCCGCATCGTCGCCCTCGGCAACCGGCAGGATGTGGACCTCTACCGCCAGCTGCTGCGCGCCGGCATCTTCGACTACCTGCTGAAGCCGCTGCCGCTGGACCTGCTGGCCGACACCCTGGCCCGCGCCGAGCAGGATGAAACCCTGGGCAGCCACGGCAGCGCCCGCGCCGGCCGCACCGTCGCCTGCGTCGGCGCCGGTGGCGGCGTCGGCACCAGCACCCTGGTGGCCGCCCTTGGCCGCTGGCTGGCGGAAAGCCGCCAGGCGCCCACCGTGCTGGTGGACTTCGACCGTCGCAAGGGCGACCTGCCGCTGCTGCTCGGCCTGGAAGCGGACGCCGGCCTCGCCAGCGTGCTGGCCGCGCCGGAGATCGACCCCCGCCTGCTGCAGCGCACCCTGCTGTCCCAGGGCGAAGCCGAAACGCCGCGCCGGCTGCACCTGCTGGCGCAGCGCCCCGGCGCCGAAACCCCGCTGCCGCCGGACCGCGCTCTGGAGTTGGGCGCCGCCCTGTGCCAGCTGTTCTCCCTGTCGCTGTGGGATCTGCCCGCCCATCTGCCGGCCGGCGCCGACGAAGTGCTCGCCCATGCCGACACCCGGCTGCTGCTGGTCGAGCAGAGCGTGCAGGGCGCGCGCAACGCCCACCGCCTGCTCGCCGAACTCGGCGACGAAAGCGCCGGCCAGCGCCTGTTGCTGATCGGCAGCGCCGCCCACCTCGCCGAGCGGCCCGCCATCGAGCGCGCCCAGTTCGAAGACTTCATCGGCCGCGCCATCGACCTGCAACTGCCGCATGCCGGCGCCAGCCTGGCCGCCAGCCTGCTGCAAGGGCCGCTGCAGACGCGCGACGCACCCGCCTATGCCCGCGCGGTGGAACAACTCGGCGGCCTGCTGCTGGGCCAGCGCCCGGTGGCCGAAGCCCCCGCCCCCGGCCTGCTCGGCCGCCTGCGCCAGTGGATGGGCAGCACGCCCCGCCCGGCCACCGCCCGGCCCTGAACTCCGCCCCAGGAACCGCCATGCTGCCCCGCAAGAAACCCGCGCCCTCTTCCACCGCCGCCCATGGCGCCTACAGCGCCCCGGCCGCGCCCCAGCCGGCCAGCCCGGCGCCGGCGGCCATCGCCCCGGCCGCGCCGCAACGCCCGGCGGCGCAAGCCACGCCGGCCGCCGCCAACAAGACCGCCGCCACCGTGGCGCGCAGCGCGCTGGCCGCCGTCGCCACGCCGGAAAACGCCGGCCACCGCCGGGTGATACGCGACGAGCTGTTCGCCCAGATCGACCCGCTCAAGGCCGCCGCCATGCCGCGCGAGCGTCTGCAAGGGCAGATCGACGCGCTGATCCGCCGCATCTGCGACGAGCAGCGCCTGCAGCTCTCCAGCCAGGAAGAGGAAACCATCTCCCGCCAGATGCTGGACGAGATGGTGGGCGTCGGCCCGATAGAGCCGCTGCTGGCCGACGACACGGTGAACGACATCCTGGTGAACGGCGCCGGCCAGATCTTCGTCGAGCGCTTCGGCAAGCTGGAGCTGACGCCCATCACCTTCATCGACGAAGAGCACGTCTTCAACACCGCGCAGCGCATCGCCGCCCGCGTCGGCCGCCGCATCGACGAGGCCAACCCGATGGTGGATGCGCGCCTGCCCGACGGCAGCCGGGTAAACGTCATCACCCATCCGCTGGCGCTGGACGGCACCACCATCTCCATCCGCAAGTTCATGCGCCGCGACCTGTCGCTGGAATCGCTGGCCGAGCGCGGCGCCATGTCGATGGACATGGCGGTGCTGCTGCGCCGGGCGATGGAAGCGCGGCTCAACGTCATCGTTTCCGGCGGCACCGGCGCCGGCAAGACCACGCTGCTCAACGCCCTGTCGCAGAAGATCAGCCCCAGCGAGCGCATCGTCACCATCGAGGACGCCGCCGAACTGCAGCTGCAGCAGATCCACGTCGTGCGCCTGGAAACCCGGCCGGAGAGCGCCGAGGGCAGCGGCCGCATCGACCAGCGCGACCTGCTGAAGAACGCGCTGCGCATGCGGCCGGACCGCATCATCCTCGGCGAGGTCCGCGGCGGCGAATGCTTCGACATGCTGCAGGCGATGAACACCGGCCACGACGGCTCGCTCTGCACGGTGCACGCCAACACCCCGCGCGACGCCCTGGCCCGCCTCGAGAACATGGTGATGATGGCCAACATGCAGCTGCCGCTGGCCGCCATCCGCCGCCAGATCGCCAGCGCGGTGGACCTCATCGTGCAGATAGAGCGCATGCGCGACGGCGCCCGCCGGCTGGTCTCCATCGTCGAGGTCTGCGGCATGGAAGAAGAAATCATCCAGACGCAGGAGCTGCATGCCTTCCGCAGCCGGCCCGGCGCCCACCCCGGCCAGGTGCTGGGCGAGCACGCCGGCAGCGGGCTGCGGCCGCACTTCTACACCGACAAGGCCCACCTGTTCGACCAGGACCTCGCCTGAGGGAAGGCCCGCGATGCTCGATCTCTTCACCTTCCTCGTCTTCCTGCTGGTGCTTGTCGGCGTCTACACCGCCCGCGCCCTCAGCGGCCGCCGCCGGCGCGAAGAAGCCATGGTCGCCCGCCTCGACCAGTTGCGCGGCCAGCTCGAACGCGAGCGCGGCAACCCGGTCGCGGTGCTGGCCGGCGAGGACTCCATCGCCCTGCCCGCCGACGGCGCCTGGCCCGCCGGCTGGCCCTGGCTGGCGCGCCGCCTCGCCCCGCTGCGGGCCGGCCTCATCGCCCTCGGCTGGCAGCCCAGGCTGCGCCTGCGCCTGGTGTTGAGCGCCGCCGCCGCGCTGGTCGCGGCCCTGATGCTGACGCGCATGACCGGCACCCCGGCCGCGCTGGCGCTGGCCGCCGCGCCGCTGCTGTGGGTCGCCGGCTGCACCCTGGCCTACCAGTCCACCATGGCCAAGCACCTGGCGGCGCTCGCCCGCGCGCTGCCGGAAGCGATAGACGCCATCACCCGCATCTGCCGCTCCGGCGTACCGCTGCACAGCGCCTTCAGCATCGCCGCCGACCACCTGCAGGGGCCGCTGTCCGCCGAACTGCGCGAGATCGACCACTGGCTGCGCCTGGGCGTGCCGATCAAGCAGGTGATGCAGAACTCCGCCGCGCGCGTGCCGCTGGCCGAATACCGCTTCTTCGCGGTGATCCTGATCATCAGCCAGGAATCCGGCGGCCGCCTGGGTGACACCCTGGAGCGCCTCGCCAGCACCCTGCGCGCCCGCGCCGAGCTGGGCATGAAGGTGCAGGCCAAGACCTCCGAAGCGCGCGCCTCGGCCAAGATCGTCGCCCTGCTGGTACCCGGCGTGCTGCTCTACATGTACCTCAACGCCCCGGCGGACTTCCGCTTCATGTTCAACGACCCGACCGGCATCAAGGTGATGATCTACGCCGCCGCCAGCGTCGGGCTGGGCCTGCTCATCACCCATGTGATGGTCAAGCGCATCCGCTGAGCCCCGACCCGAGCGACTGACGACGATGCAACCCGATCCCTACACCCCGCTGCTGCTGTTCATCTTCATCGCCGCGCTCGCCACCGCCGGCTGGCTGCTGCGCGGCGCCGCGCGCGACAACCCGCTGCGCCGCCGCCTCGGCGCCACCAGCGAAGCCGCCGCGCTGCCCACCGCCCTGGCGCAGGACAGCATGCCGCTGCCGCCCGCGCTGCAAGCCATCGCCCGCTTCGGCCAGCAACTGGCCGGCACCGAGCAGGACCGCCGCAAGCTCGAAACCCTGCTCACCCAGGCCGGCTGGCGCCGCGCCGAGGCCCTCGGCCTGCTGATGGCGGCCAAGTACGGCTGCGGCCTGCTGCTGTGCGCCGGCGCGCTGTGGGGCCTGGTCGGCCCGCAGGACCGCTTCGGCCTCACCGGCCTGGCCGCCGGCCTCATCGCCCTGTTCGCCGGCACCACGCTGCCGGAGCTGGTGGTGAAGATCCGCGCCGGCCGCCGCCACGAGGCGCTGTCGCGCAGCATGCCGGACGCGCTGGACCTGATGGTGATCTGCGCCGAAGCCGGCCTGCCCTTCCCCCGCATCCTCAAGACCGTCTCCCGCGAACTGGCGCTGAGCGCGCCGCCGATGGCCGACGAACTCGCCCACACCAGCGCCGAGCTGCAGCTACTGCCCGACCGCGCCGCCGCCCTGCGCCACCTCGCCGAACGCACCCGGGTGCCGACGGTGGAAAGCATGGTCGGCTCGCTGATCCAGGCCGAGCGCTACGGCACGCCGCTGGCCCAGGCGCTGCGCACCATCGCCGAGGAAAGCCGCAGCCGGCTGATCCTGGAACTCGAAGAAAAGGCCGGCAAGCTGCCGGCGCAACTGAGCGTGCCGCTCATGACCCTGATCCTGCCGCCGGTGGTCGCCATCGTCGCCACCCCCGCGCTGATGCGCGTCATCCGGAGCCTGATGCAATGATGCTGGTGAGTTGGCTGAATGCTGTTCGTTTGTCCGCGGTGGCCGCTCGTGTTGGCGGGGCGACTGCTGGCTTCCGCGGGCTGGACGTTCGCCCCTTCGGGGCGCCCCCTCTCCCCGGCCCTCTCCCGCAAGGGGAGAGGGGGAAAACCAGCGCGTGTGAATCGGCTCCTGGAAGGGCAGTCCTCAGCAGCGTGGCGTCCAGATTCAGGAGCCTGGCATCCAGAGATTCGCAAGCCTTGCTCCCCTCTCCCCTCGCGGGAGAGGGGCTGGGGGAGAGGGGGCGCCCCGCAGGGGCGATGGCCTATGCGCCAGCAGCCAAAACCACCCTCGCCGCCGCCCTCCTCACCACCCTGCTCACCGCCTGCAGTGGCATCACCATCCAGGCCGCCGCCCCCACCAGCACCCGCAACCTGCCCACCACCGCCAGCGCCCCGGCTGCCGCCCAGCCCAGTGCCCGCCCGGCATCCCAGACCAGCGCCGCCGAAGGCCTGAAGCTCGCCCGGCTGCTGCGCGACCAGGGCCGCTATGAAGGCGCCGCCGGCGTCTATGCCCAGCTGGAACAACGCAAGGAACTGCGGCCGCTGGAGCTGCTGGAATACGCCAGCGTGGCCGCCCATGTACAGGCGCCGCAGGAAAGCCTGGGCCTGTTCGGCCGCGCCCGCCGGGCGCTGAACGAAGCCGGCATCGCCCTCTCCCCGGCGGCCAGCGCCACCCTGTGCAACGGCCTTGGCCGCGCCCGCCTCGCCCTCGGCCAGCGCGACGCCGCCCTCGCCGATTTCGACTGCGCCCTCGCCGCCGAGCCGGACAACCTCAGCGCCCTCAACGCCAAGGGCGTGCTGCTGGATGCCCGCGGCGAACACAAGGAGGCCCAGCGCCTGCTGGCCCGCGCCTACGAGCTGGACCCAGCCGACTTCCGCCTGCTCAACAACCTCGCCCTGTCCCACCTCGCCAGCGGCGACACCGCCCAGGCCACCCGGCTGCTCGCCCACACCCACGTCGCCGAGCTGCCCACGCTCAAGCTCAACCTCGCCTTCGCCTACACCCTGGAGGGCGACGAGGCGCGCGCCCGCGAAGCCCTGCTCACCGTCATGAGCAGCGTTCAGGCGGAACGCACCCTGGCCGACTTCACCCAGCGCCGTGCCCGCATCCGCGCTGGCGCCGCGGTGGCGGACGAGCTACTGGCCGCCAGCCGCCAGGCGCTGCCGCTGGCGCCCGCCGCCCGCGGCCAGGAAAGCCGGCCGCAGAACACCCCCGCGCAGGACAACCGTGGTTAAGCCCATGCTCCCCACCCTGCTCCAGCGCCGCTGGCAGCGCGGCGCGCTGGCGGTGGAAGCCGCCTACATCCTGCCGGTGATCATCGCCGCCGCCATGATGTTCATGGAACTGGCCAACATCGGCCTCACCATCAACATGGGCGCCACCGCGCTGGAGCGCGCGGTGCAGCAGTTCCGCCGCGACGGCAGCGCCGCGCTGGATGCCGGCGCCATGGAGCCGCTGCTGCGCCAGCGCATGGCCGCCGCCTCGCACGGCTACCTGGACGAGGACAACATCGCCACCGTCGCCATCGAGAGCTTCGCCTCGCTGGACGCGATGGGCGGCGGCACCGCCGCGCAGGAAGAAGACGCCAGCGACGGCGACGAGGTGCCGGCGTGGCGCATCACGGTGGACATCCGCAAGGACTTCATCACCCCGCTGCCGCGCCTGCTGGCGATAGACAGCAGCGCCTTCCGCTACCGCTACCAGGAAGTGCTCGGCTATCTGCCCAGCGAGGCGGCCGAATGAAGCGGCCCGCCCTGCCCAGCCTGCTGCGCCAGCGCGGCGCCCTGGCGGTGGAAACCGCGCTCGCCATGCCGGTGCTGCTGGGCGTCGGCCTGCTGGGTGCCGACGTCCACTTCATCAACATGGAACGCACCCGGCTGGAAAACGCCGCCGGCGCCGCCGCCCTCAACCTGGCGGCGCAGCCCAAGCTCACCGCAGCCGGGCTGGATGCGCTGATAGCGACCGTGCTCAAGGGCCACGACGAACAGCAGCAGATAGTCGTCATGAACGTGCTGCAGTCCGGCCGCGTCGAGTGGGCCTTGCAGCGCGGCGGCGCCGGCGAGCTGTGCGAGCCGCCCAGCGTGGCCACGCGCTATACCGGCGAGCTGCCGGAAGACCCGCCGGAAAGCGAGGACGCCAGCGCTGACGACGATGGCAGCCGGCTCTCGCTGGTCGTGGTGCAGGCCTGCCGCAGCACCTCGGACATCACCCTTTCCGGCGGCCTGGTGATGCCGGACGTGCTGGAGACCACCAGCGTGTTCCGCGCCACCGCCGCCACCATCACCCTGGACGACGAACTGCAGGCCGAGAGCGACGCCAGCGGCCTCGCCTACATCGGAACCTGAACGCCATGCGTGCGACCTCCCTCCTCGCCTCCACCCCTCAATCCACCTCTCGGTCCGCCCTCCTCGGCAGCGGCCAGCGCCAGCGCGGCGGCGGCGCCGTGCCGCTGCTGCTGTTCATCGGCGCGGCGATGAGCCTGGCCGCCTACGGCGTGGACAGCACCCGCAGTACCGCCGGCGCCGCCCAGCTCAAGCGCGCCACCGACGCGGCGGCGATGGCGGTCACCATGGCCTACGCCGGCGACAAGGAGGCCGACCTGCAGACGCTGGCAGAGAAATACGTGCGCGCCAACCTCGGCATGGACGCCAGCCAGCTGGGCGAGCAGCTCAGCGTGGCGCTGGAGGCGGTGTCGCGCGACGACGCCGACGGCTTCCGCGTCTCCGCCACCTTCCATGCCGATGCCGCGCTGCTGGGCGGCGGCGGCGCAGACATCACCGTGGCGTCGGCCGCAGTCGCCCTCAACAAATCGCTGGAAGTGGCGCTGGCGCTGCCCAACACCCTGAACGAGGACGCCGCCAACCTTGCCGCCTTGCGCCGCCTGGGCAAGACCTTCGCCGAAAACCTGGTGGGCAATCGCAGCAACGCCTGGCTGGCCCTGGTGCCCTACAGCCAGTCGGTCAACATCTACGATGCGGACCACAGCAACCGCATCCGCGACTGGGCCAGTACCGGCGCGCTCAACCCGGTCGAACTCACCTCGCTGTTCCGCTCCGGCTACGCCAGCCTCGCCGACCGCCGCATTCCGGATCGCCGCGCGAATCTGCTGTGCATGTACCGCGGGCTCAACCAGGGGCAGAACTACTTCTGGGATCAGGCGCCCGGCGGCCAGTTCAAGATCTATTACCGCGCCGACCTGCCGGAAAACGGCAGCCCCGGTGCCACGCCCATCTCCTGGGTCGGCCCCAACCCCAGCTTCGGCCAGGCCAACGGCGCCAACGACACCCGCTGGATGGTGGCCGACCGCGGCTGCCCGCACGCCGCGCTGCTGCCGCTCACCAACGACCTGGACAAGATCGATGCCCGGCTGGGCGAGATGTCCACCCGCTTCAACGTGAACTACGCCATCGCCATGGGCTGGAGCGCGATGGCGCTGGCGCCGGCCTTTCGCGGCAGCAGCGGCTGGGGCCTGGACGACGATCTGCCCAAGGACTTCGCCGACGACAGCGGCGACGTGGTCAAGGCCATCGTCTTCCTGGCCAACTCCACCGACCAGCGCTGGTTCGACAGCGACGCCTACAACGCTTATGTCGGCGAAAAGATCGACGGCAACGCCGACACCGGTGGCGGTGACGACAACGTCATCACCCGCCGCTTCGCCAACCTGTGCGCCAGCTTCCGCACCCACAAGCTGCGCTTCTTCCTCATCGTCACCGGCAGCGACGAAGCCACCGACGAGGACGGCCAGGTCACCAGCGCCTCGGATTTCCGCCGCATCGCCGGCAGCGGGCTGCTCGGCTGCGCCGAGCAGGACAGCGACCTGGTCTATCTCAGCGGCCGCGACTTCACCGTTTCCGAGGACCGCATCGCCGCGCAGCTCGAGGACATCGTCGAAGCGCTTCGCCTGCAGAGCAATTACGTGCGGCTGATCGAATAAAACCGCCAGCCCTCGCATTCCCGACGTTTCCGTCGACCACGGACCCCAGACATCCCCACGCGGAAGGCCACCATGACCACACGCAGACCCCACGCCCGCTATCGCCACGCCCTCGCCCTGGAACCCCGCATCCTGCTTGATGCGGCCGCAACCACCACCGCAGCCGAAGTGGTGGCGGCCACCGCCACCGAGCCCGGCGTCACCGCCAGCCCGGTCGAAGCCACCATCACCATAGACGACGCCAGCGGCGCGCAGTCGGTGGACCTGTTCAGCGGCGTCAGCGTGAACAACGACGGCGGCGGCGACGAGCTGGACAAGCTGGTCATCACGGTGGACAGCAGCGGCAGCAACCAGGCCCTGCTGATCGACGGCAGCACCATCGCGCTGGCCACCGGCAGCGGCACCACCAGCGGCAACCACTACTACTACGAAGTGGTGTCCGGCAGCGGCAGCACCACCATCACGATCACCATCGCCTCCTCCGACACCGGCTACACCGCGGCCGGCGCCGCCAGCCTGATCGACAGCATCGCCTACGGCACGCTGGACAACACCGTCACCAGCCGCGAGGTCACCGTCACCCTGGCCAGCCTCAGCGACGAGGGCGGCCAGAGCGCCGAGCTCGGCATCAGTTCCACCATCGCCATCACCAGCAACATCAACGTCGCCCCGGTGCTGAGCCACGACAACGGCCTGGAAGCCGCCGAAAGCTTCACGATCGAGCAGCTCGGCGATGACACCGAGGTGGTCTACTCCGGCGACGGCAGCTACGCCTATGTCGCTGGCAACGGCGCCGTTTCGGTGTTCTCGGTAGACAGCAGCGGCCGTCTGAGCCTGGTCGAAACGCTGACCGTGGATGGCATGGGAACCGCAACCGAAATGGTGATCAGCGCCGACGGCAGCTCGATCTACATCATCGACGGCGGCAGCAACATCCACGTCTTCCAGGCCGCCGCCGACGGCACGCTGGAACATCTCTCCAGCGTGCCCTCCAGCAACGGCACCATCAGCGGCGGGCTGGCGATCTCGGACGACGGCGCCTACGTCTATGTCGGCACCATGTACAACGACGTGGCCATCTTCAGCCGCGACTCCGCCACCGGCGCGCTGACCTACCTGACACGCGCGCCCGGCGAATCGGGCAGCAACAGCCGCAACGGCGTCATCATCACTTCGGGCGACTACGTCTATGTGATCTACACCACCGGCAACCACGCCCTGATCGCCTACCAGCGCAACAGCGACGGCAGCCTGAGCACGGCCGCCACCGTGCTCACCGGCGGCAGCGGCTACAGCGCGGTGGACTACGTCATGGCGGTCTCCAGCGACGGCCAGTACCTCTACCTCGCCGACCCGGTGAACGGCACCGTCTCGGTCTACCAATTCAGCGGCAACGAACTGTCCCTGGTCAGCCGGCTGAGCCTCGCCCAGGTCTCCGGCATCGCCTTGAGCGACGACGGCAGCCTGCTCTACGCCACCACCGGCACCGGCAACATCGAGGTCTACGCGGTAGCCGGCAACGGCAGCCTGAATCTGCTGAGTACGCTTGCAGCCGGCACCAGCGTCGGCGACATCGCCCTCTCCAGCGACGGCCATTCCCTGCTGGTGGCCAGTGACGGCAGCGTCACCCGCTACACCCTGGTGCAGACCGCCAACCTGGGCCAAGCCACCCCCATCGCCGACGGCCTGACGCTGAAGGACAGCAATTTCGACGTGCTCAACGGCGGCGCCGGCAACTACAACGGCGCCAGCATCACCCTCAGCGCCAGCGTTGCCGGCGGCAGCTTCGGCTTCGCCGACGGCAACGGCCTGAGCTACGCCAACGGCGTCATCTCCTACAACGGCAGCGCCATCGGCAGCTTCACCGTCAGCGGCGGCACGCTGACGGTGAGCTTCACCGCCGACCTCGACAGCGCCACCGCCAACCAGGTGCTGCACCAGATCACCTACAGCGCCGACGCCACGCCGGGCAGCCTCATCACCCTCACCGTCGGCGCCAGCGACGGCAGCCTCGCCAGCAACACCCTCACCCTCACCCTGCGCGCCAACAGCGTGCCGCAGGTGGATAGCGCCGCTGCCACCGGCTACAGCCTGAACCCGGCCACCAGCGAAACCGCCTACAGCTTCACCCTGTTCGCCGGCCTGTTCGGCGATGCGGATGGCGACGCGCTGACCTGGAGCGTGAGCGGCCTGCCCGCCGGCCTCAGCTTCGACCCCGCCACCCGCAGCATCTCCGGCGCCGCCAGCCAGACCGGCACCTTCGCCATCACCGTCACCGTGACCGACGCCTCCGGCGCCAGCGCCTCTCTGGTGCTGGACCTGGTGGTCGGCCAGATCGCCAACCGCGCGCCGGTGGTGAACGAGGACGTTTCCAGCACGCTCACCCCCGCCACCGAAGGCAGCGGCTACAGCACCACGCTGGACGGCAGCCTCTTCACCGACGCCGACAGCGTCTATGGCGACAACCTGAGCTGGACGGTGAGCGGCCTGCCCGCCGGGCTGCTGTTCGACGCCGCCACCCTCACCATCAGCGGCACCGCCAGCGCGCTGGGCAGCTACACCATCACCGTGACCGCCACCGACAGCGCCGGCGCCAGCACCTCCACCGAACTCACGCTGCGGGTGATCACCCAGGCGGAAGCGGACAACAGCGCGCCGGTGCTGGGCGCCGACGACATCGACCTGGCCTACACCTCCGACGGCAACCTCACCGGCTTCAGCCAGTACGTCTACAGCCTGGAACTTTCCGCCGACAACAACACCCTGCTGGTGGTGGGCAGCAGCTCCGGCGGCCACTCGGTGACGCCCTCCGGCAACAGCACGCTCTACGTCTACAGCCGCGACAGCAGCGGCAAGCTGACGCTGATCCAGACCCTGGTGCAAGGCGCCAGCGATGACGGCAACGACGCCAACGGCCTCGAAATCAACGGCCTGGACAGCGCCACCTCGGCGGTCTATTCGGCCGACGGCCAGTACGTCTATCTGGTCGGCAAGAACACCTCCGGCACCTACACCGTCACCACCCTGCAGGTGAATGCGGACGGCACGCTCAGCGCCACCGGCCTGAGCGTGCAGATCAGCGACTCCTCCACCGTGCGGCAGATGCTGGTGTCGGACGACGGCCAGGCGCTCTACGTCATCTCCGGCAACTATCTCTACGCCTATGCGACCGCCAGCGACGGCTCGCTGACCCTGCTCGGCAGCTACAGCGACAGCTTCAGCACCGCCAACGCCATCGCGCTGGCCGACGGCGTGCTCTACGTGGCCGGCGGCAGCAAGGTCATCATCTACACGGTGGACGGCGACGGCAGCCTGAGCTACGCCACCACCTGGTCCGGCGGCAGCACCTTCATGCGCAGCATCGCCGCCACCGACGACGGCTACGTCTATGTGTCGCGCGGCACCACCGGCATCTCGGTGATGCACTACGACAAGAGCACCAACACCGCCACCCTGGTCACCACCTACGCCAGCCCGGCGCAGACCTGGGGCCTCACGCTGTCGGAAGACGGTTCCGCGCTCTATGCCGGCATCAACGGCAACACCATCTACGTCTTCCAGGTCAATGCCGACGGCACCCTGACCCAGACCGGCACGCTGGCCACCGAGGGCGCCCGCGGCCTGCGCTACGCCATGTCCTCGGATGGCGCTTCCATCTACTTCGGCGGCTTCTACAACGGCACCGGCCTGGGCCAGATCAGCACCAGCGGCGTCGCCGGCAGCTACACCGAAGGCGGCATCAGCGCCATCGGCAGCAAGCTCACCCTCAGCGACGCCGACTACGACGCCCTCGCCGCCGGCAGCGGCAACTACAAGGGCGCCACCATCGGCATCGTGCGCGATGGCGGCGCCAATACCGCCGACAGCTACGGCTTCACCGACGGCAACGGCCTCACCCACGCCGACGGCGTGATCTACCTGGACGGCGCCGCCATCGCCACCTTCGCCAGCGTGGAGGGCGTGCTCACCGTCACCTTCACCGCCGACGTCAGCACCGCCACCGCCAACGCGGTACTGCAGCAGATCAGCTACAGCAACAGCAGCAACGACCCCGGCAGCAGCATCACGCTGAAGGTGTCGGTGGGCGACGAATACGCCAGCGCCTCCATCAACGTGAAGCTCACCGTCACCGAGATCAACGACGCGCCCACGCTGGACGCCGACGGCAAGGATGTCACCTACACCAGCGGCGGCCATTCGGTGAAGCTGTTCGGCGACGCCGAAGTCTCCGCGGTGGAAGCCAGCCAGACCATCACCGCGCTGACGCTGACCGTGTCCGGCCTCGTCGACGGCAGCAGCGAAACGCTGAGCCTGGGCGGCACCACCATCGCACTGGTCGCCGGCTCCGGCACCGCCGGCGGCTTCAGCTACACGGTGACGGTGAGCGGCGACACCGCCACCATCAGCCTCACCAGCAGCAGCGGCGTGAGCGCCGCCAGCACCGCCGCGCTGGTGGATTCCATCGCCTACGCCAACAGCAGCGCCGATCCCGGCACCGGCACGCGCACCGTCACCCTCACCGCCATCCAGGACAACGGCGGCACCAGCAATGGCGGCGTGAACAGCGCGGTACTCGCCATCGCCGCCACCGTCACCGTCGGCCTCACCAACACCGCGCCCACGGTGGCGGCCACCGGCGCCAGCACCACTTACGTGGAGAACGGCGCCGCCAGCACGCTGTTCAGCAACGTCAGCCTGTCCACCCAGGAAGCCGGCCAGGCCATCGCCAGCCTCACCCTCACCGTCTCCGGCCTGGCCGATGGCGACAGCGAAACGCTCATGCTGGATGGCAGCGCCATCGCCCTGGTGGACGGCAGCGGCACCACCGCCAGCGGCTACAGCTACACCGTCACCCTCAGCGGCGGCACCGCCACCGTGGTCATCGCCAGCGCCGACGGCATCGCCACCGCCGACGCGGCGGCGCTGATCGAAGGCCTGGGCTACGCCAACGCCAGCGAAGACCCCACCGCCGGCAGCCGCAGCATCACCCTGGCCGCGGTGCAGGACGACGGCGGCACCGCCAACGGCGGCGCCGATACCGCCACGCCGGGCATCAGCGCCACGGTGGACGTGGTGGCGGTGAACGACGCCCCCACGGTGAGCGCCACCCCGGCCACCGTCAGCTACACCGCCTCCGGCAACAGCGCCGCCCTGTTCGGCGACGTGGTGATCTCCACCGTGGAAAGCGGCCAGCGGGTGCTGGACGTGAGCTTCACCGTCTCCGGCCTGCTCGACGGCGCCAGCGAGCGGCTCAACATCGGCGGCAGCAGCATCGCCTTGGTGGAAGGCAGCGGCACCACCGCCAGCGGCCTGAGCTACACGGTGACGCTGAACGGCGGCACCGCCACCGTGGTGCTCAGCAGCAGCGCCGGCCTGACCGCGGCCGACGCCGCCGCGCTGATCCAGGGCAGCAGCTACACCAACCTCAGCAACACCCAGTCCGCCGGCAGCCGCAGCGTTGAAGTGAGCGTGCGCGACAACGGCGGCACCGCCGACGGCGGCGTGGATAGCGGCGCGCTGGCCGGCAGCGCCACCGTGGTCGTGGTGGTGAACTCGGCGCCGGTGCTGGGCTCCACGCCGGACCACAACACCCTGGAAGTGGCCGACAGCCTCACCGCCATCAGCGGCCTGGACGACATCGCCGCCTCCGCGCTGAGCGCCGACGGCGCCTACCTCTACGTCGCCAGCAGCGACGGCCACATCGCCATCTTCAGCCGCAACGCCGGCAGCGGCGAGCTGGTGCTGCTGCAGACGCTGGATGCCGGCATCAGCGCCATCACCGGGATCGCCGTCAGCGGCGACGGCGGCACCGTGTTCGCCCTGGGCGACGGCGGCGACAGCATCGCCATCTTCAGCCGCGGCGCCGATGGCAGCCTCACCGCGCTGCAGACGCTGGCCACCGAGAACGTCACCGGGCTGGCCGTTTCCAGCGACGGCGGCGCCCTCTACGTGATCGACGGCAACTACTCCGGCCTGCTGGTCTACACCCTGGACAGCGGCAGCGGCCAGTACGCCGAGGCGCAGCGCATCGCCGCCTCCACCAGCGGCGCGCCCTACCTCTTCACCGCCGTCGCCATCGAAGTGGTGGGCGACTACGTGTTCGTGGTGACCGACCCGGCCGCCGACAGCGTGGCCAACACCCTGATCGTCTATGCCCGCGCCGCCGACGGCACGCTGAGCAGCATCGCCCATGTCCGCGATGGCGGCACGGTGGACCTCGGCAGCCCGGTGGACATCGCCGTCTCCGCCGATGGCGGCACGCTGTACGTCGCCAACGCGGACGGCATCAGCCTCTTCAGCTTCGATGCCGGCAGCGGCACGCTGAACTACCTCGGCAGCGTCAGCGGCCTCGCCAACCTCAGCGCCGTGGCGCTGTCCAGCGACGGCAGCACGCTCTACGCCACCAGCAGCGACGGCAGCGTCGCCCGCTACCAGGTCGGCGGCGACGGCAGCCTCACCCTGCTGCAGACGCTCTCCAGCGCCGACCACGCCTCGCTGGCCGGCGCCCAGGCCATCAGCACCGGCGCCGACGGCGCCCTGGTGGTGATCGGCAGCGGCGGCCTCACCAGCCTTACCGACGGCCTCGCCGCCGAAGTGGCGCTCGGCTACACCGAACAGGGCAGCCTCACCCTGGCCGACGGCCTCACCCTGCGCGACGCCGACTACGACGCGCTGGCCAGCGGCGCCGGCAACTACCAGGGCGCGGTCATCACCCTGGTGCGCGACGGCGGCGCCAGCACCGACGACGGCTACGGCCTCATCGCCGCCAACGGCCTGACGCTGGCCGATGGCGTGGTCTCCCTGAACGGCCAGCCCATCGCCACCTTCAGCAGCGTGGGCGGCACGCTCACCCTCGCCTTCACCGCCGAGGTCAGCACCGCCACCGCCAATCTGGTGCTGCAGCAGATCACTTACACCAACGCCAGCAACGACCCCGGCAGCAGCGTGCGCCTGAACCTCAGCGTTACCGACGCCTACGGCGCCAGCGCGGAAGTCACCCTGGTGCTGGAAGTCAGCCAGATCAACGACGCCCCGGTCGTGACCGCCACCGGCGCCGACACCACCTACACCGAAGGCGGCAGCGGCAGCGCGCTGTTCAGCGGCAGCAGCGTATCCACCGTCGAAGCCGGCCAGGCCATCGCCAGCCTCACCCTCACCGTTTCCGGCCTCGCCGATGGCGCCAGCGAAACGCTGACGGTGGATGGCAGCGCCATCGCCCTGGTGGAAGGCAGCGGCACCACCGCCAACGGCCTCGATTACACCGTCACCCTCAGCGGCGGCACCGCCACCGTGCTCATCAGCAGCGCCGCCGGCCTCTCCGCCGCCGACGCCGCCACGCTGATCGACGGCATCACCTACGCCAACGCCAGCAGCGGGCCGACCGAGGGCGCCCGCAGCGTCAGCCTCACGGCGGTGCAGGACAACGGCGGCAGCGCCGATGGCGGCAACGACACCGCCACGCTGGCCATCACCGCCACCGTCACCGTGGCGGCGGTGAATGCCGCGCCGGTGGTCGGCGGCAGCGGCGCCAGCGCCACCTACACCGAAGGCGGCAGCGGCAGCACCCTGTTCAGCGGCATCACCGTGTCCACCGTCGAAGCCGGCCAGTCCATCGCCAGCTTCACCCTCACCGTCGCCGGCGTGGCCGATGGCGCCAACGAAACGCTGACGGTGGATGGCAGCAGCATCGCCCTGGTCGCCGGCTCCGGCACCACCGCCAATGGCCTCGGCTACATCGTCACCGTCAGCAACGGCACCGCCACCGTGCTCATCACCAGCGCCAGCGGCCTCGCCGCCGCCGACGCCGCCACGCTGATAACCGGCATCACCTACGCCAACGCCGGCAACGACCCGACCGAGGGCGTGCGCACCATCACCCTGGCCGCGGTGCAGGACACCGGCGGCACCGCCAGCGGCGGCAGCGACACCGCCACGCCGGCCATCGCCGCCACCGTCACCGTCGCCGCCATCAACCAGGCGCCCAGCGCCAGCGGCAACGGCGTCACCGCGGACTATGCCGCCAGCGGCAACCCGGTAGCGCTGTTCGACGGCATCGCCATCGACACGGTGGAAGCCAGCCAGAACGTCGCCGGCTTCAGCCTCACCGTCTCCGGCATGACCGACAGCGCCGAGCAGCTGGTGGTGGATGGCAGCGCCATCACCTTGAGCGATGGCGCCAGCGGCACCACCGCCAGCGGCTACGCCTACACGGTGTCGGTCAGCAACGGCAGCGCCACCGTCAGCCTCAGCCTGGGCGCCAACGGCATCAGCGCCGCCGCCGCGGCCACGCTGGTGGAGGGCATCGCCTACCGCAACACCAGCGCCAGCGTCAGCACCGGCGAACGCACCATCACCCTCGTCAGCCTCCGCGACACCGGCGGCACCGCCAACGGCGGCAGCGACAGCACCGCGCTGAGCATCAGCGCCACGGTGGACGTCATCAACAGCGCGCCGCAGGCCGGCAACCCGAACTACAGCCTGCCGCAGGCCAGCCCCGGCGCCAGCTACGAAACCACCCTGCCGGCAGATCTCTTCACCGATGCGGATGGCGACACGCTGGCATGGAGCATCGGCGATCTGCCGGAAGGCCTGAGCTTCGACCCGGTCACCCGCACGCTGAGCGGCTCGGTCGCCAGCGCCGGCAGCTACACCCTCACCGTGGCAGTCAGCGACCCGGACGGCGCCAGCGCCAGCCGCACGCTGGTGCTGACGGTGGCGGTCGCCAGCGATGTCAGCCCGCACCTGGACCCCGGCAGCTGGCAGCCCTTCGTGCACAGCGATGCCTTGGTCAGCGCCGAAACCGAAGCGGAAGACAGCAGCGCGCCGGTCGCCAGCGGTGCTGCACCCTCGCCGCTGCCCGCCGGCCCCAGCTTCCCCGGCCTGCCCGGCGGCGACAACGGCGCGGTGAACCACAGCCCCGCCTCCACCGTGCTGCTGAACCAGCTGGAAGCCGCCTCCCGCGAACAGGCGGAACAAGGCCGGCTCGCCCTGGAACTGCAGACGGCGGACGGCAGCAGCTCGCCGCTGGTGGTGCTGGGCCGTTCCGACGGCCCGGTGCTGGAAGCCACCCGCAGCTCGGTTTCCGGTGAATGGCGCTACGACCCGGCGGGCAACCGCCATGTCTTCCAGCTGCCGCCGGGCCTGATCGCCAGCCGCAGCCCCATCGCCGCCATCGAACTGCGCATGGCCGGCGGCGGCGCCCTGCCGGCCGGCGTGCGCTTCGACCCGGCCAGCAACACCGTCATCGCCGCCGGCCTGGGCGGCGCCCGCAGCCTGTCGCTGGAACTGGTGGTGCGCACCGCCGACGGCCAGCAGCTCACCCTGCCGGTGCAGCTCTCCGCCCAGGGCCGCAGCGCCTGGCTGCCGGCCCGCGACACTCAAACCGCGGCCGACGCCGCCGCCAAGCCCGCCTTCAGCCAGCAGATCCAGCGCGAAGCCGGCGGCGACCTGCTCGCCCAGGCCCGCAGCCTGTTGCAGCAACTGGCCGGCGCCCCCGCGCCTGCAAGCGACACCGCCGCCTCCGCGGCCCCGGCCTCCCCGGCCCAAGCCCCCTCCACCGTCGGCTGACCCCAGCCGCCTGCCTGCCAACGATCATGACAATGAAGACAAACGCCATGTCCCGCGCAAAAAACACCTCCTCCGCCCGCCGCCCCGCCCGCCTCGCCCTCAGCCTGCTCGCCGGCGCCATCCTCGCCGGTTGCGCCGTCACCCCCAGCCAGCTGAGCAGCCAGGATCTGCTGCAACAGGCCGGCGTGGACCGCCAGTCCATGTTCTCCGGCCAGGAGCCCATCAGCGGCCCGGTCAGCCTGGACGAAGCCATCGCCCGCGCGGTCAAGTACAACCTGCAGCAGCGCCTGGCGCTGATGGAACGCGCGCTGGAAGACAACCTGGTGGACGTGCAGAAGCAGGGCATGCTGCCCAAGCTCAGCGCCCGCGCCGGCCTGCGCAGCCGCAGCAACGACTACGGCTCCTCCAGCGAATCGCTGGCCACCGGCGTGCAGTCCCTGGTGCCCTCCACCAGCCAGGAACGCCACTCCGAGACCGCCGACCTGCAGCTGTCGTGGAACGTGCTGGACTTCGGCCTCAGCTACTTCGGCGCCAAGGCCCAGGCCAACAAGGCGCTGGCCGCCGAGGAGCGCCGCCGCCGGGTGGTGGCCGACATCATCCGCGAGACCCGCGCCGCCTACTGGAACGCCGTTACCGCCGAGCGCCTGCAGCACCGCGTCGCCGACACCCTGGCGCAGGCCCGCCAGACGCTGGACTACGCCCGCCAGACCGAGCAGAAACGGCTGGTCGCCCCCATCGTCGCCCTGCGCTACCAGCGCGACCTGCTGAACATGGTGCGCCAGACCGAAGCCCTGGGTAACGAACTCGCCCAAGCCAAGGCCAAGCTCGCCAGCCTGATGAACCTGCCGCCGGCCACGCCCTTCACCCTGGCCGCGCCGGCCGAGGACAGCCTGGCGGTGCCCGCGCTGGCCTACGAGCTGAGCGACCTGGAAGCGCTCGCCATGGTGCGCCGGCCGGAGATCCGAGAAGAGGGCTACCTCGCCCGCAACGCGGTGCTGGAAACCCGCATGTCGCTGCTGCGCCTGTTCCCCAACGCCGCGCTGTTCGGCGGCCTGAACTACGACAGCAACAAGTACCTGGCCAACCGCAACTGGGCGGACGCCGGCGTGCAGGTGAGCTGGAACCTGCTCAACGTGCTGGCATGGCCGGAGATGGAAAAGGCCGGCGAAGCGCGCGAACAGGTCGCCGAGCTGCGCCGCCAGGCCCTGCGCATGACGGTGCTCACCCAGGTGCACATCGCATGGCTGGAACGCGAGCGCGCCGAATCCGCCTTCAAGCGCGCCAGCGAACTCAGCCGCCTGCAGGACGCCATCCAGCTGCAGACCGAGAACGCCGCCCGCAGCAACGCCGAGACCCAGCTGGAACTGGTGCGCGCCCGCGTCGAAACCCTGCTCGCCACCCGCGCCCGCGACCTCAGCTACGCCGAGCTGATCAACGCCCAGAACACCATCTACCAGGCCGCCGGCATCGACCCGCTGCCGGACCGCATCGCCGACGACAGCCTGGCCGCGCTGGCGCACACCATCGCCGACACCAGCCGCCTGATCGAGCGCGGCCATGTGGAAGTGCCCCGCCTGCCGCCGCTGCCGCAGCTGACGACCGCGCCCGCCGCGCCGCTCGCGGCCGCCACCGCGCCGGTCACCGTCGCCAGCAATGAGGCGCCGCAGCCGCGCAAGCAGCCGGCGCTGCGCGCGGTCGCCGGCCGGCCGTGGGAAAGCCTGGGCTCGGTCGTCTCCGGCCAGGCCGCGCTGGCGGCGAAGGACGCCGCTGGAGCCGCCGATGCGGAGTAAGCCCCTGCCGCCGCGCCGCGCGGCGGCGGCCGCCTTCGCCCTGGCGCTGGTGGCGCTGCCCGCCGCCGGCCCGGCCGCGGCCGCCGCGCCGGCGGCGCCCATGGCGGACAGCGCCGCGCTGCCGGGCACCGGCGGCACCCGCGCCCAGCTCGTCGCCGTGCGCCATGCCGTCATCGCCAGCGAACTGGCGGCCAAGATCAGCAACCTGCCGCTGCGCGAAGGCCAGCGCTTCCGCCAGGGCGACACCCTGGTCGCCTACGACTGCGCGCTCAACCGCGCCCGCCTGGAGCGCGCCACCCAGGCCGAGAGCGCCGCCCGCCAGAAGCTGGGCGTGGCCGAGCAACTGGACAAGCTGGGCTCCATCAGCCAGGCCGACCTGGTGCAGGCCCGCGCCGCCGTCTCCGTCGCCCAGGCCGAAAGCGGCGTGGAGCGGGTGATGGTGCGCCGCTGCACCATCGCCGCGCCCTTCGCCGGGCGCGTAGGCGAAACCTATGTGCGCGCCGCCGAGCATGTAGCCGAAGGCAAGGAGCTGCTCAGCATCTACGACGACAGCGCCTTCGAGGTCGAAACCATCGTGCCCTCGCGCTGGCTGGCCTGGCTCAAGCCCGGCTACCCGCTGAAGATCACGGTGGACGAGACCGGCCAGACCCACACCGCCACCGTCGCCCGCATCGCCGGCACGGTGGACCCGGTGAGCCAGTCGGTGAAGATCGTCGGCCGCCTCGCCAACGACGGCGCCGCCGGCGCGGTGCTGCTGCCCGGCATGAGCGGCAGCGTGCGCATCGATCCGCCTGCCGCTCCATCCGCCGCCAGCCGATGAACGCGATGTCGCCGCAAGCCGCCGCCCGCGCGGCCACCACCAGCCGCGAAGCACAGCTGGCCACCCTGCTGCAGCTGGAGCAGCGGGTGCGCGCCTGCGCCGACGAACAGGCGCTGGCCTTCCTGATGGTGAACGACAGCCATGCGCTGGCGCCCTACCGCCAGGCGGTGCTGTGGCTGGATGCCGATGGCCGCGGCAAGGGCCGCATCCACGCCCTCTCCGGCCTGGCGGTGCCCAACCGCGACGCGCCCTTCACCCTGTGGCTGGAAGGCCTGCTGAACCGCCACGCCGCCCAGCCGGAATCCCGCTCCGCCGGCCTGCTGGCGCCGCCCACGCCCGGCGTGGCCGACGCCACCGAAGCCGCTGAAGCCACCGACGTGGCGATGTGGCAGGAACACCTGCCCGCCCACGCCTGGTGGCTGCCGCTGCCGCTGCACGGCGGCCGCGCCGGCCTGCTGCTGCTGCGCGACACCCCCTGGGCGCCGCAGGAAACCCCGCTGCTGGCGCTGGCCGCCGACGGCTACGCCCACGCCTGGCGCGCGCTGCGCCGGGCACCGCAGGCCGCCAGCACCGCCGCCGCGCCGGCCGCGCCCGCCTCCGCCATCGCCCGGCTGCGCGCTGTCGCCCGCCGCCGCTGGCCGCTGCTGGCGACGGCCGCGGCGCTGCTGGTGCTCGCCATTCCGGTGCGGCAATCGGTGCTGGCGCCGGCGGAAGTGGTCGCCCGCGCGCCGGAGGCGGTGCGCGCGCCGCTGCAGGGCGTGGTGGACAGCATCGCGGTGCAGCCCAACCAGGCGGTGGCCGCCGGCCAGCTGCTCGCCAGCCTGGATGCGCGCGAATGGCAGGGCAAGCTGGAATCCGCCCGCCAGGCGCTGGCCATCGCCGAGGCCGAATGGCGCCAGGGCCAGCAGCAGGCGCTGTTCGACGAGCGCAGCAAGGCCGGCCTCGCCCTGCTGCGCGGCAAGCGCGACCAGGCCGCCGCCGACGTCGATTACTTCGAGCAGGCCATCGCCCGCACCCAGCTGCGCGCCGAACGCGCCGGCATCGCCCTGTTCGACGACCCGGCGGACTGGATCGGCAAACCGGTAGCGGTAGGCGAACGCATCATGATGGTGGCCGACCCGGGCGACGCCGAACTGGAAGTGCTGGTGCCGGTGGCGGACGCCATCGGCCTGCCGCAGGGCGCCGCCGCCCGCCTCTTCCTCAACGCCAGCCCGGCCGCGCCGGTGGCCGCCAGCGTGCTGCGCGTCGGCTACCGCGCCAGCCCGGCCGCCGACGGCACCCTGGCCTACCGGGTGCGCGCCCGCTTCGACGACGCCGACGCCGCCAGCGGCCTGCGCGTCGGCCTCAAGGGCACCGCCAAGCTCTACGGCGAACGCACCGTGCTCGGCCTCTACCTGCTGCGCCGGCCGCTGGCCACGCTGCGGGTGTGGCTGGGCTTCTGACAGGCTGCACGCAGGGAAAAGACATGAGTGACGAAAGCTATTACCAGATGGCGCTGCAGGAATTCGACGAGGGCAAGGCGGACGAAGCCTTGCTGGCGAAGGCCTGGGTGCATGCCGATGGCGACGACGCCCGCAAGAAGATCGAGTACGTGAAACTGCGCGTCGCCCAGCTGAAAACCGCCGGCCTCAGGCGCACCGCCGCCGCGGCGGGAACGGCGGCGAAGATCATGGCGCCCAGCCTGCTGGACCTCGCCGTCTTCATCGCCAAGATCATCGCCTTGATGCTCGTTGCCGCTGCCTGCGTAGCCGTGTTGGCGCAGCTCACAGGCGAGCCAAGTCCCGGAAAGATCGTCGGCTCGGTCCTCGGTGGAATCCTGGCGATCTACCCCCTGTCCAGGCTGATCGAGTGGGCGCTGCTCAAACGCATGGTCGGCAATCGGCGCCTTGTCGTCGTGTTGAGCAACTCGGTGTCCTTCCTCCTCATCCTGGCCTTGTGGTTCTCCGGCAGGGGCAAGCCCTACGCCATGCATCCCGACCTGCTCTTCAGCGTCCTGCTCGCATCCCTGCTCCTGATCCTCGCCCGGACCTTCCTTCCGGGGAAGAAGTGATGGCCGCAACCATCGATAGGTACTGACGCCATGTCCACCGCTGCCCTGCCGCTGCCCTCCAGCGCGCTCCCGCCCGATGCGCCGCCGCCCGCCGCCCGGCTGGCGCCGCTGCGCGAGGAGCTGCTGCTGCACGCCGCGCCGCGCAGCCACGACGGCGCGCCGGCATGGACGCTGGAAGACCCCGGCCGCGGCCTGTTCTTCCAGATCGGCTGGGCGGAGGCGGAAATGCTGGCGCGCTGGCAGCTGGGCGAGGCGGCGGCCGTGGCCCGCGCGGTGGCGGAGGAAACCACGCTGGCGCTGGAGGCCGACGACGTCGCCGAATTCGCCCGCTTCCTCGAAGCCCAGGGCCTGATCCAGCTGCGCGGGCCGCGGGCGGCCGAGCGCTACGCCCGCGAAGCCGCCGCCCGCGAGCGCGGCCCCTGGCTGGGCTGGCTGCTGCATCACTACCTCTACTTCCGCATTCCGCTGCTGCGGCCGGATGCGCGGCTGGAACGCAGCCTGCCGCTGGTGCGGCGGCTCTTCCTCAACCGCCGCTTCGCCCTGCTCACCGCCGCCGCCGGCGGCCTCGGCCTGCTGCTGGCCGCCCGCCAGTGGGACAGCTTCCTGCACACCTTCCTGCACTTCTTCACCCTGGAAGGCGCGCTCATCGCCGGCGCCACGCTGGCCTGCACCAAAGTCATCCACGAACTCGGCCACGCCTACGCCGCCAAGCACGCCGGCTGCCGCGTCGCCACCATGGGCGTGGCCTTCATGGTGATGTGGCCGGTGCTGTACACCGACACCTCCGGCGCCTGGCGGCTGCGCAGCCGGCGGCGGCGGCTCTCCATCGGCGCCGCCGGCATGCTGGCGGAAACCGCGCTGGCGGCCTGGGCCACGCTGGCCTGGAGCTTCCTGCCCGACGGCATGCTGCGCAGCGCCGCCTTCATGCTGGCCACCACCACCTGGCTGCTGACGCTGGCGGTGAACCTCAACCCGCTGATGCGCTTCGACGGCTACTTCCTGCTGTCGGACGCGCTCAACGTGCCCAACCTGCAGGAGCGCGCCTTCGCCCTGGCGCGCTGGCGGCTGCGCGAATGGCTGTTCGGCTTCGGCGACGACAAGCCGGAGAGCTTCGCCCCCTGGCGCGAGCGGGCGCTGCTGGCCTACGCCTTCTGCACCTGGATCTACCGCTTCTTCCTCTTCCTCGGCATCGCCCTGCTGGTCTATCACATGGCCTTCAAGCTGCTGGGCATCCTGCTGTTCATCATCGAGATCTTCGTCTTCGTGCTCCGTCCCATCGTCAAGGAAGCCGCTGCCTGGTCGCAGCGCCTGCGCGCCCGCCGCGCGCAATGGAACCGCCGCAGCCTGCTCACCCTGGGCCTGCTCGCCGGCCTGGTGCTGCTCGCCGCCCTGCCCTGGCGCACCCGGGTGCAAGCGCCGGCGCTCGCCCGTGCCGCTGAACAGGCGCGGCTGGTGGCACCCGCCGGCGCCCGGCTGGCCGCCATCCATGCCGCCAGCGGCGACGCCATCGCCGCCGGCACGCCGGTATTCACGCTGGAAGCGCCGGACCTGGAACACGAACTGGCCATGCTGCGCCAGCGCATCGGCCTGCTGGAATGGCAGCTCGGCTTCCACGCCATGCGCACCGAAACCGCCGCCGCGGTGCCGGTGGCCCAGAGCGAGCTGCGCGCCGCCCGCGAACGCCTGGCCGAGCTGGAACGCCAACAGGCCCAGCTGGCGATGGCGGCGCCCTTCGCCGGCACCGTGGTCGAACTGGCCGAACCGCTGGCCGAGGGCGAATGGGTGGCCGCCGGCGAATGGCTGGGCACCCTGGCCGCGCCCGGCGGCATGCTGGTCGAGGCCTACGCCACCGAGGAAGACCTGCACCGCCTGCGCCCCGGCGACCGCGCCCGCTTCCTGCCGGAAGACCCCGGCCTGGCGGCGCTGGAATTGCAGGTGCGGGAGATCGCCACCGCCGCCAGCACGCGGCTGAGCGCGGTGCCTGAGCTGGCCTCGCCCAACGGCGGCGCCATCGCCGCGGTGCAGGCGCCGCCGCCCGCCCGCGCCGGGCCGGACAACGAAGGCCGCAGCTGGATGCCGGAGCAGGCGGTATACCGGGTGCTGCTGGCGCCACCGCCCGACGCCCCGCCAGCCCTGCCACGGGCGCAAGCGCTGCGCGGTACCGTGCTCATCGCCGGCGAGGCCGAAAGCCCGCTCGCACGGCTGTGGCGACGCGCGCTCGCGGTGCTGCTGCGCGAGACCGGCTTCTGACCCTATGAACAGTACGGATGTCTTTGTTCCTTAAGGAACTTTAACGTGATTCGCAGCCGCCCCTGGGGTACAAATCCCTGGTGCCCTGCCACCGTCGAGCAGGGACTTTTCCTGCCATTCCTGAAGGTTCAGATCATGACTACCGAAATCGCCGAACGCCCCTCCCTCGCCCTGCGGCTGAAGACCGAAACCAACGACCAGCACGAGCGCATGCACCGCCTGATGGAACGCGGCCAGCCCTTCGCCAGCCGCGAGAACTACCTGCGCTACGTCGCCGCCCAGTACCTGTTCCAGCGCGACGTCGAACACCTGTTCGCCGACGCCAAGGTGCGCGCCGCGGTGCCGGACATCGACGTGCGCGGCCGCCAGACCGCCTCGCTCACCGACCTCGCCGACCTCGGCGCCCAGGCGCCGCAGGACGACTTCATCGCCAGCGCCGGCGTCGCCATGCCGGAAGCGCTGGGCTGGCTGTACGTGTCCGAAGGCTCCACCCTGGGCGCCGCCTTCCTGCTGAAGGAAGCCCAGGCCAACCTCGGTCTCACCCCCGAGTTCGGCGCGCGCAACCTCGCCGCCTACCCGGAAGGCCGCGCCGCCGTGTGGCGCCGCTTCGTCGCCTCGCTGGACAGCGAAGCCATCTCGCCGGAAGAGCACGATGCCGTCATCGCCGGTGCCAACGCCGCCTACAACCGCTTCGGCGATCTGCTGAGCCGCTACTTCCAGCTCTCGTGATCCCCAGCCGCAACCAGGCCGCCCGCCCGCGAGGCGGGTCGGCCGCCCAGTCCGCAAGCATGGCTTCCACTTCCTCCGCTTCCGCCGCCACGCCTTCCGCCGGCGCGGCCACCGCCCTCCCGCCCACCATGCCGGCATACACGGCGCCGCCCACCCGGCTCGCCCGTAGCCCGCTCACCCGCGCCCTGCTGATGCTGCTGGCCGGCGCCAGCCTCTGTATGGCCTTCATCGGCATCCTCGTCCCCGGCCTGCCGAGCACCGAATTCGTCCTCCTCGCCACCTGGGCCGCGGCCCGCAGCTCGCCCCGCCTGCACGCCTGGCTGCACACCCACCGCTGGTTCGGCCCCGCCCTGCACAACTGGCACAACGGCCGCCGCATCAGCCGCCGCGCCAAATACTGGGCCGCCATCTCGATGACGCTGTGCGCCGCGCTGATGATCCGCACCGTGCCCCACACCTGGCTGGTCGCCGCCGCGCTCGCCGGCATGATCCCGGCGCTGGTGTGGATATGGCGGCGGCCCGAGCCTTGAGCATCTGAGCCTTGAGCGCTTGAGTTCCTTCGGTGCGAGGGGCCTCGGCACGTCGGTTGCCGCTACCCGGCCTCTCCGGGCCAGCGCCTGGCCGCCCGTGCAGTGCCTTCCGCCGGATGTAAATCCGCCAATCCGCGCGGATCGCGCACCGCGCACCCTCAGCGATAGAAATCCGACGGCGTCACGCCGAAGTGCCGGCGGAACATCGCGGTGAAAGCGCTCTGGCTGGAGTAGCCGGAGTCCAGGGCGACATCGATGATGCGCCGGCCTTCGGCGATCTGGCGCAGGGCGAACAGCAGGCGCGCCTGTTCCCGCCATTGCGCGAAGGTCATGCTGGTTTCCCTGAGGAAGAGACGGTGCACCGTCTTGGCGCTCACGCCCAGTTGCCCGGCCCACTGGGCGGCGGTGGCGGTGTCCGAGGGAGTCGCCATGATGGCATCGCAGATGGACCTGATGCGCACGTCTTCCGGCATCGGCAGGTGCAGCGGCAGCGCGCCCGACACCCGCAGTTCGTCCACCAGCAGGCGCATCAGCCTGTCGTCGCGGCCGCCTTCCTCGTAGTCCACCGGCACCCCGGTGGCGGCGACCAGCAGTTCGCGCAGCAGCGGCGAGACGTTGATGACGCAGCTCTGCGGCGGCAAGCCGCCCACCCGGGCGGCGTCGATGTAAGCGGTGCGCATCTGCACGTCGCCGGACATGCGCACCTCGTGCTCCACGCCAGCGACAAGCCACAGCGCGCGATTGGGCGGCACCACCCACGATCCGGCGGCCGACTGCACGATCATCACGCCGGTAATGGCGTACAGCAGTTGCCCGCGCGGATGGGAATGCCAGCCGGTGGAACTGCCGGAGGGCCAGTTCGCAACCATGGCGGCCATGGGGCGGGCGGTGTCGTGGTAGCCGAGGTGCTCGCGCGCGGGTTGCGGTTTCATGTCCCAAACTCTACAGGATGTGACGCTACGGAGAGAGACGGACGCCTCCCGCTTCTCCTAAGCTAGGCTCCACTTCGCGCCGCGCATATTCCCGCCACGCGCAGGGCCGTGCGCCCCCGCTGGTGCGAAGCCGACAAGAACACCTGCTCCCTTTCCTCGCCCCAATCCCGACGAATCATGAATACCGAAACAGCTGCTTTACCCGCCTCCGCCATACCGGCCGCGCCACCGGACACGCCCGCGCAGGAACAGGGCTTCGTCGTCCGCATCGTCGGTGCCGCCGCCTTCGCCCATCTGCTCAACGACCTCATCCAGGCGGTGCTGCCGTCCATCTACCCGATGCTGAAGTCGCAATACGCCCTCAGCTTTTCGCAGATCGGCTGGATTGCGCTGTGCTACCAGGTCACCGCTTCGCTGCTGCAGCCCTGGGTCGGCCTCTATACCGACAAGCATCCCAAGCCCTATCTGCTGCCCATGGGCATGGTGGTAACGCTGATCGGCCTCGGCCTGCTGGCGTTTTCGACCAGCTATCCGATGCTGCTGGTGGCCTCGGCGGTGGTCGGCGTCGGCTCGGCGACCTTTCACCCGGAGGCATCCCGCGCCGCGCGCTCGGCCTCCGGCGGCCGCTTCGGCACCGCGCAATCCACCTTCCAGGTGGGTGGCAACACCGGCACGGCGATCGGCCCGCTGCTGGTGGCGGCCATCATCATGCCCAACGGCCAGACGGCCATCGCCTGGTTCATGCTGTTCGCCGCGCTGGCGATCTGGGTGCTGCTGCGCATCACCCGCTGGACGGTGCAGCACCACCAGATTCAGGCCGGCAGCGCCGCCCGCCACAAGGTGGCCGGACTCCCGCCGGCGCTGGTGCCACGGGCAATGCTGATCGTGGCCGCGCTGATGTTCGCGAAGTTCGTCTACATCGCCGCCTTCGCCAACTATTTCACCTTCTACCTGATCCAGCATTTCGGCACGACGGTGCAGCAGAGCCAGATCTACCTGTTCATCTTCCTGGCGGCGGTGGCGGTGGGCACCTTCGCCGGCGGGCCGGTGGGCGACAGGATCGGGCGCAAGGCGGTCATCTGGGTGTCCTTCCTCGGCGTGGCGCCCTTCGCCCTCGCCCTGCCCTACGCCAACCTGTTCTGGACGGCTGCGCTGGCCATCGCGGTCGGCCTGGTGATGTCTTCCGCCTTCGCCGCACTGGTGGTGTATGCCCAGGAAGCGGTTCCCGGCCGGGTAGGCATGGTCTCCGGCGTGATGTTCGGCCTGATGTTCGGCATCAGCGGCATAGGCGCGGCCGGGCTGGGGCATCTGGCCGACACCCACGGCATCGTCTGGGTCTACAAGCTGGTGTCCTACCTGCCGCTGCTGGGCTTGGTGACGGCCTTGCTGCCGGATACCCGCGCCCTCAAGAAATGAGTTCGGCGAGGGCTAGTGCCGGATGGCCCTCCCCCTGCAGCCGCACGCCTGGGCCTGGCGACAGGCTCAGCCGCGCCTTGCGGCTTCTATCCTGGCGATGTCGATCTTCGTCATCTCCATCATCGCCGCGAAAGCGCGCTTGGCCGCCGCCGGGTCGGGATCGGCGATGGCCTCGGTGAGCGCGCGCGGCGTGATCTGCCAAGACAAACCCCACTTGTCCTTGCACCAGCCGCAGGCGCTTTCCTGGCCGCCATTGGCGATGATGGCGTTCCACAGGCGGTCGGTCTCGTCCTGATCGTCGGTGGCGACCTGGAAGGAGAAGGCCTCCGAATGCTTGAACACCGGCCCGCCGTTCAGGCCCAGGCAGGGAATGCCGAGCACGGTGAATTCCACCGTGAGCACGTCGCCCTGCTTGCCGGAGGGATAGTCGCCGGGCGCGTGATGCACTGCCTTCACCTCGCTGTCCGGGAAGGTCTCGGCGTAGAACTGCGCGGCATCCAGCGCGCTGCCGTCGTACCACAGGCAGATGGTGTTCTTCGGGGCCACTTTCGTTCTCCTTTGGGTGGGACATGCCTGCCGGACCTCTAGCGTGCCCGAGCTTTGTGAACGTCAGCACCTTCGGCTGAAGGCTTCCTGGTTGACGCCACCGCCCGCCTCCGGGTTCGCCTCCGCACGCCAAGGCCTCAACGGCGGGGAACCGCAACAAGTGAGGCGCGCGGGCGCGGACTAGAGCTGGAGCGGATCGCGCACGACTTCGAAGCCCTAGCTGGAAGCCTTCGCCAACCGCGCCCGAGCCGTGTGGAGCTTCTTGTAACTGTCGATCAGCCGTTGGTGCCGGTCTAGCCCTTCCAGCTTCATGCTTGTTGGCGTCAAACCGAAGAAGCGCACACTGCCATCCACCGAGCCCATTGCCGCGTCCATGCGCGCGTCACCGAACATGCGGCGGAAATTGAGCTCGTAATCGTCCAGTTCCAGCTCGTCATCCAGCAGCACCTCCAGCACCACATTCAGTGCCTGGTAAAACAAACCACGCTCGACGGTGTTCTCGTTGTACTGCAGGTAAGCTCCCACCCGCTCATGCGCCGCCTCGAACTGCTTCAGGGCGAGCTGGATCAGCAGCTTCAACTCCAGGATCGTGAGCTGGCCCCAGTCCGTGTTCTCATCGAACTCGATCCCGATCAAGGTGATGATGTCGGTGTAATCATCGAGCTCGCTGTCCTCCAGACGCTCAAGCAGTTCTTCCAGGGCAGCATCGTCAAGGCGGTGCAGATTCAGGATATCCGCCCGGAACAACAGCGCCTTGTTGGTGTTATCCCAGATCAGATCCTCCACCGGATAGACCTCGGAATAACCCGGCACCAGGATGCGGCAGGCCGTTGCGCCCAGCTGGTCATACACCGCCATGTAGACCTCCTTGCCCATGCCTTCGAGAATGCCAAACAATCCCGCGGCCTCCGCTGCGTTGAAGTTCTCCCCTTCACCCGAGAAATCCCATTCGACAAAATCGAAATCAGCTTTGGCACTGAAAAAACGCCAGGACACGACACCGCTGGAATCAATGAAGTGCTCGACAAAGTTGTTCGGCTCAGTCACTGCGTTGCTCTCAAAGGTCGGTCGGGGCAGATCGTTCAGACCTTCAAAACTGCGCCCTTGCAGCAACTCAGTCAGGCTCCGCTCCAACGCCACTTCAAGGCTAGGGTGTGCCCCGAAGGACGCAAACACGCCACCGGTACGCGGGTTCATCAAGGTCACGCACATCACGGGAAACACCCCGCCCAGCGACGCATCCTTCACCAGCACAGGAAAGCCCTGTTCCTCCAGCCCCTTGATGCCAGCCAGAATCCCGGGATATTTCGCCAGCACGTCCTGCGGCACGTCCGGCAGCGCAATCTCCCCTTCCAGGATTTCGCGTTTGACTGCGCGCTCGAAGATTTCCGACAAACATTGCACTTGCGCCTCAGCCAGGGTATTCCCGGCGCTCATGCCATTGCTGAGAAACAGGTTGTCAATCAGGTTGGACGGGAAATACACCACCTCGCCGTCCGACTGACGTACATAGGGCAGTGAGCAGATGCCACGCTCAACATTTCCGGAATTGGTGTCGTACAGATGCGAGCCCCGCAATTCTCCGTCAGGGTTGTAGATCTGCAGGCAATACTCATCGAGGATTCCAGCCGGCAGCGCACCTTTGCGCCCCGGCTTGAACCAGCGCTCCTCCGGGTAATGGACGAACTCCGCATTGGCGATATCCTCTCCCCAGAACTGATCGTTGTAGAAATGATTGCAATTCATCCGCTCGATGAATTCACCCAAGGCAGACGCCAAGGCGCTTTCCTTGGTCGCGCCCTTGCCATTGGTAAAACACATTGGAGAATGTGCGTCACGAATATGCAGCGACCATACATTGGGAACGAGATTACGCCAGGAAGCGATTTCAATCTTTATGCCCAAACCAGCCAAAACCCCCGACATATTGGCGATGGTTTGCTCCAGCGGCAGATCCTTACCGGGAATGTAGGTGCTTGCCTCTGAAGTCGGATCCAGAACAAGTAAAGCCTGAGCATCCGCATCCAGGTTCTCCACCTCTTCAATCACGAAATCAGGCCCGGTTTGCACCACCCTTTTTACCGTGCAACGGTCAATGGAACGCAAGATACCCTGGCGATCCTTGGCGGAAATGTCTTCAGGCAATTCCACCTGAATCTTGAAAATCTGCTTGTAGCGGTCTTCCGGATCGACAATGTTGTTCTGTGAAAGACGGATGTTCTCGGTGGGAATATTGCGCGTCACGCAGTACAGCTTCACAAAGTAGGCTGCACACAAAGCCGACGAAGCCAGGAAATAATCGAACGGTCCCGGCGCCGAACCATCACCCTTATAGCGAATAGGCTGATCGGCAATAACCGTGAAATCATCAAACTTGGCCTCAAGCCGAAGTTTGTCGAGGAAATTAACCTTGATTTCCATATGGGGAACCCTGCAATAGCATTCAAAGACAAGTTGCCCGCTATTATCTTTGAACCCTCAAGAGCTTGTTTGCCGATTTGAATCGAGGCGTGACTTCAGGAGTCTCTGGAGACACGAATCCGGTTCATCTGGATGCGGAGTTTGCGGCGGCGAGCATGTTCGGCGAGCGCATTGCGCACGGGATGCTGTCAGCGGCGTTCATTTCCGCGGTTTTCGGCACCAAGCTCCCGGGGCCAGGCTGCATCTATCTCTCGCAGAACCTGAAGTTCAAGGCGCCGGTCAAGATCGGAAGCACGGTGGTGACGCGCGTTAGGGTGCTATCGCTGTTGGCGGAGAAGCGTCGTGCGACGTTTCTGACGGAATGCAAGGTAGGGGAGACGGTGGTGCTGACGGGGGAGGCGGAGCTGCTGATTCCGAAGCGGGGCTGAGTAGGGGGG
>Ga0206117_100100_pt1 | contig 152596 bp, 126 predicted proteins | sample 3A5Ametagenome_FD_177997 | JGI IMG/M metagenome (GOLD analysis project Ga0206117, IMG submission 177997) | Enriched microbial communities from leaf-cutter ant dump, University of Wisconsin, Madison, United States - 3A5A | ecosystem: Environmental > Terrestrial > Nest > Insects nest > Nest dump...
TCCGGCGTGGGCACCTTGCTACGGAACGATCGCTGCGGATCCAGAGCGGGGACGGTGGCCCACGTCGGCTCTCGACACCTAAATTGCCTGATCACGGACAGATAAGATGCGGGGCTTGCCCCGCATGCGCACTCGCGGCCAGACATCCGCGGGGCCATCGCCGGGACGTCTGTAGGAGCGCACCTTGGTGCGCGATGGGGCTTTGCCGGTGAAGCCTGTCGCGCACCAAGGTGCGCTCCTACGAAGATCAGGCAGCCAGTTCGTCGGCGATGCGCTGGCGCAGCGCCTGCAGGTCCTTGGCGAAGGCGTCGATGCCGGTGGCCAGCTTTTCGGTGGCCATCGGGTCGGCGGCCATGTCGGCGTCGAACTTCGCTTCATCGATCGCCGCGACGTTGACTGCCTCGGCCGGCTGCGGGGAGAGCTTGCGCGGCAGCTCGCCCATGTCGGCGTCGAGCTTCTCCAGCAGGTCCGGCGAGATGGTCAGGCGGTCGCAGCCGGCCAGCGCCTCGATCTGCGCGGTCGAGCGGAACGAGGCGCCCATCACCACCGTGGCCGAACCGCGGCGCTTGAACTCGGCGTACACGCCGCGCACGAACTTCACGCCCGGGTCTTCGTCGATGGTGGCCGGCGCCTGGCCGTTGGCCACGTACCAGTCGAGGATGCGGCCGACGAACGGCGAGATCAGGAATGCGCCGGCTTCCGAGCAGGCCAGCGCCTGGGTCGGGTTGAAGATCAGGGTCAGGTTGCAGTCGATGCCCTCGGCCTGCAGCACGCGCGTGGCTTCCACGCCGGCCCAGGTGGCGGCGATCTTGATCAGCACCTTGTCGCGTGGCACGCCGGCCGCTTCGTACATGGCGATGAACTGGCGCGCCTTGGCGATGGTCGCCTCCGTGTCGTGGGCCTGGTCGGCATCGACCTCGGTGGAAACGCGGCCCGGCACCAGCTCGGCCAGCATCGTGCCCACGCCGATGGTCAGGCGGTCGACCACGGCCTTGGCGACCTCGGTGCGGTCGCCGGCCTGGGCGCGGCCCCATTCCAGCTCACGCTCGATCAGCCCGGCGTAGACCGGCAGGTCGAGGGCCTTCTTCACCAGCGTCGGGTTGGTGGTGCAGTCGACGGGGCGCAGGCGCTTGATGGCGTCGTAATCGCCGGTGTCGGCGACGACGACGGACAGGTCACGCAGCTGGGCGAGCTTGGATCGGGTCATTGCGGAATTCCTGGTACGGGGGCCGGCGCGCGGCGCTCAGCGGTGGAAATCGCCCGCGGCTTCGGGCTGGTAGTGGACGGCGGTCACGCGCAGGCGCAGCTGGCGGCCACCGGGTGCGGTCCAGTCGATGGTCTGGCCGACGGACAGGCCCAGCAGGGCGCTGCCGACCGGTGCGAGCACCGAGACGCGGCCCTTGTCGAAATCCGCCTCGTGCGGATAGACCAGGGTCAGGGAATGTTCTTCGTTGTGCAGTTCGTCCACGCAGTCCACGCGCGAGTGCATGGTGACGATGCCTGCGGGGATTTCCTCCGGCGGCAGCACCTGCGCGCGTTCGAGCTCCTGGGACAGGGCGACGGCGGCCGGGTGCCGGCTCAGGGCCGGGGAATCGAGCATGGCCTCGAGGCGGGCCATGTCGCGGCTGGAGACGATGATCGACGGGGGCAGGCCGCTGTTGGTCGGCATGGAAAAAACTCCTGCAATTGTTGAGAGACAAGCAAAAGGCGGCGCCAAGCCGGCACCGCCCGGGCCTATTGTGCTGGGAATGTCGAACGGATGCGACCCACCCCGATCATGGGGGCGGGGCGGCGGGGATGCAATGCGCCGGTGGCCCCGGTTCAGGCGTCCGTACGCGCCGCCGGCGCAGCGGTAGGAGCGACTTCAGTCGCGATGGGGCATTACCGGGAAAGCCCCATCGCGACTGAAGTCGCTCCTACGGGGGCAAGGCGCGTTACAGGGCCAGCAGGTCCGGCGGCAGGCGCTGGAAAATGCCAGCCAGCTGCTGCAGGAAGTCGCCCATGGCCGAGCTGCGGCGCCAGACCATGGCGATGCGCCGGCTGGGCGCGTCCTCGCCGGTGAAGCCGAGCAGGCGGATGTTCTCCGAGCGCGCGACCGGCGGCTTCACCGCCAGCATCGGCAGCAGGGTGACGCCGACATTGGCCGCCACCATCTGCCGCAGCGTTTCCAGGCTGGTGGCCTGGAATTCGGATTTCTCCAGCGCGCCGGCCAGGTGGCAGACATCCAGCGCCTGGTCGCGCAGGCAGTGGCCGTCCTGCAGCAGCAGCAGGCGCTCGTCGGCCAGGTCGCCCATGGCCAGCGTCGCGTGCGCGGCCAGCGGGTGGCCTTCCGGCGCGGCCAGCACGAAGGGTTCCTCGAACAGGAATTCGGCGTGCAACTGCTCGTCGTGCAGCGGCAGCGCCAGCAGCGCGGCGTCGAGCTGGCCGTTGCGCAGCTGGGTCAGCAGTACGTCGCTCTTTTCCTCCACCAGCAGCAGTTCCAGCTGCGGGAAACGCTCGCGGATCGCCGGTACCACGTGCGGCAGCAGGTACGGCCCCAGCGTGGGGAAGATGCCCAGCCGCACCGTGCCGGCCTCGGGATCGCGGCTGCGGCGCGCGGCCTCCTTCATCTGCTCGACCTCGGCGACGATGCCGCGCGCACGCGCGGCCGCCTCGCGCCCGGCCGGGGTCAGCATCACCTTGCGCGGCGCGCGCTCCACCAGCGGCACGCCCAGCTCTTCCTCCAGCTTCCTGATCTGGGTGGAGAGCGTGGGCTGGCTGACGAAGCAGGCGGCCGCGGCCCGGCCGAAGTGCTTGTGCTCGGCCAGCGCCACCAGGTATTTGAGGTCACGCAGGTTCATTTCGGCCTCGGAACGTTTTTTCCTTCTCCCGCCGGGAGAAGGTGCCCCGTAGGGGCGGATGAGGGTACGGGCGAAGCTGCGTGCAGCCTGATATTGCGGGGCTTCGCCCTTGCCCTCACCCCAACCCCCGCTTCGCGCCCCGGCCCTTGCGCTGGCGCAAGGGCGTTCGAGGGGCAGCGAACCAAGGGTTCGCAAGCTGCCCCTCTCACCCCCGAGGGAGAGGGGCTCAAGCGTCAGGCGGTTTCGGCCACCACCGCCACCGGCTGCGGCGCAGACGTGCGGATCAGGTGGTCGAAGGCGCTCAGCGCGGCGGTGGAACCGGCGCCCATGGCGATGATGATCTGCTTGTACGGCACCGTGGTGCAGTCGCCGGCGGCGAACACGCCCGGCACGCTGGTCTGGCCGCGTTCGTCGATGACGATCTCGCCGCGCCCGCTCAGCTCCACCGTGCCGCGCAGCCACTCGGTGTTCGGCAGCAGGCCGATCTGCACGAAGATGCCTTCCAGCTCCACCCGGTGCGAATCGCCGCCGACGCGGTCGGTGTAGACCAGGCCGGTCACCTTCTGGCCGTCGCCCAGCACTTCGGTGGTCTGCGCGTTGAGCACCACCTTCACGTTGGGCAGGCTGTTGAGCTTGGCCTGCAGCACCTGGTCGGCGCGCAGCTTGCTGTCGAACTCGAACACGGTGACATGGCTGACGATGCCGGCCAGGTCGATGGCCGCCTCGATGCCGGAGTTGCCGCCACCGATCACCGCCACGCGCTTGCCCTTGAACAGCGGGCCATCGCAGTGCGGGCAATAGGCCACGCCCTTGTTGCGGTACTCGTTCTCGCCCGGCACGTTCATCTGCCGCCAGCGTGCGCCGGTGGAAAGAATCACCGACTTCGACTTCAGCGACGCACCGTTCTCCAGCTGCACTTCCACCAGGCCATCGGCACCGGCCGGCACCAGCCTGGTGGCGCGCTGCAGGTTCATGATGTCCACGTCGTACTCGCGCACGTGCTGTTCCAGCGCCGCGGCCAGCTTAGGGCCTTCGGTGTGCTGCACCGAGATGAAGTTCTCGATGGCCAGCGTATCCAGCACCTGGCCGCCGAAGCGCTCGGCCGCCACGCCGGTGCGGATGCCCTTGCGCGCGGCGTAGATCGCCGCCGCCGCGCCGGCCGGGCCACCGCCCACCACCAGCACGTCGAACGGGTCCTTGGCGTTGATTTTCTGTGCATCGCGCGCCGCCGCGCCGGTGTCCAGCCTGGCGACGATCTGCTCCAGCGTCATGCGCCCGGAATCGAACATCTCCCCGCCCTGGAACACCATCGGCACCGCCATCACCTGGCGCTGCTCCACTTCCTGCTGGAACGCGCCGCCCTCGATCACCGTGGTGCTGATCTTCGGGTTGAGGATGGCCATCAGCGCCAGCGCCTGCACCACGTCCGGGCAGTTGTGGCAGGTCAGCGACATGTACACCTCGAAGGCGAACTCGCCGTCCACCGCCTTGATGCTGTCGATCACCTCCTGCGCCACCTTCGGCGGATGGCCGCCGGTCCACAGCAGGGCCAGCACCAGCGATTCGAACTCATGGCCCAGCGGCAGGCCGGCGAAGCGCACGCCGTGGCTTTCGCCTTCGCGGACGATCACGAACGACGGCCTGCGCGCATCGGTGCCCGAGGCGTCCAGCGCGATCTTGCCGTTGCCGGCGGCGACGATGTCGTCCAGCAGGCCGCGCATCTCGGCGCTGGCGGCGCTGTCGTCGAGCGAGGCCACCAGGCGCAGCGGCTGGCGCAGCAGGCCCATGTACTGCTGCAACTGGGTCTTGAGGGTGTCGTCGAGCACGGCGCAACTCCTTGTTCGAGGCAAAACGGGGGGAGGGCGCGGTTGCGGCAGGCAACGCGCCGGGAAAGTAGGGGTGAACCGGAACCGCGTCTGGCGGGCGACGAGCGGGCTGGCTCGACGCGGTTTCGGTTCACCCCCACGCCCGCCGCGGGGGCGGGGTGGGAGCGAGGGACGGCCTTAGATCTTGCCGACCAGGTCCAGCGACGGGGTCAGGGTCTTTTCGCCTTCCTTCCACTTGGCCGGGCACACTTCGTTCGGGTGCGCGGCGGTGAACTGGGCGGCCTTCAGCTTGCGCAGGGTCTCGGACACGTCACGGGCGATCTCGTTGGAATGGACTTCCATGGTCTTGATCACGCCTTCCGGGTTGATCACGAAGGTGCCGCGCAGGGCCAGGCCTTCTTCCGGAATGTGCACGCCGAAGGCGTTGGTCAGCTGGTGGGTCGGGTCGCCGATCAGCGGGAACTTGGCCTTGCCCACGGCCGGCGAGGTTTCGTGCCACACCTTGTGCGAGAAGTGCGTGTCGGTGGTGACGATGTAGACCTCGGTGCCCGCCTTCTGGAACTCGGCGTAATGCTCGGCCGCGTCCTCGATCTCGGTCGGGCAATTGAAGGTGAAGGCCGCCGGCATGAAGATCAGCACCGACCACTTGCCCTTCAGGCTTTCCTCGGTGACTTCGATGAACTTGCCGTTGTGGAAGGCGTTGACCTTGAACGGCTGGACCTGGGTGTTGATAAGGGACATGGAACTTCCTCTTGGTTGAAGGGACGGGTGGTGAACCGTGGAGCACAGGCTAATAGGCAATGCCTAATAAAACAAATGAATTGAATGCATCGCATCAATAGATATTGGCTATTGATTCAGCCCGCCGGGCAGGGCCCTGACCCCGATATCGGGCGCTTTTCCGGCTTTCCAAGCCGCCGCGCCCGCCAAACTGAACGGGCAGGCATAGGCAGGCTCGATCCCGGCCGGCGCCGGCGCGGTAGGCAGCGACAGGCCGGGTGACTATCCTCCCGGTCCCGGAAACGTCCCGCGAAGAGGTAGTGAAGTGTCCAGCCCCCAGGTTGCCGCGCTGTTGCGGGAAGGCGCCGCCACGCTGCCCGGCGAGGACGCCCGGCACGAGGCCGAACAGCTGCTGCTGCACGTGCTGGGCGTGGACCGCGCCTGGCTGTTCGCCCACGCCACCGACCCGGTGGACGACGACGCCCGCCAGCGCTTCGAACTGCTGCTGCAGCGCCGCGTCCAGGGCCACCCGCTGGCCTACCTCACCGGCCGCCGCGGCTTCTGGACCCTGGACCTGCAGGTCAACACCGCCACCCTGATCCCGCGCCCGGAGACCGAGCTGCTGGTCGAACAGGCGCTGGCGCGGCTGCCGGCCGACGACATGGCGCGCGTCGCCGACCTGGGCACCGGCAGCGGCGCCATCGCCCTGTCCATCGCCAGCGAACGCCCACTGGCCACGGTGATGGCCACCGACCTGCTCGGCCCCACCCTGGCGGTGGCGGTGAAGAACGCCCAGGCCCACGGCCTGGACAATGTCTGGTTCCGCCGCGGCCACTGGTACGCCGCGCTGGGCGCGGACCGCTTCGACATGATCGTCAGCAACCCGCCCTACATCGCCGCCGGCGACCCGCACCTGCAGCAGGGCGACCTGCGCTTCGAACCGCCCCCGGCCCTGGCCTCCGGCGCCGACGGCCTGGACGCCATCCGCGAAATCATCGCCGGCGCCCCCGACCACCTCGTCCCCGGCGGCCGGCTGCTGCTCGAACACGGCTGGGACCAGGGCCCGGCCATCCGCGCGCTGCTCAAGCAGGGCGGCTTTGACGAAGTGGAAACCGTGCAGGACCTGGAGCAGCGGGATCGGGTAACTCTGGGGCGGCTGCGGGGGATTGTCTGACGTTGACCTCGCTCGGGTGCGGTGATCAGATCGCCACAGGTGCTCAACACACCTTTACTAGGCGGTCGCCGCGCCCGAAAGCCATGCGGCTTTGTTTTTATGCCATGGTTCACACCTATGGCCGGGCGGCGCGCAGCTATACAACACCCGAAAGGGAAAACCTGCGGGCGGACCTAGTACCGTGTTGAAGCACCCGGCCGCCTCTCTCAACAGGAGGCAGCGTTGATCATTCAACGAATACTAGGAGATCGTCATGACCGAACAGACCGAACCCCGGTTTACGTCGCGCGTCCTGAAAGTCGGCTGCCAGTATTACGAGAGCCGAGCCAAGGAAAAGGACCGCCGCTTCAAGACCCGACAGGTGCCCTACCTGCGGCTCTGCGGCGACTGGCTGGAGGCCGCGGGTATCAAGGTCGGCCAGAACGCGCGGGTGATAGTGACCCGGCGCGGCATCGTGATTGCTGCTGACGAATAGCCTTGCTTGATGCCATGGGCGGAGCAAGCCCGCCCATGGCATCTGTCGATATAGGCTCAACACGTGATTTAAGTCGTACTGCGAAGCAACGTCGGCTTAAATGAATTGTTAGCAGGCTACTCGTGCCTCGCCAGCCCGTATGTCATGGGAAACCTCGACTGAAAGTCTTTTACCTCTGTGTAATCCAGGAGGCCAATGGCCTGCTCCTTTGCCTTCGTAGTCTTTTTCCCAAGTGAAGCCGAAAAGCGTTGATCGCCCCAATGCACCATCAGCGCGAGAATTGCGCAAGCATGGGCCTCGGCGCCGGCCCCCATTATGCTGGAGTGATCTAGATACGCTAGGAAGTTGCCTAGCCCTTGACCAGAAGCGAAAGCAGCCTTCAGGCCAGCCTGATAGTCATATCTATCGAATTGCTTGGCTTGTGGGCAAAGATCCGAGCAAGCATCTGGCAAGCCGCTTAAGATCTCTTTAGTCCATGCGATACACTGCTTTTCCTCATTGGTAGCATGGGCCGAAGTGCAAACAAGAAATAGCGCCATCGCTGTCATTAATCTATTCATGTCTGCTGACGCCTGAATTAAGCCGCGCCGCGAAGCGGCGTCGGCTTGAATGAATTGTTAGGCAAGCAGCCTTTGTAGCTCAGTGGATGTCAATATCAGCGAATCTGTATTTTCCCCGCGCTTGTGTTTGGATAGTGCTTTCTCCAAGTCGTCATTTTTTAACTTTGTCCGCATCCCAGAGTCGCTAATCATCTGCCTTAGTTCACCTGGGCTTGATATTCCGTGGTGGACATAAATTTCACGTGCGAATGCTAGGACATCACTTTTCTTGATGACTTCAGTGACAGCCCGGTTGTCAATGGATTTCGCAAGACTGATCGCAAGAGAGAAGACTCTAGAGACATCTTGATTTATCAAGCTGAAGGGGCTGCCAGGGGTGGGGAATTTCTGAGGCCAGTTGTCAGATAGCTCTTGGGTTACTTGGCGTGTTGTATGCACAATGCTATTTCTGACTAGTGTCCATTTGTTCCATTCTTCAATATCCGCCTTCCGGCTGGTTGAGATTCCTGCTTTAGCGAGCTTGTCTATTTTCTTTATCATCGCGGCGTGAGTCTTGTTGCGCAGATATTTCTCTGCAACTTTCCGCGATATCCATTTCTTTGAATCATTGGATCTGATTGACGCAACGATATCGCCTGCGGTCATCGTCATGTCAGAATCCGATATGCATTCTGGATTGAGATAAATTAGTCTTTCGGTCAACTCGAAAAGGTAAGCTTCAAATGTCGTGATGAAGCTCACCAATGAATTCTCTCTGACATGGCCAGAAATAACTGGGCTCTCTTTAATGTAATCGCTCGGAGTAATGGATATTGCCCTGAAAGGATATCCATTGTTTCCAGGCTCTTCCGTAATTAGGTTGGAAGTGTATTTTTGTACTTCTCTATCCGAGAGATCTAATGCCGTTAAGAGGTGCCAGAACGTTCGAATTTCGAGTTCTATGGTGTTCTTGAATTTCAAGAATGCTAGTGAGTGAGCCATGATTGCGTCCTGCTGCCTAACGCCTGAATTAAGCCGCGTTGCGATAGCAACGTCGGCTTGAATGAATTGTTAGGCAGCAGTGGCCGATGGAGTTGCGGCCGGCCAATGCTGCCTGCTCTGAACAACACAACGAAAACCGATGATGCCACAGCCCGAAAGACGGGGCTTGCCCGGTGAAGCTGGAAGCGTGGAGCCACCGAAGCCAATTGCAAACCAAGTGTGGCGAACCTGACGCTAAGGCCGAAGCCGCGAACTGCCCGATGCCGGAAATGGTGAAGATCGGTGGCCGGAGCCGACCGGGAAACGGCCAGTGGATTTGCCGAGGTGGGAACCACCCCCAACTTTGCCCCACTGCGGCCTAACGCCTGAATTAAGCCGACGGGCGAAGCCCGTTCGGCTTGAATGAACTGTTATCCATCATTTTGGCCGGTTGATGGTTGTTTGAGAAAAGCGATGCACATACGCACGAAACCCAAAGAGAAAAGTATTGCAAACACTGAATATGCGATCAAAACGACTAAAGCCGCCGCAGGGCCGTATGTCATCTCTAGGCTGGCGCCATTGGATTGCTCGAATACCCACCAAATTGGCAGCAAAAGCGTACTGGCAAGAATACTAAAGCGTCCGGGTAAGCGAGTTCTTGCGGCGGCGAACGATGCTGCCGCTATGACGCAGATAAAGGCGAGTGCGCTGACTCCGAAGCCGATCATGCTGACAGTGCTCAGGAGGTCGAGCTCATCGGGCGTCGGTGGCCTTGCATCAACAATCTGCACAGGGCTACTGGACATGATGGCTAACGCCTGAGTTAAGCCGAGCCGCGAAGCGGCTTCGGCTTGAATGAATTGTTAGGGGGCGGGCTCGACATCTGCCAGCACCCACGGAATATGAGTCTGGAACTCCAGTTGAGAGACAGCAAGTCCAGAGAATGTGTCTGGCACCAAGCTGGTATGGCGGCTTAAGCCAACATCAATGCTCGGTGCCAGTTGCTGAAGCCGAATTATGCCAGTGCCATCCTCGTGCTCGTGGGCATCAGCACCCGAGACAATGTGGCCAACAAAGTGGAACCACCCGCCAGTAAGGTAGAGTCCTGACGGCTCACGGCACCAGTGCATTAGCTCTGCAGGTTTGGATAGGTCGATGCCCATGGATGTGGCCAGCTCGATGAACTCCGGCGGGAATGTTTTACCCACTGCGGCATTGAAGTTACGGCATTGGTCGCATGAGCAATCCGTGCCGATTGGCAAAGGCGCATAGGCGGTGCGCGTTGCATCCGGGGCGCACTCGATGTGCCAGTTGGCAACTTGCAGGTGCAACACTGTTTCCAAGCCCCCTAACGCCAGAGTTAAGGCGAGCCGCGAAGCGGCTTCGCCTTGAACGAATTGTTAGGCATGCTGCCACAGATCTCTGCAATTTGCCTCATGACTGATATTACGCAAGAGTCAGGGCCTTCTGGGCATCTGATCGCGTCAGCGGAGAGGAATTTGTCATGCCCATCTGTTAATACAAAAAATAGTCGAAAGGGGTCTTCTGCAGAGGCATCACGCCTCCTCTCTGAGGGGGCGCTGATAAGGTGAAACTCAACGTCATGATGCTCTCCGGCAGCGGGAGATAGGCGGTGGCTGGCCTCTATGGCACGCTCAACGCGTACCATGATGTGCTGTGAAATGCTGCTATGGCTCTCATGACTAGAAATCTGCACGTGGCAGGTTTCTGCGAATGCAGGAACGCAGGTCATAGTCATGAACAAAAATGCCAAGGGACGTTTCATTTCTTGCCTAACGCCTGAATTAGGCCGACGGGCGAAGCCCGTTCGGCTTGAATGAATTGTTAGCGCTCATCCGGGGCGCTTGACCGGATAAAGCTGCTCTTTATTGCTGCCGGAATGGACAACTACTGCATAGACCAACCCATCTTTGTGCTCGGCAAATACGCCGTTCTGCTCTACGAGCCCAATCCAACGTTTGCCTGGTTCAAGCTCAAATGGAAGGCCGGATCCGCCAGGGTGAGGAGCAATGCCAACTCGTGGATTGCGACGACGAGCAAGGCGATGAAAGATAGTTTTGTAGCTGTAAAAAGCAAGGTGAGTGAGTGTGGTGAGTTTGTCGCCGCGATTCACAACCTCAACAAGGATGTTCTTGGTCTCATGCGGATCGCCAGTCTCCTGCATGTTGGGCTGCGCCTTTACGGTAAGGCGTGGCCCGGAGATGACCCATTTGTATATGTCCCACCCTAAGACGGTGGTCGCAACACCGGCTCCCCACCATGCGGCAATGTCGGATGCTGTCATGAGTTCTAACGCCTATTCGGCCGCCTAATTGCGGCGTTGCCCAAGTGTCCCGCTTTCTGGTGCTGATGTGAAGATGCGGTGATGCCAGGAATATCAGTGGCTTGGAAGGAATGAGCGGTGTGGTGCGGTCCCGAGGCCGACAGTAAACACCGCGCGTTTGCGGTCATATTGGTTACCACCCGAATTGCTAGGCATTACGCAAGCGCTCATGCCCTTGAAAGGGCGTGTTGCTTGGACTAGGTACAGCAGTGTCCCTCCTTCCGATGAGAAGAAGGGACCAGCAATCCTCAATACAACCCCTGCGCCAACATCGCATCCGCCACCTTCACGAACCCCGCGATATTTGCGCCATCGACGTAGTTGACGCTGCCATCCGCACGCTTGCCATGCTGCACGCAGTTGGCGTGGATCTCCTTCATGATCACGTGCAGGCGTTCGTCCACGTCGGCGTGGCGCCAGGACAGGCGCAATGCGTTCTGGCTCATTTCCAGGCCGGAGGTGGCAACGCCGCCGGCGTTGCTGGCCTTGCCGGGGGCATACAGGGTACCGGCCTGCAGGAAGACGTCCACCGCTTCCAGGGTGGAGGGCATGTTGGCGCCTTCGGCCACGCACAGGGCGCCGTTGTGGACGAGGGTGCGGGCGTCGGTTTCGTCCAGTTCGTTCTGGGTGGCGCAGGGCAGGGCGATGTCGGCGGGGATGTGCCAGGGGCGGCGGCCTTCGAGGAACTCGAAGCGTTTGTCGCCGGCCAGTTCGGACAGGCGACCGCGGCGTTCGTTCTTCAGCGCCATCACGTCCTGCATGCCCTGTTCGTCGAAACCGTCGCGGGCGTAGAGGGTGCCGCCGGAGTCGGAGAAGGTGAGCACCTTGCCGCCGAGTTCGGCGGCCTTGAGCGCGGCGAACTGGGCGACGTTGCCGGAGCCGGAGATCAGCACTCTGGCGCCGTGGGTTTCGCGGCGGGCGTGGTGCAGCATCTGCTCGACGAAATACACGGTGCCGTAGCCGGTGGCTTCCGGGCGCATCAGGCTGCCGCCGTAGGCCAGGCCCTTGCCGGTGAACACGCAGGCGGCGTCGTTGCTGAGTTTCTTCATCATGCCGGCCATGAAGCCGACCTCGCGCGCGCCCACGCCGATGTCACCGGCCGGCACGTCGGTGTCCGGGCCGAGGTGGCGGTACAGCTCCAGCATCAGCGCCTGGCAGAAGCGCATCACCTCGCCCTCGCTCTTGCCCTTGGGGTCGAAGTCCGCGCCGCCCTTGCCGCCGCCCATGGGCAGGGTGGTCAGCGCGTTCTTGAAGGTCTGCTCGAAGGCCAGGAACTTCAGAATCGACAGGTTCACCGAGGGGTGGAAGCGCATGCCGCCCTTGAACGGGCCGATGGCCGAGCTGTGCTGCACGCGGAAGGCGCGGTTGACGTGGGTGCGGCCGCTGTCGTCGGCCCAGGCCACGCGGAACTGGATGACCCGTTCCGGTTCTACCAGCCGCTCGAGCAGGCCATGCCGCGCGTACTGCGGGTGCTGCTGCAGGAACGGCCAGAGACTGTGGGTGACTTCCTTGACCGCCTGCAGGAACTCGGGCTGGTAAGGGTCGCGGCTGGCGACGTAGGCCAGGAACTCGTCGGGACTACGGTGGTTCAAGGGCATTCCTCCTGAAGGTGGGGAAGGGACAGCAAAAGGACAGCCGGAACGAAAACGCGGCCCGTAGGCCGCGTCATGGAGTCATTGCAGGCGGGCGAGAACCGCCTGCGCCGCCTGGGATGTGGAAAGCGCTCGTCCCTGCGCGGCGAGGTCGGCGGTGAACAGGCCCTCGTCCAGCGCGGAGGCCACCGCCTGTTCGACGGCGGCGGCTTCGGCCTCCAGCCCCAGCGAGTGGCGCAGCAGCATGGCCGCGCTGAGGATGGTGGCGTAGGGGTTGGCGATGCCCTTGCCGGCGATGTCCGGTGCCGAGCCGTGGATGGGTTCAAAGATACCCACTTTGCCCTGTTCGCCGAGCGAGGCGGACGGCAGCAGGCCCAGCGAGCCGGCCAGCATGGAGGCCTCGTCGGTGAGGATGTCGCCGAACATGTTCTCGGTGACGATCACGTCGTAAGCGCGCGGCTTGGCGATCAGGTGCATGGCCATGGAATCGACCAGCTGGTGTTCCAGTTCCACGTCCGGGAATTCCTCGCGGCCGATGCGCGCGGCCACGTCGCGCCACAGCCGCGAGGTCTCCAGCACGTTGGCCTTGTCCACCGAGGTCAGCTTGCCGCGGCGCTGCTGCGCCAGGCGGAAGGCGCTGCGCAGCACGCGCTCGATCTCGGCCACGGTGTAGCGGCACAGGTCGCTGGCGCTGTCCGCGTCGCGGGTCTTGTCGCCGAAGTAGATGCCGCCGGTGAGCTCGCGCACGACCACGAAGTCCACGTCGGTCAGCAGCTCGGCCTTGATCGGCGAGGCGTGCAGCGCGGCCGGGTGGGTGCGCACCGGGCGCAGGTTGGCGAACAGGCCCAGCGCCTTGCGGATCGCCAGCAGGCCCTGTTCCGGGCGCACCTTGGCGTTGGGATCGGACCACTTGGGCCCGCCGACCGCGCCGAGCAGCACGGCGTCGGCCTTGCTGCAGGCATCCAGCGTGGCGGCCGGCAGCGGCTCGCCGTGCCTGTCGATGGCGATGCCGCCGATGTCGTGCTCGGCGAAAGTGAAGTCATGGCCGAAGCGCGCGGCGATGGCCTTGAGCACGTCCACCGCGGCGACGGTGATCTCGGGGCCGATGCCGTCACCCGGCAGTACGACGATGTTGGCTTGCATGGGGTTTCCGGTTGTTTTTGATTTTGTCGTTTGGCCCCTCTCCCTCCGGGAGAGGGGTTGGGGTGAGGGTAAGGGGCGAAGCCCTTGCGGTGTTTGGGTGCAAGAGGCTTCGCCCGTACCCTCATCCGCCCCTTCGGGGCACCTTCTCCCGGAGGGAGAAGGGAACAAGCGTCACGCCGCGCGTGACGCCTCGTAGTGTTCGATCTCCGGCACCCGCCCCAGCAGCCAGCCCAGCTGGTCCACGCCTTCCAGCAGGCAGGTCTGCGAGAAGCCGTCCAGCGGGAAGGAATACACCTTGCCGGCGGGGGTGCGCAGTTCGCGCGCGGCCACGTCGATGGTCAGTTCGTCGTCCGGGCGCTGCATCAGCTCCTGCACGTCGGCTTCGTCCAGCACGATCGGCAGCAGGCCGTTCTTCAGCGCATTGCCGCGGAAGATGTCGGCGATCTCGCTGCTGACGATGGCACGCAGGCCCAGGTCGGTCAGCGCCCACGGCGCATGCTCGCGCGAGGAGCCGCAGCCGAAGTTGCGGCCGGCCAGCAGGATGCTGCGGCCCGCGTTCTGCTGCTGGTTGAAGGCGAACTCCGGGTTCGGCGAACCATCGGCCTGCCAGCGCCAGTCGTTGAACGCATTCCTGCCCAGCCCGGCGCGTTCGGTGGTGGACAGGAACCGCGCCGGGATGATCTGGTCGGTGTCGATGTTGGTCTGGCGCAGCACCACGCTGCGCGAAACGAGTTGGGTGAAAGCGGCCATCAATGCAGTTCCTGGGCGTTGCCCTTCTCCCCGCGGGAGAAGGTGGCGCATGGCGCCGGACGGGGGTGCGGTTGCGTGGTTGGCGGGACGACCGGAGAGGGGGCGCGAGCGGCGGCGCTCATTCGTCCCTTCGGGGCACCTTCTCCCGCAGGGAGAAGGGAACGGATCACGCCACCTCCTGGTTGAACAGTTCGCGCGGGTCGGCGACCTTGCCGTTCACCGCGGCCCACGCCGCGCTCAGCGGCGAGGCCAGCAGGGTGCGCGAGCCCGGGCCCTGGCGGCCCTCGAAATTGCGGTTGCTGGTGCTCACCGCCAGCTGGCCCGGCGCGACCAGGTCGCCGTTCATGGCGATGCACATCGAGCAGCCGGGTTCGCGCCATTCGGCGCCGGCGGCGCGCACGATCTCGTGGATACCCTCGGCCTCGGCGTCGCGCTTGACGATCTCCGAGCCGGGCACCACCAGCATGCGCACGCCGTCGGCGACGCGGCGGCCGCGCAGCACCTGCGCCACCTCGCGCATGTCGCTCAGGCGGCCGTTGGTGCAGGAGCCGACGAACACCACGTCCACCGGCGTGCCGGCCAGCGCGTGGCCGGCTTCGAACTTCATGTAGTCCAGGCCCTTCTGCGCGGCGGCGTCGTTGGCGGCCGGGATCGGCGCGTCCACGGCGATGGCCGTGCCCGGGTGCGTGCCCCAGGTCAGGGTGGGGCGGATGTCGGCGGCGTCGATGCGCACTTCGACGTCGAAGCGCGCGCCCTCGTCGCTGCGCAGCGTCTTCCAGTAGGCGACGGCGGCGTCGAAGTCGGCGCCCCTGGGGCCGCGCGGGGTCTTCGCCACCCAGTCGAAAGTGACCTGGTCCGGCGCCACCATCCCGGCGCGGGCGCCGGCCTCGATGGACATGTTGCACAGGGTCATGCGCTGTTCCATGTCCATCGCGCGGATCGCCGAGCCGCGGTATTCGATGACGTGGCCGGTGCCGCCGTTGACGCCGATCACGCCGATGATGTGCAGCACCACGTCCTTGGCGCCGACGCCGGGCGCCAGTTCGCCGTCGACGGTGATGGCCATGGTTCTGGCCTTGCGCTGCAGCAGGCACTGCGTGGCCAGCACGTGGCCCACTTCGCTGGTGCCGATGCCGAAGGCCAGCGCGCCGAACGCGCCGTGGGTGGAGGTGTGGCTGTCGCCGCAGACGATGGTCATGCCCGGCTGGGTGAAGCCCTGTTCCGGTGCGATCACGTGCACGATGCCGCGGCTGCTCGAGGCCATGTCGAACAGCTCGATGCCGTACTCGGCGCAGTTCTTCGCCAGCATCTCCACCTGCGCTTCGGAGGCCTTGCTCGCGTACGGCAGCCTGCCGTCGGCGCCGGCCGGCAGGGTCGGCGTGGAGTGGTCCATCGTCGCCTTGGTGCGTTCCGGGCGGCGCGGCTTCAGGCCGCGCTCGCGCAGTTCGGTGAAGGCCTGCGGCGAGGTGACTTCGTGGATCAGGTGCAGGTCGATGTACAGCACGGCCGGCGCGCTGTCGCTTTCGGGGACGACGACGTGCGCGTCCCACAGCTTGTCATACAGGGTCTTGGGTGCGGAGCTCATTGCGTCTTGTTCCGTTGCCTGGTGGGGCCGTCGCGCTCAGGCGCTGACGGCTTCCTGGGCCTTGCTGCCTTCGCGCTGGCGCAGCAGGCGGTTGGTGACGTCCAGCCAGGCCAGCGCGCTGGCCTCGATGATGTCACGGCTGGTGCCGGTGCCTTCGTAGATGTTGCCCTCGTGGCGCACGCCCAGGTTGGCCTCGCCGCGCGCGTCGGCGCCGATGCCGACGCTGTGCACGTGGTAGCTGTCCAGGGTCAGCTGCACGCCGGTGGCGGCCGACAGCGCCGAGAACAGCGCGTCCACCGGGCCGTCGCCCTGCGCGGTCTCGGCCACGCGGTTGCCATCCGGGTCGGACAGTTCGACCAGCGCGTTGGCGCGGCTGCCGACGTCGCTGATGGTCATCGACGCCAGGCGGTAGCCGTCGCCGCCCGAATTGCCCTGCATCAGGGTCTGCAGGTCGGCGTCGGTGACCACGCGCTGCTGCTCGCACAGCGCCTTGAACTGGTCGAACACCAGTTTCAGCTCTTCCTCTTCCAGCCAGTAGCCCAGCGCGCGCAGGCGCGCCTCGACCGCGGCGCGGCCGCTGTGGCGGCCCAGCACCATCTGCGAGGACTCCCAGCCCACGTCTTCCGGGCGCATGATTTCGTAGGTGTTGCGGTTGCGCAGCATGCCGTGCTGGTGGATCCCCGATTCGTGCGCGAAGGCGTTGGCGCCGACGATGGCCTTGTTGCGCTGAACCGGCATGCCCACCAGGCGCTGCAGCAGCTGCGAAGTCGGCACGATGCGGCGGGTGTCGAAGCCGGTGTCGAAGTTGTAGAAGGCGTTGCGCACCTTCAGCACCATGGCGATCTCTTCCAGCGCGCAGTTGCCGGCGCGCTCGCCGATGCCGTTGATCGACCCTTCCACCTGGCGCGCGCCGCCCTCGATGGCGGCCAGCGAGTTGGCCACGGCCAGGCCCAGGTCGTTGTGGCAGTGCGCGCTGAAGGTCACCTTGTCGGCGCCGGCGGCGTTGCCGATGACGTGCCGGAACATGGCGCGGATCTCGTCCGGCGTGGTGAAGCCCACGGTGTCGGGCAGGTTGATGGTGCGCGCGCCGGCGGCGATGGCCACCTGCGCCACCTCGGTCAGGAACTCCAGCTCGGTGCGGGTGGCGTCCTCGGCCGAGAACTCGACATCGTCGACGTAGCCGCGCGCCATCGTCACGTGCTTGTGCACCGATTCCAGCACCTGCTCCTTGCTCATGCGCAGCTTGTGCTCGCGGTGCAGTGGGCTGGTGGACAGGAACAGGTGCAGGCGCGGGCGCGCCGCCGCTTCCAGCGCCTTGACCGAGGTCTCGATGTCGGCGGCCAGGCAGCGCGACAGCACCGCCAGCACCGGCTCGCGGACCTCGCGGCCGATCAGCGCCATGGCCTCGCGGTCGGATTGGGAACTTGCCGGGAAACCGGTTTCGATCACGTCCATGCCCAGCTCGGCCAGGGCGCGCGCCATCACCAGCTTCTGCGGTGGGGTCATGCTGCAGCCCGGTGACTGTTCGCCATCGCGCAGGGTCGTGTCGAAGATGGTAATTCGGGGGGTGTTGATGGTTGGAGTAGTCACCAGAGGGTCTCCTCGACAGCGGGTGCGATGATGTTGGGGTGTTCGTTTCGGGTGGGCCGCGGCGCGTTGGGGGCGACGCGGCTTCTAAGTCGTTCGGCGTTGCGCCGTCGCGGCTTGCGCGGCGGGCTGGGGCGCACTTCGGACAGCAGGGTGGACAGCACGGTGGCGTCGATGTTGCCGCCGGAGACCACCGCGCACTTGCGCCTGCCGGCCACGCGGCGGCCGGCGGCCAGCGCCAGCGCGCCGGCGCCCTCGGCGATGACGTGCTCTTCCAGCGCCAGCCGCACCAGGGTTTCGCGCAGCTCGGCCTCGCGCACGATGACCACGTCGTCGAGCAGGCTGGCGCACAGGCGGCGGGTGAGGAAGCCGGGGATCTTGACCTTGACGCCGTCGGCCAGCGTGGCCACCGGCGCGATCTCGCGCACGTCGCCCCTGATCGCGCGCGCCATCGAATCCACGCCCTCGACCTGCGCGCCGACGATGCGCACGCCCTGCGATTTCAGCGCCAGCGCCACGCCCGAGGCCAGGCCGCCGCCGCCGATCGGCACGATGACCACGTCCGGCGCGTGCGGGGCGATCTCGATGCCCAGCGTGCCCTGGCCGGCGATAACGTCCGGGTCGTCGAACGCGGACAGGAAGCGGTAGCCGTTCTGCTCGGCCAGCTCGCGGGCGAAGGCGTAGGCCTCGTCGTAGCTGTTGCCATGCTGGCGTACGGTCGCGCCCCAGTGCTGCACGCCGGCGATCTTGGTGGCCGGCGCGCCGTGCGGCATCACCGTGATGGCCTGCACGCCCAGGCGGAAGGCGGCCCAGGCCACGCCCTGGGCGTGGTTGCCGGCCGAGGCGCAGATCACCGGGCGTTCGTCGCCACGCTCCAGCGCGGCCAGCATCGCGTTCAGCGCGCCGCGCACCTTGTAGGAGCCGGTGCGCTGCAGGTTCTCGAGCTTGAGCCAGGTGCCGAAGCGCTCGGCGTAGTGCAGCGGGGTGGGCGGCAGGAAGCGGCGCAGCCGCGCCTGCGCGGCCAATACGTCGGCGACGCTGACGTTTACGCCGCCGGCGCTGTCGGTATCTGCGGTGGCGCGGCCGCGGTCAGGCATTGCCGGAAAGCGGGGAGCGGGGAAGCGGGAACGGGGAAAGAAGTTGCGCGGCGCTGCGTCGAAGAAGACGCCTCCGCTGCGGACGCGCGGGAACGGCGCACAGGGAACAGGCATTCCCCGTTCCCTGTTCCCCGTTCCCGCGCCGTACGGCTACGTCGGGGTTCATGCCGCTACCCCGGCCTGGTCCAGCGCCACGATCCGTACCGACTCGCAGTCGTAGACCTTCTCCAGCTGCCGGCACAGCGTTTCCGGCGGGCGTTCGCCGCTGACTTCCATCTGCACGTGCCAGCGGCCAGCGTCGGCGGCCTCGCGGCTGCCGGTGATGTTGCGCGGGGAGAAGCCCCGGCGTTCGACCATGCCCAGCACGCGCAGCAGCGCGCCTTCGGCGGGCGTCAGCACCAGGTCAAGCCGGTATTGCATTGGAACTCTCCTGAGTGGCCTTGGCGTGGGCGGGGTTGCCTTCCAGCATGGTGCTGTTGGCGTTGTTCGGCGGCACCAGCGGCCACACGTTGGCGCGCGCGTCGATGGCCACGTGCAGCAGCGCCGGGCCGGGGGTGTCGAGCAGCGCGGCCAGCGCGTCCTCGACGTCGGCGCGCTGGGTGATGCGCGTGGCCGGGATGCCGAACACCTGCGCCAGCGCGGCGAAGTCGGGGTTGTCGGACAGATCGATCTCGCTGTAGCGCTCGGCGAAGAACAGTTCCTGCCACTGGCGGACCATGCCCAGCGAGGAATTGTCCAGCAGCACGATCTTCACCGGCAGGCGGCAGCGGGCGATGGTGACCAGCTCCTGCACGTTCATCATGAAACTGCCGTCGCCGGAGACCAGCACCACGGTGCGGTCGGGGCAGGCGAACTGCGCGCCCATCGCCGCCGGCAGGCCGAAGCCCATGGTGCCCAGCGCGCCGGAGGTCAGGTGGTTGCGCGGGTGGTTGAAGCGGCAGTGCTGGGCCACCCACATCTGGTGCTGGCCGACGTCGCAGGCGATGACGGTGTCCGGCGGCGCGATCTCGCTCAGGCGCTTGAGCAGCGCCGGCGCGTAGATGTCCTGGCCGGGCGCGTCGTAGCGCGCGGCGAACTTCTCGCGGTTGGCGGCGCAGCGCGCGCGCCAGCCGTTGCAGTTGCCGCGGATGCCGGACAGCGCGCGCAGGCCGGCCTTGAGGTCGCCGGGCACGCCGATGTCGGCCTCACGCAGCTTGCTGATCTCGTAGGCGTCGGCATCCAGGTGGATGACGCGCGCGAACGGCGCGAACTCGGTCAGCTTGCCGGTGGCGCGGTCGTCGAAGCGGGCGCCGACCACGACCAGCAGGTCCGACTCCTGCACCGCCATGTTGGCGGCGCGGGTGCCGTGCATGCCCAGCATGCCCAGGTATTGCGCATGGTTGGCCGGCAGCGCGCCCAGCCCGCGCAGGGTCAGCACGGTGGGAATGCCGGAGGCCTCGACGAACTGGCGGAACTCCTCCACCGCGCCGGCCAGGGCGATGCCGCCGCCGCCGTAGATCACCGGCTTCTCGGCGGCGGCGATCATCTCCACCGCCGCGGCCAGGCGCTGCGCGTCCGGCGCCGGCACCGGATCGACCGAGGCCGGCACGTGGTCGGGCAGGTGCGTGGCATCGGCCAGCTGCACGTCCTTGGGCAGGTCGATCAGCACCGGCCCGGGGCGGCCCTCGCGGGCGACGCGGAACGCCTCGGCCACCACCTGCGGCAGGTCGTCGACGCTGCGCACCAGCCAGCTGTGCTTGACGATGGGCATGGTCATGCCGAACACGTCCAGCTCCTGGAACGCATCGGTGCCCAGCAGCGGCGTGCCGACCTGTCCGGTCAGGCACACCATCGGTACCGAGTCGAGCATCGCGTCGGCGATGCCGGTGACCAGGTTGGACGCGCCCGGGCCGGAAGTGGCCACGCATACGCCGACCTTGCCGCTGGCGCGGGCGTAGCCGTTGGCGGCCAGCGCCGCGCCCTGCTCATGGCGCACCAGGATGTGCTTGAGGGTGGAATCCACCAATGCGTCGTAGAACGGCATGATGGTGCCGCCCGGATAGCCGAACAGCGTCTGCACGCCTTCGGCCTCCAGGGCCTGCGTCAACCAGCGTGCGCCGTTGCGTGGCGCGCCGTGGGTGGGAGTGTTCATGCAGCGACCTTTGCCTTTGCGGGTGGGGGACCGCGGGTTACGCGCTCTGCGCCTGCAGCCAGACCATCTTTGCGCGCAGTTCCTTGCCGACCTTCTCGATCGGGTGCTCCAGGTCGGCCTGCTTGAACCGGTTGTAGTTCGGCAGGCCGGCTTCGTATTCGGCCACCCAGTTCTTGGTGAAGGTGCCGTTCTGGATGTCGGTCAGCACGTCCTTCATGCGCGCCTTGGTGCCGGCGTCGATCACGCGCGGGCCGCTGACGTAGTCGCCGTACTGCGCGGTCTCGGAGACGAATTCCAGCATGCGGGTGATGCCGCCTTCGTAGAACAGGTCCACGATCAGCTTCAGCTCGTGCAGTACTTCGTAGTAGGCGATCTCCGGCTGGTAGCCGGCTTCCACCAGGGTCTCGAAGCCGGCCTGCACCAGCGCCGAGGCGCCGCCGCACAGCACCGCCTGCTCGCCGAACAGGTCGGTCTCGGTCTCTTCCTTGAAGGTGGTCTGGATCAGGTTGGCGCGGGCGCCGCCCAGGCCGGCCGCGTAGGCCAGCGCGAACTGTTCGGCCTTGCCGCTCCTGTCCTGGTAGACCGCCCAGATGCACGGCACGCCGCGGCCGATCTCGTACTCGCGGCGCACCAGCGCGCCCGGGCCCTTGGGCGCGACCAGCACCACGTCCAGGTCCTCGCGCGGGGCGATCATGCCGTAGTGCACGTTCAGGCCATGGGCGAACAGCAGGCACGCGCCCTGCTTCATGTTCGGCGCCAGCACGTCCTCGTAGAGCTTCTTCTGCACCATGTCCGGGGTCAGCACGGCGACCAGGTCGGCGTCCTTGACCGCTTCGGCCGGCGCCTTGACCGCGAAGCCGTCGGCCTGGGCCTTGGCTTCGGTCGTGCCGCCCGGACGCAGGCCGACGGTCACGTCGAAGCCGGACTCACGCAGGTTCAGGGCATGGGCGCGGCCCTGGCTGCCGTAACCGATGACGGCGATCTTGATCTGGGGCAGTTCGTTGGAGCTCATGGGACTTGGTTCCTTGCAGTGATAGATGGAGCGCAAAAGAAAACGGCCGTCGCGTCAGGACGCGGCGGCCGTCGGGGGAGGGAGGAGCGCCATGCACGCTGCGGCGGTGCGCATGGCATCGCGGGCGGTGTGTTTCTGCGTGGCGGTATCGGTGGTGGACATGGTTTCAGTTGAAATGGATGCTGGAAACGAAAAACCCCGCACCGGGGCCGGTGCGGGGTCTTTGATCGAATCTGGCTTTTTTCTGCTACGCGCCAGCTCGTCCCGCACCTGTGGGTTCGGTAATAAGCACGAGTACGAGCAGCGCCGCGGCGGAGGCCGGGGTGCGGGTCGGGTTGGCGGTGGTGTGGCGTTGCAGCATGGGGTCGAGATAACCACGGCGCTTTCGGCGCTGTCAAGCGTGGTGGCGCATCGCGGCGGCGCATGCGGTGGCTTCGTCCGGAAAGCCCCGCCACTGCGGCATGGTTGCGGTTGAAAGTTGTTCGACGCGCAAGGCCGACGATGCCGGTGGGCGCCCGCGTGCGCGGGCCGTGGGGGATTCCAGCAGGTGCGCGGCCATCATGCCGCAGCGCCGGACTCCATGTTCCATCCGGGACCAGTGCGCGGGCGCGTAGCGGAGACGTGTCGCGAAAGCAATTGAAAGCGAGTGATAGGAACCGGACGGTTTTCACGGTTTGGTTAGTGAGTCCCGGGAAACAGCGGGACCGCCAATCCGAAACGCCTGGGGAACCGCATGAACCGTTTTCTCGCCTGCCGTATGGGGAATGGAAGCCCGCGCACTCCGTCGACCGCCGCCCTGGGATGGTTGCCATGAGCGCGTGGCCGGGCCACGTACAGCCCTTGATCCGCCTGCTGGGCGAATGCCGCATCGGGACCGCCGCGCGGCCGGGCCGGCTGGTCTACCGCAAGGGCTGGGCGCTGCTGGCCTACCTGGCGATCGAGCGCCCGCGCGTCCATCGCCGCAGCCGGATCGCCGCGATGCTCTGGCCCGACCTGCCGCACGGCGCCGCGCTGACCAACCTCCGCCAGGTGCTGACCGACCTGAACCGCGCGATCGTCGCGGCCGCGGGCGAGGGCGTGCTGCTGATCGACCGCGAGAGCGTGCGCCTGTGCCCGGATGCATCGCAGGGGCTGTTCGATATCGATCTGCTGGAACCGGCGCTGCCGGCCGGCGACCGCACGCGGGAGTGGCTGGAGGAGGCGGGCGAACTGCTGGAAGGCGTCTCGCTGGAGCAGTGCGACGAGTTCTGCGAGTGGTTGCCGGGGGCGAGGGCATGGGCCCTGCAGCGCCTGCTCAAGGCGTTGGAACACGCGCGTGATGGCGCCACTGCCCGCGGAGACCTGGGCGTGGCGGTGAATCTCGCCCGCCGCCAGGTGCTGCTCGATCCCTGGGACGAAGCGCTGCAGCGCAGCCTGATGCGCCTGTATGCGCACCGCGGCGAGCCGGACATGGCCCTGGACTGCTACAGGGTCCTGGAGCGTGGCCTGGAGCGGGAGCTTGCGGTGAAGCCGCAGGCCGCGACGCGGACTCTGGCCATGGAGATCGCGCAACGCCGCGCGCATCTGGTGCCGCAGTGGGGGTACGGCCGCGTGCGTCCGGCGCATGCGACGGACAAGGCTCTGCGGGCATGATGAGGCCGTAGCCGATTGAAGGAGGGGCCGCCAAGGCATGCCGATGGCGGCTTCTTCCGTCCATGGCGTCCTTCATGGGCCAGTGGGAGCCCCGCCAGCTTCGTACCTGAAGTTCTTGGCGACGTCGCGCACGGCGGCATCCGGGAACCCCCCGAGCATGTCGGCACGGCGGGCGTTGGTGACGATTTCGTTTTCCAGCCGTTGCGATTCGCCTGGGAAGCCGCCGGGAAACTGGGTGGTGAACTGGTCGCGGTATCGTTCCGCGTTGGCCAGATAGCTGTCGGCCGCGCCCTTGGCGACGCCCGCGGCGATGGTGCTGCCAACCGCGGTGCCGATGCTGCCGGCGGCAATGGCCACACGCCAGTTCCAGCCGCCGTAGGTCTCGAACATCTCGGCGATGGTGTCCAGGGTTTCGGCGGTGGTGTTTATCAGTTCCGCGCTGGCGTCGATGATCGCGACGGTGGCGTTCATGCTCTCGGCCTTGCCCAGTTCGACCATGATGTCCAGCTGGGTCTTGTGGTTGTGCATGACCGGGGTGGTCAGGCGCGCGGCGGCCGCCACGTTGGCGTGGGCGAACAGGGCAGGACTGTAGTGTTCGCCGCAGCGCAGCCGGGTCCACAACTGGTCGATGCCAATGGCCAGCACCTTGTCGCGGTAGTCGCCGCTGCCGGGCCGGCGCGGCGATTGGAAAGCCGGCGAGCCATCGTCGTGAGCGGGCGCGAGCGGGTCGACGACGGCCAGCGCGTAGGCGACGTTGCCGGCGTTCCGGGTCGGGTCGCGTTCGTGGCGGGTATGCACATGGCTGTCGCTGGCCGGCAACTGGCTTGCGTTGCGCAGCGCATCGCAGAAATCCATGCTGTTGTGGTTGAGTTGCGGCAATGCCGCGCAGTCCACATGGGCGCAGTGGTCCCACGCCTGTACCCGGCTGATGACGAAGCTGTCGGCCGCGTTGGCGGTGACCTGCAGGGGCATGGCCTGGTCCGGCGGCATGGCCAGGTCAGCGTCCAGTACGGTGGATTGCGGCGTTGCCTGCTGGCTGTCGGTACTCCAGCGCACGATCTGCGCGCTGTCGCCGGTGCGGCGCAGTACGCCGTAGCGCAGGCGGCCGCCGCGTGCATCGGGCAGGCCTATGGTGAGGTAGGGCAGCTTGCCGACCTCACCGCCGCCGCAGTCTTCGCGGCCATCGTGGTTGGTGTCCGGGCAGGGCAGGCGCGACTGGCTGGCGACGAAGCCCATCACCGCGTCATCGGCGCGCTGCAGCAGGTCGCGTCGCGCCACCTGGCTGCGCTCCTCTGACATGGTGCCAAGCCAGCGGGTGATCAGGATGCCGATGATGCCGAGGATGACCAGGGCCACGGTCAGTTCGATCAACGAGAAGCCGCGCGGGCGGGCAAGGGAACGGTGGTTCATGGGTTCAGTCCGGCGCGGTCAAGGCCAATGGTGGTATCGCGGGCGTCTTCATGCAGGGCCCTGATGCGGTCGCGGAAAGTGCTGACCAGGTCACGCCGGTGCTCGGCGTCCTTCACCCCGGAGAGGGCCTCGTCGTAGGTTCCCTGCGCCTCGACCAGGCTCTTGCTGGCGTCGTAGATGCCTTTTATCGATTTGGCCAGTTGCTTGACGCCGGCACCGATGCTCGCACCATCCGGAGGCCAGCCCGAGGCGATCAGCGTGAGGGCGATGGCCTCGTTGGTGATGGATTCGGCCAGGGCATAGATGGCGAGGTCGCGAGCCACCTTGGCCTGGTCGCGGATGGTTTCGGCAATGTGGATGTCGAAGCCGCGGAATTCGAGGTTGAACTCGGTCATGCGCAGGGCACTGTAGGCAGCATAGGCGCTTTGCGCGCTGCCTTGCGCGCGCGCCAGCCGATCAGGGCAGGACAGCCGCGAGGCCAGTTCACCCGGGCCTGCGGCCATGACCGCCAGTGCGCCTGCGGCATCGGCGGTGCCGGGCAGGCTTTGTGCCGCCGGCTGCCATTGCGCGGCGGCGTCAAGGCGGCCATGCCCGCTCACGCCGCTGTGGCCCAGGTAGTAGGCCAGGGGTAGATCGAGCCCGGCCATGGTGATGTTGCCGCGCTGGTTCAACAGCAGGCGCATGCACAGGTCCAGCCCGTTGCTGTTGGGGGCTGGCTGGTCGGCGGGCGGCAGCACCGGGTCGAACAGGTCATCGGACAGCGTGGTGATCAGGTTGGGCTGGGCCTGGTAATACAGGCGCATGCGCGAGGGCAGGCCGAGGTCGGCCACCGGCAGCCAGCCACTGGTCGCGCCGTCGGCACGGCCATTGCCGTCGGCGTCGGCACCGGGCAGGTGTCCGTGGCTGCGCATGTAGCCGAGCAGGGCCTGTTCGGCCTGGGCCAGTTCCTGCTGCTGGCGCTCGGCGTCCAGTATCTGGTTGCCCAGCGGCAGCAGGTTGAACAACAACACGGTGAGCAGGGCGGCGATGGCCAGCGCCACCGCCAGTTCCACCAGCGAGAACCCGCGTTGGCGAAAGTGACGTGCGGTCATGGCAGTACCGGGGCCTGTGGGCCGGTGGAGCCGCGGCTGTCGGCGTGTTCCAGCGTGGCTTCGGCGCCGAAGCTCATCTGCGTGGTGGGACCGCCGCCGGAGCCGCCGTCGTCGTTCATGTTTTCCAGTTCCTCTTTCAACTTCTCGAACTGGGCCTTGGTGTCGTTGTAGTTCTTGCGGGCGTTCTCCGCGCCCAGCTTGGCGCGCCGCCAGTCCTCGAAGGCGCGGCTGTAGGGGTAGCGCTGGCAGTAAACGCCGAATTTGTAGGTGTCCTCACGCCACCAGCCCAAGTTGCCGGTGAATGGCCAAGACCAGTAGTTGCCGTTCCAACTGCGGTTGGCGGGCACGAAGTACTGGCATGCATCCTTGGTCGCGATTTCATTGATCTCCAGATTTCCACCGTCCCACCAAAAGCGAGACTCTTTGTCCGTAATCAAAAGCGGTGAGCTAGTGCCCGGGTTTCTGTAGTTTTCGGGGGCGTACCACGGAAGGCTGCGGGTTCTCTCGACTTTTTTGGTGCAGGTCTTCTTGACCGTCACCCAGTTGTCCTTGTACGTATCGCTGGTTGGAGGATTGGCGGAGGGATCACCAGGCACCAGAATGGGGTGGTTTTCCTGATACGAGCAGTCGTACTCCTCGTCAACGAGGTAGCGTTCTTCGAAGCTGGAGCGCACCCACTCGTATCTGGTAGGGACGTCGTTGGCATCCTTGGTGACTTCGATGGCCCACTCGAACCAGTTGTAGCCGCTGTCGGCGGAATATGGCAGCAATCCTGCGGAGACAGGGCCGGGATAGGCCAGGTACGGCTTGGGCAGGGAGTTATAGGCGGCCTTGGCGGCGTCACGGCTGGTGGCCAGGCCCGCGTGTTCGGTCTTCAGTTTGGCCAGCCGGCCCTCCATGTTGGGTTTGCAGGTGGCCAGTTCGTTGCCGTCGCGTTCGTAAATGCCGGTATTGGTTTCCTGCCAGCCGTAGTCCTTGGACGCGCCGCTGCTGACGGTGCAGGTGTCGTTCGAATAGCGGCCCTTGCCGTTGCCGATGAACTCGCACTTGGTCTCGGTCTTGGGTTTCTCGCAGGTTTCGATATAGCGCACGGCATTGCGGGCATTGATGCACTGCTGCCGCTCCATGTCGCCGGATGGCAGATTGGCGTTCGGGTCGGCGGGATTGCCACGACCGCGACCAGCGCAATGCTGGGCATCGTTCATCTGGTTGAGCATCTTGGTGAGAATGGAGTCGTTGCCCTCGAACCAGGTATCGATGTTGTCTTCGAATTGCTTGATTTCCTTGGCCAATTCCTGCTCGCGCTTGTTCAGGTCGATCCATTCCTCGGCCTTCCTGCGCAGGGCGATGGCTTCGTTGGTGGCTACGTCCCAGTCGAATTCGTAATGGGTCTCCAGCACGCGGTCATGGGTCCCTGCGTTGACCTGCGCGGGATTTCCATCGGCGTCCACGACCACCTTGCCATCGGCGTCGATCTGGTCCCGTGTACCGGCATAACTGCAATCGGCGTTGTACAGGCCGCTGCCGCCGCTGGCCGGCTTGCACACCCACTCATCCACCTGTTTGCGGTAGCGCTGTGGGTTGCAGGCCTGCCAGTTGGTGCTGTTGGCGCCGATGCCGCAGGTGCGCTGGGGGTGGATGCGCTGCTGGATCTGCGAGCGGGTCTTCCCGTCCTTGCCGATGCTGGTGATCTCCACCAGCCTGTGGGTGGGCAGGCCGTTGACGTCCAGCACCGGTTGGTTGTCGGCATCCTTGATTTCCTGCGGAGCCACGCCCCAGGGCGCCAGCCGGTATTGCTCCAGCTTGTCCACCTGGTACTGCAGTAGGTCCCATTCCTTCTTCGCGTTCTCGGTCTGCTTGTCCAGGCCGATGCGTGGGACCACGGTTTCCGATTCCACCTCGAAGACCGGATTGCCGTGTTCGTCATACAGCAGGTTGCCGTTGGCGTCCTTCTTCTGGATGGGGTTGCCGTTGTCGTCGCGCTTGTAGACGACCTCCTTCTGCGTGTCCTCGTCGCAATTCCTCGCGTAGAGCGTGCATTCCAGCTGTGCGCGGGCCTCGTCCAGATCCTGCGGGATCTTGCCGCTCTGGCCCTTGCGCGCAAGATCGCGGGCCTTGACCGTGGCGTCCAGCGCCAGCGCCACGAACGGCAGCGAGGCGGCCTTGGCGGCCAGGGTCACGCCCTTGGTGCCGAGCCCGATGATCGAGGTGACCACGGCAGCGGTTTTCAGCGGCACTTCCCAGCACATCGCGCCGAGCGAGGCGATGCAGGTGGCGATGGAGCGGGTGAGGCTGACGGTGGAGGTGACCAGGGTGGTGATCTGGTCGGACAGGCTGACGGCGGTGGTCACCAGTTTGAAGATCAGCGAAACCTGCGCGGCGGCGGCGGCCTTCACCGCCGATTCGGTGGCGTCGATGTTGTTCTGCTGCAACAGCGCCAGCGCATCGTGCAGGGTGACGGCGGCGGCCAGCACGTCCATGCCGGCCAGGGAGACGTTGTAGGGTTCGTTGCCGCCGGGCGTGGCTGACAGTTGGGCGACGCTGAAAGGCGTGGTGGCGGCGCTGGCGATCGCGGTGGCGCTGGACAGCTCGGCGAGCAGGCGGCAACCGAGCATCTGCCCGGCCGCGTCGAAGCTGCGCACGCGCACACGGTCGTTGTAGCCGCTGTCCCATTCGCGCCAAGGTGATTCCATCTGAACCGCGGCGCCGTTGTTGCCGCCGTCCATGCGTGATTGCCCGGGTAGCGGGCCGGCGGCGGCAATGCCATAGGCGACGTTCCAGGGAACGTCATTGACACTGGCGCGCGTGGCGTCGGCATGGTTGGTGCCGGCGACCTGCGCCAGCTCCAGCGAGCGGCACAGGTCCAGGCCATTGATGGCGCTGAAGGGGCGGCGGCCGGTTTCCTTGCGATCCTTGTCGAGGCTTACGATCTCGCGGTTCGTGCCGTCAACCAGTGGTGGCTGGTAGGCATTGCCAGGCGCGGTAAGGTCCAGATGCGCGGCGGCATCGCCGCGATAGACCATGTAGGCCACCGGGCCGACAGGCATGCCGTTGCCCGAGGCACCAAGCAAGGTGCGTGTTGGCAGCCAGCCCTTGGCGTTGCCGGGGATGCAGTTCCCGGTGCTGTCCAGTGCTTCCTCGCCATCCAGCGTTTGTGCGGGGCAAGGCAGGCGCGCATGGGTGGAAGCAAAGGCGGCGATGGCCTCGTCGGCCCAGCGCAGCGTCTGTTCCTGGGTGATGGCCTGTTGCGGCGCGCGCCTGGCTTGCAGCAGCACGGCGCCGGCAGCCAGCGCGCCGCCGACGAGCAGAAGGATCAGCAGGACCTGCACCAGACCGAAGCCGGCCTGGATGGAAGGCCGGCTGCGATGGTGGAGTGCGGAATCCACGGGGGAGGACAGGTTCATGAGGGTCGTCCTGGAGTGCCGGGAGTGCATGCGGAGGGCGTCATTGGTTCATCCGGACGTAGCCGGTCATCACCGCTACCTGGGCGTCGGGCGTGTAGCCACCGTTGTAGTCCTGCCGGTTGTCGCGGCTCCAGGGATTGGGTGCGGGGTTGGTGGTGCTGATGGCGTCGGTGCGGCTGTGCTCGTTGATTTCCCGCATGCGGCCAAAGCGTGCGTCGACGCGGCCGTCGATGCGCGCATCGAGCTGGTTGGCCAGCTCAGGAGTGAGTCCGCGCAGGACCATCACGTTGCGGATGCGCCTGATGTAGGGCGGATTGCCGGGAGCGGCCTCAGCCCAGTCACTTACGCTGGTGAAGCAGATCTGCAGTTCCTGCGGGTTGCCTTGGCTGTCACGATAGACGTAGAACGACTCCTTGCCCTCGGCGCGGCCCTGCGGTAGCGCCACGCCGCGTTCGAGCATGGCGTCGCGGAGCGGGCCGCCGCCATTGTCGTTGTCGCACAGTTCGCTGCTGCTGCCGTTGTTGACGCGCCCGCTGGGGTTGGCTGCATTGTCGCCCGGTACCATGCCGCTTTGCTGGACGTAGCGGTCATAAGCGACCAGCCAACCCTGCACAAATTCGCTGCCGATGCGTTCGGCCTCGGCGCTGCGGTAGACATCGCGGCCAACGCTCACCGCACCGATGATCAGTGCGATGATCACCAGTACCACCGACATCTCCATCAGGGTGAAGCCGGCTGCCGACGGAAGGGGACGGGAGGGACGGTACATTGCGCGATCCTCAGAACTGCGGGGACGAGATGGCCTGCTTGACCAGGTCATAGACAGGCAGCAGCAGGGCGACGATCAGGAAAACGAACATGCCGCCAGCCAGCAGCACGACCACCGGTTTGATGACTTCGGAAAGGTTGGTGATCAGCCGCTGCAGGCGCAGGCTGTACTCGGCCGACAGGCGCGCGAACTGCGAGTCGAGCGTGCCGGTCTCCTCGCCCACGCCGATCATGCGGACCATCATCGAAGGGAAGCCGCCGACCTGGCGCATTGCAGAGGACACGCGGTCGCCGCGCTCCAGCACCTGGCGGATGGCGATGATGCGGTCGCGGTAGTACTCATCGCGCATCGCCCGCTCCATCACCTGCAGGCTGCTGACCATGTCCACGCCGGCGCGGATCAGCAGTGCCATGTACTCGGTGAAGAAGGCCAGGCCCGAGGAGTACATGATGGTCCTGGCGATGGGCAGTTTGTGCAGGCTGTAGTGCGCGGCGCGGCGGAAGCCGCGGCTGTAGCGCCAGGCCACCCACAGCACGAAGACTGACACCAGCATCGCGCCGACGATCAGGCCGATGTGGCCGATCAGCCATTCCGAACCCTTCATCACCGCGATGGTCAGCGGCGGAAGCTTGGCGTTCATCTGCTTGAAGAGGTCGGCCAGGTTGGGGATGACGTAGTAGATCCAGAAGCCGCCGGCGGCGAAGATGGCCGAGAACACGAAGGCCGGGTAGATCAGCGCCTGGCGGGTGTCGGCGGTCATCCGGGTGATGCGCTCGATGTGGTCGGCCGATTCCATCAGCATCTTGTCCATGGTGCCGGTCTCGTCGCCGATCATCACCAGGTTGCGCACGGTCTCGGGGAATGCGTCGGGGTAGCGCGACACCGCGTCGCTGAGCGATGCGCCCGCGTCCAGTTCGTCGAGCAGCCTGCGTGCCAGCTTGGCCGGGTTTGAGGTGCGTCCGCCGCCCACCTCGTTGGCCACCGCGCGCAGCGCTTCCATGATGGGGATGCCGCTTGAGGTCATCACCGCCAGGTCGCGCAGCATGCCGGCCAGTTCGACCGGCCGGATGCTGGGCTTGACCAGCTGGCTGATCGAGCGCTGTGCCTCGGCCAGCCAGCCGGGGAAGCGGTAGAGCGACAGCACGACCGCGTCGAAGTTCTTTTCCAGCCACATCCGCGCGGACGAATCGTGCTCCACCGCCAACTGGGTGATGCCGGCGCGCACGCGGCCGCTGGAAAGCAGCAGGCGGTAGTAGTAGACGTTCATGGCGCCGGCCCTACGCCCGCCACGCGCATCACTTCCTCGCTGGTGGTCTGGCCGGTGACGACGCGCGCCTTGGCCACGTCCTCGATGCCGCGGAAACCGGCGTTCATCGCCAGGTTGCGCAGCGTTTCGCGGCCGACGTCGTCGGCGATGCCGTTGGCCAGCGCCTCGTCCACCACCATGATGTCGTACACCGGCAGGCGGCCATGAAAGCCGCTGCCGCGACAGCGTTCGCAACCGGCACCGCGCTTTCCGCTGCTGCCGGCTGGCAGATCCAGCCATTCCAGTTCGCGCTCGCTGAAGGGAACCTCATGGGCGCAGAACGGGCAGTTCTGCCGGACCAGGCGCTGGTTGACCACGGCCAGCAGGTTGTCGGCGATGACCTGCGCTTCCAGCCCGAGCGGGCGCAGGCGCGGCACCACGCCGAACACGGTGGTCACGTGCAGGGTCGAGAGCACGAGGTGGCCAGTGGCCGCCGCTTCCAGCGCGGCCTGCGCGGTTTCGGCGTCGCGCATTTCGCCCAGCAGGATCACGTCCGGATCGTGGCGCAGGAAGTGGCGTAGGGCCGAGCCGAACTCGTAGCCGGCGCGGCGGTTCACTTCGGTCTGGCCGGCGCCGGGCACGCGGTATTCGATGGGGTCTTCCACGGTGAGCACGTTGCGCTCGATCAGCGACTGCATGCGCAAGGCCGCGTGCAACGAGGAACTCTTGCCCGAGCCGGTGGGACCGGTGATCAGCACCAGCCCGGCGGGACGGGCGAACAGGCGCTCGAGCACCGCCACGTCCTCGGCAAAGAAGCCCAGTTCCTCCAGCCCGGCCAGGTCGCTGTGCTCAGGCAGCAGGCGCATGACCGTGCGTTCACCGGCGTCGGTGATGATGGTGGACACGCGCACCGTCACCGCCGAATCCAGCACCGTGGCGCGGAAACTGCCGTCCTGCGGGCGGCGCTGCTCGGAGATGTCCATTTCCGCTGCCAGCTTGATGTAGCCGAGCAGGCGGTTGAGGGTGGTGGGCATGGCGAACATCGGCCGCAGCACGCCGTCGACGCGGAACAGCACGTGCAGGCTGTCGTCCGAGGGCGCCAGGTGGATGTCGGTGGTGCGCTCGCGCACGGCGTAGTGCAGCAGGTAGTCGAGCAGCTTTTCGGGGCTGTAGGCGTGGTCGTTGTCCACCGAAAGCCGTTTGATCTCGCGCTCGAGCAGGCTCTCTACTGGATTCTGCGCGAAGTAGTAGGTATGGCGGATCAGCCTCGCGACCTTGCCATACTCTCCCTGCAGGAAGCGGCAGCGCAGGCCGCAGCGCTGCAGCACCAGCTGTTCCACTGCCTGGGTGTCGGCATCGCCGAGCAGGACTTCCAGTGCGTCGCCAGCGCGGCGCAACGGCAGGAACTGGCGCAGCTGACACAGTTCGCGATTGAACATCGCCAGCACCTGCGGTTCGGCATGCGGCAGCGTGTCCACCTGCACGTACTCGATGCCGTTCATCTCGGCCAGCACGCGCACGATGTCCGATTCGTTGGCCAGGCCGTGACGGATCAGGATGCGGCCCAGACGCTGTTTCTCGACTTCGTTCTTCTGCAGGGCGTATTGCAGCTGGGTGGTGTCGATCAGGCCGCGTTCGAGCAGGCGCTCGCCCAGGCGTGTGCCGTCCTTCTGCACGGCGGGCTGAATTACTGTGCGGGCGGGGAGGGGATCAACCGTTGCCATGGTGTTGCGTTTCCGGGGAGGTGGGCGAGGCGGCGGCGCGTGCCGCCAGCAGGGTGTCGAACAGGAGCAGCGTGGCGGGGTCCGGCGCACCGCTGGGCGGCAGGCCGTTGTGTTGCTGGAACCGCCAGATCGCCGCGCGCATACGCGGGCCATAGCGGCCGTCCAGCGCGCCGTCGTACAGGCCGGAGTCGCGCAGCAGCGCCTGCACGGCAAGTACCACGACCTGCCCATCGGCGGCGGCGAGGAAATCCTCGACGCGAAGCCGCGCCTGCCAGCCTGCCTGCCAGCCCTCGGGCAGGCGGCGCAGGCACAGGCCTTCGCGCGAGGGCAGCCGTGCCAGCCATGTTTCGCTGACGGCCTGCACCTGTGGCGCGGTGGTGCCAAGGCCCTGCAGGCAGGCATCCCAGCTTTGTCCGGGCGCCTGGCCGGCCACTGTGGCAGGGGCGGCGGGCACCGGGGAGGCGTGGTCGTCGGCGTAGGAGGCGTCGCTGCGCACGGACAGCGCTGCCACCATCGCGAAGATGACGAGGCCGCCTGCGATGGAGGCGGCAAGTGCCAGCGGTGCCTTCTTCCACAGGATCCGGCGGTGCCGGCGCAGCGGTCGCGCGCCCGCTTCGGCGGCGGCGGTGTTCACCAGCGCGACATCGATCACGCGCCGGTCGGCGGGCTGCGCATACAGGCCGTACAGGCAACGGTCCATGATCTGGTGGATGCGGCGCGGGTTACCACCGCTGGCGCGGTGCAGTGCCTGTGCAGCGTCGGCGCGCAGGCGGATGCCAGGGCTGGGATTGCCGGCCGCGTCGAGGCGGTAGTGCACGTAGCGCAGCACTTCGTCGGCGGCCAGCACGTCGAGCTGTACGTGCTTGCAGATGCGGCTGGTCAACTGGCGGATGCAGGGCTGCTCCAGGTTGTCGCGCAGTTCCGGCTGGCCGGCCAGGACGATCTGCAGCAGCTTTTCCTGGCCGGTTTCCAGGTTGGTGAGCAGGCGCAGCAGCTCCAGGCTTTCCAGGGTCAGGTTCTGCGCATCGTCGATCATCAGCACGCAGGTGACCTGGGCGCGCCATTGCTGGACGAGGAAGCGGTTGAGGGTTTCGATGTCGGCCGCCGGCGTGCCGCGCGCTTCCAGACCGAAATCGCGCAGCACCGCGGCCAGCAGGTCCGGGCCCTGCAGGAAGGTGTTGAACACCATCGAGGTGACCACGCCTTCGCCGTCGAGGGAGAACAGCAGCCGGCGCAAAAAGGTGCTCTTGCCCGTGCCGATCTCGCCGGTCAGCAGCACGAAGCCGGCACGGGTACGCAGGCAGTGCGCCGCCTCGACCCGCTCGGCTTCCAGCCGCGCGGTCTGGAACCACGCCGCGGCGTCGGGCGTTGGCGGGAACGGTGCGCGTTCCAGCCCCAGCGTCTGCAGGTGGCGGGCGAGGGCGGGGTTCATGGTGCGGTGTTGTCCAGATCGGCCAGCGCACGGGCGACCTGCGGCGAGCGCGGGTAGCGGCCGGACAGCCGTATGAGCCGCCGGCGGGCAGCGTCGGCATCACCACGGCGGGCATCCAGCAGGGCGATGTTGACGCCGGCATTGATGTCGTCGGGAACACGCTCGACGATCCGGCGATAGAGTTTTTCCGCGTTGCCGGCATCGTTGCCCGCGTGCGCGATCCATGCCTGCATGCGCAGCAGGGTCAGGCTTTCTTCGGGCAACTGCGTGTCCAGTTGTGCCAGTGCCTGGCGTGCGGCGGACAGGTCTCCGTTCGCCATTGCCGACTCGATGTTCTCCACCGTCCGTGCCACCTGGCCATCGTCGGCTTCGGATCGGGCGGGGCTGCCCGCGCTGGTGCGGCGCTCGACCTTGATGCTGATTGGCGCAGGCGCAGGCGCAGGCGCAGGCGAGGCGACCTTCGTGTCGCTGGTGACGGCGGTGATCGCTGCCGGCGCCGGCGTGGCGGTGGTCGCTGGTTCGGCCACGCGGGGCTCCATCGCGGTATCGGTCGCAGAGCCGGGCAGGACTGCCGGCTCCGGCGCAGATATGGTGGCCAGTGGTGCCGGAATGCTTGTTTCGGCCAGCACCGGTTCCCGCACCGGCACATCTGCCGGTGGCATGACCTTCGTAGCTGCCCGGACAACCGGCGCCTGCAGACTGTTCGTTGCCATGGCCTGTTGTGGTGGGACGGTGTGATGCTTCAGGGCAGAGGTGACGAAATAGGTCAGTGGCACCACCAGCACCAGCAGGCCGGCGAGCAGCATGGAAGTCCGTGCACGCGCGGGTTGTTCTGCCCACCACGACGCGCGGGTCCGTGCACGGCCGGTCGTGGCCGGCCCGGCCTGTTCCTTCAGCGCGTCGTAGATCAGGCTCATATCACCTTGACCCGCAATACCAGCACCAGCTCGCGGGTGTTCTGCTGCTTGCCGCGCGAGCCGAACAGCTTGCCGAAGGCCGGCACGTCGGACAGGCCGGGGATGCCGCTGTCGTTGAGGCTGGCCTTCTGGTCGATCAGGCCGCCGAGCAGCACGGTGTCGCCGTCGCGCAGGTTGAGCGTGGTGGTGATGCCCTTGACGTTGATCACCGGGAGCGTGACTGCGTTGCCGTTGGGGAACTCGCGCAGCGTCAGGCTGCCCGGCTCCACCTCGGTCTGCATCGGGTGCACCAGCAGTTCGACGCCGCCGTCTTCGCGCACGATGGGAGCCACGCCGATGACCACGCCGGAGAACAGCGAGTCGGTCTGGATATCGGTCGACTGGTTGTAGGCGCTGCCACCGCCGGTGTTGGAGAAGTTGCTGGTGGACTTGGTGACGTAGCGGATGTTGGAGCCGACGCTCAGGTAAGCCGGGCTGCCGTTGCGCACGCGTACGCTGGGATTGGACAGCACCTTGACGTTGCCGAAAGTGCGCAGCGCATTGAGCGCGGCCGAGAAGGTGTCCGTCAGGTAACTGACGCCCAGGCCGCGGCCGATTGCCGAGCCCAGGGTCTGGTTGGGGAAAACGATGTTGCGCGCCTGGTCGCCATAGCGGCCATAGCGCTGATAGGGCAGCAGATTGGGGTTGTCGGGAATACCCAGGTCCGGGTTGCCGGTGGTGCCCGGTGCCGGTGTGATGGTGGCCGGGCTGTCGCCGTAGATGCCGGCCACGCGGTTGCGCAGCAGGTTCCAGTCCACGCCGTACTGGAAGTCGTCGTTGAGCGAGACGTCCAGGATCTGCGCTTCCACCAGTACCTGGCGGCGCATTTTCCCGGTGGTGACGGCGATCAGCTCCTCGACCGCGCGGATCTGCGAGGGACGGGCGCGCACGAACAGCGTGCCGGTGCCGGGATCGAGGCTGTAGCGGCCGGCTTCCGGTGGTGGCGGATCATCGGGGCCGCGCGCGGCTGCCGCACCCTGCTCACCGCCCAGGATTACCTTGAGCGCGGCATCGAGTTGCTTGTACGGGTCGTTGTCCTTGCCGACGCTGCCGGTCATGGTCAGGGTGCCGCGCAGCGACTGGCCGCCGCCGCCCGCGCTCTGCATGCCGGCGCCGAACACGTCGCCGCCGGTGGACAGGTCGAAGGAGGTGTTGGAGTTGAGCATGTCCACGTTGAAGATGCGCTCGCGCATCTGCCCGACCACCAGCGCGCCGCCGCGGATTTCGCCGTGCAGGTCGAAGGCGTCGAGGATGTGGTTGTAGACCTCGCGCGCGCTGACGTTGCGCAGGTGCAGGCTGGTGCGCTGGCGCTGCTCCAGGACGTGCGGGTCGACGATCAGGTTCATCTTCAGTTCGTCGGCCAGCGCCCACAGCAACTGGCCGACGTCGGCGTTGAACATGCTGATGCTGACCACCGTGTTCTCCAGCGGATCGTAGGCAGGCGCGACCGGTGCGGCGGGTTCGGCCTGCTGCTGCAGGTGCTGTTCGACCTGTTCGCGCATGCGGTCCTGCTGGCTGGCGAGTTTCTTCGATTCCTCGACGATGGCCGTGCCGCTGCGTTCCAGCGCTTTGTATTCGGTGGGCGGCAGTTCCTGGGCGCTGCGCGGCGGCATGTTGCTGCACGCGGTCAGCGCCAACACGCCGATCGCGCTGACGAGCGTTCTGACCGTGGGGCGGCGTGGGACGCGGGCGGTGCGGGCGTTGGGATTCATCGGCTCTGTACCTTGGAAGGAAGCGGTGGAATGCAGGAGGAAGGGCGGGTCAGCGCGCGGTGGCCATCAGCCAACCGAGCAGGGCAGTGGCGCTTTCGGCGACGACCAGATCGTCGTAGCGCTCATCGCCGGGGTAATCGGGAGGAGTGACGCACCTGCCGTTGCCCTCGGCGAAGGCGCGGTTGTTTGCGCCGTCGAAGCCAGCATCGCCGGTACCGCCGTCGCGGGCACCGACCGGAGCAACCAGCACGAAGGCGGGATTGACCACCCGCGTGCCGGCGCCGCCGCTGCCGCACTGCGTGGGCGTGCCGTCGCTGGCGTAGTGCGGCTGGCTGGCGAGCGGCGCGGTGGCGGTGCCGGCGGCCATGCGCGACAGCGCCGAGCCGAAGCCGCCGATGTACTCCAGGTCCGGCTGGTCGGCCGATTCGCGCGTGGGAGCAACCAGGTCGGTGGTGGCTGTGCCGCGATGGACGCCATAGCGCAGGCGCTCGCCGCGTACCGGTACATCCAGCCCGAGACTGGCGTAGGGCAGCCAGCCGACATTGGCGTTGGCGGTGCAGACGCCTTTGTTGCCCTCAAAGCCGGTGTCACCGTTGTCCGGGCAGGGCAGGCGCTTGTTGCGCAGCGCGAAGGCGTACAGCGCCTGCCGCGCGGTCTCGGCGTGGGCGCGGGCGGCATTATGGCGGCGCGCCTGGCCCAGATTGTCGAAGGCGGACAGCGCGGTCATGGTCAGCAGGCCGAGCACGCCCACGACCACCGCCAGCTCCACCAGCGAGAAGCCGCTGCGCGTGCCGGGGCCGAGTCGTGCGGTGCGATGGCGTGGGCGCATGTCACTGCGTCCGTCCCGGGACGGCGGGCAGGCCGGCGGGGGCCACGTCGTAGCGCAGCTGGCCCTGCAACTGCTGCAGTTCGGCGATGATCTCGGCGTTGCGCTGGCGCCGCTGCGGGCTGTCGGGCAATTGGGTGGATTCGGCCAGTTCGCGCGCCAGCGACTGCGCGCGCTTGGCGATGACCAGGTTGTTGCGCAGTGCATCCAGCCTCAGATCCGGCGGCACCTTGCCGGATTTCTCCAGGGCATCGAGCTGGGCCAGCATGTCGTCGGCAGCGCGGATGTTGTGTTCCGATTTCTGGCGGATGTCGGCAAGCGAGCGGTCGATCTCGGCTTGCACCACCGGTTGCGGTGCATTGCCCGCTGCGACACGCGCAATGGCGGTGCCGCCGGCAGGAGTGCGGCCGCCCTGCATCCATGGCATCGGCTCATCGGCGGAAGGCGGAGCGACGGCGGGGGCTGCCGCCGGTTCCTGTGCCGGTGCGGTATGCACCGCCGGGGCTGGCGCGTCGTCGCTGCCGCCGATTCCGCGCAGGGCGACAACCGCCAGTGCGCCCACGACGATGAGCGCGCCACCCCACAGCAGGGGCTTGTGTGCCGGATTCATCGTGCGGCTCCGCTGGCAGGCTGATAGGGCGAGGGCACCGCGTGCACGGCGCGTGCGCCATCCGTGCTCTCGATGCGCACCCAGTCGGCACCGATGGCCGCCACGCGCGAGCCATCGGCGAGCCGCGTGCCGGCACGGACATGGCGTCCATCGATGATGGCGCTGCGCTGGCCATTGGCGACCAGGACCACGGAGACCGTATGCGTCGAAGGATCGCTGCTGGTGCCGGTAGCGCCTTGCGCCGCGGCGGTACCTCCCTCGGCTGCGGCCGGAAGTGCCGAAGGCAGCGCCAGCAGACGCTGGTTGCCATCGGCATAGGCGGACTGGCGCAACAGGGCCACGCGTTCCTGCATCTGCCGGTTGTGCTCGATGGCGCCGCGCAGCTGTGCCATCTCCGCGGTCTCGTCGGCGTCGTTGCCCAGGTGAAGGACCGCTGGTTTGACGATGACCATGGTCGCCAGCCAGCCGGTGACTGCCAGCCAGACCGCCAGGGCGAAAGCGGCGGTGAATTTCATTTTCATGGACGCGACTCCGCGGCCTGCGACAGCGGGCTCTTGAGCAGATAGGAGAAGAAGCCGCCGGCCGAACGCGTGTTGAGCCCGCCGCCCTGGGGATCGACCGGTTGCGGATCGAAGCCGGCGCGACGCAGTCGTTCGACGAAGGTGGGCACCTGCATGCCGGCCGTGCCGCGCCAGGCATCGGCGACGCCGTCCACGCGCAGGGTGTAGCCGTCGGCCGCTGGCGCCGGTTGTGGGCCAGGCGTGCCTTGCGGCGCCTGCGCAGGCGGCTCCTCCAGCCGCACCCGCAGAATGCGCACCTGGCCGGCCGCGGCATCGCGCACCAGGGCAAGGCTGGCGCTGGGATCGGCGCCGTTCTGCAGTCGCGCGGCACGTTCCATGAAGGCCTGGGTGGCCGGGAAATCATCGGGCACCGTTTCACGGGCATGCAGGCCCTCGATCTGCCGCTCGATTGCCGAGATTTCCTCGCCCAGCTGGTCGGCACGCACGTTGGCCTCGCGTGCGCCCAGCGCCCAGCGCGCGCCCAGCGCGCCCAGGATCATCGCGAACACCAGCGACGCCGCGCTGGCGACGGGCAGGGCTCCTTCTGCGAACCAGGCGATGCGGCTGCCCAGCGGATTGACTGCGATCGACGTGCTGGCCATGGACTGGATCCAGCCGATGCCGCTGCGGTATTGGTTGCCGTGCTCGTCCACCACCTGCCGCAGCGGCACACTGGTCACCGGCAGGCCGCTGCGCGCGGAGAAGATTTCGCGCAGATCATCGTCCGCCCATGACCCGCCTTCGCCAGGCTGCCGGATCAGCACCGGGCACCACTGGATCGACAGCGGCTCCAGGTTGTCCTCGCCGTTGCCCAGGTCCTCGGCGAACTGCTCGGCCAGGGCGCCGACGGTCATCGCCAGATCGGAAGGGTCCTCGCTGTAGGCCAGTGCGGTGCGATAGACCATGTCGTGCTTGAGCACGGCCAGTACGCTGACCTGCCGGCCGGACTGGAGCACCAGTCCCAAACCGGGCTTGAGCGACTTGAACAGCAGCGAGGTGAACGGGATCAGCAGGCAATGGTCCGGCTGCGCCTCGGCCCAGGCGTAGGTCTGCTGCCACAGGTCCAGCGGGACAGCGGTGAACAGCGTCTGGTAGCCGGCGCCGACGCCGCGGGTCTTGTGGATCAGGATCTTGCTTTCGCTGTCGATCAGGCCGTCCGAACGCAGGCGCTTTTCGATCAGCGCGACCGCGTGGGCCGGGCTGCCTTCCAGCGAGATGACATTGCTGACCGCATTCTCGAAATCGCTGACCACCACGGCCGAGCGCTGCAGGCGCGGACGACTGTCGCTGCGCGATACGTTGCGGCCATCGAATACCAGCCACTGGCCCTGTTGCTGGATGACGTGAAGCTGGCTCATGGCAAGGAGATTCCCTGATGGGTGCCGGGATCGTTGGCGGTCTGGAACAGCAGGCTGCCGCGCAGGGTCAGCGACAGCGGCGCGGGCTTGCGGTCGGCGCTGTCGGGCGGATCGAACAGCCCTTCGTCCGGGTGCGTGACGGCGATCTCGAAGGCTTCGGCACCGAACAGGCGGTCGGGCGCGCGCTGCACGGTGGCGAGCAGAGGCAGCGCCTCCTCGCGGCTCATCTGGCTCTGGCGCAGGTTGATCAGCCGCTCGCCCCAGATGTCCGGAACCAGCCCATGGGCACGGGCCGACGCCAGCAACTGGCGCGAGGAATTGGCGTAATCCACGCGCAGCCGGGTCTCCTGCTCGCGTACTTTGGTCTCGGACAGCGACTGCCTGCGGTCGCCCAGCCGCTGGTAGGCATCGGCCAATGCCGAACGTGCGTTGACGAACCAGATCGCCGCGATCACCAGCGTGGCCAGGGTGGCGGCGAACAGCAGCAGCGAGAGCCGGCGCGAATCGCGCAGGTGCGTGAGCAGGAGGGCGGGACGCATGGGCTTACTGGTTCATCTTGTAGTTGGCGACGACGGTCATCACCTGGTCGTCGTCGGTGGCGGTGCCGAACTCATTGCTTTTCACAGCGGTGCCGCCATTCATGGCACCGGTGTTGTTGCCGCCCCACTCGGTGCCGATGGCGGCGGCGGTGGCGGCACCACCTGCATTGGTCGCCCGGCGGGTCAGACCGGTGATGTACTGGCGGAACGCGCCGTTGCCGGCATCCGGCTTGCCGTCGATCATCTGGTCCAGCGCGCGGGCCAGGTCGGGGGTCAGGCCGGTGATGATCATCGAGTTGCCCGAACCATAGGCGCTGCCGGGCTTGTTCCAGCCGAAGCAGATGCGGATCTCCTGCGGGTTTCCGTTGGTGTCCAGGTAGGCGTAGCGGTCTTCCTTGCCTTCGCCGCGGCCCGGTGGCAGGGTGATGCCGGCCTTGCGCACCATGTCGCGCAGGTCGAAGTTGACGTCGCCTTCCTTGCTGCGGCCCACGTCGGCGGGCAGCGCGTCGCCGCCCGAGCAGATCAGGGCCGGCTCGGTGGCGTTGCTCATGTTGCCGCCGGAGAAGCCGGTGGTGTAATGCGCACCGTTGACCATCAGCTGCGGCGCGGACTGGTTGTCGCCGATCGGCGCGCCGTAGCGCTGGTGGTAGCTGTTGTAGGTGACCACCCACTGGTCGACGAACTTCTGCTTGATGCGGGTGTACTCGGCGTTGCGCTGCACGTCGCGGCCGATCATCACCGCGCCGATGATCACGCCGATGATGACCAGCACCACCGCCATTTCGACAAGGGTGAAACCGCCCTGGCGGCGCTTGGAAGACATTTGCATTGGATTGCCCCTTTGATGGAAACCTGCGCGGCCCGGCGGAAACGGAAGTTCCGCCGGGCGTGTGTTGTTTCGGGCAACTTGATAGGCCACCAGCGTAAGAGGAACGTAAGAGCGCGCCGCGACCGGAACTGCGGGTGCCGGCAGCGATGCCGGGCGGGGCATTCCGCGGGCCGCAGGCCATCGCGGGGAAGCGGTCGAGACGGTCCCGTATGGCGCGCCGGATGCGCGCGCACCGCCTGCCGGTTATCGTCCGTGTCCGTTCTCTGCTCCCGGTCCCGCCAATGAAACGCCTGCCGCTGCTGCTCCTGTCCTGCCTCGCCATGCCCGCCCTGCACGCCGCCGACCGCATCACCGGGCCGGGTTTCGCCACGCGCTCGGAGGTGATCGCGCCGCATGCGATGGCGGCGACCTCGCAGCCGCTGGCCACGCAGATCGCGCTGGACGTGATGAAGTCCGGCGGCTCGGCGGTGGACGCGGCGATCGCCGCCAACGCCGCGCTCGGGCTGATGGAGCCGACCGGCAACGGCATCGGCGGCGACCTGTTCGCCATCGTCTGGGACCCGAAGACGCGCAAGCTTTACGGCTACAACGGCTCGGGGCGCTCGCCGCAGTCGCTCACCCTGGCCGAGTTCCAGCGGCGCGGGCTGAAGGACATTCCCGCCACCGGGCCGCTGCCGGTGTCCGTGCCCGGCGCGGTCGATGGCTGGTTCGCCCTGCACGGGCGCTTCGGGCGCAGGCCGATGGCCGACAATCTCGCCCCGGCGATCCGCTATGCGCGCGAGGGCCACCCGGTGGCCGAGGTGATCGCCTACTACTGGGACCGCTCGGTACCGCGCCTGTCGCAGTACCCCGGCTTCAGGGAGCAGTTCACGATCGACGGCCGCGCGCCGCGCAAGGGCGAGCTGTGGCGCAACCCGAACCTGGCCGACACCCTGCAGAAGATCGCCGACGGCGGCCGCGACGCGTTCTACAAGGGCGACATCGCCCGCACCATCGATGCCTATTTCAAGGCCAACGGCGGTTTCCTCAGCTACCAGGACATGGCCGCGCACCAGGGCGAATGGGTCGAGCCGGTGAGCAGCAACTACCGCGGCTACGACGTGTGGGAGCTGCCGCCCAACAGCCAGGGCATCGCCGCGCTGCAGATCCTCAACATCCTGGAGGGCTACGATTTCTCGAAGATCCCGTTCGGCTCGCCCGAGCACGTGCATCTGTTCGTCGAGGCCAAGAAGCTGGCTTTCGCCGACCGCGCGCGCTTCTACGCCGACCCGGCATTCTCACCGGCGCCGGTGCAGCGGCTCGTGTCCAAGGACTACGCCGCGCAGCGGCGCGCGCTGATCTCGATGGACAAGGCGCTGAAGGAAGCGCAGCCGGGCACGCCGAAGCAGCTGGAGGAGGGTGACACTATCTACATGACCGTGGCCGATGCCGACGGCATGATGGTCTCGCTGATCCAGTCCAACTACCGCGGCATGGGCAGCGGCATGGCGCCGCCGGGGCTGGGTTTCATTCTGCAGGACCGTGGCGAGATGTTCGTGCTGCAGAAGGGCCATCCCAACGGCTACGCGCCGGGCAAGCGCCCGTTCCAGACCATCATCCCGGCCTTCATCACCAAGGACGGCAAGCCGTTCGCCAGCTTCGGGGTGATGGGCGGGGCGATGCAGCCGCAGGGCCATGCGCAGATCGTGATGAACCTGGTGGACTTCGGCATGAACCTGCAGGAAGCCGGCGACGCGCCGCGCATCCAGCATGAAGGTTCCACCGAGCCGACCGGGCAGGGCACGGCGATGCGCGATGGCGGCGAGGTCAACCTGGAAACCGGCTTCCCCTACGAGACCATCCGCGCGCTGATGCGCAAGGGCCACCGCGTGGTGTTCGCCGACGGCCCGTACGGCGGCTACCAGGCGATCATGCGCGACGCGCAGACCGGCGTGTACTACGGCGCGTCGGAAAGCCGCAAGGACGGGCAGGCGGCGGGCTACTGAACCTGGGTTTCATCGCGTCGCCCGCCACGCGTCGATGCGTGGCGGGACGGCGCGCCTTCCGGACAGGGACCGCGCAGCCATGGACGCCACGCGGTCCGCGCGATGTCAGCCCTGCTCCTGCGCCCGTGTCGCCTCCGCGCGGGTTTCTTCCTGCGCCGCCATCTCGCGTTCGATCCAGGACTGCACCGCATGCCGCGCGCGCTGCGCGCGGCGCCGTTCGAGCTGGTATTCCAGGTCCAGCACGCGGTACAGGCAGACCATCACCAGCACCATCAGCAACGCGAACGGCAGCGCGGCGATGGTGATCATGCCCTGCAGCGCGTCCAGCCCGCCGGCCAGCAGCAGGACCGCGGCGATCAGCGCCACCGCCACGCCCCACACCGCCTTGCGCGACAGCGGCGGGTCGCCGGCCTCGTCGGTGGACATGCTGGCCAGCACCAGCACCGCCGAATCGGCCGAGGTGACGAAGAAGATCACCAGCAGCACCAGCGCGATGATGGACAGCAGCAGCGAAGCGGGCAGGCTGTCGAAGAGCGCGAACAGCACGGTCTCGTAGCCGTTGCCCAGCGCCTGCAGCAGGTCGGCATGGCCGGTGATCTGCGCCCACAGCGCGCTGCCACCGAACACCGAGAACCACACGAAGCCGAGCAGGGTCGGCGCCAGCACCACGCCGACCACGAACTCGCGCACGCTGCGGCCGCGCGACACGCGCGCGATGAACGCGCCGACGAACGGCGCCCAGGCGATCCACCAGGCCCAGTAGAAGATGGTCCAGTCCGCCACCCAGGTGCTGCCGGAGAACGGCGACATGCGCAGGCTCATCGTCACCAGCTGGTTGAGGTAGGCGCCGAGCGTGGTGGTGAACGTATCGAAGATGAAACCGGTCGGCCCCAGCACCAGCACCGCGGCCAGCAGCAGCGCCGCCAGCAGCAGGTTGAAGTTGGACAGCCACTTGATGCCGCGCTCCACGCCGCTGAGGGTCGAGGCCATGTACAGCACGAAGGCGATGGCGATGATGGTCAGCTGCACCGGCACGCTGGCGGTGATGCCGAACACGCGCTGCAGGCCGGCGGCGATCTGGATGGTGCCGAAGCCCAGCGTGGTCGCCACGCCGATCGCGGTGGCCACCACCGCGGCGATGTTGACCGCATGGCCGACGGCGCCGCGGTGATGGCGGCCGATCAGCGGCTGCAGCATGTCGCTGATCAGCCCGCGGCCGTTGCGGTTGTACTGGAACCAGGCCATCGCCAGGCCGATCAGCGCATAGATCGCCCACGGGTGCAGGCCCCAGTGGAAGAAGGCATAGCGCATCGCCGCGCGTGCGGCGTCCACGCTCTGCGGGGCGAGGCCCTCGGGCGGCTTGCTGAAGTGCGAGATCGGTTCGGCCGCGCCCCAGAACACCAGGCCGATGCCCATGCCGGTGGCGAACAGCATCGCCAGCCAGCTGGCGCGCGAGAAATCCGGCTCGGCGTCCTCGCCGCCGATGCGCAGGCTGCCGAAGCGGCCGGCCGCCAGGTACAGCAGGAAGGTCAGCGTCAGGAACACGATCAGCAGGTACAGCCAGCCGACGCTGCGCACGACCTCGGTCAGCGCGGACTGCACGATATCGTTGAACGGGCCGGGCGCGACGCCGGCCAGCAGCACCAGTACGGCGACCAGCGCGATGGAAACACGAAACACCATGGAGGAGCTTCTCCGATCTTGGGATGGGGGAGCGAGCCAGGGCTTGCAGCGAACCGGCCACGAAGCGGCACGGAGGAGGAGGGGCCGGCAAGGCGGCACAGGGCGGCATGAATGCGGCAGCGGCGCATCGTACTGGAAGGGATGTCACGATTTCGTTAGAACCAGCTTCACGCTTCCACCGTGGAATGCGCCGCAGGAGCGCACTTCAGTGCGCGATGGGGCTTGCATGCAGGCTTTCCGCAACAGCTCGTGCAACCATGTGCCAAGGTCCAGGGGGGCGGCTCCATCGCGCACTGAAGTGCGCTCCTGTACGCGCGCTGTTGGAGGCCGGTGCCATTGTTTCCGGCTTCATGCTCTAATGCCGCCCGAAGCGGGGGTACCGCGGCCATGGCGCCACGGTTGAGACAGTCCCTTGGAACCTGATCCGGTTGATACCGGCGTAGGGAAGCTTCGCAATGCCAGGCCGCGTGGATACCTGCCCAGGGTGCGTCCATGCGCCTTTGGCAGTGCGCCTTCGCTTCGTCCGGCCCGTGCATCCGCGCGGGCCTCCAACAGGACGATGCCCGATGAACGCACCGCTTTCCGCCCTGCAGCAGCAGGCGCAGCAACTCTCCGGATCCGTGACCCGGCCGATCTCAGGTTCGCGCAAGATCCACGTGGCGGGCTCGCGCCCCGACCTGCAGGTGCCGATGCGCGAGATCGCGCTGGCGCGCACGCCCACCCTGTTCGGCGGCGAGCACAACCCGCCGGTCACGGTCTACGACACGTCCGGCCCCTACACTGATCCGGACGCACGCATCGATCTGTCCGCCGGCCTGCCGGCACTGCGCGCACGCTGGATCGAGGAACGCGGCGATACCGAACGCCTCGACGCCCTGAGCTCTGTGTTCGGCCGCGACCGCGGACATGATCCGGCGCTCGACACGGTGCGTTTCCCCGCGCGCAGCCTGCCGCGCCGCGCGCATGCCGGCGCCAACGTCACCCAGATGCACTACGCGCGGCGCGGTATCGTCACGCCGGAAATGGAGTTCGTCGCCATCCGCGAGAACCAGCGCCTGGACGCGATGCGCGAGGCGCTGCGCGAAACGCCGCGGGCCGATGCGCGGGCCCGCGCGCAGGCGCGGACCCTGTTGCGCCAGCATCCGGGCGAGGCGTTCGGCGCCACCCTCCCGGCGACCATCACCCCCGAATTCGTGCGCGAGGAAATCGCCCGCGGCCGCGCCATCCTGCCAAGCAACATCAACCATCCGGAAAGCGAGCCGATGATCATCGGCCGCAACTTCCTCACCAAGATCAACGCCAACATCGGCAACAGCGCGGTGTCCTCGGGCATCGCCGAGGAAGTGGAAAAGCTGGTGTGGGCGATCCGCTGGGGCGGCGACACCGTCATGGATCTTTCCACCGGCAGGCACATCCACGAGACGCGCGAATGGATCGTGCGCAACTCACCGGTGCCGATCGGGACGGTGCCGATCTACCAGGCGCTGGAAAAGGTCGACGGCCGCGCCGAGGAACTCACCTGGGACATCTTCCGCGACACGCTCATCGAACAGGCCGAGCAGGGCGTGGACTACTTCACGATCCACGCCGGCGTGCTGCTGCGCTACGTGCCGCTGACCGCCGGGCGCGTCACCGGCATCGTCTCGCGCGGCGGTTCGATCATGGCCAAGTGGTGCCTGGCGCACCACCGGGAGAACTTCCTCTACACCCACTTCGAGGACATCTGCGACATCATGAAGGCCTACGACGTGGCCTTCTCGCTGGGCGACGGCCTGCGACCGGGCTGCATCGCCGATGCCAACGACGCGGCGCAGTTCGGCGAACTGGAGACGCTGGGCGAGTTGACGAAGATCGCCTGGAAGCACGACGTGCAGACCATGATCGAAGGCCCCGGCCACGTGCCGATGCAGCTGATCAGGGAGAACATGGACAAGCAGCTGCGCGAGTGTGGCGAGGCGCCGTTCTACACGCTCGGCCCGCTCACCACCGACATCGCGCCCGGCTACGACCACATCACCAGCGCCATCGGCGCGGCGATGATCGGCTGGTACGGCACGGCGATGCTCTGCTACGTCACGCCAAAGGAACACCTGGGCCTGCCCGACCGCCAGGACGTGCGCGACGGCATCATGGCCTACCGCATCGCCGCGCATGCGGCCGACCTGGCCAAGGGCCACCCCGGCGCGCAGCTGCGCGACAACGCGTTGAGCAAGGCGCGCTTCGAGTTCCGCTGGCAGGACCAGTTCCATCTCGGCCTGGATCCGGAAAAGGCGCAGTCGATGCACGACGAGACCCTGCCGAAGGAGGCGCACAAGCTGGCCCACTTCTGTTCGATGTGCGGGCCGCACTTCTGCTCGATGAAGATCACCCAGGACGTGCGCGATTACGCCGCGGCGCAGGGCATCGACCCGGCCGCCGCGATCGAGGCCGGCATGGCAGGGAAGTCGGCCGAGTTCCGCGCGCAGGGTGCCGAGGTGTATCGCCTGGAATGACCGGTGGAACGATGCGGGGCACGGACGCTCCGCATCGTGGCCGTGTTGCACGGTGATGACATCGCGGTACGCGCATCCGTCGCAGCGATGGAATCGATGTGTAATGACCTGTTTATTTTTTCTTCAGCTTCTTGAAACCCGAAACGTTGCCGCCGGATTGCCGGTTGCCTGTGCAGGCTTCGATCCTTCATTGCCTTGGCCCTGCAACGTTCCCGCTGTCCTGAGCGCAGCAGGCGCCGCTGCAGGGAAGATGAATGAAAGATAAAAAAATCGCGCCCTGGGGCGCGAATTCTGAAGCGGTTATGTGCGTTGCGTCGGCGAGAGAGAGCCTGATGTCTACCCGCATGGCTATACAGGCAACTCCCATAGGCTAATATCGCCGCGCCTCGAAACATTTGCTCATTGCGTTGACGCCATTTGCGGAATTTGGCGGTTCACTGGCGGCAGCGCCTCCAGGGAGCGGGCTCAGGATGCGGCCACCAGCGATTCACTCCCTGATCGGCATGGAAACCATCGATAGCGGCTTCTCCTCTCCTGATCGCCTGAACATCGGCGACTGTCTGATCATTCTGTCCTCGCGCGAAGTGCATGCGCCCGGTGCGCGTCGTCCTGCGCGCCTGACGCCCAAGGCGATCGGCGTGCTGCTGGTGCTGGCCCGCAGCGCAGGCGATGTCGTTACCCGCGACGAACTGTTCGCGCAGGTTTGGCCGGACACGCTGCCGACCAACGACGTGCTCACCCAGGCGGTCACGCAGCTGCGCAAGGCGCTTTCGGCAGGTGGCGCGTTCCAGGAAGGGCAGGAGTACATCGAAACGATCGCCAAGACCGGCTATCGCCTGTTGGCGCCGGCGACGTGGGTCTCCGTACCGGAAGGGCGGGATGCCGGCGGGGCGGAGGCCGCCGGATCCGGACCCTCTGCCAGCGATGCATCCTCTTCCCCGGCACCGGCGCCCATTGCGCCTGCCGATGGCCGGTCCGCCGGCTTCCGTCAAGGCACCGGGTTCTGGCGCCTGGCCAGGCGCAGGCTGCTGCTGGCGGCCGGGCTGTTGCTGCTGTGCAGTTCGGTGACGATGGCGTGGCTGTTGTGGCAACGGCCGGCAAGGGAAACCGCGCTGGATGCGGCGACAGCCGATGGAAAGGGCGTGATCGGCAGCCCCGAGCGGCCGTACCGGCTCATCACGGCGCGGCAGGGATTCGGTACGTTCCCGGCGTTGTCGCCCGACGGCGCACTGGTTGCCTTCGCGGACGAGAGCGACGGCGGATCGACGCTCAAGGTGCAGAGCACCGGCAGCGCGACGTCGGCCACGCTGGTGGAGGCACCGGCCGATGCGCTGGATCGCTTTCCGGTCTGGTCGCCCGACGGGCGCGAGATTGCCTACGCGCGTTTCCACCCTCGGGGCGGTTGCGAAGTGCTGGTGATCGGTGCCACCGGCGGCAACCCGCGTCGCGTCACCGCCTGCGATGGCGCGGAGATGCTGAGTTTCAACTGGACGCCCGACGGTCGCGGGCTGGTGTTCGGCTCGATGACCGGGCGCCATGGTGCGCCGGGGATACGGACGCTGGACCTGGCGACGGGGCGATGGACATCGCTGGAGTACGACAGGGCCGATGGCGATTTCGACTATGCGCCGCGTTTCTCGCCCGACGGCAGCCAGCTCGGCTTCATCCGCAACCCGCAGCTGGGCGGCCTGTGGGTGATGGCCGCTGCCGGTGGCGCGACGCGGCGCGTCACCGCCGGCAGTACGGAGATGCGCGGCTGGAGCTGGCTGGGCGACGAGGCCGTGGTGTTCGGCCGACGGGTGGACAGCGAGTCGCGGCTGTACCAGGTTGACCTGCGCACCGGCCTGCTGAAGGACCTGGGCGTGGACGATGCGCAGAGTCCGAGCGTGGCCGGGATGGGCAGGATGCTCGCCTTCGTGCACCGCGCTCCGCTGTTCGGCCTGTTCCGCATTCCGCTCGATCATCCGGAGCGGAAGGAGCGCCTGTTCGCGTCCTCGGGGCGCGATGCCCAGCCGATGATCGCGCCCGATGGCCGGCAACTGGTTTTCACCTCGAGCCGATCCGGCGCGTTCGCGCTGTGGTGGGCGCGCCTGGGGCAGGAAGGCTCACTGCATCCCGTGGAAGGCCTGCGCCCCGAGGCGCGGCAGCCCCCGGACTGGTCGGCCGACAGCGAACGGGTGCTGGTCAGCGGGCGCGACGACGCGGGGCGTCCGGGCATCTACGAAGTGGCGCCGGAACAAGGCCAGTGGAAGCGCCTGCCCATACCCATGTCCGAACCGCTGCAGGCGATCTACGGGCCTTCGCCCGATACGCTCTTCGTGATCGGCGGCGAGGAGAACGGACCGGTGACCTTGGCGCTCTTCGACCGCAGCGGCGGCACCTGGCGGCGCCGGGCCCAGTTGCCGGGCGCTTCCCAGATCCGCTACGACCGCCGGACGCAACGGGTGCTGTTCACGCGGCTGGCCGAAGGCGGCCTGTGGTCGGCCGACGCCGACCTGTCGCCCGCCAGCCTTCGCGAAGTCAGCGGGGATGTGCCGACACGTTGGCGGTTCCGGACCTGGGCCGTAGGCAGCGACAGTGCCGTCGCTTACCTGCACCAGGATGCGGGCTGCTCCGTGCAGTTGAGCCGGCTCGATCTTCCTGAGGCGTCGCGCTGCCTGGAAACCCGGGCATCGAGTGCGACCAATGGATTCAGCATGGCGCCCGACGGCAGTGCGGTCTACATGGCGCTGGCCGTGGCCGATGGCACCGACATCGGCGTGATGCCGGTACCGGAAACATCCTCGCGGCCGCTGCTCGGCATCCTCAAGTGGTTGCCGCTGCTGGGAAAACTGGATTCGTGATTTCTTCGTGCCGCCTTCCAGAAGAATTCGGAAGGTTATCGGCATAACTTCCTGACGCCTGCCGCCAGAGTTGGCAAAACCATCGGCCATTGAAGGCAAATGATGGTGAGTCATGCGACAGGTAGCCTGGGTCGACCGCGGCCAGTCGGTTTCGTTCGAGAAGCAACTCGAGGAGGGGCCGCGCCCGAACTGCGTGGGCGTCGCCCGCCTCGGCAGCCTGCAGACCTCGGGCACGGTGTTCACCGTATGGATGCAGCTGCGCGGCAGCGCCTGGGTGGAATCCAAGGAAGGCCGCTTCCGCCTGCGCCAGCGCGAGTGGATCGCGTTCGAGAAGGAATCGCGGCCGCTGATCCAGGCCAGCCGCGACGGGCTGTGCATCGGCGTGGCGCTGGATGCCGACGCGCTGCGCACGCTGGGCAACCTGGCCGACAGCGCGCTCTATGCCGGTCATGGGCTCCTGAGCCTTACCGAGGCACGCACGGCGCTGCACCTGTGGCGCGAGGCCCAGGCCAAGGGGCCGGGCACCCACGTCCTGCGTCCGCTGCTGCTGCACGTGGCATCGCTGCAGCGGGATTTCTCCGATGGCGTGCAGCGCTGCCCGGGACGCTCGCGCCTGCGCAAGCGCCAGGTGTTCGGGCGCATGCAGCGCGCGCGCATGTACCTGGAAGGCAACAGCCACCGCGTCGTGCGCATCGGCGAACTGGCCGAGCTGACCAACTTCTCCAGCTGGTACCTGTCCAAGACGTTCCAGAGCCTGTACGAGGAAAGCCCGCAGTCGCTGTCCGCGCGGCTGCGCCTGGAGCGGGCGGCAACGCTGCTGCGCGATACCGACATGATGATCAGCGAGGTCGCTTCGGCCAGCGGCTTCGACAACTGCTGCAGTTTCGCGCGTGCGTTCCGCGCCCGTTTCGGCATGTCGGCCACGCGCTACCGTGAAACCGTCGTGACGCTCCCGCCACATTCGGCAAAGTCTGCGACTGGTTCGGGCAAACCCATCAGTTCGGTACAAACGTAACGTTCAGGGGTGTTTAACACACCACTAACGTAACCGGAGAGATTGATGAAATTTCGTACTCCCGCAGTGCGGCTGGGCCTGCTCCCGGCCGGCATCGCGATCGCGTTGACCCCTGCCTTCGCTTCCGCGCAGGACGCCACCGGCGCCACCACGCTGGACCGCCTGGAAGTGACCGGCTCGCGCATCCGTGGCGCGAACATGGAAACCCAGCAGCCGATCCTGACGCTGAGCCGTGAGAACCTGGAGAAGCAGGGCTTCACCTCGGTTGCCGACGTGCTGCAGAACCTGACCTCGGCCGGCTCGCCGGCGATCTCGCGCTCCGAAGCCCTGGCTTCCGGCGAGAACGTGGGTGGTTACTACATCGACATCCGCAACCTGGGCGCCACCCGCACCCTGGTGCTGATGAACGGCAAGCGCCTGGGCGCGACCAGCGGCGGCTACCAGGACCTGAGCCAGATCCCGATGTCGGCGATCGAGCGCATCGAGATCCTGAAGGACGGCGCTTCGGCCATCTACGGCTCCGACGCCATCGCCGGCGTGGTCAACGTGATCACCCGCAAGCGTTTCGACGGCGCCGAAGCCAGCGCCTACGTCGGCCAGTTCAGCGAAGGCGACGGTGAAACCAACCAGTATTCCTTTACCCTCGGCGCCGAAGGCGAGCGCGGTGGCGTGACGCTGTCGGCCGAGTACTCCAAGCAGGATCCGGTGTGGGCGCGCGACCGCTGGTTCTCGCGCGACGGCGGCCTGGGCCCGAACACCACCAATGAAGACTGGAGCCCGGTCGGTCCGAACAGCGTGTGGTGCGACCCGCGCGTCTTCGGCGACTGCAAGCCCGCCAAGGGCAAGCCGACCCCGATCTGGCAGACCCTGAATCCGGGCGGCGATCCGACCAATCCGAACGACTACCACCCGCTGACGCCGGCCGAGTACGCCAACGCCAACCAGCAGATGATGCTGCAGACCGGCATCGAGCGTAAGTCGGTGTACGTCAACGGCAACTACGACTTCACCGATTCGGTGACGTTCAACGCCGACCTGCTGTACAACGACCGCACCACCGACCAGCAGATCGCCGGTTATCCGTACCAGTCGCAGTCGTTCGGCACCCCGCTGTCGGCCGACAGCGCGTTCAACCCGATCGGCCAGGACATCGAGTTCCGTCGCCGCCTGTGGGAAGTGCCGCGCACCACCGAGAGCAAGCTGAAGACCCTGCGCTTCGCGCCGTCGGTCAGCGGCTTCTTCGAGTTCGCCGACCGGAGCTTCGACTGGAACGTCGGCGCACTGTGGAACCGCAACGAAGTCACCAAGACCAACCACGGCGACATGAGCCTGATCGCCGCGCGCCAGGCGCTCGGCCCGTCGTTCATCGATGCAAATGGCGTCGCGCGCTGCGGTACGGCCGCCAAGCCGATCGAGGGTTGCTATGCATGGAACCCGCTGCTGCCGGCCGGCGTCGCTGGTCCGGGCTCGCTGGACAGCAAGGAACTGCAGCAGTTCCTGTTCCCGACCTTCACCACCACCGGCGTGAGCAAGACCACCTCGTTCACCGCCGACCTGAGCGGCTCGATCGTGGCGCTGCCGGCGGGCGACCTCGGTTTCGCCGTGGGCGTCGAGCACCGCAAGGAAGAAGGCCGTTACGTTCCGGACGCGTTCGCGCAGTCGGGTGAGTACACCGGCCTGGCGTCGAGCACGACCAACGGCGAATACAGCCTGGACGAGGTGTACCTGGAGCTGAACGTTCCGGTGCTGGCCGACATGGCCTTCGCCAAGGAACTGACCCTGAACGTCGCCAGCCGTTACTCGGACTACAGCAACTTCGGCGACACCACCAACAGCAAGTTCGGCATCACCTGGCGTCCGACCGACGACCTGCTGGTGCGCGGCACCTACGCCGAGGGCTTCCGCGCCCCGACCATCGACAACATGTACGGCGGTACCGGCTCGAGCTTCGAGAAGTACATCGATCCGTGCGGCGTGGGCGCTCCGGCCAGCGTGAACGGCAATGCCGCCTGCAACGCCGCCGGCGTGCCGCTGGGCTACGTGCAGGTGGGCCAGGGCCTGGTGCCGTGCTCGACCTATCCGTGCGCGACTCCGGACCAGTTCATCAACGGTTCCAACCCGAATCTGAAGCCGGAAACCTCCAAGAGCAGGACCGCCGGTCTGGTGTGGAGCCCGCGCTGGGTGCAGGGCCTGGACATCTCGCTTGACTGGTACAACTACCAGATCAAGGACATGATCATCCAGGACAGCGTCGACCGCATCCTGCGCGACTGCTACACGCTGGGCAACAGCGCCCGCTGCGAAGGCATCGTGCGCGAAGCCGACGGCCACATCAGCAAGATGTTCTACGGCCTGGCCAACCTGGGCCAGATGGAGACCGAAGGCTACGACCTGGGCGTCAAGTACCGCCTGCCGGAACTGGCGATCGGCAAGTTCAGCATCGATTGGCAGACCACCTACACCGCCAAGTACGACGAAGCCGGCCAGAACTCCACCGGTGAGAACATCACCATCGGCAACGTTGGTTCCGCGGGCATCTTCCGCCTGCGTTCGAACGTGGGCGTGAACTGGGAGTTGGGCGACTTCGGTGTCAACTACACCGCGCGTTACTACTCGGGCATGAAGGAAAGCTGCATCGACCTGGATTCGTTCTGGTGCAACGCTCCGGACCACATCGCCAATGGCGAGGATGATCCGCTGCGCAAGACCGGCTCGAACACCTTCCACGACCTGCAGGTCAACTGGAAGGCGCCGTGGGATGCCACCATCGCCGTCGGTGCGAACAACGTGTTCAACCACCGCGGTGCGCTGCAGTACTCGGCACCGAACAGCGACTTCGCCTACTACGGCGGCTTCGACATCGGTCGCTTCATCTACATGAAGTACACCCAGCGCTTCTGATCCATCGAAGTTCTGTGCAACACGAAGAAGGGCGGGCCGCAAGGCCTGCCCTTCTTCTTTTCGCTCCTGCAGGCACGTGGAGCCGTGGATGCGGAGGCTCGCTCCGCACGGGCTTTCTCCTGCCGGAGCTTGCGCGCCGGGCAGGCCAGGCACCCGCTTCCGGTCCCGGGAGTGCAGCAGGGGTCGCCTTTTTTTTCCCCGTTCCTGCCGAAGCACGTGGAGCCGTAGATACGGAGCTCGCCCCGCAGGGGCTTTCCTGTCGAGGCTTGCATGCCGGGCAGGCAAAGCACCTGCTTCCGCCGTTGCCGAGTGTTTCAGGGCGCAAAAAAACGGCCGCATCGAATGCGGCCGTTGCGGAGAGCATGCGCTGCGCGCCGTCTAGGCGGTGGCGGCCAGCCCGGCGAGATCGTTGGCCATCTCGCGCCAGCCATCGAGCCGCGGCAGCACCGCGGTGCGCTCCAGGTACTGCTCGTCCACCTGGCTGCCGCTGGCCAGCGCCGTGGCGACATGCACCGCGCCGGTGACCCAGAAGCTGCGCACGTTCGAGCGCTGCGGCTGCAGGTGGAAGGCGACCGCCTCGATGATCGGCATCGGCAGGCCCCACAGGCCGAGCAGGTAGGCGCCGGCTTCCGCGTGACCAGGGCGGTCGTCGCCCTCGACCGCCGGCTCGCGCTCGTCGCGCACGCCCGGCAGCAGCAGGCCGATGTCGGCCAGCAGCGCCGCGGTCGAGCCCAGTTCGGCGCTGGAGGACGGCAGCATCTTCGCCGCCAGGCGCGAGGCCGTCAGTGCGCGCGCCTGCAGGGCGTTGCGCTCGGCCGGCGACACCGACGGCAGCGAGAACACCTCGCTGGCCAGCACCAGGTCGCGCAGGGTGGCCAGGCCCAGCCGGGTCACCGCGCCGCGCAGGTCGGAGATCGCGCGGCCGCTGTTGAAGAACGCCGAGTTGGACAGCTGCAGCACCTTGGCGGCGATGGCCGGGTCGGCCGATACCAGCTTGGCGATGTCGCTGGCGTCGGTGCTCTCGTCCTCTTCCAGCGCGTGCATCAGGCCCAGGTACACGTGCGGCGGCGAGGGCAGCTTCTCGACGCGGCCGATGGCCGCGCGCAGGCGCGGGCTGTCCAGCAGGTCGCGCAGTTCCTCCAGGCTGGTCAGCGCTTCGAGCAGCACTTCCGGCGACAGCGGCAGCGGCAGGAAGCGGTGCGCCACGCCGATGATGCGGGCCGCGGGCGCGCGCTGGCTCTGCGCGGCGTCGATCAGCGCGATGCGGATCGTTTCCGGGCGCAGGGTCCGGATCTGGCCGAGCAGGGTAGCCGGGGTGAGGTCGGGCAGGACCGGCGCGACGATGACCGCGTCGATGGTGCTGGTGGCCACCGTGGCGATGGCGGCATTGCCGTCCGGGGCGGTCTGGACCTGCCAGTCCTCGCCCAGATCGGTGATGTACTCGAGGAGATCGGCCGACAGGCTGGCTTCGTCGCCGACTAGCAGGATACGCAAGACATTTCCCCCAATGGAACCGCCCGGCCGCAACGGGAACAGGCCGGAAACCGGCCTGTCAATGTAGCGGAACGCCCCGGCGAGGTCATGCCCCGCGCGGGTGAAACGTGATCGTCGTCGCTGGCGGCGGCAGGGCCCGCAGGCTGCCGCCGCCCGTCGCCTCAGCCCTGCTTGGCGGCGAAGTTCTGCTGGGCCTCGACCAGGATGCGCTTGGCTTCGGCGGCGTCGCCCCAGCCTTCGATCTTGACCCACTTGCCCTTTTCCAGGTCCTTGTAGTGCTCGAAGAAGTGGCCGATGCGCTCCAGCCAGTGGCTGGACACCTGGGCGATGTCTTCCACGTGGCCGTAGCCGCTGAAGATCTTCGACACCGGCACGGCCAGAATCTTCTCGTCGCTGCCGGCTTCGTCGGTCATCTTCAGCACACCGACCGGGCGGCAGCGCACCACCGAGCCGGGCACCAGCGGCAGCGGCAGCACCACCAGCACGTCGGCCGGGTCGCCGTCGCCGCCCAGGGTGCTGGGCACGTAGCCGTAGTTGCAGGGGTAGCGCATCGGCGTGGAGAGGATGCGGTCGACGAAGATCGCGCCCGATTCCTTGTCCACTTCGTACTTCACCGGTTCCGAATCCTTCGGAATCTCGATGATGACGTTGATTTCTTCCGGGGGGTTCTTGCCCGCGGAAACGAGTTCCAGACCCATGCGCTGCTCCGAATCGTACGTTTGACAGAAGGCCGCCATTCTACGCCGGCCGCTGGTGCGGCGCACCAAAGGCCGGTGCCGTGGGCCGAGGCGCGGGACCGGAGCGCGGGCGAGCGGATGCGCCCGTGGAGGCGGGCGGGTAGCCTGCCGCGATGGATTCCCTGATCGCCGCCTCCGCGCGGGCCCTGGCCGCGGGCGATGTGCTCGCCGCGCTCAACCACGTCGCGCTGCGCGAGGACCCGGCGGCGCTGGCCCTGCGCGGCATCGCCATGGCCCGGCTCGGCGAGCTGGGCCGCGCGCGCGATCTGCTGCGCCGGGCCCACCGCGGGTTCGGCCCCCACGAGGTGCTGGCCCGCGCGCGCTGCACGCTGGCCGACGCCGAGGTGGCGCTGGCGATGCGCCACCTCGGCGGCTCGCCGGCGCCGCTGCAGGCCGTGGCGGCGCTGCTGGAGGCGCGCGGCGACCATGCCAATGCCCTGCAGGCCTGGCTGGTCCTGGCGCGGCGCCTGCTGCTGCTCGGCCGGTTGCGGCCGGCGGCCGACGCGCTGACCCGGCTCGACGGCAAGCGCATGCCGCCCGCGCTGGCGGCCATGGCCGGGCTGACCGCCGCGACGCTGGCGCTGCATTCCCTGCAGGTGGCGCAGGCGCGCGCCGCGCTCGAGGACGCCCGCGCGGCCGCGCGCAATGCCGCCATTCCGGCGCTGCTGGCCGAAGTCGACGACGCCTGCGCGCGGCTGGAGCAGCCCGCGGCCCGCTGCGTGGGCGGCGGCGCCGATACGCCGTTGCGCATGGAACAGGTGCAGGCGCTGCTGGCTTCCGGGGTGCTGGTCGTGGACGCGTGCCGGCGCGGCGTGCGGCTGGGACGCAACTGGCGTTCGCTGGCGAGGCGTCCGGTCCTGTTCGCGCTGGCGCGCGCGCTGGCCGAGGCCTGGCCCGGGGATGTCGAACGCGACACGCTCGTCCGCCGCGTGTTCGGCATGCGCCATTGCGACGAGACGCTGCGCGCGCGGCTGCGCGTGGAGATCGGCCGGCTGCGCGCGCTGGTCGACGGCCTGGCGCGCATCGAGGCGACGCCGGACGGTTTCCGCCTGCAGCCGTGCACCGACACCACGGTAACGGTGCTGGCGCCACCGATCGAAGGCGAGCAGGCGGCGCTGACCGCCCTGCTGGGCGATGGCGCGGCCTGGTCCACCTCGGCGCTGGCCCTGGCGCTGGGCGCCAGCCAGCGCAGCGTGCAGCGGGCGCTGGCCGCGCTGGAAGCGGCGGGGCGGGTGCGTTCGAGCGGGCGCGGGCGGGCGCAGCGCTGGCGTTCCCTGCCGCTGGCTGGATTCACGACGATCTTGTTACTCCCCGCCGCGCTGCCGGTTGACTAGTGTCGGCGGCAGGCACCGATTCCCGGATGTGCCAGGAGACTGCAGCGATGAACACTGGAACCCCCGCTTCCGAAACGACCACGGCCAAGGTGCGCCCGGCCGAAGTGGTGCGCGACTATGGCCCATTCGCCGGTTCGGATTGCATCCACGGCGTCAGCTTCGACGGGCGCAACGTATGGGCCGCCACCGGCGAGGCGCTGGTGGCCTTCGATCCGGCCGATGGCGAGCCGGTGCGCACGCTGGCGCTGGTCTGCGACGCCGGCACCGCGTTCGACGGCACCCACCTCTATCAGATCGCCGAGGCCCGCATCGACAAGATCGATCCGCGCAGCGGGCAGGTGCTGTCGTCGATCCCCGCGCCCGGCGCCGGCGCCGATTCCGGCATGGCCTGGGCCGAAGGCAGCCTGTGGGTTGGGCAGTACCGGCAACGCCGCATCCACCAGATCGACCCGGCCGACGGCGCCGTCCTGCGCACCATCGAATCGGACCGCTTCGTCACCGGCGTGACCTGGGTGGACGGCGAGCTGTGGCATGCCACCGGCGAAGGCGGGGAGAGCGACATCCGCCGCATCGATCCGGACACCGGCGCGGTGCTGGAACGGCTGCAGATGCCGGCGGGCATCAGTGTCAGCGGCCTGGAAGCCGACGGCGGTGGGCTGTTCTATTGCGGCGGCGGCCGCAATGGCCGGGTGCATGCGGTGAAACGGCCGCGTACGCGCTGAGGCTGTGCCGGGGGCGCGTCCGGAAGCGCGCTTCCCTGCCGTCCCTTCCCCCCCAGGTGGGGAAGGGCCGTCTGCCGCGAAGACGACGGCCGCTCGTCCGACCCAAGCAGCCTGTCCCCTGCAAGCGGGGAAAGGCGAGGGCGCCGTACGTAGTCGACGCGGTCTACAGCAACGGCACCAGCAGCGCCACGGTGTTGATGATCCTGATCCCAGCCTTGCAGCTCATCCCATCCCGTTCCCTTCCCCCGCAGGCGGGGGAAGGGCGAGGCTGCCGTGCGCAGCCGGCTTCAATTACAGCAACGGGACCAGCAGCAGCGCCACGATGTTGATGATACTGATCCGAGCCTTGCGGCTCGCCCCATCCCGTTCCCTTCCCCCGCAGGCGGGGGAAGGGCGAAGGTGCCGTGCGCAGCCGGCTTCGGTTACAGCAATGGCACCAGCAGCAGTGCCACGATGTTGATGATCTTGATCCGAGCCTTGCGGCTCGCCCCCATCCCGTTCCCTTCCCCCGCAGGCGGGGGAAGGGCGAAGGTGCCGTGCGCAGCCGGCTTCGGTTACAGCAACGGCACCAGCAGCAGCGCCACGATATTGATGATCTTGATGAGGGGGTTGATTGCCGGGCCGGCGGTGTCCTTGTAGGGATCACCGACGGTATCGCCGGTCACCGCGGCCTTGTGCGCCTCGCTGCCCTTGCCGCCGAAGTGGCCGTCCTCGATGTACTTCTTGGCGTTGTCCCAGGCGCCGCCGCCGGTGGTCATCGAGATCGCCACGAACAGGCCGGTGACGATCGTGCCGATCAACAGACCGCCGAGCGCGCGCGGCCCCAGCAGCAGGCCGACGATGATCGGCACCACCACCGGCAGCAGCGAGGGCACGATCATTTCCCGGATCGCCGAGCGGGTCAGCATGTCCACCGCCCTGTCGTACTGCGGCTTGCCGGTGCCCTGCATGATGCCGGCGATGTCGCGGAACTGGCGGCGCACTTCCTCTACCACCGCACCGGCGGCGCGGCCCACCGCCTCCATCGCCATCGCGCCGAACAGGTAGGGAATCAGGCCGCCGATCAGCAGGCCGATGATCACCGTGTGGTCGGACAGATCAAAGGCGAACGTCTCGCCCGGGTGCGCGGCCTGCAGGTTGTGGGTGTAGTCGGCGAACAGCACCAGCGCGGCCAGCGCCGCCGAGCCGATCGCATAGCCCTTGGTCACCGCCTTGGTGGTGTTGCCCACCGCGTCGAGCGGGTCGGTGATGTCGCGGATCTCGCTGGGCAGCTCGGCCATCTCGGCGATGCCGCCGGCGTTGTCGGTGATCGGCCCATAGGCGTCGAGCGCGACGATCATGCCGGCCATCGACAGCATCGCGGTGGCGGCGATGGCGATGCCATACAGCCCGCCGAAATGGAACGCGCCCCAGATCGCCGCGCAGACCGCCACCACCGGCAGCGCGGTGGATTTCATCGACACGCCGAGGCCGGCGATGATGTTGGTGCCGTGGCCGGTGGTCGAGGCCTGCGCCACGTGCTGCACCGGCTTGTACTGGGTGCCGGTGTAGTACTCGGTGATCCATACGATCAGCCCGGTCAGCACCAGCCCGATCAGCGCGCAGTAGAAGATGTGGATCGACGACACCGCCAGCGTGCCGTCGAGCGTGGTCAGCCCGTCCGGGAGCAGGTTGGCGGTGACGAACCAGAACGCGACCGCCGACAGCACCGCCGACACGATCACGCCCTTGTACAGCGCGCCCATGATGTGGGTGCTGCCGTCCTTCACCTTGACGAAGAACGCGCCGATGATCGAGGCGATGATCGATACGCCGCCCAGCACCAGCGGGTACAGCACCGCGTTCGAATCCTCGGCGAACATCAGCCCGCCCAGCAGCATGGTGGCGATCACCGTCACCGCGTAGGTCTCGAACAGGTCGGCGGCCATGCCGGCGCAGTCGCCGACGTTGTCGCCGACGTTGTCGGCGATCACCGCCGGGTTGCGCGGGTCGTCCTCGGGAATGCCGGCCTCGACCTTGCCCACCAGGTCCGCGCCCACGTCCGCGCCCTTGGTGAAGATGCCGCCGCCCAGGCGCGCGAAGATCGAGATCAGCGAACTGCCGAACGCCAGCCCGACCAGCGCGTGCAGCGCGGGTTCGCCGGTCACGCCCAGATAGCGGGTCAGCAGCAGGTAGTAGCCGGCCACGCCCAGCAGGCCCAGCCCCACCACCAGCATGCCGGTGATCGCGCCGCCCTTGAACGCCACGTCCATCGCCGCGCTCATGCCCTTGCGCGCAGCTTCGGCGGTGCGCACGTTGGCGCGGACCGAGACGTTCATTCCGATGTAGCCGGCCGCGCCGGACAGCACCGCGCCCACCGCGAAGCCGACCGCGGTGTACCAGCTCAGGAACACGCCCACCAGCACGAACAGCACCACGCCGGCGATGGCGATGGTCAGGTACTGGCGGTTGAGGTAGGCGCGCGCGCCTTCCTGGATCGCCGAGGCGATTTCCTGCATGCGTGCGTTGCCGGCGGGCTGGCGCAATATCCAGCGCGCGGCGGACAGGCCATAGGCGATGGCGATGACCGCACATGCCAGGGCGAAGACGAGACCGTTGTTTTGCAGCATGAACCCCTCCAGCACAGGTGGATGTCGTCCAGCAGCGCTGAACGCGGGACACGCCGGGATGAAGCACTGGAACAGACCCGGAGCCATGCAGCGGCCGTGGTACGTGTCGCGGTGTTCAACTTTTCCTGGAGCCGCAGCGAGTATGGGTCAGCTGCCGTTCACTGTCACGGGGCAGTGGCGGGGCGCTCGTCCGCGCTTCCGTTGCCGAGTTGAAGGGCTGCGGTCGCGCCACTGCCGGCGGCCGGGCCTGTGGGGTGCGTTTGCGCCCGTGCCACGGCGTTCAGCACTGTACTGGCACCGTGCGGCTTTCCGCTGACGAACGAGACAAGGCGATGAAGACCGTATGTGGAGTGCTGTCGCTGCCGTGGCTGGTCCTGCTGTCGCTGGCCACGCAGGCGCAGGCGGAGGGGCCGGCGGCGGCGCAGCCGGAAATCCAGCGCCCGCCGGGCACCGCGCAGGCGCTGGGCGCGGTGCATACCGTGCGCCAGATTCCCGAAGCCTGCGTCCGCATCGAAGGCCGCTTCACCGGCCAGGCCGATGCGCCCTACGCCATGCAGCTGGTGCGTACCGACGCACGCTGCCAGCCGCGCGCGGCCCTGCTGGATGCGGCCCAGGTCACGCCGGGCGCGAACGGATGGCGGCTCAACGACCGCATCCGGATTCCGGCGGCGGCCTGCCCGGGCCAGCAGGCGGTGGTCGAGGTCTGGCGGCGCCCGGTCGAACAGCCGCTGACCCGGGACGGCCAGGGGCAGGTGCGCGTGTACCTGGGCGAAGCCCGGCAGCAGGCCGAAGCCGGCAAGCTGGCGTCGCTGCCCGCGTTCTCGGTGAACATGGCGGTGGAGGGCAAACCCTGCCGCTGACGCAGGCCTGCCCTCGTAGGAGCGGCTTCAGCCGCGAACGCTCCTGTTTTTGCTTCTCCACATTTGGCCGGCAAAAAGCGTTCGCGGCTGAAGCCGCTCCTACTGAGACCGGGCTTAGCCTTCCCAGTCCGGAAGCTTCTTCGCCACCGCCACGTTCTTCAGCGTCACGTACTTCGGCAGGCCGTCGCGACCCCACGGCAGCGGCGCCTCGCCGCGAATCAGCGGCTGCAGGTAGCGCCGCGCCTTGTCGGTGATGCCGAAGCCGTCCCTGCGGATGAAGCCGGCCGGCATCTTCTTCTCGTGGTTGGCCACCTTCGACAGCGGCGCCGCCTCGATCTTCCAGCGGTACGGCGCATCGGCGGTGCGCACGATCACCGGCATCACCGAGTTGCGGCCCTCCAGCGCGAAGCGTACCGCCGCCTTGCCCACCGCCTGCGCCTGCTCCCAGTCGGTCCTGCTGGCGACATGGCGGGCCGAGCGCTGCAGGTAGTCGGGCAGCGTCCAGTGCACCTTGTAGCCCAGCTCCGCCTTGACCCGGCCGGCCAGGTACGAGGCGACGCCGCCGAGCTGGGTATGGCCGAAGGAATCGGTGGCGCCGCCGGCGTCGGCGACGAAGCGGCCGTCGGCGGTGTGGATGCCTTCGCTGGCCACGACCACGCACCAGCCCACCTTCGCCACCACCTGCTTCACCTTCGCCAGGAAGGCGGCTTCGTCGTAGGCGCGTTCGGGCAGCAGGATGATCTGCGGCGCGTCGTCGGGGTTTTCCCCGGCCAGCCCGGCCGCGGCGGCCAGCCAGCCGGCGTGGCGGCCCATCGCCTCGTAGATGAAGACGCGGGTGGAGGTCTCGGCCATCGCCGCGACGTCCAGCGCGGCCTCGCGCACCGACACGGCGGTGTACTTGGCGGCCGAACCGAAGCCCGGGCAGGTGTCGGTGACGGCCAGGTCGTTGTCGATGGTCTTGGGCACGCCCACGCAGGTCAGCGGGTAGCCGAACTCCCGGGCCAGCTGCGAGACCTTCAGCGCGGTGTCGGCCGAATCGTTACCGCCGTTGTAGAGGAACCAGCGCACGTCGTGCGCCCTGAGCACGTCCAGCAGGCGCTCGTATCTGGTCCGGTCCGCCTCCAGCGACTTGAGCTTGTAGCGGCACGAGCCGAACGCGCCGCCCGGGGTGTGGGCCAGCGCGGCGATGCTGGCCGCCGGCTCCTTCGAGGTGTCGATCAGGTCCTCGCGCAGGGCGCCCAGGATGCCGTTGCGCGCGGCCAACACCTTGATTTTCTTCGCCCGGGCTTCGGCGATGACGGCCGAGGCGGTGGCGTTGATGACGGCGGTCACGCCACCGGACTGGGCGTAGAGCAGGGTACCTCGGGACATGGACGGGACTCTCCGGGCGTGGGACATTTCCGGGACATTGGCCGGATGCGGTAAGCTGCGTTATTGCGGTGCAGCGTGAATCGGCCCATGAGTCTAACGCCGCTGTCCGTCCCTGAAAGAAATCGTCCTCTACATACAAGGGAGTCAGGAATGCGATTGGTTCTGTTGGGACCGCCCGGTTCGGGCAAGGGCACGCAGGCGACCCGCCTGAAGGAAGAACTGCAGATTCCGCACATCTCCACCGGCGACCTGCTGCGCGCCGAAGTGGCCGCCGGCACCGAGCTGGGCAAACAGGCCAAGGCGGTGATGGATGCCGGCAACCTGGTGTCCGACGACATCCTGCTGGGCATGCTGGAATCGCGCCTGGCCCAGGCCGACGTCGCCAACGGCTTCATTCTCGACGGCTACCCGCGCAACGTGGCCCAGGCCAACGCGCTGGGCGAACTGCTGACCCGCCTGGACCAGCCGCTGGACGCCATCGTGCAGCTGGACGTGCCGACCGAACTGCTGGTCGAGCGCATCGCCGGCCGCGCCAAGGAACAGGGCCGCGCCGACGACAACCCCGAGTCGGTGCGCCAGCGCCTGCAGGTCTACAACGATTCCACCGCGCCGGTGATCGACTTCTACGCGGCCAGGGGCACCCTGGCCCGCGTCGATGGCGTGGGCGCGCTGGACGAAGTGCTGGCCCGCATCCTGGCCGCCATCAAGCGCTGATGCCCGCACGCCCCGGCATGGCCGGGGCAGGCCGGAAGACCGGCATGCGCATAAACGAACGCCCCGGACCAGTGCATGGTCCGGGGCGTTCGTCGTACAGGGGCCAGCAGGTGGGCGTGCTCAGGGCCCCGCAGCATGAGCTCCCTGGGGACGGCCTCTTGGGGAGTAGGACCTGAGGGATACTGCGGCTGGCCCGTGCATTCTCGGTATGAATGCCCCCGAACGGTATAGGAGTTTCCCCTACAGATCAGTAGGGGTAGTGTCGTGACGACGTATCCGGCGCGCCGGCGCATCGGCGACAATCGGCGCATGAGCAAGATCCATATCCTCGGCATTGCCGGTACTTTCATGGGCGGCGTGGCCGCCCTGGCCCGCGAACTCGGCCACCAGGTCGAAGGCAGCGACCAGGCGGTGTATCCGCCGATGTCCACCCAGCTGGAAACGCTGGGCATCGCCCTGTCGCAGGGTTATCTGCCGGGCAACATCGGCGACGACTGCGACGAGATCGTGGTCGGCAACGCGCTCTCGCGCGGCAACGCCGCGGTGGAGGCAGTGCTGGATGCCGGCCGGCGTTACACCAGCGGCGCGCAGTGGCTGGCCGAGAACGTGCTGCCCGGGCGCGACACCGTGGCCGTGGCCGGCACCCATGGCAAGACCACGACGACGACGATCCTGGCCTACCTGCTGCAGGCCGCCGGGCGCGAGCCGGGGTTCCTGATCGGCGGCGTGGCGGAGGATTTCGGGGTGTCGGCGCGGTTGGGCGGGGCGAGGGAAGCATCTTCCGCTGTCGTACCCCCATCCGCCCCTTCGGGGCACCTTCCCCCGCAGGGGAAAGGGGACACGGTGTCGATGCTGCCGCATCGACCGCTTTTTGTTGTCGAAGCCGACGAATACGACACCGCGTTCTTCGACAAGCGCAGCAAGTTCGTCCACTACCGGCCGCTGGTGGCGATCCTCAACAACCTGGAATACGACCACGCCGACATTTTCCCGGACGTGGCGGCGATCCAGCGCCAGTTCCACCACCTGGTGCGCACCGTGCCCGGCCGCGGCCGGCTGATCGTCAACGGCGAGGACGCGCGCCTGGCCGAGGTGCTGGCGATGGGCTGCTGGACGCCGGTGGAACGCTTCGGTTTCGACCCTGCGCTGGAGTGGAGCGCACGCCTGCTCGAGCAGGACGGCAGTGCGTTCGCGGTGCTGCACGATGGCGTGGAAGTGGCGCAGGTGCGCTGGCCGCTGCTGGGCCGGCACAACGTGCTCAATGGCCTGGCCGCGCTGGCCGCCGCGCACGCGGTGGGCGTGGACGTGGCCACGGTGGCGCCGGCGCTGGCCGGCTTCCGCAGCGTCAAGCGGCGCCTGGAAGTGATCGGCCAGGCGCGGGGGGTGACCGTCTACGACGATTTCGCCCACCATCCCACCGCCATCCACACCACGCTGGAAGGCCTGCGTGCGAAGGTCGGCGATGCGCGGATCGTGGTGGCGATGGAGCCGCGCAGCAATTCGATGCGGCTGGGCGCGCACGCTGATGCGCTGGCGCCGTCGCTGGACATCGCCGATGCGGTGGTATTTCTGGCCCGGCCGGAATTGCCCTGGGACGCGGCCAGGGTGATCGCGGCCGTGCGCGGACAGGCGCAGGCCGTGGCCGATACCGACGCGCTGCTGGCGCGGCTGGGCGAGGCGACGCGCGATGGCGACCACGTGGTGTTCATGTCCAACGGCGGCTTCGACGGCGCGCCGCGCCGCTTCCTGGCGCAACTGCAGGGCTGATGCGCGCGGCCGCATCGTGGCGGGGGCATAACCCGCCCTGCGTTACCCTCGCCCTGCATCCCTTCGTTTCCGGAGTACGGCCGGCCTGATGACAGACACGCAGACCCTGCCCCTGTTCCCGCTGCACGGCGTGCTGCTGCCTGGCGCCGCGCTCGGACTGCGCGTGTTCGAGGCGCGCTACCTGGACCTGGTGCGCGAATGCGGCCGCCAGGGCAGCACCTTCGGCATCTGCCTGATCCTGGACGGCGAGGAGGTCGGCGCGCCGGCCACCCCCGCGGCCTGGGGCGTGGAGGCGGTGGTCGAGGACTTCGATGTCGGCGCCGACGGCGTGCTGCAGCTGCGCCTGCGCGGCGCGCGCCGTTTCCATGTGGAGCGGACGCGGGTGCGCGACAACGGCCTGGTGGTAAGCCAGATCCAGTGGCGCGACCCCGACCACGACGACGAACTGCGACCCGAGCATGCGCTGCTGGGCCTGCTGCTGGAACGCATCCTCGAGCAGGCCGGCGGCGAATTCGCCGGCGCCGGTCCGGCGCAGCTGGACCAGGCGGCCTGGGTGGGCTGGCGGCTGGCCGAGCTGCTGCCGCTGGAAGACGAGCAGCGGCTGGTACTGCTGCAGGAAGACGATCCGCACCAGCGGCTGGACCAACTGCTCACCTGGATTCCCGACTTCGAACCGCCGGCGGAATCCGACCTGTAGAGGGGCAAGCCCCGGCCTCTACGGCGTGCGAGAGTTGCGGCGATGTGCGCAGGTGCCGGGCTCGCCCGGCACGGGCTTTGCCGGGAGGCTTCATGCAGGGCAAGCCCTGCATCTACGGAATGCGAGATTGCGGCGACGCGCGCAGGTGTCGGCTCGTCCGGCACGGAGCTTTGCCGGGAAGGCTTCATGCAGGGCAAGCCCTGCATCTACGGAGTGCGAGGATTGCGGCGGTGCACGTAGGTGCCAGGCTCGCCCGGCACGAGCTTCGCCGGGAAGGCTTCATGCAGGGCAAGCCCTGCATCCACGGAATGCGAGGATTGCGGCGATGCGCGCAGGTGCCGGCTCGTCCGGCACGGAGCTTTGCCGGGAAGGCTCATGCAGGGCAAGCCCTGCATCTACGGAATGCGAGGAGTGCGGCGGTGCACGTAGGTGCCGGGCTCGCCCGGCACGGCTTCGCTGGGAGGCTTCATGCAGGGCAAGCCCTGCATCTACGGAATGCGAGGATTGCGGCGATGTGCGTAGGTGCCGGGCTCGCCCGGCACGGAGCTTCGCCGGGAAGGCTCCATGCAGGGCAAGCCCTGCATCTAAGGAATGCGAGGATTGCGGCGGTGCACGCAGGTGCCGGGCTCGCCCGGCACGGGCTTCGCTGGGAGGCCTCATGCAGGGCAAGCCCTGCATCTACGGTTGCGGTTCGCTGCGGATCATCAGCAGCGGCATGCCGCTTTCCGGTAGCGTCCGGGTGCGCGTTTCCATGCCGTCCAGCGATTGCGTCACGGCCTCCAGCGCCGGATCGACGCCGCGCAGCGGCAGCCACAGGCCGAACAGCCGGAAATGGCGCTGGTAGCGCAGGGTCTGCGCGCTGCCCAGCCACAATGGCGCCTGTCCGGGCTGCAGCCGCACCGGTGCCGGCCACAGGCGCAGCGCATGCACTTCGTCGGCGCGTGCGCCCTTGCGCACCATCAGCAGCGATTCGACATTGGTGTCCAGCGTGGCCGGCAGCACCGGCACCTGCTCCGGCGCGGCCTTGCTGTCGAGCATGACCAGCGCCTGCTGCCAGCCGGCCTGCGGCTGCAGCTTCCAGCCGTGGCGTTCCAGCTGCTGCTGCAAGGACGCCAGCGGCCCGGCCACCTGCACGTCCAGCGGCCAGCGCTGGTCGTCGTCGAACTCGTTGCGGCGCGACGGCAGCTCGCGCCAGCCGTCCTGCCACCAATAGTCCGCCTCCATCATGCGCGGCGCTTCGGCCACCGGCTCGAACTTGGCCAGCTTGGCCGGCACGTTGCGCGGCGCGTACCAGAGCCCGGCCAGCACGAACACGCCGTAGAACAGCCACGTCACCGGCTTGACCCAGAACGAGCGGTTGAAGCGGCGCCGGTAGGCGATGCCCAGCACCAGCAGCCAGAAGATGCCGAACAACATGCCGCCGATGACGTCGCTCAGCCAGTGCGCACCCAGGTAGATCCGCGCAAAACCAATGATGGTGACCACGATGCCGGACACCAGGTACGGCCATACGCGCGTGCGGCCGGGCAGCTCGCGGCCGATCAGCACGGCGAAGAAGCCGAAGGTGATGGTGGCCATGGTCACCGACACCGAGGGGAAGCCGAAGCCGCTGCTCGCCGCCGGCGGCCGCACCACGTCCACGGTGGCGCCGAGCAGCTTGGTCAGCGCCAGGCCGAAGGCCAGCGCCGCCAGCCAGTGCGCGGCGGCCATCCAGCGCCGGCGCCAGCACAGGTAGCCCATGCCCGCGGCGGTGGCCGGCAGCAGCACCTGCCAGTCGCCCAGCGAGGCCAGCGCCGCCATCGGGTAGTCGGCCAGCGGATTGCGCAGGGCCAGCATCAGCTGGTGCACGGCCAGGTCCAGCGCCAGCGGCTCGCCATGGCCCACCACCACCATCAGCAGCACGAACCAGCCCCAGCCCAGCAGCAGCAGCATCAGCGCCAGCATCGCCAGCGGCACCGATTCGCGCCGGCGCGGGTCGAACAGGTCGTTCCAGTAGCGGCCGAGCAGGTGCGGGTGGCGCTGCGACCAGCGCAGCAGCCGGGCCAGCCAGCCGTCCATGCGCGCGGCCGACCAGCGGTAGCCGTACAGCACGATCGCCCACACCAGCCCCAGAATCACGCCCAGCAGCGCCACCACCACGAACAGGCGCCCGGCCACCGCCGCCACCGCATCGTAGGCCTGGCCCAGCGCCCAGCCTGGCAGCAGGAACAGCACCGCCCAGGACAGGCTGGCGACGGCGCTGGGCTGCGCGTAGCGCGCCAGCGGCATCTTCGCCATGCCGGCGATGGCCGGCACGAACGGACGGATCGCGCCGACGTAGCGCGCCACCAGGATGCTCTTGAACGCATTGCGCCGGAACAGCAGTTCGCCGCGCTCCAGCAGCTGCGGGTAGCGGCTGAACGGCCACACGCCGCGCAGGCGGTCGCCCCAGCGCCGGCCGACCCAGTAGCTCAGGCCGTCGCCGCAGAACGCGCCGAGCGCGGCGCAGGCCACCGCGTAGGGGCCCGATATCTCGCCCATGCCGATCAGCACGCCGATGGCGATCATCAGCGGCAGCGCCGGCACGATCGCGCCGAGGATGATCACGGCGTCGCAGAAGGCGATGGCGAAGATGACGACGCCGGCCAGCACCGGGTGCGCGGCGATCCAGGCCAGGGTGGAGTCGATCCAGGATGAATTCATCGACGGATTATAAAAGGGCGCGGGCGCAGGACCGGCGCCCGGCGACGGGGTTCCGGACAGCGGCGGTGCAGGTAGGAGAAGTACGCGTGCACGTGTCGCCGGCCGCGGTGGGGGCGGCCCGCTAGAATGGCGGCGATGGCGAATACGAACGACGACGGCGTCCAGATCCTCAAGTCCGACAGCTTCGGGCGCATCCTGCGGGTAAACGAAGGCGGGCGCTGCTTCGTGCGCCGCGACCTCGGCGCCACCCCTTGGTGGCTGCGCCTGCCGGCCTGGTGGCTGGCGCGGCGCGAGGCCCGCGCGCTGGCCAGGCTGGGCGGCATGGAGGCGACGCCGCGGTTGCTGGGCTGGGATGGACGCTGGCTGGACCGCAGTTACATGGAAGGAGCGGCGATGTACCAGCGCCCGCCGCATGGCGACGTGGCCTGGTTCCGCGCCGCGCGCCGCATGCTGCAGCGGGTGCACCGCCAGGGCATCGCCCACAACGACCTGGCCAAGGAGGCCAACTGGCTGGTGCGTGCCGACGGCTCGCCGGCGCTGATCGATTTCCAGCTGGCGGTGTGCGGCAACCCGCGTTCGCGCTGGATGCGCCTGCTCGCCCGCGAGGACCTGCGCCATCTGCTCAAGCACAAGCGCACGTACTGCCGGCAGGCGCTGACGCCGGTGGAACTGCGCCTGCTCAAGCGCCATTCGTGGGTGCGCGAGCTGTGGTTCGCCACCGGCAAGCCGGTGTACCGCTTCGTCACCCGCCGTGTCCTGCATTGGGAGGACAACGAGGGGCAGGGGCCGAAGATGTGACGCAACCCGCGTAGCGGGCTGCGTCCCCAAAGTTCTGCACGGCAGAACTTTGGGCCCCGACTCCTTGCCTGCCTATCCCCCGCGCCTTTGGCGCGCCCCCCTTACAAAGGGGGGCTCTGCTCCATCGTGTTGGCGCGAGTGTGTAGCGCGACGCTTGCCCGCTGGGGTCTTGCCGGGAAATCACAGCGGGGCGAGGCCCGTTCTACGGTGGGTTCGCTGGAGCGGTGCGGCTTTGTGGGGCTGGCTTGCGCCGACCGCACGAGACGACGTTACGACTCAGCGCACTTCCAGCGCCTGCCGGCCGATGTAGCGGCGCTGGGCGTCGAAGTCGTAGCCCAGGGTGAGCGTGCCGGCGTCGGCGCAGGCGTGGCAGGGGCGCAGCGGCGTGCTGTAGTGCAGGCGCACGCCGCCATCGGGCAGCGGCGCGGTGCCGGCGGGCTGTGCCGGCGCGAATGGCACGGCGTCCGGATGCTTGTCGAAGAACGCCTTGACCTGTGCATCGGCGCGCGCGCTGTCGTCCAGCACGTCCGCGTCCACATCGATGGTCCTGCCGCTGGCATCCACCAGCCAGGTGCCCTGGTTGGTGTTGGCGCGCAGCGGGAATTCCAGCGTGGCGATGCCGACGCCGGACTGGTCGTCCCACGCGCTCACGTAGCCGGGCGTGTCCTGCGCGGCCAGCCGTTGCGCGGCGGCGATGGCGGCCGCCGTCGCGCCCGCCGCGCGCATGGCCTGGACCACGCAGCCCTCGCCGCCGGGCGGGGTGTCGCTGCGGCAGGCGTCGGTCGATCCGCTCCATACCGCGCCCGCGTCGATCCGCACCGCCGTGGCGTCGTTGCCCAGGCCGGTGGTCTGCACGGCGACGTCGCGCGGGCGCGCCGTCTCGGCGGGCGATACGGCAGGTTTCTGGTAGGCGGACAGGGCAAGGACGAGCAGCAGGGGGACGGCGACGGACAGCGGTTTCATCGGAACGCACGGCGGATACGGAAGGGCGCCAGTATCGCCATCGCGCATTAACGGCAGGTGTTCGGCCACAGGCATGGCGCATAATGCGCCCCGCTTCCATCGGGTACCGCGGAGTCGCGCATGAGCAGCCTGCAAGGCAAGACCCTCTTCATCACCGGCGCCTCGCGCGGCATCGGCCTGGCCATCGCGCTGCGCGCGGCGCGCGACGGCGCCAACGTCGCCATCGCCGCCAAGTCGGCGGTGCCCAACCCCAAACTGCCGGGCACCATCCATACCGCGGTGGAGGCGGTGAACGCGGCCGGCGGGCGCGGCCTGGCGCTGAAGTGCGACATCCGCGAGGAGGACCAGGTGCGCGCGGCGGTGGCGGCCACCGTCGACACCTTCGGCGGCATCGACATCCTGGTGAACAATGCGTCGGCGATCTGGCTGCGTGGCGCGCTGGATACGCCGATGAAGCGCTTCGACCTGATGCAGCAGGTCAACGCGCGTGGCAGTTTCCTGTGCGCGCAGGCCTGCCTGCCGCACCTGCTGCAGGCGCCCAACCCGCACATCCTCACCCTGGCGCCGCCGCCGAGCCTGGACCCGAAATGGTGGGGGCCGCACACCGGCTACACCCTGGCCAAGATGGGCATGAGCTTCGTGACCCTGGGCCTGGCCGCCGAGTTCGGCCCGCAGGGCGTGGCGGTCAACGCGCTGTGGCCGCGCACCATCATCGCCACCGATGCGATCAACATGATCCCCGGCGTCGATGCCGCCGGCTGCCGCCGCCCGGAAATCATGGCCGACGCCGCGCACGCGGTGCTGGTGCGCGAGGCGGCCGGTTTCAGCGGCCGCTTCCTGATCGACGACGAGGTGCTGGCGCAGGCCGGCATCATCGACCTGTCCGCCTATGCGGTGGACCCGTCGCGGCCGCTGCTGCCGGACCTGTTCCTGGACTGACCGGCTGTTCCTGATGGGGCCGCTCGAATCCTGCGGCCCGCATCCCGCGGCTCGTCGTAGGAGCGGCTTCAGCCGCGAAGAGGCTCTACCGGCACAGCCCCTTCGCGGCTGAAGCCGCTCCTACGGGGGAGTCGTCAGGGATCCAGCGGTTCCGGCAGTTCGTGCCCGCAGCGGTTGCAGTAGTGCGCCTCCGGCTCGTGGCCCTCGTGGCCGCAGACGATGCAGCCACGGTCGTCGCGGCGGCGCCGTCCGGCTTCGGCCTGGCGCATGCCGTTGGCCAGCTCGGCGGTGTAGATGCCGGTGGGCACGGCGATGATGCTGTAGCCGATCAGGATCAGCACCGAGGTGACAAAGCGCCCCAGCGTTGTCTGCGGCACGATGTCGCCGAAGCCGACCGTGGCCATGGTCACCACCGCCCAGTACATGCTGGACGGGATGCTGCTGAAGCCGTGGCTGGGGCCTTCGATCACGTACATCAGCGACCCGGCGATGATGGCGATGGTGATCACCATCGACAGGAACAGCAGGATCTTGCGGCGGCTGCGCCACAGCGCCCGCAGCAGGATGCCGCTCTCCTCGATGTAGCGGGTCAGCTTGAGGATGCGGAACACGCGCAGGATGCGCAGCGCGCGCACCACCAGCAGGGACTGCGCCCCGGGCACCAGCAGCGACAGGTAGGTGGGCAGGATCGCCAGCAGGTCGATGATGCCCCAGACGCTGAGCGCGTAGCGCAGCGGCCGCCGCACCACCAGCAGTCGCAGCGCGTACTCGGCGGTGAACAGCACGGTGAAGCCCCATTCGACCACGTAGAACCACGACGCCCAGGCGGCATGGACGTGCTGCACGCTGTCCACCACCACCACCAGCACGCTGGCGACGATGGCGTAGACCAGCAGCAGGTCGAAATTGCGCGAGGGGCGGGTGTCGTGCCGGTAGATGATGTCGAACCAGTGGCGGCGCCAGCCGGTCTCGGACGCGGGGTTGAGCTGCGGGGTGGAGAACAGGCGCATGGCGGCATTGTGCCGCAGCCCCGTGGAATGGGGGACAATGCCGCTTTCACCCACCACACCTACCGGAACGCCATGACCGCCGTCGCCGAACCGCTGCTGTCCCTGTCCCAGTACTACCTGCCGGTGTACCGGCCCCGCCAGCTCGTGCTCGAGCGCGGCCAGGGCGCCCGGCTCTGGGACACGCAGGGGCGCGAGTTCATCGACCTGGCGGCCGGCATCGCGGTGTGCAGCCTGGGCCACAACAATCCGGAGCTGAAGGCCGCGCTGCTGGCCCAGGCCGACAAGCTCTGGCACACCAGCAACATGTTCTACAGCGAGCCGCCGCTGCACCTGGCGCAGGAACTGGTGGACGCCTCGCGTTTCGCCAGCCGCGTGTTCCTGTGCAATTCCGGCGCCGAGGCCAACGAGGTGGCGATCAAGCTGGTGCGCAAGTGGGCCGCCGCGCAGGGCCGGCCGCCGGAGAAGCGCGTCATCCTCACCTTCCGCGGCAGCTTCCACGGCCGCACCCTGGCCACGGTGACCGCCACCGCCCAGCCCAAGTACCAGGAAGGCTACGAGCCGCTGCCCGGCGGCTTCCGCTATGCCGACTTCAACGACGTGGCGCAGCTGGAAGCGGCCATGGCCGGCGGCGACGTGGCCGCGGTGATGTTCGAGCCGGTGCAGGGCGAGGGCGGGGTGATGCCCGCCTCGCCGGAGTTCATGCGCCGCGCCCGCGAGCTGTGCGACCAGCACGGCGCGCTGCTGGTGCTGGACGAGATCCAGGTGGGCATGGGCCGCACCGGCGAGCTGTTCGCGCACTGGAACTGGGGCGTGACCCCGGACATCGTCAGCCTGGCCAAGGCGCTGGGCGGCGGCTTCCCGATCGGTGCCATGCTGGCCGGCCCGAAGGTGGCCGAGGTCATGGGCGTCGGCGCCCACGGCACCACCTTCGGCGGCAACCCGCTGGCCGCGGCGGTGGCGCGCGTGGCGCTGCGCACGCTGGCTTCGGATGGGATCAAGGCCAACGTCTCGCGCCAGTCGGCCGCGCTCAAGGCCGGGCTGGAAGCCATCGGCGCCGAGTTCGGCGTGTTCGAGCAGGTGCGCGGCATGGGCCTGATGATCGGCGCGGTGCTCAAGCCCGACTACGTGGCCGACATCGGCGCGCTGCTGGACCTGGCCGCCGAGAAGCAGGTGCTGATCCTGCAGGCCGGCACCAGCGTGCTGCGCTTCGTGCCGCCGCTGAACATCACCGACGAGGAACTGGCCGAAGGCCTCAAGCGCGTGCGCGAGGCGATCGCGGCCTACGTGGCGACGCGCTGACGCACGCACCTTCGGTTGCTTCCCGTAGGAGCGGCTTCAGCCGCGACCAGATTTTTCGCGAAGGGCCTCAATCGCGGCTGAAGCCGCTCCTACGCTTTTAGGGACGGTGGAAGTTTCCGGCCGATGTGTGCCGGCTGCGAGACAGGGGGATCTCTTGCCGGGTGCGAGTCCTTGCCCGTAGGTGCGGGGCTCGCCCCGCACGGAGGCTTTCCCGGGAAGGCCTCAATCGCGGCTGAAGCCGCTCCTGCGACAGGCCGAGGGCGTGGGTTCCCGGTGCGCCACCCGGCAGGCGGGTGCCTTGCTGCCCCACCCATGTCCCGAACAATGGTTGGGCGTGGCCTGGGCGACGTTCGGCGGCAGATGTCACCGACGCGTTTCACGGTAGCAACCGCCCGTTCGGCCCATCGCGGCACCGCTCCGCCATTGCGCGACGAAGCGAGCCGGCCGCTGCTTCAGTCCAGCAGCCGGTAGCGCCGCAGCACGCGGCACAGTGATTGCGTGTGGTGCGCGGTGTCGGCGTGCAGGCCGGCAGCGCGTGCGCCCTGCACGTGGCGGAACAGGTGGTCGACGAACAGTGTGCGCGCCGGCGCACTGCCGAGCCTGTCGGTCGCGGCCAGGTAGATGCGCGGATCGGGTTTGCGCACGCCCAGCGCGGCGCTGCACAGCACCTCGATGCCGGGCAGCAGGGCGGCGATGGCGGCCGCACTCAGGGGGCCGTTGTTGGTCAGCACGGCGACGCGCACATCCGCGCGCAGCCGCTGCAGCAGGGCCAGCGTGTCGCGGCGCAGGGCGCTGGCGTGGGTACGCGCGGCGGACCAGTCGGCAGCGGAGAGCCGGCTGCCGAGATGCCCGTTCAAGGCCTTCAGCAGCGCATCGCCGTCCAGTTCGCCACGCGCGTGCGCCAGCTCCAGGCCCTCGCCGCGCAGCAGCGCGTGGATCTGCGCCGGCGCGCAGCCGGCCGCGTCCGCCAGGTGCCGCAGATGGTGCGAATGCTCGTAGTCGGCGAGCAGGCCGTCGAAGTCGAGCAGCAGGGCGTGGATCATGGACAGGGGCAGCGCTCTGTAGGAACGCACTTCAGTGCGCGATGGGCTTTCACGCACGCACCGCAGGTGCCGGGCTTGCCCGGCACGGAGCTTGGTCTGGAAGGTCCATGCGGGGCGAGCCCCGCATCTACGGAAGCATCAGGCGGCGACCACCTTGAACGCCTCGCGCGCGGCGGCCAGGGTGGCGTCGATCACCCCGTCGTCGTGCGCGCTGGACAGGAAGCCGGCCTCGTAGGCCGACGGCGCCAAGAACACGCCGCGCTCCAGCATCGCGTGGAAGAAGCGGTTGAACGCGGGGATGTCGCAGGCGGTGGCCTGGGCGTAGGTCTCCACCTTCTCGTCGGTGAAGAACAGGCCGAACATCGCGCCGACGCGGTTGGTGGTGACGGCGACGCCGGCCTCGTGCGCGGCCGCTTCCAGGCCCTCGCACAGGCGCGCGGTGCGCGCGGCCAGCGCATCGTGGAAACCCGGCTGCTGGATCAGGTCCAGCATCGCCAGGCCGGCGGCCATCGCCACCGGATTGCCGCTGAGCGTGCCGGCCTGGTAGATCGGGCCGGCCGGGGCGATCTGCTGCATCAGCTCGCGGCGGCCGCCGTAGGCGCCCACCGGCATGCCGCCGCCGATGATCTTGCCGAAGGTGGTCAGGTCCGGGGTGATGCCGTAGTGCGCCTGCGCGCCGCCCAGCGCCACGCGGAAGCCGGTCATCACCTCGTCGAAGATCAGCAGCGCGCCGTGCTTCGTGCACAGCGCGCGCAGGTGCTGCAGGTAGCCCTCGCGCGGCGGGATGCAGTTGGCGTTGCCGACCACCGGCTCGATGATCAGGCCGGCGATCTCGCCGCCCTGCTGTTCGAACAGCGCGGTGGCGGCGTCGAAATCGTTGTAGGGCAGGGTGAGGGTGAGTTCGCTCAGGCCGGCCGGCACGCCCGGCGAGGTCGGCACGCCCAGGGTCAGCATGCCGCTGCCGGCCTTGACCAGGAACGAGTCGCCGTGGCCGTGGTAGCAGCCTTCGAACTTGACGATCTTGCTGCGCCCGGTGGCGCCGCGCGCCAGGCGGATCGCCGACAGGGTGGCCTCGGTGCCGGAGTTGACCATGCGCACCATTTCGCACGAGGGCACCAAACGGGTGATGGTTTCCGCCATCGTCACCTCGGCCGCGCACGGCGCGCCGAACGACAGGCCGTTGCCGATGGCCTGCTGCACCGCTTCGCGCACCGCTGGGTGGTTGTGGCCGACGATCATCGGGCCCCACGAGCCGACATAGTCGATGTAGCGGTTGCCGTCCACGTCGAACAGGCAGGCGCCATCGGCGCGCTGCACGAAGAACGGCTCGCCGCCGACCGACTTGAACGCGCGCACCGGCGAGTTGACGCCGCCGGGCAGCAGCTGCCGGGCGCGGGCGAACAGGGCGTGGGACTGGTCGTGGTTCAGGGACATGGCAGGCACGGGGTCAACGAAAGAATGCGCCCATTGTCCGCTTTCGCGCCGGGCGCCGCCATGCGCCGGGGCATGCATGACCAATGGCCTGCAAGGGCGCGCGGCACGCGTGCAAGAATGCGGGACGATCCGTCCCGAAGGGAGAGCCATGAAGTTCGATACGACGTTCAAGGCCGGCGCGCTGTCGACCGCGCTGCTGCTGGCCTTCGCCGCCACCGCCCAGGCCGGTACCGGCCCGGAGAAGATTTCCGAGCGCGCGCGCGCCATCCAGGCCAGGGCGATCAACCTGGACACCCACCTGGACACGCCGGCGCTGTTCTCCAAGCCGGGCTGGAAGATCACCGACCGCCATGCCTTCCAGGACGACGGCTCGCAGATCGATTACCCGCGCATGGTCGAGGGCGGGCTGGATGGCGGCTTCTGGGTGGTGTTCACCGGCCAGGGCGAACGCGACGCGGCCGGCAACCTGAAGGCGCGCGACGCCGGCCTCAGGCGCCTGTCCGAGATCCGCGAGATGGTCGCGGCCAACCCGGACAAGTTCGAGCTGGCCACCACCGCCGACGATGCGGCGCGCATCAAGGCGGCCGGGAAGAAATCGGTCTACATCAGCATGGAGAACGCCTACCCGCTGGAGTACGACCCCAGCCTGCTGAGCTTCTATTACAAGCAGGGGCTGCGCATGATCTCGTTGGCGCATATCAGCCACAACGATTTCGCCGATTCGGCCGGCATGGGCGTGGCCCCGGAAGGCGAGCACGGCGGCCTGAGCGAGAAGGGCAAGGCGATGATCGCCGAAGCCAACCGGCTGGGCATCATCATCGACCAGTCCCACGCGTCCAACACGGTGTTCGACCAGATGCTGGAACTGAGCAAGGCGCCGATCATCCTTTCGCACAGCGGCGCCTACGACGTATTCGCGCACTCGCGCAACATCGACGATGCGCGCATCCGCGCGCTGGCGAAGAAGGGCGGCGTGATCCAGGTGAACTCGCTGGGCGGCTACCTGGTCGACACTGGTGCCACCCCGGAGTACCGCGCCGAGCGGCGCAAGCTCTACGAATCCTTCGGCGGCCGCGACGACCTGACCGACGCCGAGCGCGCGCAGCTCAAGGCGCGCATGGCCGAACTGGATGCGAAGTACAACATCCGCAAGGCCGATTTCGACGACTACATGCGCCACCTGCTGCACATCATCAAGGTGGCCGGCTGGGAGCACGTGGGCCTGGGCGCGGATTGGGACGGCGGTGGCGGCGTGGACGGCTACGAGGACATCGCCGCCCTGCCCAAGGTGGTGCAGGCCCTGCTCGACGCCGGCTACGACGAGCGGCAGATCGGCGCCATCCTCGGCGGCAATACCGTGCGCCTGATCCGCGAGGTGCAGGCCCTGGCCGACCCGGCGGCGGTGAAGGCGGCGCTGGAGTAGGAGCGCACCTTGGTGCGCGATGGGGCTTGCCTGCAGAGCCCTCCGTAACAGCCCGCACATTCCTGCGTGGGAGGGGGCAAACGGGAACGCCTCATCAGCAAGCATCAGCCATTTTGTAGGAGCGCACTTCAGTGCGCGAAGGGGCATTCTCAGTAAAGCCCCATCGCGCACTGAAGTGCGCTCCTACAGGTGCGCTCCTACACGAAACACGCCTGGTAGCCACGCAGCGCCGCCACCGGGTCGCTGGCCGCGTACACGCCGCTGATGACCGCAAGCAGATCGGCGCCAGCGGCGACCACGGGCGTGGCGTTGTCTGCTGTGAGGCCGCCGATGGCCACGCGCGGCACACCCAGGGCGGCGGCCTCGCGCAGCAGCGACGGAGTCGCGCGCCGGGTGGTGGCCTTGCTGCGGCTGGGGAAGAACGCGCCGAAGGCGACGTAGCTGGCGCCGGCGGCGACCGCACGTTGCGCTAGCCCGATCTGGTCGTAGCAGGACGCGCCGACGATCGCGTCCGGGCCGAGCAGGGCGCGCGCCGCGGCGATGTCGCCGTCGTCCTCGCCCAGGTGCACGCCGGCCGCGCCGACGGCGGCGGCCAGCGCGGCATCGTCGTTGACGATCAGCGGCACGCCGGCGGCGGCGCACAGCGCCTGCAGCGCCTGCGCCTGTTCATGGGCGGTGGCGGCATCGACCGCCTTGTTGCGGTACTGCAGCCAGGTGGCGCCGGCGGCGAGCAGCGGCCGCGTGCGTTCGAGCAGGCGCGCGGTGTCGGTTTCGTCGGGGGTGATCAGATAGACACCGCGGGCGGCGGGCATGGGGTGGGGCATGGATGGCTACCTGTACGGCGGCGGGAATGGGACAATCTGCGGCCGCCCCTGTGTTGCCGTGATTATCCAATGTCCGACGCTTCCGCCTCCACTTTCCGCACCTGGATGTGCGTCGTCTGCGGCTTCATCTACCGCGAGGCCGACGGCCTGCCCGAAGAGGGCATCGCCCCGGGCACGCGCTGGGAAGACGTGCCGGAGACCTGGACCTGCCCGGATTGCGGCACGACCAAGGACGATTTCGAGATGGTGGAGCTGGACTGAACCCGGCCGGTGCCGGATGCCGCAGGTGCGGGGCTTGCCCCGCACGGGCGTTTCCGGTGACGCCGCATGCGGGGCAAGCCCCGCATCTACAGGTCAATGCAGCACGGGGCCGGCCCCGTATGTATAACGTCAATGCAGCGTGCGGGCCATGCCTCGCATGCCAAGGTCAATGCAGCTGCGGTCGCTCGCCGCCGAGATCGATCAGGCGTTCGCGCACCTGCGCCGCGTCGGCGGCATCGGGTTCGCGCCGCAGGTACAGCGACAGGTCCGCGCGCGCGCCGGCCAGGTGTTCCAGGCGCAGGTAAGCCAGGCCGCGGTCGCGCAGCGCGTCGTTCTGTTCGGGCGCGAGCTTGAGGATGCGGTCGGCGCTGCGCGCGGCGCGGTCCCATTCCTCGCGTTCGGCGTAGACGCCGTACAGATTGCGCAGCATGCGCATCAGGATCGCGCGCGCCGGCGCCGGGTCGAGGATCTGCGCCAGCACCTGGTCGTCGGGCGTCTCGCCGCCGAGGTTGCTGCGCGCGCGCTCGCGCAGTTCGTCCACGCCCAGCGGGCGGCCGCCGTTGAACGGGTCCATGACCAGCACGCCTTCTTCCACCGGCAGCCGCACCAGGAAGTGGCCGGGGAAGGAAATGCCTTCCAGCGGCAGGCCGAGCCGGCGCGAGACTTCCATCTGCACCAGCGCCAGCGAGATCGGGTTGCCGAGCCGGCGCGTGACCACTTCGTTGAGGTAGCTGTTGCGCGGGTCGTAATAGGCGTCGTGGTTGCCGCTGTAGCCCAGTTCGTTGAACAGGTGGTGGTTGATGGCGGCCACCTTCAGCGGCCACTCGGCGATGGCGGCCACTTCCACCCGCAGGTGGTCGGCGTGGGCCTGCAGCAGGCGGTCGTAGCGGGCCGGGTCGAGTTCGGGGTATTCGTCGCGCGCGATCAGCAGCGCGGTGGGCAGCAAGGGCAGTGCGTCGTCGGCCAGGTCGGCCAGCGCGTCCCAGTGCGGCAGGGTGAGGCGTGTGTCGGACATGGCCCAAGACTGGCGGCAAAGCGCAGCCGGTTCAAGGCGTGCGGCCTGCGCATGCCGGGCAGGAGCGGCTTCAGTGGCGACGGGGCATTACCGGGCAAGCCCCTTCGCGACTGAAGTCGCTCCTACGTGAGGCCGGTCATTTGGCCTTCGGGATGCCGGGGCCGAACACCAGTTCGGTGCCGTCTTCCAGTTTCAGCTTCGCCGCCTGGCCGGCGTTGAGTTCCAGCACGTAGCGCGCCGGTTTGAAGCTGGGGTAGGGCGGGCAGGCGTCGCCGGCCGAGCACGGCGGCACGTCGCGTTGCTGGCTGACCAGCCGGCGGCTGTCGTCGAAGTAGAGGATGTCCAGCGGAATGCGCGTGTTCTTCATCCAGTACGCCTGCGGTTCCAGGCGGTCGTGGATGAACAGCATGCCGCGGTCGCTGTCCATGCTGTCGCGGAACATCAGCCCGCGCGCGCGGCTGGCGTCGTCCTGGGCCACTTCCACCGTGTAGCGGGTGCCGGCCAGTTCCACCCAGTGCCCGCCGGCGCTGGCGCAGCCGCCGAGCAGCAGCAACAGGGACAGGCAGGCGGCGCGGCGCGGCAGGGACATGGCGGATTCCACGGGTGAAGGAGGCGCTGCGCACCTTCACGGATGCGCGCGGTGGCGTCAAGCGCCGCCACGGTCCGGCGCCGGTGCGGGCGGCGCGGCGGCGAAGGCGACCAGCAGGTCGGCGAACAGCGCACGCACCTCCCCGCGCAGCCACGCCCGCGTGGCCGCGGACGGCTGCACGAACAGCTGGCAGGAAAGCGCCAGCGCCACGGCGTCCAGGCCGAGCGGATCGTCGTGGTGGCGGCCGAGCTGGAAGAAGCGGTCGTACAGGTCGAAGCGGCTTTCCAGCAGGTGGCCGAACCAGGCGCCCAGCGTGCCGTCGATGTCCAGCCCGGCGGCCCGCCGCGGTGGCGCCCAGCCGGCCGGCATGTACAGCGGCGGCGCCGGCGCCGGTCCCGCGCCTGCATGCGCGTGCGCGCGGCAGGCCAGCCAGAAGCGGAACAGGCACAGCTCGGCGATCGCTTCGGCCGGCGTGGGGTGCAGACGCAACAGGCCGGCGTAGCAGCTCCGGTAGTCCACATCCGTGTAGCCGTGGATGAGGGGTTCTGCTTCCATGCCGGCGACGGGAACACGCTCCATGGTGCTTCTCCTTGGCAGGGCGGCGCTGCACTGGCACGCGCCGCACGTGGGTCCATGCGCCAATGAAAGCAATTAGTTCATTCAAATGAAAGCGATTGGTGATTTCGTCACGGGCGTGGTCCGTAACGTTGCCGGCCATGAGCGACGAACGCTTCGAATTCTCCCGACGCTTGGGACAGGCGATGAGCGCGGCCGGTTACGAACCGCGGCCGGCGATCCTCTTCCGCCTGTTCAATGCGCGCTACACGGGGCGTTCGGTGAGTTTCCAGAGCGCTTCGCGCTGGCTGGGCGGTCGTTCCATTCCCGAACAGGACAAGCTGCAGGTGCTGGCCGACCTGTTCGGCGTGGCGCCGCAGACCCTGCGTTTCGGCGATGCGCCGCGCGTGGCCGAGGCCCGCGCCGAGTGGAACGCGGTGGGCGCGCGCGAACGCGCGGTGATCGACACCTTCCTGGGCCTGCCGGTGCGGCAGCGCGAACTGGTCGGTGAGCTGGTGAAGGCGCTGGCGCAGGCCGACAGGAAGTCCACGCGCTGACGGCGCGGCGCGCGATCGCGCGCGGCTGGACACATCCGCCGGTTCGATGCGTCAGGGAAGCATCCCCTCCGGAGATGCGCGCATGCTTCTTTCCCGTTCCCTTACCGCTGCAGTGGTGCCGTTCCTGCTGCTGGTCGCGGGCAATGCCCAGGCCGATGCGGACTGCCCGCCGCTGCCCGGCCTTGAGCAGTGCGCGGCCGGCGCGCATGGCTGGATCTACGGCCGCGATGCCGGGCAGGTGCGCCTGCTGGCCGGCGACCTGGCCGCCAGCGCCGACGCCTTCGCGCGTCACTTCGCCCGTCCACCGCTCCGGCTCGCCGTGCTGCTGGATGCGCCGGAGGACATCGGTGCCGACGACCGCGCGCGGCTGGTCGACGCCGGCGCCGCGCAGGTGGTCGACTGGCCCGGCATGCAGGCCTTCCAGGCCGCGCGGCAGTCGGCGGTGGCGGCCGACGATCCCGGCAGCCGCCTGCTCGCGGCCAACCCGGCCATCGGCCAGGCGATCTGGCGCAACCTGACCCGCCACGAGCTGGGGCATGTGATCTTCAATCTCACCTACTGGCCGGACCTGGGCAGGACGTCCGGGCATGGCCATGCGCGCAGCCCGGACTGGCTCAACGAAGCGGCGGCGATGCTGCTGGAGGCCGACGAACTGGCCGCCCAGCGCCGGCGGATGCTGCGCGGCCTGCGGGCCGATCCGGCCCATCCGCTGCCCGGTCTTGCCGACTTCCTGGCCATGGCCAACCCGGCCCGCCCCGACGGACAGGCCGCGCCGGCCGCCAGGGGCGTCAGCCTGGTCTACCGCAGCCCGGCCGAGGCCGGCGACGCGGCGGCCGGCGCGCGCTACTACGCGCAGGTGCAGGGCTGGGCCGATTTCCTGGTGCAGGCCACGGCCGCGGCGCGCCCGGGCGTGCTGGGCAGCCTCAGCGGGCGCATCGCGGCCGGCGGCCGTTTCGACGACTGGCTGGCCGACACCGGCCCGGCGTTCGGCCTGCCCGACAATCTGCCCGCCCTGGAACGGCAGTGGCGGGCCTGGCTGGACGCCATGGCCGGCTGAGGCGCCGTGGCAACCGTCGTCGCGTGTGCGGGCTTACAGCACCTGCGGCGGTTCGCCGCCGACGATGACCACGTCGGCCGGGCGCCGTGCGAACAGGCCGACGGTGACCACGCCCGGGATCTGGTTGAGCTGCTGTTCCAGCTTCACCGGGTCGGTGATGGACAGGTTGTGCACGTCCAGGATCAGGTTGCCGTTGTCGGTGACCACGCCGTCGCGCCACACCGGCTGGCCGCCGGTCAGCGCCAGGATCTCGCGCGCCACCAGGCTGCGCGCCATCGGGATCACTTCCACCGGCAGCGGGAACTTGCCCAGCACCGGCACCTGCTTGCTCGGGTCGACGATGCAGACGAACTGTTTGCTGGCCTCGGCGATGATCTTCTCGCGGGTCAGCGCGGCGCCACCGCCCTTGATCAGGTTCTTGTTGCCGTCGCACTCGTCGGCGCCGTCCACGTACAGCGACAGGCCGCCGGTGTGGTTCAGGTCCAGCACTTCGATGCCGTGGCCCTTGAGCAGGGCGGTGCTCTGCTCGGAGCTGGAGACGGCGCCTTCGATCTGGTCCTTGATGCGCGCCAGCGCCTCGATGAAGTAGGCGACGGTGGAGCCGGTGCCGACCCCGACGATCATTCCCTTCTGGACGTATTCGATGGCTTTTTCGGCGGCCAGGCGCTTGGCTTCGGACATGGTGGGCTCGATGGCGGTGGAGGAATGGTTGTCAGATGTAGGAGCGCACTTCAGTGCGCGATGGAGCATTACCGGGAAAGCCCCATCGCGCACTGAAGTGCGCTCCTACGAAAATCAGGCCGGCTTCTTCTTCTTTTCCAGCGCCAGCAGCAGCTTCCACTGCGCGGCGGTGACCGGGAATACCGACAGGCGGTTGCCCTTGGCGGTCAGCGGGAAGCCTTCGCCCAGTTCGTCGGTGTGCTGCTTGATCTCGTCCAGCGGGATCACCTGCGCCAGCTTGCGCTCGAAGGCCACGTCCACCAGGTACCAGCGCGGCTGTTCGCGGCTGGCCTTGGGGTCGTGGTAATCGGACTTCGGGTCGAACTGGGTGTCGTCCGGGTAGGCCCCGCTGGCCACCGTGGCGGTGCCGACGATGCCCGGCACCTTGGTATTGGAGTGGTAGAACAGGATGCCGTCGCCGACCTTCATGCCGTCGCGCATGAAATTGCGCGCCTGGTAGTTGCGAACGCCGTTCCACGGCTCGGTGCCCACGCGCTGCAGGTCGTCGATGGAAAAGGCGTCCGGTTCGGACTTCATCAGCCAGTAGCGCTTGCGGGCGGTCATGCGTGCGACGGTTCCGGGTAGAGAGTGGCCTGCTCGGTGCAGATGGCATCCACCGCCACGTCCCAGTCCTCGACCGGCAGCGCCGGCACCTGCTGGGCGGCGAAGCCGGCGCCGACCAGCCAGGGCGGCGCGCTCTGCCGCTGGCGGAAAGCGAAGCTGCGATCATACCAGCCGCCTCCCATGCCCAGCCGCCGTCCCTGCGGGTCGAAGCCTACCAGCGGCGCAACCACCAGCGCCATGTCCTGCGCGTGCAGCGCGCGTTCCGGATCGACGTCCGGCTCGGGGATGCCGTAACGGTTGGCGCGCAGCGGCTGCCCCGGCCGCCACGGCGCGAAACGCAGCAGGCGGCCGTGCAGCACCGGCAGGCAGTAGGTCTGGCGTCTGGGCAGCTGCATCTGCCAGCGGTGCAGGGCGATCTCGCCGTCCAGCGCCCAGTAGCCGGCCACCGGGCCGGACACGTCGGCGAAGGGCAGGGCGAGCAGCCGTGCGGCCAGCGCCTCGGCGGCGGCGATGCGCTCGGCGGCCGGGATGTCGCGGCGGCGCTGGCGAAGGTGTCGGCGGAGGTCCTGGCGGTTGTCGGAAGTCATCGATGGTTCCGTGCAGGGAGCATTCAAGCCCCTCTCCCTTCGGGAGAGGGGTTGGGGAGAGGGTACGGGCGAAGCCTCGTGCAATCGAATGTCATGCGGCTTCGCCCGTACCCTCATCCGGCGCTTCGCGTCACCTCGCTCCGCGCCCCGGCCCGGCGCAGCGCGCCGGGCGTTCAGGGCGTGTGCGAACCAATGGTTCGCAGGCAACACGCCTTCACCCCGATGGGAGAAGGGAAAAGAGAAACGGCGCCTTGCGGCGCCGTTCCGGAATAATTGCATTCTCCGCCATGACGATGCGTGCGAAACGACCTTGAACCCGGGGTTCAAGTGGGGACGCTGGGGAACCATCGGGCTTCCCGCTGCAAGGCGGACCTGCACACCCGGTGCCGTCGCGCCCCCGTGGTCGTCATTAAGGGACAAGGCGAATGTTTGCACACGCCGTCGTTCAGGGCAGAGAACGCGGCGCCAGTATAACGAGGTTGCGCGCGCATGGCAGCCCGTCCGCACGAGACGGACGCGACCGTTCATCGGATGAATGCGGCGCCGTCAGCGGGCGTCGTCGACGGCGTCGTCCACGCGCCGGTTGAGCTCGTTCATCGCGCTCTGGAAACGCTGCTGCTGCTGCGCCAGTTCATCGCGCATCAGGTGCAGCTCGTGCGCCAGGTTGAGCGCGGCCAGGACCGCCACCCGGTCCACCGCGGCCATGCGGTTGTTGCCGCGGATCTCGCGCATGCGCGCATCGAGCATGCGCGCGGCGGCGGTGAGGCTGTCGCGTTCGGCCGGCTCCACGCCGACGGTGTATTCGCGGTCGAGGATGCGAACGCTGACCGGCTCGTTCTGGCTCACGTGTGCTGCTCCAGCGATTTGAGGCGGGTGATCATCGCTTCCACGCGCGAGCGCGCCTGCTCGTTCTTGGCCAGCAGCTGCGCGCGTTCGGCCACCAGCTGTTCCTGCTGCTGGCGCAGGCTGCGGTTTTCCTCGGCCAGGCGCCGGTTGCGCTCGAACAGCAGTTCGAGGCGGGCGGCCAGGGCCTGCAACTGGGCGGCGGGATCGAAGGCATCCATGCCCGGCACGATAGGCATGCGCGTCGGGGGTGGTCAAGATGGCGCGCACGGCGCCGTTGCTACACTGTGCAGCCGTTGCCGCGCCGCGCGCGGCGCGGGCCTTTCCCGCTTCCGCAGACCCAGGTGACATGACCGATCTTCCCGCCGTCAACGACATCCTCCAGGCCAGCCAGTCGCTGGACCTCGGCGCCACCCCGGCCGAACTCCACGGTGGGCTGTGCGGCTGGCTGGCCGCCGGCGGCGCCGACCTGCCGGCCTGGCCGGCCAGGGTGCTGGCCGACGACAACCTGCCCACGCCGGAGCCGGGCAGCGCGCTCGACCGCCTGCGCCAGGCCGTGGTGGCGCAGCTGGAAGACCGCGATTTCGCCTTCGAACTGGTGCTGGCCGCGCCTGCGGCGACGCTGCAGGAACGCACCGACGCGCTGTTCGACTGGTGCCGCGCGTTCCTCGGCGGCTTCGGCCTGGCCGCGGGCAAGCACCCGGCGCTGAGCGAGGAGGGCGAGGAAGCCCTGCAGGACCTGGCGCGGCTGGCGCAGGCCTCCAGCGACGAGTTCGACAGCGCTGACGAGGACGAGGACGCGCTGGCCGAGATCGAGGAATTCGTGCGCGTGGCGGTGCTGCTGCTGCATGGCGACTGCGTGATGGGCGCGCGCCACCGCCAGCGCCTGAACTGAGCCGCCATGCACACGCTGACCGGCATCGCCCCCGCCGAGTACGCGCACCGCCGCCGCCAGCTGATGGAGGCGGCCGGCGACGACGCCATCCTGGTGCTGCCGGCCGCGCCCGAGCGCGTGCGCAGCAACGACACGCACTACCCGTACCGGCAGGACTCGGACTTCTGGTACCTGTGCGGTTTCCCCGAGCCGGAAGCGGTGCTGGTGCTGATCCCCGGCCGCCGCCATGGCGAGACGATCCTGTTCTGCCGCGAGCGCGATGCCGAGCGCGAGGCCTGGGACGGCCCGCGCGAAGGCCAGGAAGGCGCGGTGGCGCGCTACGGCATGGACGACGCCTACCCGATCGAGGACCTGGACGACATCCTGCCCGGCCTGCTCGAAGGCCGTTCGCGGGTCTACTACCACTTCGGCCGCGACGCCGATTTCGACCTCAAGCTGATCGGCTGGGTGAACCGGGTGCGCTCGCAGGTGCGCCACGGCGCGCAGCCGCCGCACGAGTTCCTGGAGCTGGGCCACCTGCTGCACGAGCAGCGCCTGTTCAAGTCGCCGGCCGAGATCGCGCTGATGCAGCAGGCCGCCGACATCAGCGTGCGCGCGCACCGCGCGGCGATGCGCGCCGCGCGCGCCGGCATCGGCGAATACGAGCTGCAGGCCGAGCTGGAACGCGAGTTCCGCCGCCACGACGCGGTGCCGGCCTACAACAGCATCGTCGGCGCCGGCGCCAACGCCTGCGTGCTGCATTACCGCGCCAACAGCGGCGGCAGCCGCGACGGCGACCTGGTGCTGATCGACGCCGGCGCCGAATACCGCGGCTACGCCAGCGACATCACCCGCACCTTTCCGGTCAACGGCCGCTTCAGCGCCGAGCAGCGCGCCCTGCACGACCTGGTGCTGGCCGCGCAGGCGGCGGCGCTGGAACAGGCGCAGCCGGGCATCGCCTACGAGGAAGGCCACCTGGCCGCGGTCGAAGTGTTGACCGAAGGCCTGCTGCGGCTGGGGCTGCTGAAGGGCGACCTGGAAGAGAACCTGATCGAAGGCCACTACAAGCGCTTCTACCGGCACAAGACCGGACACTGGCTGGGCCTGGACGTGCACGACGTGGGCGACTACAAGCTGGCCGGCGAATCGCGGCTGCTGGAGGCGGGCATGGTGTTCACCATCGAGCCGGGCCTGTATGTGTCGCCGGACGACGCCAGTGTGGAGGCGCGCTGGCGCGGCATCGGCATCCGCATCGAGGACGACGTGCTGATCACCGGCGACGGCCACCACGTGCTGACCGGCGGGCTGGAACGCAGCGCCGACGAGATCGAAGCGTTCATGGCGCGCGCGGATTCGTAGTAGGGGCGCACGTAGGAGCGCACTTCAGTGCGCGATGGAGCTTTACCGGAAAGTCCTCATCGCGCACTGAAGTGCGCTCCTGCGGTGCTCCTGCGATGGCTTCTGCAAGCCTCTGCACGGTCACGAATTTACGGAGAACCGGATGACAGTGAATTTCCCCCTGCGCCTGCTGCTCGCCGCAATGCTGGCCTTCGCCTCGCACGCCGCGGCCGCCTCTTCCCATGCCGATCCCTACGCCGACGTGCTCGACCTGCACGGCACGCCGGCCAACGCCGCCGATCGCAGCTTCAACGTGTTTTTCGACGCCGGCGCCTGGCACGGCTACAGCCTGCCGGCGGCGGGCGATGCCGGCAGCGGCTTCTCCGGGCCGTTCGTGCACAGCCTCGGCGCCGGCCGCTGGGTCGGGCGGCGGATGGCGAAGGTGGAACTGAAGGACGCCGCCAGCGGCAGGCCGCTGGCGCTGCGCGAGGTCGCCAGCCACAGCCTGCCCGGCTGCCTGGAGCGGCGCTTCGAGGGCGAGGGCGTGCGCCTGCGCCAGGTGCTGTACTTCGCCGATGCGCGGCGTGCGCTGGTGCGCATCGAACTGGAGGCTTCCACCGCGCGCGGGTTGGACGTTGCCGTGGAAGGCGAGTCGATGCCGGCGCCGGGCGATGCGCTCGCGCTGCGCGGCGATGCGCTGCTGCAGACCTTCGCCGGCAGCGGCGAAACGCTGCTGACCCGGCTGCGGACGGATGCCGGGGGAATGCGGCCGCAGCAGGATCGGCAAGGCTATCGCTTCATCTCGACCGCGCCGCTGCGGTTGCAGCGCGGACGGCCGTTGACACTGGTGCTGGAGCAATACCTGTCGCCGGAAGCCGGCATCTCCGTGGCGCCCGTCGCCGACGAACCGGCGCTGTGGCGGCACAACCGCGCGCGCTGGGACGGTTACCTGCGCGCGGTGGCATCCAGCCATGTCGAAGGCGTGCCGGACGAGATTGCGCGGCATGTCGCGGTCAAGGCGGTCCAGACCCTGATCGGCAACTGGCGCTCGGCCCGCGGCGACCTGCGCCACGACGGCGTCATCCCGTCGTACTCGGCCGACTACTTCAACGGCTTCTGGGCCTGGGATTCGTGGAAGCATGCCGCGGCGCTGGCGTGGTTCGCGCCGGACCTGGCGCGCGACCAGATGCGCGCTATGTTCGATTTCCAGGCCGCCAATGGCATGGTCGCCGACAGCGTCTACCTGGACGCGAAGGAGAACAACTGGCGCAACACCAAGCCGCCGCTCGCGGCCTGGGCCACGCGGGAAATCCACCGCGCCACCCATGATGCGGCCTTCGTCGCCGAGATGTACGACCGGCTGGTGCGCTACCACCGCTGGTGGTTCGCCGAGCGCGACCACGACCGCAACGGACTGGCCGAATTCGGCGCCACCGACGGCACCCGCATCGCCGCTGCATGGGAAAGCGGCATGGACAACGCGGTGCGCTTCGACGACGCGAAGATGCTGGCGAATGCGGAGGGAGCGTGGTCGCTGGACCAGGAGTCGGTGGACCTCAACGCCTACCTCTACCGCGAGAAACACGATCTGGCCGAGCTGGCCGGCATCCTCGGCAGGGCCGCCGAACGCGATGCATGGCGGCGCGAGGCCGAGGCGATGAAGCAGCGCATCGGCACCCGTTTTTTCGATGCTGACGCCGGCTGGTTCTTCGACGTGCGCCTGGGCACGGGCGAACGCATCGGCGTATTCGGCTCCGAAGGCTGGACACCGCTGTGGGCCGGCCTGGCCAGCGAGACGCAGGCGCGGGCGGTGATCGCGACCATGCTCGACCCGAAGCGTTTCGCCACGCCGATGCCGTTGCCGACCCTGGCGGCGGACGATGCGCGCTTCTCGTCGATCAAGGGCTATTGGCGCGGGCCGCTGTGGCTGGACCAGGCGCGCTTCGGCGTCGAGGCGCTGCGCCGTTACGGCCATGTGGCCGAGGCCGACGCGCTGAGCGCGCGCCTGCTGCTGGTCGCTGACGGCCTGGCCGCGCAGGCGCCGATGTACGAGAACTACGACCCGACCACCGGCAAGGGCTACCAGGCGCGCAACTTCAGCTGGTCGGCGGCGAGCTACCTGTGGCTGCTGGGCATCGGCCGCGAATGACGCATCTGCAGGAGCGCACAGAGGGGCATGCGGGGCCGTAGGTACCGGGCTTGCCCGGTACGGAGCTTCACCGCGAGAGCATGCGGGGCAAGCCCCACATCTACGCCCCGTAGGTACCGGGCTTGCCCGGTACGGAGCCTCACCGCGAGGGCATGCGGGGCAAGCCCCGCATCTACGAACGATGGGCCAGGCCGCGAACGCCGATGGGCGAGGTTGTCGCCTCGCCGTCGGTGCGCAGCACTTCTTCCTCGATGCGGGCGCCGCCGCAGGGATGGAAAAAATCCACGCAGTCCGGTTTCACGCTGCCGGCTTCCGCTCCATCAAGCCAGGGGTAATCGCGGCTGAAGCCGCTCCTGCGCCGGGCGAGCCGCAGGCACGGCCCGGATTACACCGCGAACACCGGGCGGGTGAGGTTGTCGGCCTCGCCGTCGGTGCACAGCACCTCGTCCTCGATGCGGATGCCGCCGTAGGGGCGGAAGAAATCGACCCGCTCCCAGTTCACGCTGGCGGCGTTGCCGGCCTTCTTCACCTCGTCCAGCAGCATGTCGATGAAGTACACGCCCGGTTCGATGGTCACCACCATGCCCGGCTCCAGCACGCGGGTCATGCGCAGGTAGGGATGGCCGGCGGGGCGTTCGATGCGGCCGCCGCGGTCGCTGGCGGCGAAGCCGGCCACGTCGTGCACCTGCGCGCCGATCAGGTGGCCGATGCCGTGCGGGAAGAACGCCGCGCTGACGCCGCTGGCCAGCGCCGCTTCCGGCGAGACGGTGATGACGCCGAAATCCTTGAGGATGCCCATCAGCGCCAGGTGCGCATCGACGTGCAGCTGTTTGTAGTCGAAGCCGCCGCGCACCGCCGCGCACATTTTCCGCTGCGCGGCGTCCACCGCGTCGATCAGCGCCTGGAACTCGTCGTGGCCGGCGGCGGCATAAGTGCGGGTGATGTCGCTGGCGTAGCCGTACGCGGAGGCGCCGGCGTCGATCAGGAAGCTGCGCGCCGGCTGCGGTGCGGCGTGGCCGAGGTCGGTGTAGTGCAGCACCGCCGCATGCTCGTTGAGCGCGATGATGTTGCCGTAGGGCAGCTCGTTCGTGTCCTGGCCCACGGCGCTGCAGTAGGCCATGTGGATGGCGAACTCGCTGGCGCCGGCGCGGAACGCGGCTTCGGCGGCGCGGTGGCCGCGCACCGCGTGCACCTGCGCCTGGCGCATCAGCGCGATCTCGTAGGGCGTCTTGAACGCGCGCTGGTATTCCAGGTAGTCGATGACCGGCTGCGGGTTGTTGGGAACGAACTGCCTGCCGGACGCCGGGCCCAGCGCGCTCTGCGGCTCGCCGAGGATGGCGCAGCGCGCCGGGTCCTTCGGCAGCAGCGCCAGCGCTTCTTCCGGCGTGCGGATGACGTGGATGTCGAAATGCTCGACCCACCAGCCGCTGGGCGCGGCCGGCACCGCGTGCCAGTAGTCGTGCGGCTGGTGGTAGACCAGCTGCGGGCGGCGGCCGGGCGTGTACACCAGCCAGCTGTCGGGCAGGCGGGTGAGCGGCAGCCAGGTCTTGAACTGCGGGTTGACCGCGTAGGGATAGTCGCGGTCGTCGAACAGCTGGTAATGCAGGCGGCCGCTGGGCACGACCAGGTGGTCGAAGCCGCCGCGGGCCAAGGCTTCGTCGGCGCGGCGGGCGAGCACGGCCAGGTGGTCGGAATACAGGGCGCCGGGGTCGGGCAGGTTCATCGTGGGGCTCGCGGCAAGACTGGAATCGAGCCACGATTCTGCCGCAATCGGCGCCGCGCCGCTGTGCCGGTTCCGTCGCTCAGGATGCCGGAAGGCTGGATTCGATCCACTGCCGCAGGCGTTCGCGGTGGCCTTTTTCCAGGGTGAGGAAACGGAAGCCGGCCCAGAAGTGGCCCGGCGCCTGCGCCGCTTCGCGCCACAGCAGGTGCACGCCGACGTCGATCGGCTGCTCGCCGTCGCGGCCGTCGGGGACCGGGAAACGCAGCTGGTAGAGCGCGTCCTCGTTGAGCGGTTCGGAAGCGATCAGCAGCATGCCGGTTTCGGACACGTTGCCGAGCCGGCCGACCACGCTGGCGGTCATCGTGTCGGTGACCGGCACCAGGGCCGGGACCTGCAGGCGGGGAGCGCGTCGGGTTTCGGGGATCATGCGGACTCCGGAGCGGCGTGGCCGCCGGCGAGCGAGCGCAGGGCGCGCACGGTGGCCTGCCAGGCGCGGTCGATCAGGCGGCCGCGGTCCTCGGTGACGACGCGCAGCTGGCCGCACGCCATCAGCCGCGCCAGCGCGTCGAGCGAATGTTCGGCCACCTTCTGCCCGCGCTGGTTGACGAACAGGGCGTGGTCGGTGACCAGGCTGTACCAGGACAGGCGCAGGCGGCGGGTGTCGCCCTGCTGGTTGGTGGTGAATTCGAACCAGGTGCCGAACGGCAGCGTGCGCATCTGGCGGTAGAAGCCTTCCTCGGCCGGCGTGCGCTCGGGCTGCGGCGGCGCCTGCGGATCCTGGCCGTCCTTGCCGGCGTCGCCGCCGAGCCGGGCGCGGGCCTTGAGCCGGGCGGCCAGTTCGGTGCGCGAGGTGATCTCGTCCTCGCCGCCGGGCGTGGACAGGCGGCGAGCGATCGCGCCGGCCTCGTCCTCGTGGTAGCCGACCTGCAGCAGCGATTCCTCGATCTGCGCGCACAGTGCCGGATCGGCCGCGCCCTCGGCGCTGGCGGTGATCTGGCCGATGCGGCGCGTGGCCTCCTGGCGCTGGCGCCATTCCTCCGAATCCTCGCCCTGACGCAGTAGGGTCAGGGTCAGCACGTCGCTCCAGGCTTCGTGCAGCAGGGTCTGCACGAACTTGGGCGGTTCGGCCGCGCGGCACAGCTGGCCGATGGTGCGGCCGGCCAGCTGCTTGGCCGCCTCCAGCCGTTCCTTGCCGCGCGCGGCCTCGATCTGCCGGCGCTCGGTGACCTCGGCCTTGCGCACCGCGGCCTGCAGGTGCGACTGCACCTGCCGGTTGGCGGCGACGAACACCGCCTCGTCGCCCTGGTATTCGGCGACGACGCGTTCCACCGCTTCGCCGAGCTTCTGCAGCAGCACCGGGTCGCCGTCGTCCTCGCCCAGCCAGACCGCGCCGGACTCGGCCACGGTGTTGAGCAGTTCGCGCGCCGGGTGCTGGTCGCGGATGAAAAACGCCTCGTCGCCGACGGCGGCGCGCGCCAGCGGCACCTGCAGGCGGTTGAGCAGGTCGGCGGCGGGGCCGTCGGCGCGTACCTCGCGCTGGATCTGGCCGTAGAGCATGCCGAGCAGGTCGAGCGTATTGCTGTCGCGCGGCGAGAGCGCGGCGCTTTCGCCGTGCTCGGCGCGTACCTGCGACAGCAGCGCCTTCTGGATGTCGCCGAAGCTGCGGCGCGTGCCCGCCGCCGCGCCCTGCGGCTGCAGGCGCGCGAGCACGTCCATCACCGCCTCGCTGGGAACGGCGCGCGCGGGAGGAGCGGGCGCCGTGCGCTGAGCCGCCGCGCCCATCGCAGCCATTGCCCCCATCGCGCCCGGATCGGCGCCCGCCGCGGGAAGTCGCTGGCCGGCCAGCGCCGCCAGTCCGGCCAGCATGTCCGCGCCGGCGAGCGCTCCCGGGGCAGCGTCGCCAGCGCCACCGGCCGGCAGGTGCTGCGCCAGCAGCTGGCGTGCGGTGTCGAGCAGCTGGTGCAGCGAAGCCATGCCGGCCACCGTGCTGCCCGCGGCCGGCATCGCAGGCGCGGGCAGGGGTGTTCCCGCTGGCGGCGGCAGCGCGGCTTCGGCCCACGATGCCGCCGGTGCCTGGCCCTGCCAGTGGGTCAAGGGGCGCGGCGTGGCGGGCGCGGCGCCCGCCTGCGTGGGACCGGCCGGCGCGCCCGCGGCGCGACGCGGTCCCGAGGGACGCGGCAGGTAGGGGATGTAGACCAGCCCGGGCAGCACGCCTTCGCGCGCCAGCAGGATGTTCAGGCGATCCAGCAGCTCGACATGCCGCTCCATCGCCTGCCGTTCGAACACGTGGTAGAGCTGCTGCTGCGCCTCCAGGTTCAGGCCCAGTCGCTCGCCGCAGGCGCGCAGGATACGGCACAGCGCGTACGGCCCGACCGGCAGGCGTTCGACGTCGAACGCCGGTTGCGCGGCGAGCACGCCGAAACGCTGGCCGAGCAGCTGCAGGTGCGACTGCGCGCGGTAGCTCTCGCGCCGCGCCATTTCGTGCAGGACGATGTCGCGGTCGATGTCGGTGTCGTTGACCAGGGTCATCGCCGGTATCGCCGCGGCCGGCGCCGCGCCCGGCGCGGCGGGTTCGCGCAGCCGCGCCAGGTCGTCGGCGAGCGCGTCCAGGAACCAGCCGGGGAACTCGGCCGCGTACACGCCCAGCTGGCGGATCTGCGCGTAGATATCGGCCTGGACCTGGCTGTTGCGCGCCTTCTCGGCCAGGCCGAACAGTTCGCGTTCCAGCTGCACCATCGTCAGCTGCAGCGGCGAGGCCAGCACCTGCGCGGCGATGCCATGCGCGGCCAGGAGCAGCTGGCGCACGCGCTCGGGAACCTGCGCGCCGTTGAGCAGGGCGAGCGCCTGGCTGGAGGAGGTTGCTGTGATGCCTGACATCCGATGTGCGTTCCGCGCCCCCTGGGTGGGCGATTTCTAACATTTCGACGGTGGCGCCGCCACTTGTGGCGCGCCGCGGCGCCCTGTTCAGGGCAGGAACAGTTCGACCACGTCGTTGGTGAAACGCCGCCCCAGTTCGGTGGGAACGACACGTTCGCCGTCGTGCAGCAGCCAGCCGCGCTGCACCGCGGTGGCCAGCGCCGGCCGCAGCACGGCGCGGTCCAGGCCGGTGCGCGATTCGAAGTCGCGCAGGCCGAAACCTTCGTGCAGGCGCAGCAGGTTGAGCATGTATTCGAACGGAAGGCGCGCGGCGTCGATCACGTCGTCGCCGCCGATGGCGGCAGGCGTGCCGGCGCTGTCCATGAACGTCTGCGGGTGCTTGTGCTTCCAGCGGCGCAGCACATGCTGCTGCGCGCCGGAGCTGATCTTGCCGTGCGCGCCGGCGCCGATGCCCAGGTAGTCGCCGAAGCGCCAGTAATTGAGGTTGTGCGCGCACTGCCAGCCGTCGCGGGCATAGGCGCTGACCTCGTACTGGCCGTAGCCGGCCTGCGCCAGCAGCGCCTGGCAATGTTCCTGGATGTCCCAGGCGCTGTCCTCGTCGGGAATGCCCTGCGGCGGCCGCGCGAAGAACACCGTGTTCGGCTCCAGGGTCAGCTGGTAATGCGAGATGTGCGTGGGATCCAGCGCGAAGGCGCGTTCCAGGTCATGTTCGGCCTGGGCCAGGGTCTGCTCCGGCAGCGCGTACATCAGGTCGATGTTGAAGTTGCGGTAGCCGGCGTCCTGCGCCAGCTTGACCGCGCGCTCGGCCTCGCCGCTGTCGTGGATGCGGCCCAGGCGCCGGAGCGCGTCGTCGTTGAAGGTCTGGATGCCGAAACTGATGCGGTTCACGCCGGCGGCGCGGTAGTGGTCGAAGCGGCCGTGCTCGGCGGTGCCAGGGTTGGTCTCCAGCGTCACTTCCAGGTTCGGCGCGAACCGCAGCCGCGCGCTGGCCTGCTGCAGGAAGCGGTCGATGGCCTCGGGCGGGAACAGGCTGGGCGTGCCGCCACCGAAGAACACGCTGTTGACCACCCGGCCCCAGACCAGCGGCAGGTCCTGGTCGAGATCGCGGATCAGCGCGTCCACATAGGCATCGAACGGCAGCGCGCCCTTGCCGGCGTGCGAGTTGAAATCGCAGTACGGGCATTTGCGCACGCACCAGGGCAGGTGCACGTAGAGCGACAGCGGCGGCGGGACCAGCTGCACCGTGCCGGGCACGGCGCAGCCGCAGGCGTCGTCGTGGACGTGGGAAGGCGCGCTCATCGCCGGCTCAGCGCGCCAGCTGGCTGGAAAGCCGCTGCAGCAGCAACCGCAGCGCGATGGCGCGATGACTGCGCGCGTTCTTCTGCTCCGGCAGCATCTCCGCCGCGGTCAAGCCCAGTTCCTCGTCCAGGAACACCGGGTTGTAGCCGAAGCCGTGGCTGCCGCGCGGCGCATCGATGATGCGGCCTTCCCAGCTGCCTTCGCAGATCAGCGGCTGCGGGTCGTTGGCGTGGCGCAGCAGCACGATCACTGCGTAGAAGCGCGCGCTGCGGCGTTCGGCCGGCACCTCGCGCAACGCGTCGAGCAGCTTGGCGTTGTTGGCCGCATCGTCGGTGGGGCTGCCGGCGTAGCGCGCGCTGTACAGGCCGGGCGCGCCGTCGAGCGCGTCGACGATCAGGCCCGAATCGTCGGCCAGCGCCGGCAGGCCGGTGACCGCGCAGGCATGGCGCGCCTTGATCAGCGCGTTCTCGACGAAGGTCAGGCCGGTTTCCGGCACGTCGTCCACGCCCAGCTCGCGCTGCGGCACGATCTGCAGCGGCAGGTCGGCCAGCATGGCCTGCAGCTCCTTCAGCTTGCCGGCGTTGCCGCTGGCCAGGACCAGTTTCATGCCGACAGCGCCTGCTGCTGGGCGGCGAACAGCTCGCCGATGCCCTTTTCGGCCAGCGCCAGCAGCGCGTCCAGTTCGTCGCGGCGGAAGGCATGGCCTTCGGCGGTGCCCTGCAGTTCGATGAAGCCGCCGCCGTCGTTCATGACGACGTTCATGTCGGTGTCGCAGTCGCTGTCCTCGGCGTAGTCCAGGTCCAGCACCGGCACGCCCTTGTAGACGCCAACCGATACCGCCGCGACTGCGCCGAACACCGGGTTGCGCTTGATCTCGCCGCGCTTGAGCAGGGTGTTCACCGCGTCCACCAGCGCCACGTAGGCGCCGGTGATGGCCGCGGTGCGGGTGCCGCCGTCGGCCTGCAGCACGTCGCAGTCCAGGGTGATGGTGCGTTCGCCCAGCGCGTTGCGGTCGATGCAGGCGCGCAGGGTACGGCCGATCAGGCGCTGGATTTCCAGCGTGCGCCCGCCCTGCTTGCCGCGAGCGGCCTCGCGGTCGGAACGAGTATGGGTGGAGCGCGGCAGCATGCCGTACTCGGCGGTGACCCAGCCTTCGCCCTTGCCGCGCAGGAACGCCGGCACGCGGTTCTCGACGCTGGCGGTGCACAGCACGCGGGTATGGCCGAAGCTCACCAGCACCGAGCCTTCGGCATGGCGGGTGAAGCCGCGTTCGAGGGTGACGGTGCGCAGCTGGTCGGCCTGGCGGCCGCTGGGACGGGAAAAAGTCATGGGAAGTCCGGATTGCGATGGGGTTCCTTCTCCCACCGGGAGAACGCGCCCCGGAGGGGGCGGATGAGGGTACGGGCGCAGCCTCGTGGCAATGAGCCGTGTGCCGGGGAAAAGGGTTGCTAGGGTACCATTCGCCCTTTGCAACGCACCGGAAATCCACATGATCCGAAGCATGACCGCCTATGCCGGCGGCGAACGCGCCACGCGCTGGGGCACCCTCGGCTGCGAGCTGCGCTCGGTCAACCACCGCTTCCTCGAAGTGGGGGTGCGGCTGCCGGAAGAGCTGCGCGCGCTGGAGCCGCAGCTGCGCGAGCGCGTGGCCGCGCGCATCAGCCGCGGCAAGGTGGACCTGGTCATGCGCCTGCGCGCGCCGGAGACGGCGCCCACGCTGTCGGTGGACGAGGCGCTGGTCGAGCAGCTGGGCGAGGTGGCCCAGCGCCTGCACGGGCACTTCCTGAACATGCGCGTCAGCTTCACCGAACTGCTGGCCTACCCGGGCTTGCTGCGCGGCGAGGCGGTCGACGCCGCGGCCCTGCACGCCGAGGCGCTGGCGCTGCTGGACGAGACCATCGACGGCTTCGTCGCCGCGCGCGAGCGCGAGGGCGCCAAGCTGACCGCGGCGATCAGCGAGCGGGTGGACGCCATCGAACGCATCGCCGGCGACGTGCGCGGACTGATCCCCGCCATCCGCGAGGGCCAGCGCGCCAAGCTGGCCGCGCGCCTGGCCGACCTGCCGCACCCGGTCGACCCGGGCCGCGCCGAGCAGGAACTGGTGCTGTGGCTGCAGAAGCTCGACGTGGACGAGGAGCTGGACCGTCTGGGCAGCCACATCGGCGAGATCCGCCGCGTGCTGCGCCAGCGCGAACCGGTCGGCCGGCGCCTGGATTTCCTGCTGCAGGAATTCAACCGCGAGGCCAACACGCTGGGTTCCAAATCGGTGGACAGCCGCACCTCCAACGCCGCGGTCGAGCTGAAGGTGCTGATCGACCAGATCCGCGAGCAGGTGCAGAACTTGGAGTAGGTCCACCGGCCGCGGCGGGTTTGGCCGCCAGCGCCTTGTCGGCGGGCGCTGGCAGTTATTGGGAAAGGGCGATGGCGATCACTGCGCGCGTCCATTCTTGTAGAACGTGCGCTCCGTCTCGCGTGCGCCGCTGCCGTCGGGCAGGCTGGCCATGCGGCGCACCGGGCCCTGGAGGAAGCCGCCCACCAGTTCGCCTTCGCGCCATTGGCGCATGCCGTCGTCCAGGCTCAGCATTTCGACGAGGCGACCGGTGCCGCCCGGCGCCAGGTCGGCGCCGCGCTCGTCCAGGCAGCGCAGGTAGCGGTCGCGGCCGTCGCGGTCTTCGATGCTCTCGGTATTGAGCGCACCGTTGGGCCAGTAGCGCAGCCAGCGCTTGCCGCCGGCGTGCGGCGCGATGCGCAGTTGCGGCGAGCCGCCGGGGTAGAAGTGTTCGCTGCACAGCTCCTGGCCATGCCAGTACAGCGATGCGCTTTCGCGCTGGCCGTTGGCGAGGAAGGTCTCGTGCAGCCCGTGGTGGCCCAGGCCCAGCGCCAGCCGGTCGTCGCGCACGGCCTGGAGGGTGCCGCTCATGAAGTTTTCGCCGGTCGTCCAGCTGCTGCTGGCCTGGCTGGGGTAGTGGATCCAGTGGCGGCTGCGCTCGTCGCCGAAGCCGGCCGTTTCGCACTGCAGCAGCGTGCGGTCGGGCGAGAGCCAGACCACGTCGCAGCCGCCGTCTTCGTTCTCGAAGACATTGGGGCCCAGGGGAAAGCCGTCCACGAAACGCAGGCGGTGGGCACCGTCCGCGAGCGCCACGTGCTCGACGCCGCGGCCGCGCAGGCCGGGCACGGGCGCCAGGGCGAAGTAGCGCTGCGGGGCGCGCACGATGTCTTCCTCCAGCCGCTGGCGGAGGGCGTGGTGCAGGGCGAAAAAGGCTGTGGCGATGGCTTCCATGCGCTCCTCGTGCGAGGCCAGCAGGTCCTCCTCTTCCTCTTCCTCTTCCTCTTCTTCGTCGTCTTCGTCTTCTGCGCGGTACGCATCCGCCACCGCGTTCCAGATCGCGTGCGCCTCTTCGATCAGCGGCAGCGCGGGCGCGTAGACCGGGTTGGCCGCGATGATGCCGGGCACGGCGGCCGCGTCGTCCAGGTGCGCGGCCACGTTGTCGAAGTACTGGTCCAGTCCGCCGTTGGAGACCTGCGCGTCGAAAAGGTCGAAGTAGTACACCGCGCGTACCAGCGGCGCGAATCCGTCGGGGCCGGCTGCGTGCAGCGCATCGACGATGGCGCGACTGAAGTACGGGGCAGAGCGGAGCAGCGTGGGCCAGTCGTTAGGGGGAAGCAGTGCGGGGGTCATCCCATGTCCTTGAGCTGTTTAAGGAAAATCCTGCAGGCCTCGGGCCGGTTCAACCCCCGGGCCGACCGGTCCTCCATCGCCTCGGTGTCATCGGCGTCGGAGGCAATGATGAACAGTACCGCGCCGTGCGGTTCCCAGCGGTACCGGCCGAGAGGTCTTCGCCATCCAGCCGCCCCAGAGCCTCGGTCATGGCTTGGTGCACCTGCGCTTTGAGGTGGCCAATTCAGTGGCGGGTGGTTGCTTTGTCATTGATGGCTGCTTGCGCTTGGTGTGGGTGATACAGGCGTTGCTCATATAACCGCCCATTCGACAGGTGCATTGCCAGCGCCGTGGCGAAAGCACGGCAGCAGCCCGCCCAGCGCCATGCCCATGGAGTACCCCGCGGGCCATGGCTCGGAGCCAGGAGGAACCGCCGATCTCGGCCCGCGCGGGGGTGGCGGCGCCATGGCGCACGGTGACGGCGTCGCCCACCTGGTGGGCGGCCTGCCCCTGGCGCACCAGCACATCCGTTACCTGAAAACTGCGCCCATCGTGGGTGGTGAATTCGACGATGCCGCGTGTGCCCGGTCCGCGTTTGAGCTGTACGTCCTGATGGCCCACCCCACGGCCTTGCGCCGTGCGCAGCTCGCTGGCGCCGCTCATGCCGAACACCATCCATGCAGCGCCCCGGGCTGTCAGCAGCCTGGCCAGGAACACGAACATGCCGAACAGGCCGAGGAAACCGCGAAAGGAGAGGTCATCACAACACCAGCCGGCCGTCCGGGCCAGGTGACGCAAAGGCATTTGCCCGGCTTTCGCCGGGTTGGCGGGCCGTCATCGGATGGGCAACAGCTGGTCGGGCTGCTGCCCGCGTTCACGCATGCGCTGGCGCTCTTCATCGCGCGACGGCGGAGGCCATGCCACGCCCATGCCGACGATGCGGTCGCGGATCTGCAGCATGCGGCGCTGCGCGGGCGAGCCGCTCTGCTGCCGGCCGATCTGGAACTGCAACTGCCCCGCGAACGAGACGCCGTTGATGTTGACGAAATGCGGGCTGGCGCCGCGGTCGAGCAGGAACACAACCTGGTCGAGCTGCATGCCCTGCAGCGCTTCCATCAGTGCGGTGTTGCCCAGGGCGTTCTTTCTGTCGATGCCGGCGCCGCGGTCCAGCAGCAGCGCCAGCGTGGCGGCGGTGTGCTCGCGGGCGGCGTCGAACAGGATGGGCGAGCTGCCGAGCACGGTATCGGGGCTCACGCCGGCGTCAAGCAGGGCCTGTACGTACAGCGGGCTTTTGGCGCGCAGGGCCACGCCGAGCACGCTGCCGAAGCCAGCCACCTCCTGCGTCGGGTCGGCACCCGCGCGCACCAGCGCGGTGAGGATCTGCAGCTGTCGGGGCTTCTCGCCCATGGCGCTTTGCAGGGCGAAGAACAGCAGCGTCATGTCCCGTGCGCCGGGGCGGTTCAGGCCCTCGCGACCGACGCGTTGCGCGAGCGTGTCGACGTCGTCAAGGGCGCCGTTGTAGATGGCCTGCGCCAGGGCCAGCTGGTCGCCGGTGAAATAGGTCTGCGGCGAGGTCGCTCTCGCATGGCCGCATCCTGCGGCGAAGGATTGCAGGGCCAATACCAGTGAACACAGCAGGGTGCGCAGGCGCATGGTCGGTTTCCTTGGTCAGTGCCGATGGCCGCGTGCGCGCCGGTGCTGCGATGCGTACGCGCATTCCTGCCAGGCAGCAAACCGGCCGGTGGTCGCATCCGCTGGCCGCGCAGCGCCAGCGTTGTACGTGCGGTCACGGTGCCTGCAACCTGCACGGAAAGCCGCGCTGCGGATGGACAGGCGGAGGAAGGTGCGGCATGGCGGCGTGCGCAGTCCGCCTGCCGTCCGGCCCGAAGCGGCATTCACGGCGCCAGCTCCCACGCGCGGCGCAGCGTTTCCACCGCTTCCAGGCAGGCGCGCGGTTCGCCGCCGACCTGCTGTTTCCACAGCGCCGCGGCCTGCGCGCGTTGGTGGTCGTGCACCAACCAGCGGATGCGTTCGCGCGCCTCCACCGGCAGGGCCTGCCATTGCCGCAGCGCCAGCGGCCGCGGTTCGCCGGAGCGCCCGCCTGGGTCGCGCGCCAGCAGTTCGGGCGCCAGCGCGTGAAGGCGCTGCGTATCGGACGCGGCCAGGGTGCCGCAGGCCAGGTGCGGCGTGGCGGCGTCGGGCAGGTCCCAACCCAGGCCCAGCGCGGGATAGTCCAGCAGCTGCGCGATGTTGTGGATGGCCAGGATCTGCGCCGAGCGCACCACGCCGGTCAGGTCGTGAACGTCGACGCCGGCGTCGAGCAGGCGCTGCAGCGCCTCGGCGTCGATGATCGGGAAGCCGTCGGCGGCCAGCTCCCGCCAGCGCGCCGTCCAGCGCGGCGTTGGCTGCGCCTCGTCGACCACGTCGCTCCACAGGCCATGCAGCAGCAGTTCGTGCACGAAACCGCGCAGGTCTCCTTCGCGCAGCGCCTGCCGCGCGCGCTCGGCGTCGTCGGGAGCCAGGCCGATGGACTGCAGTTGCTCGCGATCGATCACAGGTCACCTCCGGTGGCGGAAAGATGCTGGCACAGGCGGGCGTGCAGTCCCTGGCGGTCGTCCCAGCCGGGATGCCCACGCACCAGCCAGGCCATGGCGCGGCCCGCGTCGCGGACCGTGCGTGCGTCGGTGGCGGCGATGGCCGACGCGATGGCGGCGTCAACCTGCGCCGAGGTGGGCGGCAGGTCCAGCACGAAGTCCAGTGTGAGCGGCGTGTCGGCCCAGGCGGTGATGCCCGCGGCGGAAAAGACCAGCGTGCCGGCCAGCTGCAGGGGCATGCCCTGTGCGTCCGGCGTGCCGAAGGCCAGCGCGGTCACGTCCAGCGGCACATGCCGGTGCAGCAGGTAGAGGCTGCCGTCGATGTAGCCGGGCTGCGGGTTGACCGGGAAACGGTGGCGGCTGCCGGCCTGGCGTCGCGGGTCGCGCAGGTCCAGCGCGATGCCGTCCAGGCGGATGCAGGTATCCACCTGCCGTTCCTCCAGCAGGAACGGGCGCAGGGCGACGGTGAGCGCCGCCCGTCCTGCCGGTCCGCTGCAGGGCTGGCAATGGGCGCCGGTCGCCGCCAGCAGGTGATGGGGGAATCCGCTCATTCGCTGTCCTTGTCCATGCGGCCGGTTCGTCGCCATGTCCGCAGGCGCCCCTTGCACGCCGTGGGAAGTGAAGAATGACGGAAAACCAGGACCTTCCGCGATGGCTTGCGGCAGGGCGCACGGCCTGATATCCAGTCCGTTTGCTGATTGCCCGGTGTGGCCATGCGCGGGAAGAACGCCGATCCAGCCCAACGACGCAGGTTCCTGGCGGCCGCCACGGGCTGCGCCGCACTCGGCCTGTTGCCGGCGACGGCGCTGCGCGCTGCCGGGACGGGAGGCGACGACCGCCCATGGATTCCCTCCGATGCCTTCCTGGCCGGATTGCCGGAATGGATGCGCGCCTTCGGCGTGCCCGGCGTCGCCATCGCGGTGGTGGAGCGGGGCGAACTGGCCTGGCATCACGGGTTCGGCGTGGCCGACGTGGCAAGCGGCGCGCCGGTGGACGCGGACAGCGTGTTCGAGTGCGCATCGCTGAGCAAGCCGGTGTTCGCCTATCTGGTCCTGCAGCTGGTCGATGCCGGCGTGCTGCAGCTCGACCGCGCGCTGGTGGAATACCACCGCCCCGACTTCCTGGCCACCGACGATCCCCGGCTGGAACGGATCAGCGTGCGCGACGTCCTGCGCCACAGCAGCGGCCTGCCGGACTGGCGCGCGCACCCCGACCGCGATCCCCTGCGCACGATCGCCGAGCCGGGGCAGCGCGTGAATTATTCGGGCGAGGCCTTCTTCTGGCTGCAGCGGGTGGTGGAGACCGTCACCGGCCAGAGCCTGGACCAGCTGGCGCAACGGCGCCTGTTCGCGCCGGCTGGCATGCACGGCAGCACCTACACCTGGAACGTCCACGCCGCGCGCCATTCGGTGACGGGTGTGCCCGCGCCCGGCGCCCGTCCGGTCGTGCAGACCTTCCGCGCGCAGTGGCCGCTGCTGCAGCCCCTGGCCGAGGCGCAGGGCAAGCCGCTGCCGGCTTGGACCTGGGACGACGCCGTGCGCGCGCTACCGCAGGCGCGCGCCGCCGCGCCCGAGGGCATGTTCGTGTGGCCGGGCGACCTGCTCGCCAATGCCGCGGCCAGCCTGCGCGGGCCGGTGCAGGACTATGCGCGCTTCATCGCCCACGTCATGCGCCGCGAACCGCGGCAGGACTGGGAGATCGGCGAGGCGACCCGGCAGGCGATGCTGTCGCCGCAGCTGGCGGTGCGGCCCGGCTGGCTGGACAAGGGCCTGGGCTGGAACCTGGAGCGCGTGGACGCGCGCACCCGCTGGTTCTTCCACGGCGGCTCCAACGCCGGCCGCTACAAGACCTTCGCGGTGGGCGACCCGCAGCGTCGCCGCGGGCTGGTGGTGATGACCAATGGGGGCGGTGGCACCGGCGTCTACCAGCGCATCGTGCGCGCGGCCACCGGGCGCGACCTGCTGGCCTTCGATCTCTGAAGGCGGCCGCCGGTTGCCTTTCCGGCGGGGCCGCAGACAGTCCCGGCGCGGGCGCCGGCGGCCCCGGCATTTGCAGCGGCGGCCCCGGCTGGTTATCGTGCGCCGCCCGAACCATCGACCCGGAGATCCGCGCGATGCGTGGCACCCTCTTTATCGTCGCGGCTCCCTCCGGCGCCGGCAAAAGCAGCATCGTCAACGCCACCCTGGCGCGCGATGCGCAGATCGCGCTGTCCATCTCCTTCACCTCGCGGGCGATGCGCCCGGGCGAGGAGAACGGCCGCCACTACCACTTCGTCAGCGCCGCCGAGTTCGAGCGCATGATCGCCGCCGGCGATTTCTTCGAGCACGCCAGCGTGCACGGCGACTGGAAGGGCACCGCGCGGCAGTCGGTGGAGCCGCAGCTGGCCGCCGGCAAGGACGTGCTGCTGGAGATCGACTGGCAGGGCGCGCGCCAGGTGCGCGCGAAGGTGCCGGACGCGGTCAGCGTATTCATCCTGCCGCCGTCCAAGCAGGCGCTGGACGACCGCATGCGCAAGCGCGGCCAGGACAGCGAGGCAGTGATGGCGCAGCGGCTGGCCGCCGCGCGCGAGGAGATGCTGCATTACGACGAGTTCGACTACGTCATCGTCAACGAGGTGTTCGACACCGCGGTGGACGAGATGTGCGCCATCTTCACCGCCAGCCGCCTGCGCCGGGCCCAGCAGCAGGTCCGCCACGACGGCCTGATCCGCTCGCTGCTGGACTGAGCCGGGCTGGCACCGCGCCCGGCCACGGCCGGGTGCCGAGGCCGCACGGAGCCGCTCCGGAAGGCGTTCCGGCGGGCAACTGATTGATTCCAAAGGACCGGCGTGCGCGGCGATTTGAATCCGCCGGCGTCCGGCTGTACAATCCGCGACCTTTCCCTCATCCGATCGAGCGGCCGCTGCTGGTCGCCGGGAGCTCGCATGGCCCGCATTACCGTAGAAGATTGCCTGGAAGTCGTTAACAACCGTTTCGAGCTGGTCATGATGGCGTCCAAGCGCGCCCGCCAGCTGGCCAACGGCGTGCAGGCCACCCTCGACAACAGCGAGACCGAGGACAAGCCGACCGTGCTGGCGCTGCGCGAGATCGCCGCCCGCAAGATCGACAACGCGCTGATCGAGGAAGTCGAGAAGGCCGAGCGCGAGCGCGCCGAGCGCGAGGCGCTGGAATGGGCCGCCGCCGAAGTCGTCGCCGACGAGGATATGTCCAAGAACGACGACTGATCCCTGCCGGTCATCGTTGTGCACCGACAGCCCGCCGCGCGCGGGCTGTCTGCTTTTTTGAACATCCGGCACCCGGAAAGCCTGCCCACCTGACGTATCTGGAGGAAAGCCTCCCGGGTCAGGGGGCGCCGCGAAGCGGCGGGGCGTGGAGGGGCGAAAGACGGCGCCCACGGTTTGCAGCGCGAACCGCGGGGCGGCAGCGCGACAGCGATGTCGCATTCCCGCCGTTGCCGTGTTGTTGCCGCTGGCATATCTTCCAGACCATGAACCCAGGCCCCTCCGCCCAGGTCGCTGCGCCAGCGGATGGCGCGGTGCCGGACTACGTACTCCAACTCGAACGCGCAGCCAGCTACCTGCCCGCCGAGCAGCTGCCGATGCTGCGCCGCGCCTGGGAAGTGGGCGCGGCCGCGCATGCCGGGCAGACCCGCAAGTCGGGCGAGCCCTACATCACCCATCCGGTCGCGGTCGCCGGCATCCTGGCCGAGCTCGGCCTGGACGTCGAAGCGCTGGTCGCGGCGATCCTGCACGACACCATCGAGGACACGCCGCTTACCCACGACGCGCTGGCCGGGCAGTTCGGGCAGACCGTGGCCGAACTGGTCGAGGGCGTCACCAAGCTGGACAAGCTGCGCTTCCGCGACCGCCAGGAAGCGGCGGCGGAAAGCTTCCGCAAGATGCTGCTGGCCATGTCGCGCGACCTGCGCGTGATCATGATCAAGCTGGCCGACCGCCTGCACAACATGCGCACGCTGGGCGCGCAGAGCGCCGAGGCGCGGCGCCGCATCGCGATGGAGACGCTGGACATCTACGCGCCCATCGCCCAGCGCCTGGGCATGAGCCTGATCAAGTCCGAACTGCAGAACCTGGGCTTCAAGGCGCTGTACCCGTGGCGCCACGCCATTCTGGAAAAACACATCCGCAGCCAGCCGGTGGTGCGTCGCGAGGCGATGGCGCAGGTGGAGGTGCAGCTGTCGCAGCGGCTGGCGCGCGAGGGCCTGGAGCATCGCCTGGTCAGCCGCATCAAGACGCCCTGGAGCATCTACACCAAGATGCGCGAGGAGAACAAAACCTTCGATCAGGTGATGGACGTGTTCGGCTTCCGCCTGGTGATGCGCTCGGTGCCCAGCTGCTACCACGCGCTGGGCGCGGTGCACGCCGCGTTCAAGCCGCTGGACGGGCGCTTCCGCGACTTCATCGCCATCCCCAAGGCCAACGGCTACCAGTCGCTGCACACGGTGTTGTTCGGGCCCTACGGTTCGCCGATCGAGGTGCAGATCCGCACCGAGGAAATGGACCTGATCGCCGAGCGCGGCGTGGCCGCGCACTGGACCTACAAGTTCGGCGGCGATTCGCCCAACAGCGCGCAGAGCCGCGCCCATGCGTGGATCGTCGAGCTGATCGACTCGCAGCGCTCGGCCGGTTCCTCGCTGGAGTTCCTGGACAACGTCAAGGTCGACCTGTTCCCGGACGAGGTCTACCTGTTCACGCCCAAGGGCAAGATCCTCGCGCTGCCGCGCAATTCCACCGCGCTGGACTTCGCCTACGCGGTGCATACCGATGTCGGCAACCGCGCGGTGGCCTCGCGCGTGGACAAGAAGCTGGTGCCGCTGCGCACCAAGCTGGTCAGCGGGCAGACGGTGGAGGTGATCACCGCGCGCTCGGCCACGCCCAAGCCGCAGTGGCTGGAATTCGTGGTCAGCTCCAAGGCGCGCACCGCCATCCGCCACCAGCTCAAGCAGCTCGAGCACGAAGACGCGGTGCAGCTGGGCCACCGCATGCTCGACCGCGCGCTGGAAGCGATGGACAGCTCGATCGAACGCCTGCCCAAGGGCCGGTTGGACGCCTTCCTCGGCGAGCACCGCTACCCGCGCCTGGAAGCCTTCCTGGCCGACGTGGCGCTCGGCAACTGGATGCCGACCCAGGCCGCGCAGGCGCTGATGGCGCACGGCGAGCCGCGCGCCGGCGGCACCGCGCAGCGGGCGCAGGAGAAGATCCTGATCAACGGCAGCGAGCGCGGCGTGGTCAGCTTCGCCGGCTGCTGCCAGCCGATTCCGGGCGACGAGATCATGGGCTACCACACCGCCGGCAAGGGCATCGTGGTGCACCGCATGGACTGCCCGAACCTGGCCGAGCTGCGCAAGTCGCCCGAGCGCTGGGTGCCGATCGGCTGGGACAGCAGCGTGGTCGGCGATTACGACACCGCGCTGGTGGTGGAAGTGGAGAACGGCACCGGCGTGCTGGCGCAGCTGGCCGCGGCCATCGCCCAGAGCCAGTCCAACATCGAGCGCGTGGACTACCTGGACCGCGACTTCAACGCCGCGGTGCTGTGCTTCAACATCCAGGTGCGCGACCGCAACCACCTGGCCGAAGTGATGCGCCGGCTGCGGCGCCTGAGCGTGGTGCAGGCGGTGCGGCGCCAGTGAGCGCAGCGAACGGGTAGATGCGGGGCTTGCCCCGCATGGAGCTTCACCGAAATGCCCCACCGGGCGCAGCCCTGCGCCACGGACGCCAGTGCCGACCCCCTGTAGAGCGGGGCACCGCCCCGCCGGGGCTCCATCGGCAATGTCCCCACCCGCGCTGCGGAACAACCGTCATCCGCCACTGCCGCGCTTTCTCCACAGCCGGTGTGCAACGCCATGCCGACAACCTGTGGATAACCATCCGCGCGCGTTGCCGGGTGGGCTTCGGCCAGCGGTGGTGAAAATTTGTCCAGCGCCGTCCCGCGATGGCAGCGCCCGGCCGCGCCTGCGATCCGGCGGGGCGGAAGCGGACGTTACAATGGCCCGTCTTTTCCCAACCGGAGCTCCCCCATGTCCCGCCAGATCATCAACACCGCCAACGCGCCGGCCGCCATCGGCCCGTATTCGCAGGCCGTGCGCGCCGGCAACACCGTGTACTTCTCCGGCCAGATCCCGCTGGACCCGGCTACCGGCGAGATCGTCGCCGGCGACGTCGCCGCGCAGGCGCGCCGCGCCTTCGACAACCTCAAGGCGGTGGCCGAGGAAGCCGGCGGTTCGCTCGACAGGATGGTGCGCCTGGGCCTGTACCTGACCGACCTGGGCGAGTTCGCCAAGGTCAACGCGGTGATGCAGGAGTACTTCCAGGCGCCGTTCCCGGCCCGCTCCACCATCGAAGTGTCGGGCCTGCCCAAGGGCGCGGCGTTCGAGGTCGATGCGGTGATGATCCTCGACTGATCCACCCGCATGGCGCGTACCCGGCCGGCCGCCCCCGCACTGGCGGCCAATGGCGAAACGCCGGTGACGGCGCTGCCGGGCGTCGGCCCGGCGGTGGCCGCCAAACTGCAGGCGCGCGGCATCGGCAGCCTGCAGGACCTGTGGCTGCACCTGCCGCTGCGTTATGAGGACCGCACCCGGCTCAGCGCCATCGCCGCGCTGCAGCCCGGCACGGCCGCGCAGGTCGAAGGCCGGGTGGTCGCGGTGGAACGTGGCTTCCGCTACCGGCCGATGCTGCGGGTGGCGGTGGAGGACGATTCGCGTGGCACCCTGGTGCTGCGCTTCTTCCATTTCCGTGCCGCGCAGGTGGCGCAGTTCGCCGTCGGCGCGCGCCTGCGCTGCTACGGCACGCCGCGCCCCGGCCAGCACGGGCTGGAAATCGTGCATCCCAGCTACCGCATGCTCAGCGACGGCGAGGACGCCGGCCTCGGCGATGCGCTCGACCCGGTCTACCCGGTCGTCGAAGGCATCGGCCCGGCGACGCTGCGCAAGCTGATCGGGCAGGCGCTGGAACGGCTGCCCGACGAGGCCGCGCTGGAACTGCTGCCGGGCCACCTGCTGGCCGGCCTGTCCCTGCCTTCGCTGCGGCAGGCGCTGCTGGCCATGCATCGCCCGCCCGCCGATGCCGACGTGGCCGCGCTCGGCGCCGGCACGCATCCGGCGCAGCGGCGGCTGGCGATGGAAGAACTGCTCGCCCACCACCTGAGCCTGCGCCGCCAGCGCATCGCCCTGCAGCGGCACCATGCGCCTGCGCTGACGGGCGGCGACAAGCGCGTGCGGCAACTGCGCCAGTCGCTGCCGTTCCGCCTCACCGGCGCGCAGCAGCGCGTGTTCGCGCAGATCCGCGCAGACCTCGCGCGCCCGCACCCGATGCTGCGGCTGGTGCAGGGCGACGTCGGTTCCGGCAAAACCGTGGTCGCGGCGCTGGCGGCGATGCTGGCGGTGGAGCAGGGCAAACAGGTGGCGCTGGCGGCGCCCACCGAACTGCTGGCCGAGCAGCACCTGGCCAACCTGCGCGGCTGGCTCGAACCGCTGGGCGTGCGCGTGGCCTGGCTGGCCGGCAAGGTTACCGGCAAGGCGCGCGCCAGGGTGCTGGAGGACATCGCCTCGGGGCAGGCGCAGGTGGTCGTCGGCACGCATGCGCTGATGCAGGACAACGTGGTCTTCCACGACCTGGCGCTGGCCATCGTCGACGAGCAGCACCGCTTCGGCGTGCACCAGCGGCTGGCGCTGCGCGACAAGGGCGCCGACGGCCGCAGCGTGCCGCACCAGCTGGTGATGACCGCCACGCCGATCCCGCGCACGCTGGCGATGGCGGCGTACTCCGACCTGGACGTGTCGGCGATCGACGAACTGCCGCCCGGCCGCACGCCGGTGCGGACCATCGTCATCAGCGCCGAACGCCGCCCCGAACTGGTCGGGCGCATCCGCCTGGCCTGCGCGCAGGGGCGGCAGGCCTACTGGGTGTGCACGCTGATCGACGAGAGCGAGGACGAGGACGGGAAGCCCGGCGCCAACGCGGGACGCATGGAAGCCGTCGCCGCGCAGGCCACCTTCGAGGCGCTGTCGGCGCAGTTGCCGGGTGTGCGCGTCGGGCTGGTGCACGGGCGCATGAAGGCCGCGGAGAAGCAGGCGGCGATGCGTGCGTTCAAGACCGGCGAGACCGGCCTGCTGGTCGCCACCACGGTGATCGAGGTCGGCGTTGACGTGCCCAATGCCTCGCTGATGATCATCGAGAACGCCGAGCGTCTGGGCCTGGCGCAGCTGCACCAGCTGCGCGGGCGGGTGGGGCGCGGCGCGGCGGCGTCCAGCTGCGTGCTGATGTACCAGGGCCCGCTGTCGGCGATGGCGCGGCAGCGGCTGGAAACCATGCGCCAGACCAGCGACGGCTTCGTGATCGCCGAAAAGGACCTGGAGCTGCGCGGCCCCGGCGAACTGCTCGGCACCCGCCAGACCGGCCTGGCCGCGTTCCGCGTCGCCGACCTGGCCCGCGACGCGGCGCTGCTGCCGGGCGTGCATGCCCTGGCCGAACGCCTGCTGGCCGAAGCGCCGGCCGTCGCCGACCGCGTGGTGGCGCGCTGGGTGGGCGGCGCGGCGCGCTACGCCTCGGCCTGAACGCGGGCTTCCCCTGTCATGGTCCAGGTGCCAGACTCCATGGCCGACCAGAAGACAAGCATGAGATGAGCAAGAAGATTCCGTTGCTGATTGATACCGACCCGGGCGTGGACGATGCGCTGGCGCTGTTGATGGCCTTTGCCGACGAGCGCCACGAGGTGGTCGGGTTGACGGTGGCGGCGGGCAACGTCGGCCTGGACTACACCGTGCGCAACGCGCTGAAGCTGTGCGAAGTGGCCGGCCGCGAGGACGTGCCGGTGTTCGCCGGCGCCCCCGACCCGCTGGTGCACCCGGCCGAGGACGCCGCCCACGTGCATGGCCGCGACGGCTTCGGCGATGTCGATCTGCCCATCGCCGCGCGCGCGGTCGAGAGCGAGCACGCCGCGCTGGCGATCCTGCGCCTCTCGCACCAGTACGCCGGCGAGCTGCTGCTGGTCGCGCTGGGGCCGCTGACCAACATCGCGCTGGCGCTCAAGCTCGACCCGACCCTGCCGCAGCGCGTGAAGCGCTTCCTGGTGATGGGCGGGGCGATCAACGGCCACGGCAACATCACCCCGGTGGCCGAGTTCAACATCGCCTTCGACCCGGAAGCGGCGCACATCGTGTTCACCGCGTTCCCGCACATCGACGTGGCTGACTGGGAAGCCACCGTGGCCCATGGCCTGCTGCACCGGAACGTGGAGCAGTGGTTGGCCGCCGACACCGGCAAGGCGCGCTTCTACGAATTGATCTCGCGCCAGACCCGGCTGTGGTCCGAGGACAGCCGCGGCGAGCACTGGTACGCGGCCGACGCGCTGGCGATGGCCTGGGCGCTGCAGCCGGACGGCGCGACGAAGCTGGAGCAGCGCCCGCTGGCGATCGAAATGGCCGGCGGCCGCACCCGCGGCGCCACCGTGGTGGACTGGAACCGCCAGACCGGCGCGCCGGACAACACCACCCTGCTGATCGGCTACGACCAGGAACGCTTCGAAAGCCAGGTGCGGCGGGCGCTGGGCCTGGTTTCCTGACCGGGCGCATTCCCGGCTTGCCCCGACGGGCCGGCCGGGACTATAATGCCGCTCTTGACCACCAGCCCACACGGTGTGAGCCCATGAAGGCCGACATTCATCCCGATTACCACAGCGTCGTGTTCCACGACGTCACCTCCGATTTCAAGTTCCTGACCCGTTCGACCATGTCCTCCAAGGAAACGGTCAAGTGGGAAGACGGCGAAGAGTACCCGCTGATCAAGGTCGAAATTTCCTCGGCCTCGCACCCGTTCTACACGGGCAAGCACAAGGTCATCGACACCAGCGGCCGTATCGACAAGTTCCAGAAGCGCTACGCGCGCTGATCGGCAGTTGTCGTTTCGACCGGACAGCGGCCGCGCCTTGCGCGGCCGCTGTTTTGTTGCCGCCTTCGTGCGGCGGCGCCGCGTCGTCCGCAGGTCGCGTTGAAAACCTCTTCGGCAGCTTTGGCTGGCCGCCACCTGGCGGGCGGCCTCGAGTCTTTTGCGCGGCGTGCTGGCGTCTCTAGAGCGCGCTTCGCGCCGCCGCTTTCCGGGCTGAACAACCGCGTACTGCACCGGTGACGCGACCGCGACGCTGTGTCGCGGCCATGCGGGTCCATAGGACTTTCGTCTGCGCTACCGGGAAATGCTGCTGTGCGATAATGGCGCGAACCGCGGTGGAAAACCGCGGAACTTCCTTCACGCACCTGTCCGTCGTTCCTGCAGGACAGGCGCCTTCCACTTGAGGAGCGCACACTGTGTCCGATCTTGATCAGGTCACGCTCAACGCCGGTGACAAATCCGTCGTTCTGCCTGTAGTCAAACCCGTCCTGGGCAACGACTGTGTCGATATCTCGAAGCTGACCAAGGAAACCGGTCTCTTCACCTACGACTCCGGTTACACCGCCACCGCCAGCTGCAAGTCGGCCATCACCTACATCGATGGCGACAACGGCGTGCTGCTGTACCGCGGTTACCCGATCGAGCAGCTGGCCGAGAAGTCCAGCTTCGTCGAAGTCGCCTACATGCTGGTCAACGGCGAGCGTCCGGACGCCGCGCAGCTGAAGACCTTCGAGGCCGAGCTGGCCGAAGAGGCCGGCGTGGACGCGTCGATCAACACGCTGATCGGCAGCTTCGCCAGGGACGCGCACCCGATGGCGATCCTGGCTGCCTCGATCGCGCAGCTGTCGGCCAAGTACCACGATTCGCTGGATCTGGCCGACGCCGAGCAGCGCCGCAAGGCCGCCGTGCGCCTGATCGCCAAGGTGCCGACCCTGTCGTCGCTGATCTACCGCCACGGCAAGGGCCTGCCGGCCAACGCGCCGGACACCTCGCTGGACTACGTCAGCCGCTTCCTGAAGCAGACCTTCGAGTCGGCCGACGGCAAGTACGACCTGAACCCGAACGTGGTGAAGGCGCTGGACCTGCTGTTCATCCTGCACGCCGACCACGAGCAGAACGCCTCGACCTCGACCGTGCGCCTGGTCGGCTCGACCGGCGCCAACCCGTATGCCTCGGTCGCCGCCGGCGTCACCGCACTGTGGGGCCCGGCGCATGGCGGCGCCAACGAAGCCGTGCTGAAGATGCTGGAAGAGATCGGCAGCGCCGACAACGTCGAGTCCGCCGTGCTCAAGGCCAAGGACAAGACCTCCGGCTTCCGCCTGATGGGCTTCGGCCACCGCGTCTACAAGAACTTCGACCCGCGCGCCAAGGTCATCGGCGAGATGACCAAGCAGGTGCTGGGCCAGCTGGGCGTGACCGATCCGCTGCTCGACGTCGCCATCAAGCTGGAGCAGGCCGCGCTGCAGGACGACTACTTCGTCGCCCGCAAGCTGTACCCGAACGTGGATTTCTACAGCGGCATCATCTACAAGGCGCTGCAGATCCCGACTGAGATGTTCACCGTCATGTTCGCCCTCGGCCGCACCGCCGGCTGGGTGTCGCACTGGCTGGAGCAGCAGGTCGATCCGGAAATGAAGATCGGCCGTCCGCGCCAGGTCTACACCGGCCACGCCGTGCGCGACTACAAGTAAGCGCCGGGGCGCAGCGATGCGCCGCCATCGCGACGAAAAGCCCCGCTCCGGCGGGGCTTTTTTGTTGCCGTGTTCGTGGCGGCAACTCCCCGGCCCACTGACGGCGGATGCAAGGAACCGCTTCCCTCTCGCGCTTCTCCGCGATGCTGCGCTTTCGGGCCATTGGCAGGCGACGGCGAGAACCGCTCGTGTGACCTTTCCGCAGCGAACAGCGAACAGCGAACAGCGAACAGCGAACAGCAAGGCCATCCCCGCGATCCGTTTTCCACAGCGACTGTGCGGCACTCCCGGCAAAAGCTGTGGACAAGTGCGTCCCGGCCCCATGCCCCGGGCGTTCCAGGGGCGTGGTGAAAATATGTCCAGCCACCATGTGGGCGCGCTGCGGTGCGCGGTTCCGGAGCAGGCGCCTGAGTGCGCCGCGTTGATGGTCGCGGAACGTGCCGCGAGGACTACGCTGGCTCTTCCGCCACCAGCTGCCGCAGCTGCGCGAGCGTCGCCCTCGGCAGCGGCTTGCCGTCGTCGCTGGAAACGGGCGGATGGCGCAGCGCGTCCTCGGGCAGCACCACCAGCTCGAAGGCGATGCCATCGGCGGCGAATTCCCAGCGTGGATAGGGTTGCCGCGACACATGCCCGGCCAGTTGCAGGAACGCCGTGCGCGCTTCGGCGGGAATTCGCTGCTCGTGCAGGAAACGCTGCACGGCGTCGGTATCGTCGCAGTGCAGGTGCAGGACCACGGGGCTGGTGGCGTCGGCGGTACCGGCCAGCACCGCGCCGGCCAGACGGGGCTGGAAGGCCTGCAGGAACTGCATGGCCTGCGCGGCGGAGTCGCGGCGCAGGCGCAGCGCCGCCGGTTGCGAGCCGGCGTCGAACAGGCGCTGCTGTTCTCGCAGCACTTCTTCCACCAGCGCCTGGCGCGGCCACAGCGCTTCGTCGTGGACGCCAAGGCGGGCGGCCGCCTTGCGCCTGGCCTGGTCGATGTCGTGCATGCCGCCCTCGCGGATCAGCCGCGCCGCTTCCTGGGCGATCAGCAGGCGCCCGCGGTTGCCGCGCTGCGCGTTCGGTGCCGGACGTGGCATCGGGTCACCCTCCGGTTGTCGGCAGCCCGCCGGAATCCGAGCCGGTGCGGGATGGCGGCAGCGCCGCCATCCCGGCGTGCATCAGAAAATGTCGAACGCGGCGTCGTCGGCCTGCGTGTCGTTCTGGTCGAAGTCGAATTCCTGCATCCGGTCCAGGTCCTCGACCTTGATCCACTCGGTGGCGCCATTGACGCTGGCTTCGACCATGCCCGACGGCGGGTCGTTTTTGGCGATCGGCGCATCCTTCAGCGCCACGCGCATGTAGTCGATCCAGATCGGCAGCGCGGCGCGGCCGCCGTACTCGCGGTAGCCCAGCGAGCGGAAATCGTCGCGGCCCACCCAGACGGTGGTGGCCAGCGCGCCGCCGAAGCCGGAGAACCAGGCATCGCGGTGGTCGTTGGTCGAGCCGGTCTTGCCGCCCACGTCCTCGCGGCCCAGCACCTTGGCCGCGGTGCCGGTGCCGCGCTGGACCACGTCGCGCATCATCGACACCAGCTGGTAGGCGGTGCGTTCGTCGATGGCGCGCGGCGCGGTGCGGGCGTCGGGGTTCGGCGCTTCCGGTTCGGCCTTGGGCCCGATTTCGCCGGCGACGGCATCGGGCTTGGCCGGTGCCGGCGCGGCCTCGGCGCCGAAGTTGAAGCCGTCCACGACCTGGCTGGCCGGCGCCCCGCCGGCGGCACCGCCACCGCAGCCGCGGCAGGCCAGCGCCGGGTTCTGCTTGAACACCACGTTGCCGTCGCGGTCCTTCACCTCGTCGATCGTCCAGGTGTCCACGCGCGAGCCGCCGTTGGCGAACACCGCGTAGCCGCGCGCGACCGACAGCGGGGTCAGCGAGGCGGTGCCCAGCGACATCGACAGGTTCGGCGGCAGCTCGGCTTCCTGGAAGCCGAACTCGCTGATGTACTTGCGGGCGAAATCCACGCCGATGCTGTCCAGCAGGCGCACCGACACCAGGTTGCGCGACTGCACCAGCGCTTCGCGCAGGCGCATCGGGCCGCGGAAACCGCCGCCGTCGTTCTTCGGCTCCCAGGTCTTGCCGCGGCGGTCGCGGAACACCACCGGCGCGTCGAGCACGATCGAGGCCGGGTTGAAGCCCTTGTCGAACGCGGCCGCGTACAGGAACGGCTTGAAGCTGGAGCCGGGCTGGCGGCGGGCCTGGGTGGCGCGGTTGAACTTGTTGCCGGCGAAGCTGAAACCGCCGACCAGGGCGCGCAGGGCGCCGTTGCCGGCGTCGAGCGAGACCAGCGCGGCCTGGCCGACGGGCAACTGCTCCAGCAGCCACTCGCCTTCCTTCTCGCCGGCGCGCACACGGACGACATCGCCACGCGCGACCAGCTTGGCGGGCGTGCGCGTGGTCCAGCGGCTGGCCGCCGCCGGCAGGACCAGTTCGGTGCGGTCGGCGAGCACCACGCTGGCGCCACCGTCGGCATGGACCGCCGAGACGATGGCCGGCAGCAGGCCGGACTGCGCCGGAATCGCGGCCACATGGCGGGCCAGGGTGGCCACGTCGGCATCGGCGGTGACGTCGACGTGCTGCTCGGCGCCGCGCCAGCCATGGCGGTGGTCGTACAGCAGCAGGCCGTCGCGCACCGCGATGTTGGCCGCTTCCTGCATCTGGCTGTCGATGGTGGTGGTGATGCGGTAGCCCTTGTTGAGCACGTCGCCGCCATGCAGGGCGATCATCTCCTGGCGCACCATCTCGGCCACGTAGGGCGCGTTGACCTCGATCGGCGGCTCGTGCGGCGTGGCGTGCATCGGCACCGCCTTGGCCGCGTCGGCCTCGGCCTGGGTGATGAAGCCCAGCTCGGCCATGCGCTGCAGCACGTAGTTGTCGCGGCGCTGGCGCGCGCGCTCCGGGTTGCTGATCGGGTTGCCGCTGGACGGGAACTTGGGGATGCCGGCCAGCGAGGCCATCTCGTCCAGGTCCAGGTCGGCCAGCTTCTTGCCGTAGTAGTACTCGGCCGCCGCGCCGATGCCGTAGGCGCGGTTGCCGAAGAAGCTCTTGTTCAGATAGAGCTCGAAGATCTCGTCCTTGCTCAGCTCGCTCTCGATCTTGCGCGCCAGCAGGATCTCGGCCAGCTTGCGGGTGTAGCTGTACTCGGAGCTGAGGAAGAACTGGCGGGCGACCTGCTGGGTGATGGTCGAGCCGCCCGGCACGCGCTTGTCGCTGGTGGTGGCCAGCAGCCAGACCGCGCGGGCGATGCCCTTGTAGTCGACGCCGCCGTGTTCGTAGAAACGGGCGTCCTCGGTGGCCAGGAACGCCTGCTTCAGGCGTTCGGGCACGTCCTTCATCTCGATCGGATAGCGCCGGGTCTCGCCGAACACGGCCATCAGCTTGCCGTCGCTGGCGTAGACGTACATCGGTTCCTGCAGCTCCACCTCGCGCAGGGACTGCACGTCGGGCAGCTTGGAGGAGACGATGTAATAGAGGGCGCCCGCGGCGATGGCGCCAGCCAGGGCGAGGGCGACGAACAGTGCCAGCAGCCAGCGCAGCCAGCGACGGAAACGGGGCATCAAGCAGGATCCCGATTGCGGATTTCGTGGCCGCAGAGTATAGAGTACGCGAGGGAGCGGCTGGGGCCGTCCCTGGGGACAAGTGGTTGGGGATGGCTCTGCCGGCGTGACGGATTTCTCGGCCTGCGTGCGGAGCGGTTGCCAATCGCCAGAAATTCATTATTAATGCGCGGGCGCAACAAATGCGTCCAAGTGCCCGTCGGCAGGGGAGAAACCGTGGGGCTTATCCCAAAAAGTCAACCGCCGCTCATCGGTGTTGACATCAGTTCGACTGCGGTGAAGCTGCTTCAGCTTGCCCGCAGCGGCAATCGTTTCCGTGTGGAACATTACGCCGTGGAACCGCTCCCGCCGAACGCGGTGGTGGAAAAGAACATCGTCGAGGTCGAGGCGGTAGGCGAGGCGATCCGCCGCGCCGTGGCGCGCTCGGGGACGCGCGCCAAGGGGGCGGCCGCCGCGGTGGCCGGCTCGGCGGTGATCACCAAGGTGATCCCGATGCCGGCCGATCTGGACGAGAGCGACATGGAAGCCCAGGTCGAGCTGGAGGCGGTGAACTACATCCCGTATCCGATCGAGGAAGTGAGCCTGGACTTCGAGGTGCTCGGGCCGGTGCCCAACAACCCGGAAATGGTCCAGGTGCTGCTGGCGGCTTCGCGCTCGGAGAACGTGGAACTGCGCCAGTCGGCGCTGGAACTGGGCGGACTGGTGGCCAGGGTCATGGACGTGGAAGCGTTCGCGATCGAGAACGCCTTCGCGCTGGTGGCCAGCGAGCTGCCGGTGGCCAGCGACGGCGTCGTGGCGCTGGTGGACATCGGCGCGACCATGACCACGCTCAACGTCCTGCGCAGCGGCCGCAGCCTGTACAGCCGCGAACAGGTGTTCGGCGGCAAGCAGCTCACCGACGAGGTGATGCGCCGCTACGGGCTGAGCTACGAGGAAGCCGGGCTGGCCAAGCGCCAGGGCGGCCTGCCTGAGAGCTACGAGGTCGAGGTGCTGGAGCCGTTCAAGGAGGCGACGGTCCAGCAGATCGGCCGCCTGCTGCAGTTCTTCTACGCCGGCAGCGAGTTCAACCGCGTCGACCACATCGTGCTGGCCGGTGGCTGCGCGTCGCTGCCGGGCCTGCCGACCATGGTCGAGGAGCAGCTCGGCGTGAGCACGTCGGTGGCCAATCCGCTGGCGCAGATGACGCTGGGCCAGAAGGTGCAGGCGCATGCGCTGGCCCAGGATGCCCCGGCGCTGATGATCGCCACCGGGCTGGCCCTGCGGGGGTTCGACTGATGGCACGCATCAATCTATTGCCGTGGCGCGCCGAGCGGCGCAAACAGCGCCAGCGCGAGTTCTACACCATGCTGGGCCTCGCAGCCGTTGCCGGCGTGCTGCTGTCGCTGCTGCTGTACTTCTATTACGACGGGCAGGTCAGCGGCCAGAACGAGCGCAACGCCTACCTCGAGGCCGAGATCGCCAAGGTCAAGCAGCAGAACCAGGAGATCGAGCGGCTGGACCGTCAGAAGGACCGGCTGCTCGCGCGCAAGCAGGTGATCGAGGAACTGCAGGGCAAGCGTTCGCAGATGGTGCACCTGTTCGACTCGCTGGTGCGCACCATCCCCGACGGCGTGGTGCTGACCACGCTCAAGCAGGAAGGCGAGACGCTGACCCTGGAAGGGCGCACCCAGTCCAACGCACGCGTCAGTACCTACATGCGCAACCTGGAAAGCTCCGGCTGGATGACCAATCCCGAGCTGTCGATCATCGAGGCCAAGGCGCAGGAAGCCACCGGCAGCGCGGTGGACATCAAGTCGCTGCCCTATGTCTTCATGCTGAAGGTGAAGCTGCCGGCGCCGGGCGAGAACCCGGTCGCCGAGCCGGCGCCCGCGCAAGCCGAGGCCGCTCCGCCGGCCGCGGCTCCCGCGGCGGCGGCCGATGCGGCGCAGCCGGCGCCTGAGGCGGCTGCCGCGCAGAAGGAGGCCCGCCCATGAGCCAGAAGAAGAGCAGTTTCAACAATCTGGACTTCAACAACATCGGCAACTGGCCGCAGGGTCCGAAACTGGTGTTCTGCGCCCTGCTGGCGGTGCTGATCCTTGGCCTGTCCTACCTGCTGGTGATCCGCGGCAAGTCCGAGGAACTGGGCGAACTGGAGGCCAGGGAAGTCACCCTGCGCCAGGACTTCGAGAAGGAGCAGAAGCGCGCGGTCAACCTCGAGCCGCTCAAGCAGCAGCTCGCGCAGATGGAGCAGGTGCTGCAGCAGATGCTGCGCCAGCTGCCCAGCAAGACCGAGATGCCGGACCTGATCATCGATGTGTCGCAGACGGCGCTGTCCAGTGGCCTGAACAACGAACTGTTCAAACCGGGCGACGAGCAGCTGAAGGAGTTCTACGCCGAGAAGCCGATCGCGTTGCGCCTGGTGGGCAGCTACCACCAGTTCGGCGCTTTCGTCAGCGGCGTGGCCTCGCTGCCGCGCGTGGTGATCCTGACCATGCACGACATCAACCTGAAGCCGAAGGATCCCAAGGCCGGCATCACCGCGCGCAGCGGAGCGCTGGAGCTGTCCGGAACGGTCAAGACCTACCGTTACCTGGACGACACCGAGCTCGAGGAACAGGAAAAGAAGGCTGCCGCCGAAGAAGCGGCGCGGAAGAAGGGGGGCAGGCGATGAACGGTTCCCTCCACAGCCGGGCGTTCTGCGCGGTGGTGCTGCTGGCGGTCGCGGCGGGCTGCTCGCGCGACATCACCAGCACGCCGGGCGATGCGCCCAATCTTGAAAAATGGGTGGCCGACGTGCGTGCGCGCCCGGCCGAACCGCTGGAGCCGCTGCCGGTGATGCAGCAGTTCGAGACGTTCGAATACTCGGCCCAGGGGCTGCGCGACCCGTTCAGCGATGCCTGGGCCAATCCGGAAGGGGGCAGCTCGCTGCGGCCGGATCCGAACCGCCGCAAGGAGCCGCTGGAGGCGTTTCCGCTCGACAGCCTGGACATGGTGGGAACGATCGGCAAGGGCGCCGGCATGGTGGCGCTGGTGATGGGGCCGGACAAGGTGACCTACCGCGTGCGTCCCGGCGTGTACCTGGGCCAGAGCGACGGCCGCGTCACCGGCGTGCGCGAGGACGGCATTGAGCTGATTGAACTGGTGCCCGATGGTGCTGGCGGCTGGCTGGAACGCCCGGCCTCGCTGGCGCTTGACGATCGATGAATGATTATTGGGGATAGCACGATGACTTTTTCCAAAGCCCTGAGCCTGCGTCCCGCCCGGCGCCAAGCGATGGTCCACGCCCGCGCATTGGGAGTTGCGCTGGCGCTGGCCTGCGGCTCTCCGTTCGCGGCCTTCGCCGTGGATACCGTACCGGCTGCTCCGGCCGCGCAGCCGGCGGCGGCCGTCGCGGTCACCAAGGTCGACTTCAAGCGTGGCGACGACGGTGCCGGCCGCCTCATCCTGCAGTTCGACGGTCAGGGCGCCAGCCCCGACCTGCGGACCCAGGGCAGCAACGTCGTGGTCGACATGGGCAACGCGACCCTGCCGGCCGAACTGCAGCGGCCGTTGAACGTCGTCGACTTCGCCACGCCGGTGCAGCGCATCGACGCGCGGCCATCGGGGCAGGGCTCGCAGCTGGTGCTCAGCACCCAGGGCGCGTTCGAGTCGCTGGCCTACCAGTCCGGCAACGAATACGTGGTGGAGATCTCGCCACGCCAAGAGCAGGCGGCCACCGGCGCGGTGACCTCCAGGACCGTGGCGCAGGCCGCCGCGACGGTGGCCGCGCGCGGCTACAGCGGCCGTCCGGTGACGTTCAACTTCCAGGACGTGCCGGTGCGCACCGTGCTGCAGCTGATCGCCGAGGAATCCAACCTCAACGTGGTCGCCTCCGACACCGTGCAGGGCAGCGTGACCCTGCGCCTGGTCAACGTGCCGTGGGACCAGGCGCTGGACATCGTCCTGCGCGCCAAGGGCCTGGACAAGCGCCGCGACGGCGGGGTGATCTGGGTTGCACCGCAGCCTGAACTGGCCAAGTTCGAGCAGGAAAAGGAAGATGCCCGTATCGCGCTGGAGGAGCGCGAGGGTCTTGTGACCGAGTACATCCAGATCAACTACCACAATGCGGAAGCAATCTTCAAAGCATTGACCGAGGCCAAGGGGATCGGCAACAACGGTGGTTCGAGTGGCGGCGGTGGGAGCAATGGACAGCGCGAGAACGGCTTCCTGTCCCAGCGCGGCATGATCGTGGCCGACGAGCGCACCAATACGCTGATGGTCAGCGACATTCCGAAGAAGATCGCGCAGATGCGCGAACTGATCGCGGTGATCGACCGGCCGGTCGACCAGGTGCTGATCGAAGGGCGCATCGTCATCGCGACCGATACCTTCGCGCGCGATCTGGGCGCGAAGTTCGGTGTCAATGTAAACAATCGCAATTCCGCTACCGGAAGGGGGGACGCCTACGGCGGAACCCTCGGCACCGTCGGCAATACCACCGATGGACGTGGCCTCAATGTGAACCTGCCCGCCGGTACCTTCACCGAGAACGCGGCTGGTTCGATTGCCTACACGTTGCTGCGCGGCGGCTTCTCGCTGGACGTGGAACTGTCCGCGATGCAGGAGGAAGGGCGTGGTGAGGTGGTTTCCAACCCGCGCATCGTCACCGCCAACCAGCGCGAGGGTGTGATCAAACAAGGCAAGGAAATCGGTTATGTCACCATTTCCGGCGGTGCTGGTGGCGCCGGCGGTGGTATACCTACGGCCAACGTCCAGTTCAAGGAAGTGCTGCTGGAGCTGAAGGTCACCCCGACCATCACCCAGGACAACCGTGTCTTCCTCAACATGAATGTGAAGAAGGATGAGGTTGACCGCTTCATGGAAGTGACCAACTTCGGCACCGTGCCGATCATCAACCGCCGCGAGATCAACACCGCGGTGCTGGTGGACGACGGCCAGACCGTGGTGATCGGCGGCGTCTACGAGTTCAACGACCGCAGCAGCGTGGCCAAGGTGCCGTTCCTGGGCGACATCCCCTTCCTGGGCAACCTGTTCAAGAAGCGTGGCCGCAGCAAGGACAAGGCCGAACTGCTGGTGTTCGTGACGCCGAAGATCCTGCGCGTCGCCAAGCCGCACTGAGCCGGGTCCAGCCGGACGATCACGGAAAGGCCGCCGCAGGGCGGCCTTTCCCGTTGCGGGCCGGCGCGATGAACCATTTCATCGCGGATCGGTCAAACTGCGCCTATGAACCTGTCCCCGCACATGCCCGAACCGCCGGCCACCGACAACGGCCTGCATGCGGCCTTCATCGCCCTGCGCGATGCCCTGGCCACCGAGATCGTCGGCCAGTCGGTACTGGTCGAGCGCCTGCTGGTCGCGCTGCTGGCCGACGGCCATCTGCTGGTGGAGGGCGCGCCCGGCCTGGCCAAGACCACCGCGATCCGCGCGCTGGCCTCGCGCGTGGACGCCAGCTTCGCGCGCATCCAGTTCACGCCCGACCTGCTGCCCGCTGACCTGACCGGCACCGACATCTGGCGTCCGCAGGAAGGGCGCTTCGAGTTCCAGCCGGGCCCCGTGTTCCATCCGATCCTGCTGGCCGACGAGATCAACCGCGCGCCGGCCAAGGTGCAGTCGGCGCTGCTGGAGGCGATGGGCGAACGGCAGGTGACGGTCGGCAGGAAGACCTATCCGTTGCCGGCGGTATTCCTGGTCATGGCCACGCAGAACCCGATCGAGCAGGAAGGCACCTTCCCGCTGCCCGAGGCACAGCTGGACCGTTTCCTGATGCACGTGCGCATCGGTTATCCGGATGCCGGGGCGGAAACCGAGATCCTGCGGCTGGCGCGCGAGCGCGCGCTGCGCGAAATGGACGCGGCGCCGGTGCGCGTGGAGAAGCTGTCGCTGCAGCAGGTCGAGCAGGCGCGGCGCGCGGTGCTGGAACTGCACATGGCGCCGCAGCTGGAGCGCTATCTGGTCGAGCTGGTGCTGGCCTCGCGCGATGCGTCGGCCTACGACGCGTCGCTGGCGCGGCGCATCGCCTGGGGCGCGAGCCCGCGCGGGTCCATCGCGCTGGAGCGCTGCGCGCGCGCCAAGGCCTGGTTGTCCGGGCGCGACTACGTGACGCCGGACGACGTGCGTACGGTCGCGCCGGACGTGCTGCGGCACCGGATACTGCCCAGCTACGAAGCGGCGGCCGAGGGCTGGGACGGCGAGCGCCTGGTCGCGGCGCTGCTCGGCCGCGTGCCGTTGCCGTGATGAAGCGGGGAAGCGGGAAGGGGGAGAAGGGAAGGGCGGTATCTCCCGGGCCATCCGCCCGCGGCGGAGCGTCGTTCCCCGTTTCCGATTCCCCGCTCCCCGCATCCGAGGGCATCGCCCCGTCGCTGGCCGAACTGATCGCATTGCGGCGCTCGGCATTGCGCGCGCGCGATCCGCGTCGCGGGCAGCGCGGCGTCGCCGCCCGCGCGACCTCGGCGCAGCGCGGGCGCGGCATGGAATACGCCGAGTCGCGCGAGTACGTGGCCGGCGACGACGCGCGCCACATCGACTGGAAGCTGAGCGCGCGCACCGGTTTCACCCATACCAAGACCTTCCAGGCCGAACGCGAACGGCTGACGCTGGTGGTGGCCGATACCGCGCCCGCGCTGTACTTCGGCACCCGCACGCGGTTCAAGTCGGTGCAGGCCGCGCGGGCCGGTGCGGTCGCGGCCTGGTCGGCGCTGCGCGATGGCGACCGCGTGGCGGCGCTGTGCGGCGGGCGCGAGGACGGGCTGGTGCCGCCCGCCGGCGGCACGCGCGGCGTGCTGCGCGTGCTCGATGCGCTGGTGCGCTGGTATCGCGCGCCGTCCGCCGATGGCGCGGGCCTGCAGTCCGCGCTGGAGCGCGCGACGCACCTGCTGCATCCGGGCGCGCGGGCGCTGGTGCTGGCCGATCCGGCCAGTGCCCTGGCGGTCGCGCCCGCTACCTGGTCGGCGCTGGCGATGCACGTGGACGTGCGCTTGCTGCTGCTGGTCGATCCGCTGGAAATGCAGCCGCCGCGCTGCCTGCTGCCGGTGGCGGCGGCGGGCGGACGCATGGAATTCGACCTGTCGGCCGATGCGGTACGCGATGCCTGGCACGCGGCGTTCGTCGCGCCGGTCGAGATGCTGTGCCAGGCCTTGCCCGGCCGCAGGATCCGGGTGCAGGTACTGGCGACCCACGAGGCCAGCGACGCGTGGCTGGGCGCAGCCGGCGCATGATCGCCACCTCGCTGCCGCTGCGTGACGTGCACCTGCCCACGGCCCCCGGCTGGTGGCCGCCCGCGCCGGGCTGGTGGCTGGTGCTGGCCGCGGTCGCGCTGGTCGTCATCGCGGTCGTTGCGCTGCGCGCACGCCGTGCGCGCCGGCGGCGACGCTGGTCCGCGTTGTTCGATGGCGGGCTGGCGGCCGCGACCGGACCGGCGGCGCGCCTGGGAGCGGCCTCCGACCTGCTGCGCCGCGCCGCCCGGCGCCGCGCGCCGCAGGCGGCCCTGCTGCAGGGCGAGGACTGGCTGCGATTCCTCGATGGACAGGCGCGCCGCGATTTCAGCGAAGGCGACGGCCGCCTGCTGCTCGATGGCGGTTTTCGCCGCCAGGTCGATGAGGCGCAGGCCGCGCGTGCCTGCGCGCTGGCGCGCGGGCGTTTCGTGGAGCTGATGGAGCGGCGCCGGTGATGGAGCGGCTGCACGCGCTGTTGAACGGCCTGCCGGAGTTCGCCTGGCCGTGGCTGTGGCTGTCCGTGCCGCTGCCCCTGCTGATGGGATTGTGGCCGTTGCGCTCGGGCAGCGGCCCGGCGCTGCGGGTGCCCTGGGCGCCGGCGCGGTTGCAGGTGACCGCGGCGCACCGGCGCGGCCTTTCTCCCCGCACGCTGCTGCTGTGGTTGGCCTGGCTGTGCCTGTGCGCCGCGGCCGCGCGTCCGCAGCAGCTCGGCGAGCCGGTCGAACCGCCGCGGCAGGCGCGGCAGATGATGCTGGCCGTGGACCTGTCCGGCAGCATGAGCGAGGACGACATGCAGCTCGGCGGCCGCGTGGTGGACCGCCTCACCGCGGCCAAGGCGGTGCTGGCCGACTTCCTCGACCGCCGCGAAGGCGACAGCATCGGCCTGCTGGTGTTCGGACAGCGCGCCTACGCACTGACCCCGCTGACCCGCGACCGCGCCAGCGTACGCGCGCAGCTGCGCGACAGCGTGGTCGGGCTGGCCGGACGCGAGACCGCGCTGGGCGACGCCATCGCGCTGGCGGTCAAGCGCCTGCGCGAGCAGCCCGAAGGCCAGCGCGTGCTGATCCTGCTCACCGACGGCGTCAACACCGCCGGTGTGCTCGATCCGCTGAAGGCGGCCGAGCTGGCCAGGGCCGAAGGCGTGCGCGTGCATACCATCGCCTTCGGCGGCAGCGGCGGGTTCTCGCTGTTCGGCCTGCAGGTTCCCGGCGAGGACCAGATCGACGAGGACACGCTGGCGCGCATCGCCGGAGACACCGGCGGACGCTTCTTCCGCGCCCGCGACACCGGTGAACTGGTCGGCATCTATGCGGAGCTGGACCGGCTGGAACCGGTACGCAGCGCCGGGCCGGCGCTGCGTCCGCGGCTGGAGCGTTATGCCTGGCCGCTGGCGGCGGCGTTGCTGCTGGGCCTGCTGGCGCTGGCGTGGCCGGGGCGGCGCCGATGATCGCTTTCTGGAACGGCCTGCATTTCATCCGCCCGGATTGGCTGTGGGCGCTGTTGCTGCTGCCGGCCGCGCTGCTGGGCGGCTGGTACCGGCGCCGGCGCGGCGGCGACTGGCGCAGCGCGGTGGATGCGCACCTGCTGCCGCACCTGCTGGAGGGCCGCGGCCGGCGCGACATCGGCGGCTGGCTGGCGCTGCTGGCCGGCCTGCTGCTGGCGGTGCTGGCCCTGGCCGGGCCGAGCTGGCGCCAGGTCGAACAACCGCTGTGGGAATCGAAGACGCCGCTGGTCGTGGTGCTGGACATGTCCAGCCGCATCGCCGCATCGGACCTGCCGCCGAGCCGGTTGCTGCAGGCGCGGGCCAAGCTGGCCACGCTGCTGCGCGAACGCCGCGGCGGCGGGGTGGCGCTGGTGGCCTACGCGGACGAACCCTTCACCGTGGCGCCGCTCACCGACGATGCCGGCAACGTCGCGCTGTTCCTCGACGCGCTGGCGCCGGACATCATGCCGGTGGACGGGCAGCGGGCGGACAAGGCGCTGGAATGGGCCGGCGACCTGCTGCACCAGGCCAGCGCGCGCGACGGTACGATCCTGCTGCTCAGCGACCACGCCGACGCCGCGGCAAGCGCCGCGGCCGTGCGCCTGCGTGCGGCGGGCTACCGCGTATCGGCGATGGGGCTGGGCACGCCGGTGGGCGCGGCCTACCGCGACCGCGAAGGGCGGATCGGCCAGGCGCGGCTGGACGAAGGCACACTGCGCGCGCTGGCCGTCGCCGGCGGCGGCCACTACGCGCGGCTGTCGGCCACCGACGCGGACCTGCGCTCGCTGGACGTGCTGCAGCCGCGCACGGCCGATGGCGATCGTCCCGGCCGCGGCGCCGGGAGAACCTGGCTGGACGAGGGCTACTGGCTGCTGCCGCCGCTGATGCTGGTCGCGCTGCTGGCGTTCCGGCGGCGCCGGCAGGCACTGGCCGCCGTCGTGCTGTGCCTGTGCCTGCCGCTGGCCATGCCGGTGCATGCGGCCGAACGTGGAGGCTGGTGGCAGCGCGCCGACCAGCGCGACCACCAGCGCCTTGCCGAAGGGGTCGAAGCCTACCGCAAGGGCGACTTCACCGGCGCGCAGCGCCGCTTCGAGGGCATCGACAACGAACAGGGCTGGTACAACCTGGGCAACGCGCTGGCGCGGCAGGGCCGCTACGACGAAGCGATCGACGCCTACGACCGCGCCCTGGCGCGGCGGCCGGACATGGCCGACGCGAAGGCCAACCGCGCCGCGGTCGATGCCGCGCGCAGGCGCAGGCCGCCGCGGGGACAGCAGGGGGGCGGCCAGCAGAACAAGCCCGACATGCAACAGGGCAAGCCATCGCCTGGCCAGCAGTCGCCGGGCCAGCCGCAGGACGGATCGCAGCAGGAACCGTCGCAGCAGGGGCAGCCCGCGCAGGACCGGCAGCAGAATGCGCAGCCGGAACAGGGCAAGGGCCAGCCGTCGGCGGATGCGCAGCGCAAGGCGCCGGAAGCGGAAGATGCCCAGGGCCAGCAGCAGGCCGACCAGGCCCAGCGCGAACGCATGGCCGAAGCGATGCGCCGGCAGCAGCAGGCCGAAGGCGACGCCGGAAAACGCGTGGCGCAGGCGGCGATGAGCCCGCAGGAACGCGAGCGGCGGCAGGCGGTCGAGGCATGGATGCAGCGCGTGCCCGACGAGCCGGGCGCGTTGTTGAAGGCGAAGTTCCAGCTCGAATACGAGCGGCGCAGGCGGGAAGGACGATGAACAGGCGAAGCGTTTCCCTGGTGGCGGGGCTGTTCTGGCTGCTGGCCTGCGCCGGCGCCGTGCACGCGCAGACCCGCGCATGGCTGGACCGCGACCATGTCGCCGAAGGCGAGGTGGTCACCCTCACCATCGAAACCGACCAGACCGGCGCGGCGCCGGACTACGCGCCGCTGCAGGCCGATTTCGCGCTGGGAGGACGCAGCAGCGGCCGGCAGGCGCGCATGGCCAACGGCAGGATCAGCAATGCCGCGCTGTTCGGCGTCGTGCTCACGCCGCGCCGCAGCGGCGTGCTGGTCGTCCCGCCGTTGCAGGTGGGCGCCGCGCGCACCGCGCCCCTGCAGTTGACGGTCGAGGCCGCGCCGGTGGCCAGCCGCGCCGGCGATGCGGTGGCCTTCGTGGAAACCGAGGTCGACGACCCGCAGCCCTATGTGCAGCAGAGCGTGGGCGTGGTGGTGCGGCTGTACTTTGCCACCCAGCTGGCGTCCGGCGAACTGGACCTGGCCACGCCCGCGTCGGCGTCGCTGCAGCGCGTGGGCGAGGACCGCTCCTCGGTGCGCGAGGTCGGCGGCCGCCGTTACAACGTGGTCGAGCGGCGCTTCCTGCTGATTCCCGAGCGCAGCGGCCCGCTGCGGCTGGAAGGCGCGCGCTTCAGCGGGCGCGGTGTCGGCGGCCTGTTCGACGATTTCCTCGGCCGTGGCAACGGCGCGCTCAATGCGCGCGCGCCGGACCAGACCCTGCAGGTGCGTGCCGTGCCCGACGCCGCGCCGCAGCCCTGGCTGCCGCTGAAGGACCTGCGCCTGCGCTACACCGCCGCGCCGCAGGCCGCCCGGGTCGGCGAGGCGGTGACCATCGAGGTGGAAGCCACCGCCGTGGGCGCGACGCGCGCGCAGTTCCCGGAACTGCCGGTGCCCTCGCTCGGCGACGCCGCCCAGGTATTCGCCGAACCGCCCCAGTATGACGAGACCTTCGACGGCGGCGGCCCGCAGCTGAAGCTGACGCGCCGCTATTCGATCGTGCCGCAGCAGCCGGGCACGCTGGCGGTACCCGGCCTGCGCATGCGCTGGTGGGACGTGCGCGCGGCCGAGGCCAGGACCGCCGCGTTGCCTGACCTGAGCCTGTCGGTGGCGCCGGGCCGCGCCGGCGCGGTGCCGCCGCCGCAGGTGCCGGATGCCGCCGCCGCCCCCACGCCGATGCCGGCGGCCGCCGATGGCGCCATCGCGCTGCCGGGCGACCGCGGCGTGCCGGGCCGCCTGTGGCCGCTGCTGGCCGCGGGGTTCGCGCTGCTGTGGCTGGCGACGCTGGTCTGGGCGCTGACCCGGCGGCGCGCGTCGCGACGCGGCGCGGCAACGGCCGAACACGAGGCGCGACCGCGCGCCGTCGCCGGGGCCACCCATTCGCTGGCCGACCTCCGCCGGGCGCTGGACGCCGGCGATCTCGACGACGTCGAGCAGGCGCTGCGGGGCATGGCCCGCCCCGCGGTCGCCGACCTGGACGAACTGGCCGCGCGGCTGGACAGCGCCGCGCAGCGCCAGGCGCTGAACACCCTGCGCCGCGCGCGCTGGGCCGGCGGCAGCGGCACCGAGGCACGGGCCGCGCTGCGGGCCGCGTTCGCCGGCGGGCCCGCATGGCGCACGGACGCGGCGACACCCGCGGCGCCGCTGCCGCCGCTCTATCCGGAACGTCCGAAATCCGGCTGAGCGGTAATCCCCGGACGCCCCGCGTCGGCCGTAGGTGCCGGGCTCGCCCGGCATGGGTTTCACCGGGAAGGCTTCATCCGGGGCAAGCCCCGCATCTACGGTATGAAGGTTGCGGGGGAACGCACAGGTGCTGAGCGATATTCCCAAAGGGCGGCCATCGGCCTCGTAGGTGCCGGGCTCGCCCGGCACGGGCTTCACCAGGAAGGCCTCATGCGGGACAAGCTCCCGCATCTACCGGGGCGAAGGTTGTGGGAACACGCGCAGGTGCCGAGCGGTATCTCCGGAGGTCGGCCATCGGCCTTGTAGGTGCCGAACTCGCCCGGCATGGGCTTCACCGGGAAGGTTTCATGCGGGGCAAGCCCCGCATCTACGGTATGAGGGTTGCGGGGGAACGCACAGGTGCTGAGCGATATTCCCGAAGGCCGGCCATCGGCCTTCTAGGTGCCGGGCTCGCCCGGCACGGGCTTCATCGGGAAGGCCTCATGCGGGACAAGCCCCATATCCATGGGCGCGCGCCGGCCCGGGCGCCTTGGCCCATATGGCAGGGGTGGGCGGTATGCAGCTTTTGTTAAGCTACGCGACCTTTCGCCCGCGAGTACCGCCGCATGTCCCACGCCCACGCGCCCCGGAAGCCCTCCATGCCCCTGCACATCAAGGTGCTGCTCGGGTTCATGCTGGGCACGATCGTGGGCCTGGTCGCGCACGCCGTCGCGCCGGATGCGGCCTGGGTGACGACCACCATCGACTACGTCACCCAGCCGTTCGGGCAGATCTTCCTCAACCTGCTGTTCATGCTGGTGGTGCCGCTGATGTTCTCGGCGCTGGTGCTGGGCGTGGCCGAACTGGGCGACATCGCCTCGCTGGGCCGGCTGGGCTGGAAGACGCTCAACTACACCGCGGTGGTGACCGCGCTGGCGGTCGGCATCGGCCTGCTCTGCGTCAACCTGCTGCAGCCGGGCACGCACATGGACCCGGCCCTGGTCGAACAGGCGATGAGCAGCGCCAAGACCGGCGAGATCATCAGCAAGGGCAACGAGCTGCGGCTGATGGACCTGCTGGTCAACATCGTGCCGCACAACATCGTCAACGCGATGGGCGACGACAGCAAGAAGCTGGGCATCGTGTTCTTCGCGCTGATGATCGGCATCGGCCTGGTGATGAAGCCGACCGCCGGCACCACCGCGTTCAAGAACGCCGTGCAGGGCCTGTTCGAGGTGTGCATGCACCTGATCGGCATGTTCATCAAGCTGGCGCCGTTCGCGGTGGCCGCCTTCATGTTCAACCTGACCGCGCGGCTGGGCTGGGACGTGATCCAGAGCCTGCTGTGGTTCGTCGTCACCGTGCTGCTGGCGCTGGCCATCCACGGCTTCGTGGTGCTGCCGCTGTGGGTGCGCCTGCTCGGCGGCATGCCGGCGCGCACCTTCTTCCGCGGCACCCAGGAAGCCACGCTGACCGCCTTCGCCACCGCGTCCTCGTCGGCCACCCTGCCGGTGACCCTGCGCGTGGCCGAGGAGAACCTGAAGCTGCCGCGCAAGGTCAGCCGCTTCGTGCTGACCGTCGGCGCCTCGGCCAACCATCATGGCACCGCGCTGTTCGAGGGCATCACCGTGCTGTTCCTGGCGCAGGTCTACGGCCTGCACCTGGGCCTGCCGCAGCAGCTGATGGTGCTGCTGCTGTGCATCCTCGGCGGCATCGGCACCGCCGGCATTCCGTCCGGTTCGCTGCCGGTGATCGCGATGATCTGCGGCATCATCGGCATCAAGCCCGAGGGCATCGGCATCATCCTGGGCGTCAATACCTTCCTGGACATGTGCCGCACCTCGCTCAACGTCACCGGCGACCTGGCCACCGCCGTGGTGGTGTCGCACCGCAGCGGCGTGGCCGACGACGAGGTGCCGGAAGTGGCGGACAACGCCGGCCACCACTGAGCCGGCCGGCAATCCGGACCCGCACGAAGGCCGCCCCCGGGCGGCCTTCGCCGTTCCGGAAGCAGGCTGATCCTGCCTCTGCCGCAGGCGGACATGGCCTGACCTGCCCGGTGCTCTGTGGGACAATAGGCCGCCCGCAGCTCCGCGGGAGCCTCCCGACCCGACGAACCATGACGCAGCCCACCCGCCGCCAGTTGGCGAACGCCATCCGTTTCCTCGCCGCCGATGCGGTGCAAGCCGCCAACTCCGGCCACCCCGGCATGCCGATGGGCATGGCCGACATCGCCGAAGTGCTCTGGAACGACTACCTCCGGCACAACCCGAACAACCCGAAGTGGTTCAACCGCGACCGCTTCGTGCTGTCCAACGGCCACGGCTCGATGCTGCAGTACGCGCTGCTGCACCTGAGCGGCTACGACCTGCCGATCGAGCAGCTCAAGGCCTTCCGCCAGCTGGGCAGCAGGACCGCCGGCCATCCGGAGCGCCACGAAACCCCGGGCGTGGAAACCACCACCGGCCCGCTGGGCCAGGGTTTCGCCAACGCGGTGGGCTTCGCGCTGGCCGAAAAGCTGCTGGCGCAGCGCTACAACCGCCCCGAGTTCGAAGTCGTCGACCACCGCACCTGGGTGTTCATGGGCGATGGCTGCCTGATGGAAGGCATCTCGCACGAGGCCGCCTCGCTGGCCGGCACCTGGGGCCTGGGCAAGCTGGTCTGCTTCTGGGACGACAACAACATCTCCATCGACGGCGAGGTGGAAGGCTGGTTCACCGACGACACCCCGGCGCGCTTCGAGTCCTACGGCTGGAACGTGGTGCGCGGCGTCGACGGCCATGACCCGGAGAGCATCAAGGCCGGCATCGACGCGGCGCTGTCGCAGTTCGACAGGCCGACCCTGATCTGCTGCAAGACCACCATTGGTTATGGTTCGCCGAACAAGGCCGGCCAGGAATCCAGCCACGGCGCGCCGCTGGGCAAGGACGAACTGGAAGCCACCCGCAAGGCGCTGGGCTGGGAATACGGCCCGTTCGAGATTCCCGAGGACATCTACGCCGGCTGGCGCGCGGGCGGCACCGGCACCCTGCGCCAGGCCGAGTGGGAGCAGTTGTTCGACAAGTACGCCGCGCAGTTCCCGGCCGAGGCCGAAGAACTGACCCGCCGTTCGCACGGCGAACTGCCGGCCGATTTCGTCGCCCAGGCCGATGCCTACATCGCCCAGGTGCAGGCCGAAGCGCCGAACATCGCCTCGCGCAAGGCCTCGCAGAACGCCATCCAGGCCTTCGCGCCGCTGCTGCCGGAAATCGTCGGCGGCTCGGCCGACCTGGCCGGTTCCAACCTGACCCTGTGGAAGGGTGCGCACACCGTGGTCGGCGACGACGCACAGGCCAACTACGTGCACTACGGCGTGCGCGAGTTCGGCATGAGCGCGATCGCTAACGGCCTGGCCCTGCACGGCGGCTTCCTGCCGTTCGACGCGACCTTCCTGGTGTTCAGCGACTACGCCCGCAACGCGCTGCGCATGAGCGCGCTGATCCCGGCGCAGGTCATCCACGTGTTCACCCACGACTCCATCGGCCTGGGCGAGGACGGCCCGACCCACCAGCCGGTCGAGCACATCGCTTCGCTGCGCTACATCCCCAACAACGACGTGTGGCGCCCGTGCGACGCCGCCGAGTCGGCGGTGAGCTGGAAGGCGGCGATCCTGCGCAGGGACAACCCGAGCTGCCTGATCTTCAGCCGCCAGAACCTGGCGCCGCAGCAGCGCAGCGCCGAGCAGGTCAGGCTGATCGAACGTGGCGGCTATGTGCTGGCCGATGCCGCCGGCACGCCGGACGTGATCCTGATCGGCACCGGCTCGGAAGTGGGCCTGGCCATGGCCGCCAAGGCCGAGCTGGACGCGGCCGGCATCAAGACCCGCGTGGTGTCGATGCCGTCCACCAACGTGTTCGACCGCCAGGACGCGGCCTACCGCGAATCCGTGCTGCCCAACGCGGTGCGCGCGCGCGTGGCGGTGGAAGCCGGCGTTACCGGTTTCTGGCGCCAGTACGTGGGCCTGGACGGCGCCGTGGTCGGCCTGGACACCTTCGGCGCCTCGGCCCCGGCCGACAAGCTGTACCAGCACTTCGGCATCACCGCCGAAGCGGTGGTTGCCGCGGCGAAGGCGCAGCTGGCGAAGTGATGCGCCGCATCGCCGTGTGGTGAGAAAAGGCCGGGATTTCCCGGCCTTTTCTTTGGTCCTCTCCGGCGGAAGCGCGTCCCGCACCCCGTAGGAGCGACTTCAGTCGCGAAGAGGCTTTCCCGGTGATGCCCTTTCGCGACTGAAGTCGCTCCTACGGGGCGGGTTCTCCGGCGTTGGCTTGCGGGTCCACGTGCGACGGAGCCATTGGCTCCGGCTTCCGCCGCATGCGAGCATCGGCCGCACGCACCCCGTCGCGGGCGGCACATCCGGAGAAGCATCATGAAGCGCGTGACCGGTATCGGCGGCATCTTCTTCAAGGCGAAGGACCCGGCGGCGCTGGCGGCCTGGTACCGCGATCATCTCGGGCTCGACGTCGCCGGCTGGAACGGCGCGGTGTTCCGGTGGGGCGGCGAGGGCAGCGCACCGGGCATGACGATCTGGAGTCCGTTCGCCGCCGACACGACCTACATGGCGCCAGGTACGGCGTCCTTCATGGTCAACTTCCGCGTCGCCGACCTGGATGCGCTGCTGCCGGTGTTGCGTGCCGAGGGCTGCGACGTCGTCGACAGGACCGAGACCTCCGAGCAGGGAAAATTCGGCTGGGTCATCGACCCGGAAGGCAACAAGGTCGAACTGTGGGAGCCGCCGGCCGGGCAATAGCGCACACCGTGGAGAATCCGATGAAAGTGAAGCGCATCGTCGCCAACATCCGTACCGACCAGCTGGACGCCGCCGATGCGTTCTACCACGCGATCCTCGGCCTGGAGCCGGTCATGGACCACGGCTGGATCCGTACCTATGCGGCGGCATCGCGCATGACCACGCAGCTGAGCGTCGCCATCGAAGGCGGATCGGGAACGCCGGTGCCTGATCTGTCGGTGGAGGTCGACGACCTGGACGACGCGCTGCGCCGCATCCGCGCCGCCGGCATCGCCCTCGAATACGGACCGGCGCACGAACCCTGGGGCGTGCGCCGGTTCTTCGTGCGCGATCCGTTCGGCAGGCTGGTGAACATCCTGCAGCACGACCCGGCCGCCGCGGACGCCTGAGCGACGCGCTGCCGTTCAGGCCCGCGCGGTGCGCGCCAGCGCCAGGCGCAGCAGGCGGGCGTCGAGCCGCTCGCTGAGGCCAACCGGCCGCTCCAGCCCCATGCGCTGCAGGTACATGGCGTCGTTGTCGCCGGCGCGCTGGCGCAGGGCGGCGAGCACGGTGCGCAGCTTGCCGCCGGCACTGCCGGTGCGGGACTTGAGCCAGGTCAGGGCGCGCAGCAGGTCCTGTTCGACCGGGGTGAAATCGCTGCCCAGCGGATAGTCGGGCAGGGTGCCGTCGCGACGGAACGGCGCCAGCGCGGCGGCGAGCACCTCGGCGCGGTTGCGTTGCCAGCGCGTCGGTGCGGCGAAATCGCCGGCAAGTTTCTTCGCCGCCTTCGCCTGTTCCAGCAGCGGCGTCTGGAAGGCGGCGTCGGTGATGCCGGCCATGGCGATCACGCACTCCTCGTCGGTCACGCCGCGCAGGTCGGCGATGCCGTACTCGTCGATGAAAACGTCGCGCAGGTGGCGGGGAATGGTGGTGTGCCCATAGTTCCAGCGGACGTTGGAGCGCGCCCCGCCTGCGCCGTCGCGCACGGCGCGGAACATCAGCACGCTGCGCGCGTCCGGCAGCGCGTGGGCCATCGCCACGAAGTTGTACTGGCCGCCGACGCCGGACACCACGCGCCCGTCCTCGAGTGCATCGGATACCGCCGCGCCGAGCGCGGTGGCCATCATGCAGGAGTTGAAGAAGCGCGCCTGCCGGCGCTGCAGCCGCTCCAGCGTCTCGTCGCCGCCGTAGAGCTGGTTGATCTCGCTGATGCGGCGCATGCCGATGGCGCGGCATTCGTCCTCGGGCAGGTGCAGCAGCCAGTCGTAGAACTCCGGCGAGCCGAGGTAGAACGCACCATGCAGGTATTGCCCTTCTTCGGCCAGCCGCGCATGGTCGGCGGTGTAGGCGCTGCCGTTGGCCAGGCGCTGCATCAGCGCGAGATCGTCGTGTACCTTGCGGCGGATCACGCCACTCTGCACCAGCTTGCGGAAGCCTTCGTTGAGCATCTCGCTGCAGCCGTACAGGCCGGTCTCGAACGGTTCCAGTCCGCCGGCTTCGCGCACCAGCGGATGGTCCTCCAGGGTGGGATCGAGCGCGTGCAGCACCTGCCGGTAGCGGGCGTTGTCGGCATGGCGCAGCACCAGCGCGTGGCTGAGCGCGTCGGCCAGCGCGCCGATGCCGATCTGCAGGGTGCCGCCGTCGCGCACCAGCGTGCTGGCGTACAGGCCGATGGCGTAATCGGCATCGCTCACCGGTTGCCGCGGCAGGCCGAAGAGTTTCGGGTACGGTCCGGGCGGGTCGACCACCAGGTCGAAGAACTCCGCTTCCACCGCCGCGGTGCCGCCCAGCCACGGCAGTTCCGGGTCGATCTCGGCGATCAGCAGCGGGCGCGGCAGGCCGCGCGCGGCGATGGCGTCGAGCGTGTCCTGGGTGATGTCGTTGTTGCACGACAGCGACAGCCGCGCAGTGCCTTGGCGGCGCGCCACCTTCTGCACGATGGCGTGCGGCGCACGCTGCGCCACCGCGTCGGCGGCCTGGGTGTAGTTGAGGCTGGTATAGGCGCGCTGCGCCTGCGAGGAGCCGAGCAGCGTGCCGGACTGCATGTAGAACTCCTCCACCTGCACGTGCGCGGGCAGGGCGTCGCGCGCGACCGCCTGCGCGTAGGCCAGGCGCGGGAAGTCCGCGCCGAAATGGCGTTCGACGAACGGGCCCAGGAAACGCGCCTCCAGGCCGTCGCCGCTGGCCTGCGGCGGATCCAGCGAGAGCGCGGTGTAGAGCTGCAGCGGGCGCGAGGGATCCTTCTCGATGCGGGCGTAGAGCGCGTTGAGCAGGCGATGCGGCTTGCCCAGCGCCAGCGGCGCGCCGATGCGCAGCGGACCCTCGACGTGGGCCAGCAGCCACGCCGCGGCGGCATCGGGATCGGTCACATGGTGGGGCATGGCGGGCGCGTCGTTCCGGGGAGCCGGCATTACAGCATCCGGGTGATGAAGCCCCGGTCGGGGCGCTTGACAGTCGCTTCGTTTACTCCTGTAATCGATAAAAATTACGGACGTAAACGATGATCCGGATCAGCGAAGCCGAAGCGGTGGTGATGGAGATCCTGTGGGAAGCGCATCCGTTGGCCGCCGAGGACGTGATGGCGCGCCTGGCCGGCCGCAACGACTGGGCCGAAGCCACCGTCAAGACCCTGCTCAACCGCCTGCTCAACAAGGGTGCGATCAGCGCGGCGAAGGAAGGGCGCCGTTACCTGTACGCGCCGCAGGTGCAGCGCGACGCGTGGCTGCTGGAGGAGAGCAGCAGCCTGCTCGAACGCCTGTTCGACGGCCGCGTCGCGCCGCTGGTGGCGCACTTCAGCCAGCACCGGAAGCTGAGCCGCGACGACGTGGCCGAACTGCGCAGGCTGCTGGAGGAGCTCGACGATGATCAGCCCTGAGTTCATGCAGGCCTTGCTGGCGACCACGCTGGCCAGCAGCGCGGCGATGGCCGTGGTGCTGCTGCTGCGCGGTGCAGTGCGGCGCCGGCTGGGCGCCAGCGCGGCCTACCTGTTGTGGCTGGCGGTGCCGGTGGCCCTGGTCGCCGTGCTGCTGCCGGCGCCGCGCAGCGCGGTGCTGCCGATGACGGCCATCCGTGCGGCGCTGCCGGCCGCAGACACCGCGCTGGTGCAGGCCACGCCGATGCTGCCGTGGGCGCTGGTGCTGGGCGGGATCTGGCTGGCGGGCGTACTGCTGGCGGCGGCCTGGCTGCTGGGCCAGCAGCGGCGTTTCGTACGCGGACTGGGAGCGCTGCATCGCCGCGACGATGGCTGCTGGCAGGCGCAGGACGCGGCCGGACTGCCCGCCGTGGTCGGCCTGTGGCGGCCACGAATCGTGCTGCCGGTGGATTTCGAACAGCGCTACACCGCGCCCGAGCGCCGGCTGGTGCTGCTGCATGAACAGGTACACCTGCGCCGCGGCGATATCGTCGTCAACGCGTTGCTGGCCGCGATGCAGTGCCTGTACTGGTTCAACCCGCTGCTGCCGCTGGCGTCGCGCCGCTGCCGCGAGGACCAGGAATTTTCCTGCGACGAACGTGTCATCGCCCGCAGTGGCGGCGCGCGTCGCAGCTATGGCACCGCCATGCTCAAGACCGGGCTGGCGCTGTCGTCGTTGCCGGTGGGATGCCACTGGCAGGACCGCCATCCATTGAAGGAGCGTATCGCCATGTTGAAGCGTCCGGTACCCGGGAAGAGGCAGTGGTTCGCGATGGTGCTGCTGGCGGCAGCACTGTCGGCAGGACTGGGCTGCGCGGCGTGGGCGGCGCAGCCGGCGCGGATGGAGACAGCCGTCGCCGATGCCGCCTACTACAGCGTGAAACTGCAGCTGGATGTCGACGGCGAAGCGCGCGGTTTCGAGATGCGCGGGCAGGCGGGCACGCCGTTCGCCTTCTCGATGGAGACGGCCGCCGGCCGCCGGTGGGAAGGCGAGTTCGAGGTGCGGCCGCTGGATGCGGACAAGGTCGCGCTGTCGGGCACGCTGCGCGAAGGCGGCCAGATCGTCGCCACGCCGGCGCTGGTGGTGATGATCGGCCGCGCGGCCAGCATCCAGGTCGGCACGAAGGACGGCGGCTCGTTGTTCCGGATGGAAGCGGTCGTCGCCGATTCCGGCGCGCAGGCGCGTCCGGCGCAGGACGTGCCTGCGCCTGCGTTACAGGCACGCGCCGGCGTGGAACCGGCGGATGCGCCGGCCAGCACGGTCGGCTTCGCCGACATGTCGCCGCCGCGTTATCCGCCGAGCATGCACACCGGTGAGGTGGTGCTGAAGGTCGAGGTGGCCGCCGATGGCACGGCCGCCGGCATCGTGGTCGACCGCAGTTCGGGGCATGCCGACCTGGATGAGGCGGCGATGGAAGCAGCCCGTCAGTGGAAGTTCGTTCCGGCCTACAAGGATGGCAAGGCCGTCGCCGGCAAGGTGCGCGTGCCGGTGCGTTTCGCGATGGACGAAACGACCACCACGACCGAGGGAGGCGCTTCCTGATGCGGCACCAGCCGGCAACGGTTCCGTTGTGTGCGCTGTGCCTGCTGTTGGCGGCGACCGGTTGCGCGACGCGTCCCGCCGTCACCGAAGATGCTGCGGACAGCAGCTACAACGTCGGCCAGCGCCTGCTGGCGCCGGAGCGCGAGGGCGGGCAGGGCGGGGAGATACAGCCGTATGAACTTTCGGCGCGCGAAGTCTTCCGCATGCCCGAACCGGTGCATGCGCCATTGCCGGAGCTGCCGACCCTGCAAGGGCGGCAATCGCTGCCGCCGGTGACGGTGTGCCTGAACGTCGTCGTCGATGCGCAGGGGCAGGTGCAGCGCAGCTTCCCGTTGCTGGCGCACAGTCAATGCGGTGCCGGCAACGACGCGGACAATGGATACCTGCTGCAGGCCGCGGGAGATGCCGTGCGGCAATGGCGCTTCGCGCCCGCGGCGATCTGCCACTTCGGCCCCGGCTCGTTGCCGGCCGCGCCGGACGACTGCACCGGTGCCGCGAAGGTGGAAGAAGTGCCGGTGACGCTGCCCTATGCGTTCACCTTCGAGATCGTGCAGGGGCAGGCGCGCGTGCAGCTCGGCAAGCCGCCGCAGCCGTAGATGCCGGGCTTGCCCGGCACGGGTTTGCCGGGAAGGCCCATGCGGGGCGAGCCCCACATCTACGGAGTGCGAGGTTGCGGGATCGCCCGTAGGTGCCGGGCTCGCCCGGCACGGGCTTCGCCGGGAAGGCCGCATGTGGGGCGAGCCTCGCACCTACGGAGTGCGAGGTTGCGGGAACGACCGTAGGTGCCGGGCTTGCCCGGCACGGATTCGCCGGGAAGGCCGCATGCGGAGGCGAGCCCCCACATCTACGGAGATGCGAGAGCCGCGGAACGCGCATGTAGGTGCCGGGCTCGCCCGGCACGGATCTTCCGGCAACGCGGCACGGCCTGCCGGTCAGCGTTGCTTCGGCGCCGTATCCAGCAGTTCGTTCAACAGCGTCGCCAGCCGTTCGCCGGCCAGGCGCAGCTGCGCTTCGGCCACCGGGAGCCAGGTGTCGGCGTAGGCCTGGCCGACCTTGCGGTTGGCCGGATAGACCCCCTCGCGCGTGGCGATGCGGCAGCTCTGTTCGGCCCAGCGTGCCGCATCGCGCTGCAGTTGCGGCGCGACGATGCCCGCGGGAGCAGGCAGCGCCTGCAGGCGCTGCAGGAACGGGTCGTCGTCCAGCTGCAGGGCGTAGAACATGCCGCTGTCCCACAGCGAATGCAGGTTGGTGCCGCGTTCGTTGAACTGCAACTGGTAGGTGTTGCCGCCCTTGTCGTGGCCGTAGCCGGCGTGCATGGGCTGGTGCAGGTCGCCGGCCAGGTGTACGACGAACTTGAGCGCCTGCAGGCGCTCGGCGTCGGAGAGGCCGCGGTCGGCCAGGCGCGCGCTCTGCGCCTTCAGCGCTTCGATCACGCAGTCGCCGTCGCGGCAATGCTTTGGCGGGTCGTAGGCGCAGCCGTCCTCGGCCATGTTGACGTAGTGCCAGCCGGCCGAGCGCTTGCCCAGGTCGGGATCCTCGGCGCGCAGCTGGTCGGCCCAGGGCGCGATGCTGGACAGGGTGGCGCCGGGCTCGGTGGCGAGCAGGCGTTGCACTTCCGCTTTCGCGGCGGGGTCCAGGCGTGTTTCGGCGATGCGCGCGACCAGTCGGTGGCCCTGCGCGCCCCAGGCGGAGGCGGGGGCCGGAAGCAGGGCGGTCACGGCCAGGGCGAGGCCGGAAAAGAGGACGGGAACACGGGTGGAGAATTTCATCGCCGCATTCTAGCGGCGGCATCGCCCGCACCATGTGCCGAAAGTGGCGGGCCTGCCATGATCCCGCCACGCTTGGCTCGCGGCGGGCCATGAACAGGCCCTGGGAACATCCTTCCCCCGCGGTACCGGGGGAAGGCCGGATCAGAACGTGCGCACGTAGGCCACGCCGTATACCAGCGGATCGATGTTGGCGGTGCCCAGCTTGTGGCCGTTCACCTTGACCTTGGTGTCGATGTCGGCCCAGCGCAGGTCCACGCGCAGCGCGTCCTTGTCGGTCAGCGCGAAGTCCAGGCCGGCGTGCGCGGCCAGGCCCCACGAGTCTTCCAGCTTGAGCCGGGTGCCCTGCAGCGCGCCCTTGCTGTCGGTGCTGAAGAACTTGGTGTAGTTCACGCCCAGGCCGACGAACGGGGTGACCTTGCTGCTGTTGGCGAAGTGGTACTGCAGCGAGACCACCGGCGGCAGCTGCTTGGTGCGGCCCACGGTGCCCACGCCGTCGATGCTGACGTCGTGCTGGAACGGCAGCGCGGCCAGCACTTCCACGCCCACGTTGTCGGCGACGAAGTATTCGAACGTCACGGTCGGACGCACGCTGTTGTCCACCTTGGCCGGCAGCGCGCCCAGGCCCAGGGCCGAGCCGTCGAGATCGCCGGCGCTGGATTTGGGATCGACGTTGTGCACGCCGACGCCCAGGGTCCAGTCGCCCTTGGACTGCGCCATGGCGGGGGAGGCGGCCAGGACCAGGGCGGCGGCGAGGCCGGACAGCAGCAGGGCGGGGGTCTTGCGCATGGTGCGTTTCCATTGCTTGGTGAGGTTGCGGCCAGTCTCCGCCGCGTGCCCGGTGTCCGCCTTGATCCGGATCAAACGCACGTCTGTGCTCACGGGGCGTTCATGGTTTTGCCTCGTGGCGGCCACCGCTTTGGTCATGCGCGGCGTGCGGGCCCTCAGGCCAGCCCGGCGGGCCCGGCTGCTACAATGCCGGTCCCCTTCCACCCCCGCCGCAGCGGTCTGCGGCCGCAGGAGTTCGTGAACATGGCAATCAAGGTCGGCATCAACGGTTTCGGTCGCATCGGGCGCAACGTGCTGCGCTCGGCGGTGTTGAACTTCGGCAACGACATCGAGATCGTGGCCATCAACGATCTGCTCGAGCCGGACTACCTGGCCTACATGCTCAAGTACGACTCCGTGCACGGCCGTTTCAAGGCCGACGTCGCCATCGAGGGCGGCCACCTGCTGGTCAACGGCAGGAAGATCCGCCTGACCCAGGAGCGCGACCCGGCCAACCTGAAGTGGGACGAAGTGGGCGTTGACGTCGTGATCGAGTCCACCGGCCTGTTCCTGACCAAGGAAGCGGCGCAGAAGCACATCGACGCCGGCGCGAAGAAGGTGATCATTTCGGCCCCGTCCAAGGACGACACGCCGATGTTCGTGTTCGGCGTCAACGACAAGACCTACGCCGGCCAGGCCATCATCTCCAACGCCTCGTGCACCACCAACTGCCTGGCGCCGCTGGCCAAGGTGATCAACGACAAATGGGGCATCAAGCGCGGCCTGATGACCACCGTGCATGCCGCCACCGCCACCCAGAAGACCGTCGACGGCCCGTCCAACAAGGACTGGCGCGGCGGCCGCGGCATCCTGGAGAACATCATTCCGTCCTCCACCGGCGCGGCCAAGGCCGTGGGCGTGGTGATCCCGGAACTCAACAAGAAGCTCACCGGCATGAGCTTCCGCGTGCCGACCTCGGACGTGTCGGTGGTCGACCTGACCGTCGAGCTGGAAAAGGAAGCCACCTACGCCGAGATCTGCGCCGAAGTGAAGGCGCAGAGCGAAGGCGCGCTGAAGGGCGTGCTGGGCTACACCGAGGACAAGGTGGTGGCCACCGACTTCCGCGGCGAGACCCACACCTCGGTGTTCGACGCCGAAGCCGGCATCGCGCTGGACTCCACCTTCGTCAAGCTGGTCAGCTGGTACGACAACGAGTGGGGCTACTCCAACAAGTGCCTGGAAATGGTGCGCGTGGTCGCGGCCTGACCGGTCCGTATCGTGGTTGCATGAAGGAAGGGCGCCGGAAAGGCGCCCTTCTTTTTTCCGTCTCGCCACCATGCGGCCGGACAGACGCCCTCGTAGGAGCGCACTTCAGTGCGCGATGGGGCCTTCCCCGCAAAGCCCCATCGCGCACTGAAGTGCGCTCCTACATGCTGAAGAGGCCATGCGGCGGGCCATGCCCGGCGATTTTCCTGCCGCATGCCACGGACCGGCCATGCCGCATCTTGCGTTTCGGCGAGGCGTGGATAAGGTGGTGCCGCACCTCCCGGTGACAAGGACGAAGAATGGATGGCGCGGTGATGTTCTTTGGGTTGCTGGCTGTCGTGGTGGTGCTGGCGGTGCCGGTGCTGCTGGTCATGGCGCTGGTGTCGGTGTCCTCGCTCAAGCGGCGCGTGGCCGCACTCGAGGCGTCGCTGGCGCATGGGCAGGCTGGCGACGCGGCGCGGCCCGAAGCCGCCGAACCGGGCAACGCCTGGGAGGAGCCGCTGCCGGAGGCGGGAGAGTTCGCGCCATCCGGGCCCGGGCCGGAGCCCGACCCCGACCCCGACCCCATGTCCGCCCCGGCGATGGAAGCGCCCGAGCCGCCGCGGCCGGCGGTCGCGCCGCCATTGCCGCCGCTGCCGGACCCCGTGGCAGCGCCGCCGGCGCGTGCCCTCCCGGCAGCCGCGCCGCCGCCGGCATCGCCGGTGCCGGAGGAACCGAATGTCATCGAGCGCGGCCTCGCGCGCGTCAAGCAGTGGTTCACCACCGGCAACGTGCCGGTCAAGGTCGGCATGCTGGTGCTGCTGGCCGGCGTGGCGGCGCTGCTCAAGTACGGCAGCGACGCCGGCTGGTTCAGTTTCCCGCCTGCGTTCCGCCTGGCCGGCATCAGCCTTGCGGCATTGGCCGGGCTGGTGTTCGCGTGGCGCAAGCGCGAGAGCCACCGCGCCTTCGCCCTGGCCCTGCAGGGCGGTGCGATAGGCGTGCTGCTGCTGGTGGTGTTCGCCGCGTTCAAGAACCACGGCCTGATCGACGCGCTGCCGGCGTTCGCGATCAGCGTGGTGCTGATCGCCGGGCTGTGCGTGATGGCGGTGCTGCAGGAGTCGCGTACGCTGGCCATCCTCGGCGTGCTGGCCGGGTTCATGGCGCCGGTCTGGCTGTCCGACGGCAGCGGCAACCATGTCGGCCTGTTCTCGTACTACGCGCTGCTCAACGCCGGCATCTTCGCCATCGCCTGGGTGCGGCCGTGGCGCATCCTCAACCTGCTCGGCTTCGCCTTCACCTGGGGCATCGGCACGATCTGGGGCGTGCTGGACTACGCGCCGGCCAAGTTCGCCAGCACCGAACCGTTCCTGGTGCTGTTCTTCCTGTTCTACCTGCTGTTGCCGCTGCTGTATGCGCGCAGGGCGGCGACGCCGGGCGGCGCGCGCATCGACGGTTGCCTGCTGTTCGGCACGCCGCTGGTGGCGTTCTCGCTGCAGGCCGGCCTGCTGCAGGGCGAGCGCATGCCGCTGGCGCTGTGCGCGCTGGGCGTGGCGGTGCTCTACGCGGCGCTGGCGCGCGCGCTGCTCGGCCGCGAGCGGCTGCGCCTGCTGGCGCAGGGCTACGCCATCCTCGCGGTCGGGTTCGCCACGCTGGCGGTGCCGCTGGCGCTGTCGGCCAAGGCCACGGCCTCGGTGTTCGCGCTGGAAGGCGCCGGCCTGGTCTGGCTGGGCCTGATGCAGCGCCGCCGGCTGGCGCGCTGGACCGGCATCGGCCTGCAGCTGGCGGCGGCGTTCGCGCTGGCGGTGGGCATGGACGGCGCCCATGCGGTCCGCGATGGCGTGGCGTTCGCCGTCGCCAACGCGGCCTTCATGGGCGCGCTGCTGATCGCGCTGGCCGCCTTCGCCACCGCGTGGCTGTACCGCGACACCGGCAACCGGCCGGTGGCGGTGATCGCCTACGCCTGGGGCCTGGCCTGGTGGATGGGCAACATCGGCACCGAGATCGCGCGCTTCGTCGAACCGCGCAGCGTCCTGCACGGCATGCTGCTGCTGCTGGGCGTCACCGGCTGGCTGGCGGCCGAGGTGCACCGGCGCCGGCCGGCGCTGGCGCTGTCGCTGACCACGCTGGGCTGCCTGGTGCTGGCGTTCCCGCTGGCGTTCCTGCAGCTCGGCGCCTACGGCCAGCCGTTCGCCGGCCACGGCGCGTGGGCGTGGCCGCTGTTCGCCGCGCTGGGCGTGCGCAGCCTGCTGTGCCTGCGCGCGGCCGGCGATGCCATCGCCGGCGCCGCGCAGCTGGCGTGGTGGCTGTTGTGGCCGACCGTGCTGTCGCTGCTGTCCTGGTACCTGGGCAAGCGCTTCTGGCTGGCCGGCGGCTGGGTCGGCATGCTGCTGGCGCTGCCGTGGCTGCTGCTGGCGGCGCTGTCGATCCGTCGCTGGCATTGGCTGGCGCAGCCGCTGGGCGCGGCGTTCGACCGCTACCGGCCGATCCTGCAGGCGGCGACCTTCGCCGTGCTGGGCCTGTGGTGGCTGGTGTCGCTGGCCAGCGACGGCGCCTCGGCGCCGCTGCCATGGATCGTGCTGCTCAATCCGCTGGACCTGGCGCAGCTGGCCGTGCTGGTGCTGGCGGCGCTGCGGCTGTGGTCGGTCGATGCGCGCTCGCGCCTGGCCGGGCTGCGGCTGGGCCTGCTGCCGCTGGCGGCGCTGGTGCTGGTCAGCACCATCACCCTGCGCGCCGTGCACCACTGGGGCGGCATCGACTGGAACGGCCGGCTGATCGATACCAGCCTGGCGCAGACCAGCCTGACCGTGGTGTGGAGCCTGCTCGGCGTGATCGGCTGGGTCAGCGGCTCGCGGCGCGGGCAATGGGGGCTGTGGCTGGCCGGCGCGATCCTGATGGGCGTGGTGCTGGCCAAGCTGCTGCTGATCGACCGCGGCAACCTGGGCGACCTGCTGGGCATCGGCGCCTTCATCGCCTATGGATTGCTGTGCACGCTGGTCGGCTGGCTGGCGCCGGCACCGCCGCGCAAGCGCGGCCACGAGACACGACAGGAGGAAGCTTCCGCATGATCAGGCGTTTGTGGTGGATGGCGCTGCTGCCGCTGACGGCGCACGCCGCCGACGATTTCGCGATGCAATGGCCGCTGCAGCCGGCCCAGACCGATGCCGGCGCCTACCGCGTCGCATTGGACGCCGGGGTCTACCGCGCCGCGTACTGGCGCGACCTGCGCGACGTGCAGGTGATCGACGCCGATGGCAGGCCCATGGCCAGCGCGGTGCAGGCCGCGGCCACGCCGATCGCCGGACCAGCGCGGCAGGTGCCGCTGGACTGGTTCGCCTTGCCCATCAGCGCCGCCACCACGACGGGCGATGACCTGAGCGTGGTGGTGCGGCGTGATGCCGGCGGCAACGTGGTGTCGGTGCGCAGTTCGCCGGGCGCCGCGGGCGCGGCCAAGGGCGATCCCTCCTGGCTGGTGGACCTCGGGCGGCAGGCCGGGCAGGTGCAGGCGCTGCGCGTGCAATGGGAAGGCGAACCGACGGCGCTGGACCTGGGCTACCGGCTGGAAGGCAGCGACGACCTGCGCCGCTGGCAGGTGCTGGACCCGGAAGTGCGGCTGGTGCGCCTGCACAACCAGGGGCGGGAGTTGAACAGCGACCGCGTCGCGGTGTCCACGTCGCTGCGCTACCTGCGGCTGGTGCCGCTGCAGCGCGACGGCGCGCCGCCGCTGCGCGCGCTGCAGGGCGAACTGGCCGGCGACGCGGCCGCGGACGACTGGCAGTGGGTCGAACTGGCCGCCTCGGCACCCGACAACAGTGCCCCGGCCCGGTTCCGCTACCGCGCGCAGGGCCGTTTCCCGGTGCAGCGGGTGGACGTGGCGATGCCGGCCAACACCGCGGTGTCGTGGACTGTTTCCAGCCGCGACGACGACCGCAAGGTGGCCGACGCGGAGCAGGCCTGGCAGGTGCGGGCCAGCGGCTGGAACACCTGGACGCTGCAGGAAGGCGGGCGCAGCCAGGTGTCGGCGCCGCTGGAGCTCGGGCAGGAAACCGCCGACCGCGACTGGCAGCTGCAGGCCGAGCCGGCGGTGGCCGGCACCCCGGCGCCGGCCTTGAAGCTGGGCTACCGGCCGGGCAACTTGGTGTTCCTCGCCCAGGGCCGCGCGCCGTACCTGCTGGTGGCCGGCAATGCGCGCGCCGGCATGCGCGAGAGCAACCTGGAGCCGATGCTCGCAGCGCTGCGCGCCCGCAACGGCGCGCAGTGGCAGCCGGCAGCCGCCCGCCTCGGCGACGGCGCGGTGCGCGCCGGCGACAAGGCCTATGCGCCGGCCGCACCGGTGCGCGACTGGAAGAACCTGGTGCTGTGGGCCGTGTTGGTGGCCGGCGCGCTGGCCGTGGCCGGTTTCGCGCTGAGCCTGCTGCGCGGCAACCGCCCCGCGAACGATTGAAACCGACCCGCACGATGCCCTTGTAGGAGCGCACTTCAGTGCGCGATGGGGCTTTCCCGGTAGAGCCTCTTCGCGCACTGAAGTGCGCTCCTACAAGTGCGCTCCTACCGCGGGTCGATGAAATCCCGGCGCAGCAGGCCGTACAGCGCGGTGTCGCAGATTTCGCCGTTGACGTGCCAGCGTTCGCGCAGCACGCCCTCGCGGACGAAACCGAGCTTTTCGACCAGCCGGCACGAAGCCTGGTTGCGCGGGTCGATGTCGGCTTCGATCCGGCGCAGCCCCATGCCGTCGAACAGGTGGCGCAGGATCAGGCGCAGCGCCTCGCTGGCCAGCCCGCGCCCCTGCCAGTCCGGATGCAGGCTGTAGCCGATCTCGGCGCGGCCCTGCTCCAGATGCATCGCGAACACCGCGCTGGTGCCGATCAGCAGGTCGCTGCGTGCATCGGCGATGGCCCAGACGAACATGTCCAGCTCGCGGCGCTGGCGCTGGATGTCGGCCACCTTGCTTTCGGCCTGCGCCAGTCCGGTCCAGGCCGGGTAGCTCCAGTAGCGCATCACCCGCGGGTCGCTGTGGATGGCGAACAGCGCGGGCGCATCGTCCCCGCGCACTTCGCGCAGGCGCAGCCGGGGGCTGGACAGCTCGGGTTGCGGCAGGCGGGGCGGCATGCGGTGCACCTCGGGTTTGCCCCGCCTGCGGGGGCGGGCGAGAATTGCGGTTTCCCCACAGTCTTCCGGAGCCGACCCCGCCATGTCCATCGTCCGCATGACCGACCTCGACCTCGCCGGCAAGCGCGTGCTGATCCGCCAGGATCTCAACGTGCCGATCGACGAGAACGGCAGGATCACCTCCGAACAGCGCATCACCGCCTCGCTGCCGACGCTGAAGCTGGCGCTGGAAAAGGGCGCGGCGGTGATGGTCACCTCGCACCTGGGCCGGCCGAAGGAAGGCGTGTGGAGCCAGGCCGATTCGCTGGCGCCGGTGGCCGCGCGCCTGTCCGAGCTGCTGGGCGTGCACGTGCCGCTGGTCAAGGACTGGGTGGATGGCGTGGATGTGGCGCCGGGCAGCATCGTGCTGCTGGAGAACTGCCGCATGAACGTCGGCGAGGGCAAGGACGACGAGGCCCTGTCGAGGAAGTACGCGGCGCTGTGCGACGTATTCGTGATGGACGCCTTCGGCACCGCGCACCGCGCGCAGGCCTCGACCCATGGCGTGATCCGTTTCGCCCCGGTCGCCGCCGGCGGCCCGCTGCTGATGGCCGAGCTGGACGCGCTGGACAAGGCGCTGGCCAACCCGGCGCGGCCGCTGCTGGCCATCGTCGCCGGCTCCAAGGTCTCGACCAAGCTGGAGCTGCTCTCCAGCCTGGTCGGCAAGGTGGACCAGCTGATCGTCGGCGGCGGCATCGCCAATACCTTCATTGCCGCCGAAGGCCACGACGTGGGCAAGTCGCTGGTCGAGAACGACCTGCTCGACACCGCGCGCAACATCGATGCCGCGGCCAGGGCGCGCGGCGCGCAGATTCCGCTGCCGGTCGACGTGGTGGTCGCCCCGGCGTTCGCCGCCGACGCGCCGGCCACCGTCAAGGCGGTCGATGCGGTCGGCGCCGACGACATGATCCTGGACATCGGCCCGAAGACCGCCGCGCAGTACGCCGAACTGATCGCCAGGGCCGGCACCGTGGTGTGGAACGGCCCGGTCGGCGTGTTCGAGTTCGACGCGTTCGGCAAGGGTACCGAGGCGCTGGCCCGCGCCATCGCCGCGTCCAGCGCGTTCTCCATCGCCGGCGGCGGCGACACGCTGGCCGCCGTGGACAAGTACGGCATCGCCGATGAGGTGAGCTACATCTCCACCGGCGGCGGCGCGTTCCTCGAGTTCCTGGAGGGCAAGACCCTGCCGGCCGTGGCCGCGCTGGAGGCCCGCGGCTCGTGAGCCGCGATGCGCTGTTCTTCGATCTCGACGGCACGCTGATCGATTCGGCCGTCGGCATCACCCGCTGCGTGGCCCATGCGCTGGAGAAGATGGACCAGCCGGTGCCCGGCGACGCCGAGCTGCGCAAGTGGATCGGCCCGGCGCTGCGCACCAGCTTCACCCCGGTGTTCGGTGACGCGCAGCGCGTCGAACGCGCCGTGGCGCTGTATCGCGAGCGTTTCGACCTGCACGGCTGGCTGGAGCATGACGTCTACGCCGGCATCGGTGAGGTGGTGCAGGGCCTGCACGCGGCCGGCCACCGCTTGGCCGTGGTCACCGCCAAGAACGAGCCGCACGCGCGGCGCATCGTCGAGCACCTGCCGTTCGGCGGCTGCTTCGAGGACGTGATCGGCGCCACCGAGGACGGCGTGCGCAGCCACAAGCCGGAACTGATCGCCGAAGCGCTGCGGCGCCTGTCGTTGTCTTCGGCGCAGTGCTGGATGATCGGCGACCGGCGCATGGACATCGAAGGCGCGCGCCACCATGGCATGCGCAACGTCGGCGTGCTGTGGGGCTTCGGCGGCCACGAGGAACTGACCGCCGCTGGCGCCGGCGCGCTGGCCTCCACCCCGGCGGAACTGGGGCGGCTGCTCTCGCCGTAGGGTCGACGGCCCCCCTCCGGGGCCCTTGCCGGCGTTGCCCGTGTGGTCGTCCGGGCAACGCCGCTCTTTCCGCGCCGGATTACCTTCGTTCCGGTTGCCGCCGGTGCGGCCGGTTGCCTGCGCGTGGCCCGCGCCCGTGCAGCGCAGCGATGTCCCGGCTGGCCCGCCGCCTGTCCCGCGATGCCCTGCCTATGCCGGTGCGTGTCCTGCCGGTGCGGCTGCGCAGGACATCTTCAGCAACCCCCTTCGCGCTGTCCGGACAGGCTGTCCGCCCTGTCTGCGGGACAGCGAGGAAAGTGTCTTCTGAAATCGTATGCGACATCGTTGTCATGCACTGGATATGCTAATTTCGGCGGCCTTTCCGGGAGTTTTCGCACCATGATTGAACGCCAGCGCCGCACCAAGATCCTCGCCACCCTCGGACCGGCCACCGATGCGCCGGGCGTGCTCGACGATCTGTTCCGCGCGGGTGTCAACGTGGTGCGGCTGAACTTCTCCCATGGCGATCCGTCCGGCCAAGCCAAGCGCGCCGCCGAAGTGCGCGCCGCGGCCAACCGCGTGGGCGTGGAAGTGGGCATCCTGGCCGACCTGCCGGGCCCGAAGATCCGCATCGAGCGCTTCGCCGAGGGCAAGGTGCAGCTCAAGGCCGGCGACCGCTTCGACCTGATCGCCAAGGCCGATGCGGCCCCGGGCGATGCCACCCAGGTGGGCGTGAGCTACCTCGGCCTGCCGCAGGACGTGGGCCCGGGCGACGTGCTGCTGCTCGACGACGGCCTGATGCAGCTGCAGGTGGTCGAAGTGCAGGGCGAGCGCATCGTCAACACCGTGCTCAACGACGGCGTGCTGTCCGACCGCAAGGGCCTGAACAAGCAGGGCGGCGGCCTGTCGCTGGGCGCGCTGACCGAGCGCGACAAGGAACTGATCGGCATCGTGGCGAAGATCGGCGTGGACTTCATCGCCGTCTCGTTCTGCCGCAACGCGCAGGACATGAACGACGCGCGCGCCATCGCCCGCCAGCACGGCTGCGACGCGGCGCTGGTGTCCAAGATCGAGCGCACCGAGGCGATCGAGAACCTCGAGGAGATCGTCGAGGCCAGCGACGTGGTGATGGTCGCGCGCGGCGACCTGGGCGTGGAGATCGGCGACGCCGAGCTGCCGGGCCTGCAGAAGAAGATCATCAAGGCCGCGCTGGCGCAGAACAAGGTGGTGATCACGGCCACGCAGATGCTGCAGTCCATGGTCGAAAGCCCGATCCCGACCCGCGCCGAAGTGCTGGACGTGGCCAACTCGGTCATCGACGGCACCGACGCGGTGATGCTGTCGGCCGAAACCGCGGCCGGCGCGTACCCGGTCAAGGCGGTCGAGGCGATGGCGCGCATCTGCCTGGGCGCCGAGCGCCAGTTCCAGATCGATACCGATTTCAACGCGTCGCCGCGCAACCTGGAGCGCGCCGACCAGGCCATCGCCATGGCGACGATGTTCCTGTCCCAGCACGTGGGCGTGCGCGCGATCGTGGCGATGACCGAATCCGGCGGCACCGCGCGCTACCTGTCGCGTTTCCGCGCCAAGGCGCCGGTGTTCGCGGTGACCCGCCACGACGGCGCGCGCCGGCAGATGGCGCTGATGCGCGACGTGTTCCCGATCAACTTCGACAGCCGCGGCTTCACCCCGCGCGAAGCGGCGCGCGGCAGCATCCGCCTGCTGGTCGAGGCGGGCCTGCTGCAGGCCGGCGACCGCGTGGTGTTCACCAGCGGCGAGCACATGGAAACCCACGGCGCCACCAACACCCTGCGCCTGCTCGAGGTCGGCAGCGACGGCCGCGCCAGCGGGCTGGGCGAGCTCTGACGAACACGCACGCACGGGCCATCGCGATGGCCCGTGCGTGACCGCAGTGGACAGGATTTGTCCTGCGGCGTGCATTGGAACCGGTTCCAGGCCGCGCTCACGGCCGGCCCACGGGCGGCGCGGGCTATAATCCGGGTTTTCCCGCACCCCGTTACAGGAACTTCATGAGCATCGAACTGCTGGCTGAAACCGCCCAGGCCATGGTCGCCCCGGGCAAGGGCATCATCGCCATCGACGAATCCACCGGCACGATCGCCAAGCGCTTCGCCAGCGTCGGCATCGAGAACACGGAAGAGAACCGCCGTGCCTATCGCGAGCTGCTGCTGACCACGCCCAAGCTCAACGAGCACATCTCCGGCGCGATCCTGTACGACGAAACCATCCGCCAGTCGACCAGGGATGGCGTGCCGTTCGCCAAGTACATGGCCGACCACGGCATGATCCCGGGCATCAAGGTCGATAAGGGCGCGCACCCGCTGGCCGGCTGCCCTGGCGAGTTGGTCACCGAGGGCCTGGACGGCCTGCGCGAGCGCCTGCAGGAGTACTACAGGCTCGGCGCCCGCTTCGCCAAGTGGCGCGCGGTCATCAACATCGGCGAGAGCATCCCGTCGGGCACCTGCATCGAATCCAACGCCCACGCGCTGGCCCGTTACGCCGCGCTGTGCCAGGAATGCGGCTTGGTGCCGATGGT